>Ga0233425_10000443_pt1 | contig 108500 bp, 87 predicted proteins | sample Watercolumn_Towu_2_FD_181712 | JGI IMG/M metagenome (GOLD analysis project Ga0233425, IMG submission 181712) | Freshwater microbial communities from Lake Towuti, South Sulawesi, Indonesia - Watercolumn_Towuti2014_140_MG | ecosystem: Environmental > Aquatic > Freshwater > Lake | place... | reverse complement strand
TGAAGGGTCAGAACCGTGCAAAACGGCTTCCTGAAAGTGAAATGAAAAAATGCTGGCATGTGCGTTTCGTATCGGTCAAATAAGGCTCAACTCAACATCGCCGAAAATTAAACCGGACAGCAGTGATTTTGAATATCCTTTTGTAGGGTCGCAAGAGAATACCCAGAGCCGTCCGACAAACCAATCACAGAATCCATGCTCTCGCTACGGAAAGACTGCTTTCAGATTTCAAGCTTCAAATGCTGACACACATGATTGAGAAACCCGAAAGGAAACTCAAAAAAGAACTTGTCAACGGGCAGGCAGCAACAGAAAATACCCAAAATGAACACGCTAGAAAAGCAATTCTTTGCGAGTAATGAAACATCAAGAGAAGAGTTCTGTATCAACTGGCTACGCTCTTTTGTGATCATAGTGACTCTTGCAAGTGTCACGTGCGGCTGTAAATCCATAGAAACATATCCCAGCCCGATGCTAAAAGACGATGCGGAAGTTGCTGAATTCAACTATGCGTTGCAGTTGTTCGATATGAAGCACCGGAAAGAAGCGCGAAGTGCAGTTGCTATGGACACGCTTGCTCAGACTAATCTTCAGTTCTACGGGCCAACGGTGATTGATCCAACAAGCCAACCACGGGATCTGATTTGGGATGTTTTTCATAATAGAGGGGAGAAAGTCGAAGTGGTTCCGGTTGGAGTTCGTACGAACTACGTAGGATGTGAACGGTCTAGTGATCGCACCCGTATTATTGTTTCAAAGCGCGATTATGGTAAAGTAACGAAGCGTGAAGAATTCAAAGCAATTCTCCAAGTGGGTAGCGGCGGAACTCGAACTAATTTTGCAGAACTGACGGTTCCGGTCGAATTGCCGTTACAAAAGATAAGCGTGGATGGTCCCAAGCGTGTCTTTGCAGATCGTCAAACTTATAAGTGGAATGTTTATCATCCCGATCAGGAGGTCGTTAGCACGACGGATTCCCCAGTCAGTGTCCGCGCGACTTCACAAAGAGGCAAGGATGTGACCGAGATAAGCGTCGCGGGGAACACGCTAACGAATGCGAGAGCCTTCAACGTCCGGGTTTACCCGAAAATACAAGGCGTCCAGAGTGCGGATCCAGCCGCCGTATTCCCTGTTGTTGTTGGCAAGCCGGGAGTGATTGGCGAAGTTCGCGGGACTTTTCAGATCGAGGATCGGATAAATGCTGCCAAACATTTTGGGCAGCATTTCGCAAAGGCTTTTTTTTGCATCAAGGTCACCATATATAACGATTTTGACAAACCGGTAACCGTTGATGCCAGTTCAATAGCTCTTGGTGTGCGCTATGTGCTTCGTATCCGGCAGGGCGAAACCTGTGAGTCGCTATCCCCTTTTGTTCCGGCATGGTATGCGAATCAGAACGAACAGGTTGTGAACTACAAGTCCAATACCTATGTCATTTGGTACACGGATCGCCATCCGATGAATTTTACGGATGTGTTGAATTCGTTTGAGTTTGATCAACGCCATGACCCCAAGAACGTTTTTATCAAATTGCTCCGCGCGGGAGGAGTGCTGGCTTCGGCCGCCGGAGTTTTTACAACGGGTGCGGATTATGCAAAAGTGGTCAGCTTTATACAAGGGCCAGTGACAGCAGGGTTAGCGGAGTACCTGCTTCAGGATTTGATAGCCCATCTGGGATATCTTAACGCAAACGCACTGCATGATTCGACGACAGTCCCAAGGTTTGGAAGTGTTTCCAAATACGTTTTCTTTCCGAGAGGAGATATACCAGGGGTATGGGGGCTTGAGATGCCGGTAAGAATTATGACAGTGCAGCAAGAAAGTCTGGCGTTGGAAGGAATTATTCAAGTCGAAGAAGAGAAAGTGAAGACTGAACAATAAGAGTTATGACAGCAACAAAAGACCCCGGCAAAGGGGGAAAACCGAATCCCGGCAAAGGCGGCAAACCAATTCCCAGCAAGAAGGGGAAGGAGATCCCACCAAAGAAAGGTAAACCACTCCCACCGAAGAGTGGGTAAGATAGAATGTGTCATTTCTTGGACGTTGTTGCCCGTTTGCTTGAGTGAGACGGATACCGGATTGGTTTTCTCTCCGTTAACGCTTCGATGAATACAACGGTATTGTGTTCCGGTTTTATCCCGGTGTCACTGCTTGAAGTACAGCTTTACGAAATCATTGTTGTCCAGCGGCACCGCCAATTCGATGGTCGTGGGCGTCGCTTGCTTGAACGAGATGGGACCGTGCACGGCGGATTCGGCACGCGTGATGGGGCGCAGGACAGTCACGGTCAGGGCGAGGCGCTGGATGGGTTCGAGGGTGTAATTGGCGAGTGGAATCAAAATGCCCCGGTCGGTCGTCATATAGACGGCGTCAACGAGCGGCACGTTGCAGATGATCGGCGGCACGACATTCGCACTCCGAACCGGCGAGAGGAGTAATGTCCGCACGGCGGCGGGGTATTGCCACGGATTCGCGGAGCGTTTGAGCAACTCGGCGTCCGGGTTCTTTTCCCCGAGTTCCTTTCGCGCCACCAGTGCAGGCTTGATGTACGCGAGCGCCGGCAGGAATCCTGCGCAGTAAACCGTGCCGCCGCGAACCAACGCGGGCGAGCCATCCTTGAAGGTCGCAAGCACCTTCGCCCCGGCACGCGGCGCGAGCGTCTGCTTCACCGACAACACTTCCGCGGTGCCACCGTTCCAACTGACTTCATCTTTCGCAGCCAGCAACGGCAAGTTCCGGCCGGAGCTTTGGAAGGATTGCAACTGCGCCGCGTCCTTGCGTTCCACCGGCAGGATGTCGTCGAGCGAGTGCAACGGACGGTTGTATTCGTCGCGCGCCGCTGCGCCGGCAGTCATCCAGAGCGTGCCGCCGCGCTGAATCCATGCCTTGAGTTTCTCGGCGGCGGCGCGCGTGAGGTTGGGGCCGGAGAGATAGCAGACCGTGTAACCGTCAAGCACGCCGGCTTCAGAAACGATGTCCACGGGCACTTGCGCGTGGGCCAACGCCAGCCACGTGTGCATCCGGTCGAAACCGTAGGCATTGTTGTCGCCGACAGTCCAGATGTCCGTGGCGGAACTGTAGAGGATGGCCACCTTCGCCGGTGCAGGCATCGCGTTGAGCAGCATGTCTTCGACGGCTCCGACTTCGCGAATGATGGAGGCGTTGGCCGTCCAGGTTTCCGGCTTGCCCTGCCAGACATGACTGCGCCAATACGGTCCGCCTTCGTGCGTGGCCCAGATGGGACCGTAGCAGAAGTTGTTCATGATTTTCACACCGCGCGCCAGTTCGCTGGTGGCCTTGAGTTTGATATCCCACGGTTTTCGTCCGGAGTGGGCGACGAGATGATGGCCGATTTTCTGGCCGCGTGCACGCGCCGCGGCGCGCATCAAGTCCACGTTGTAGGACGCGCACTGGTAGGTCGAGGAGATATTGGCCCAGTCTTCGCCCCAGATGGCGTTTTGGTCCGGCGCATCGAGCAACTCGAAGTAGTCAACGCCCTGCGCGTAGAAATTGCCGGTGTAGATCGCGCCGTCGCTGAAGTTAGCCAGCACGGGAAAGGTGCCGCCGTAGGCTTCCTCGGCCAGCTTGCGTTGCGTGGCCATGAAATCGCCGAGCGCGCGCGTGCGGAAACGTTGCGAGAAGTAATACAGCGCCGGAAACTGCTCGCGCTGTTCGTCGGTGACAATCTTCACCGCATCCCAATCTTTCACCAACAGATCGGCGGGCGTCTTGCCCATCGCCTTCAACCACGCGTGGAAGCGCACGGCATAGGACGGGTCCTTGGCGGCGAAGTCGAGCGGCTGGCCGGTCGGCTCGTCGGTGAGTTCGCAGAACACAATGTCCCGCACCCTGCCGCCGTCTTTTGCGAATTCCGCCGCCGCTCGCTGGAACTTCTCGCGCATCTTCTCGATGTCGGGATTGCAATACGACTTGTCCTTCATCAGCCACGCGCCGCCGATGTGTCGCAGATGTCCCGGCGTGAACCCGAAGTAGCGGAGCGTTTTTTGCTCGCGTGCCAGCACCGCCGCGTCGCGAGGCGTGAACTTGTTGTCCACGGCGGCGGTGACGAAGAACGGGAATCGTTCCAGCGGTTTGCCGTGCGTGGGCCAGGGATGGGCGTCGGCGATCTTGCCCGTTGCCTCGGCGATCTCGCGATCGGTTTTCAGAAGTGCGCGGTTCTCCGTCGTCAGCAGGTTCGGTGGTGTGAAGATGGCGACAGTGCCGGGCTTGTTGTCGAGCTTCAGCGTGCGGACGATGGATTTCTCATCCGGAGCCGTTGCGAACTCAAACGTCGCCCGCAGACGCTCCGCGTAGTCGGTGTAGGCATGACGCGCGGAGATGTGCAGCATCGCACCCGAGTCCTGATAGATCATCGGCGTGATGTTGCACCACGGGGTGCTCTCACCGGACTTCAGCATGTCCGACTTCTTGGCTGTGACGCTTGCCACTGCGCCGGCGCGTCCCAGTGAGTAATGCTGATACCAAGGCGCATGAAAGTGATCGGCGAAAATGTGAATGTAGGTCGGCTTCTCGTAGCCATCGCCCAGCGTGACGCGCACAAACGTCTGCGCGCCGTAGTGCAAGTGGTTCGGCGCCGTCTTGCTATCCATCGTCAGCAGCAGGCAATCCACCTGTCTCGCCAAGCCGCTGCAGTTCTTGTTCTCGTATTTGCTGAGCCGCAACGTCACCTCGCCTTCCGGCAAGTCGGCCTCGAACGAACGCCACGTCTCTTTGTCGCGGGCGCTCTTGCCTTCGAACTGTGCATCGAACAGCCCGCCGCCGAGTTCGCGTCCGCTCGCCGCCGCGCTGAGACGAAACGGGCCGCGATAGGTCGGATGACTCGAATAGCGGACCCAGATGAAATAGTGACCGGCGTCTTTGATGTTCACGGTTGCGGAAGCGACATCTCCCGGCGCGCCACCCGCGCCACTGAGAAAGGCGAGGCCGGACGCCTCGCGGCTGCCGGGGCCGGTGACGATCTTCCAGCCATTCGATGACGGCGTGAAGGTCTCGGCCTCGACAAACACGGTTCCCGCCCACGCGCTGGTGAGGAACAGACTTGCGGCAGAAGCGCATGAGACGATGATCTTGTTCATGGTTGGCCGGAGAATAGTCACAAGCAACTCTCCCGAAAACAAAAAACCACGGCGAACGTTGCGTTCGCCGTGGTCGAGTTGTGCGGTATGTCGGGTTTAGCTGGCGGCCTTCATCAGGTCTTCCAGCTTCTTGAAGCCGTCATCAATGGTCTTCTTGTACTCGCTCTGTCCCCTGTGCGCCTTCTCGATGAACTCTTCAAGGACGCGGTTGCCGTCGCCCTGTAGTTCCTTGCCCTTTTCGATCATCTCGCGGAGAACTCTCTCATTCATGCTCTGGATCTTCGCCACGTTCTCAAACGTCGCATCGAAGGTTGATTTCATGAACTTGAGCATCTCTTCGCCCGCGTCGGTGAACGCCTTGGTCGGGATACCTCCGAACACTGGTGCTTCTTTTTTGTCTGGCATGGTTGTTGTCTCCTCTTGTTGTGGTGCTGCTATCATGGCTTCTCCTTTGAAGCGGTCGCATCGGACGGCTCCTTCGGAACGCTCATGCCCATGGCGTGTTTCCAATACTGCGTCCAATCGAACATCCCCTTGGTGAACGCGTCCACGTCGGTCATGGTTCCGAACTGCTTGAGGAGAACGCCGAGGAATGCGAAGTAGTTCTTCAGATCCCAACGGGACTTCTCAAGGAACGGGAGTGCGCGATTCAGGTCCCGGATGTAGCAACGCAGCACGTAGGCGACGTTGATGTCCGGGTCGCCGAAGCTTGCGAGATTCTTCTGGAGTTTCTCGTATTCGTCTTCGTCGAGCCGTAGCGTTACAGGCTTCAGAGCCATGAATGCACCGCTTTCTCGCATAGTTCGTTTAGCATGACTTTAGTATTACATTAGTAATCGCGTATGTCAAATTATTCTTTTGTGTGATTTTAGTCGGAAAAACAGGCTAAATTCGCATTCCGCCGTCAACTTCGAGGACGCGGCCAGTGAAGAAATCGTTCTCGATGATGAACTGGACTGTCTTGGATATTTCGGCCATTTCGCCGAGCCGTCCCACAGGGATCTGCTTGACGATCTTCTCCAGCACCTCCGGACGAATCTTCGACACCATTTCGGTGTTGATGTAGCCGGGGGCGATGGCACCCACTCGGATGCCGTAGCGCGACAACTCCTTGGCCCAAGTGACGGTCATGGCGTCAAGCGCGGACTTGGTCGCCGAGTAGTTGGCCTGGCCGAGGTTTCCGGCGCGGCAGATGGACGAGATGTTGACGATGACACCTTTGACGCCGTGCTTGACCATGTGGAAGGCCGCTTCGCGGGCGCACAGGAAGGCGCCGGTGAGATTGACGCTGAGAACCTTGTCCCAGTTCGAGATGGGGAACTTGGTGATCTCGTCGTCTTTCTTCTTGATGAAGAGCGCATCCGAGGTGATGCCGGCGTTGTTGACCAACACATCCGGGGCGCCATGCTCCTTGGCGTAGGTTTCGAAGAACGCCTCGACATCTTTCTCCTTGGTGACATCCAGCACGGAGCCGGGGATGCCGGTCTCGTTGTTGAGGGCGTCGAGGTTTTCCTTTATCACGTCCAGCACGAAAGGCGATGCTCCGAGCTTCTTCAAGTCTTCCGCGAACTTCCGACCCATGCCCCGGCCGCCGCCGGTGATTACGATGCGTTTGCCTGCGATGTTCATTGTTCAGTCCTCTTGGTTTTATTTCGTTCTCTCAACAATCAACGCGATGCCTTGTCCCCCGCCGATGCAGAGCGAGGCCAAGCCGAGATTGGCTTTTCTGCGGACCATTTCGTGCAGAAGCGTGAGAAGGATTCGCGTGCCGCTGGCTCCGACGGGATGCCCCAAGGCAATCGCGCCTCCGTTCACGTTCACGCGAGCCAAGTCCCATCCCATCTCGCGATGCACTTGGATGGATTGCGATGCAAACGCTTCGTTGACCTCGATCAGGTCCAAGTCCTTGGCTGCACACTTCGCCTTCTTGATAGCGCCCTGCGAGGCGCAGATCGGCCCAAGCCCCATGTAGGCCGGGTCCATGCCCGATGAGTGGCTGGCGACGATACGGAAAGCCCACTTGGGATTCATGGCCTTCATTCGGTCTTCCGAAACCACGAGCACCACGCCGGCGCCGTCGTTGATGCCGGAGGCGTTTCCGGCGGTGACCGTTCCGTCCGGCTTGAAGGCGGGCTTCAGTTTGGCGAGCGTCTCGGCGGTTGTGCCAGCGCGCGGATGCTCGTCGGTGTCGAAGATGAGGTCGTCCTTGCCTTTTTGCTTGATGCGAACGGGCGCGATCTCGTCCTTGAATTTCCCTTCCTTGATGGCTTTCTCGGCCTTCTGCTGGGAGTTGGCGGCGAACGCGTCCTGTTCCTGCCGGGTAATCTGGTGGCGTGAGGCGACGTTTTCCGCGGTGATGCCCATGTGGTAATCGTAGAAACTGTCCCACAACGCGTCGCAGACCATCGCGTCGTCCATCGTGCCGTTGCCCATGCGCTGTCCCCAGCGTGCCGTTTTGAGCAAGTAAGGGGCGTTCGACATGTGCTCGACGCCGCCGGCGATAATCATGTTGGCGTCACCGGAGGAAATCGCTTGTCCGGCCAGGGCGACGGTCTTCAAGCCGGAGCCGCAGACCTTGTTGACGGTGAACGCCGGCACGGCGTGAGGCAGGCCGCCGCGCACGGTTGCCTGGCGCGCCACGTTCTGGCCGAGGCCGGCTTGGATCACGTTGCCCATGATCACTTCATCCACTTCCTCAGGCTTGATGGCCGTTCGCGCCACTAATTCTTTGATGACCATCGCGCCCAAATCCACGGCCGAGAACGACATGAGTGAACCGTTGAATTTGCCGATTGCTGTCCGCACGCCGCCGACAATGTATGCTTTCATCAAGTCCTTTCCTCCGAGCGTTTTGTGAGCCACGCGGCCACGGCAGGCGCGAGTTCTTCCTGTGATTTGCCGCCGACGAACACGCCGATGTGCCCGCCTTTGAATTCGTACAGTTCCTTGTCGGTGCTGCCGACGAGGTCGTTGAGGGGCTTGGTCGAGCACGGCGGCACAATGTGGTCAGCCACGGCGTAGATGTTCAACAGCGGCATGGTGATCTTCTTCAAATCAACTTTCTTCCCGCCGATTTCCAAGCCGCCTTTCACGAGTTTGTTGCCTTGGTAGAGATCTTTCACGAACTGACGCAGGCATTCGCCGGCTTGACCGGGGCTGTCGAAGATCCATTTCTCCATGCGGATAAAGTTGAGGAGCTTTTCCTTGTCCTGGACCACGTCGAGCATGCCCATGTACTTCGTGATGTTGAGCGTGAACGGCATCAACATCAGGAAACTGGAGTTGAGCAGGTCGCCGGAGATGACGCCGTAGTTGTCCACGAGGGCGTCAATGTTGAGGTTCTTCGACCAACTGAAGAGCAGGCCGTCGTTGGTCGCGAAATCCACCGGCGTGACGAGTGTCACGAGGTTCTTCACTTTGTCGGGATTGATGGCCGAGTAGATGGCGCAGAAGGTGCCGCCCTGGCAGATGCCCATCAGGTTGATCTTGTCGTGCCCCGTCGTCTTGCGGACATGGTCAACGCAATCGTTGAGATACTCGTTGATGTAATCGTCGAGCGTCAGGTATCGGTCCGCTTGGGTCGGGTAACCCCAGTCAATGATGTAAACATCAATGCCCTTCTCCAAGAGTTTGCGGATGAAACTCCGATCCGGTTGCAGGTCGAGCATGTAATAGCGGTTGACCAGCGCGTACACCGCGAGGACCGGCGTCTTGCATGTCGGCGCGCCCTGACGCCGGTAGCGGAAGAGGCGCACTTTGTCTTCGCTGAAGACCAATTCCTTCTCGGCGGTTCCGACGTCCACATCCTCGATATCCGTCAGGGCGTGGGAGGCACGCAGTAGTTTGGAGTTGAAGTCGTTGATCTCTTTCAGGGTGTTCTTGATGTCGAGAGGAACGTTCATCGGATGTCCTTTTTCTGCTTGGCACGACGGGCGGTTGGCTTGGCGCGGGCGGCCAACTGTGCCTCCAGTTCGGCGACCTTGCGTTTCAGCGCGCGGACGGAGCGGGTCAACTCGTAATTGGTCTTGTAAACGTCGTTCATCTCGGAACGGAGAACGATCGGGAATTCGCGCAGATGCCGTTCCATCAACTCGTGCATGGAAGCACGGGCTTCGAGCGCCGCATCGAGCAGCAGTCCCTGAAGCTTCGAGTACTCCTCAGTCCTGAAAAGCTCGAGAAATGCTTTTTCGTTGATGGATATCCAGAGTTTCAGGAATTCCTCGAAGCCGCTTACCGGTTCACCTTTCCTGACCTTGTCCGCGAGGGCGGCTACGACCTGCTCCATTGCCTTCTGCGCGACGCCGTACACTTTGTGCTGGAATTCCACGCTCTTCGCAAAGAATACGGCATGGCGATCAATCGCCTTGGACACGAGTTGGATGTTCTCGCGGTCTTTGCCGATGGCCGGCACGTGAAGGACGTTTCTGACGGTTTTGTCGAAGGCCGAGTAGAAATCACGGAAGACCTTGAGGCTGGTGTCCGTGTCACCGGACATGATCTTTGGCCAAGCATCGGCATTTCTCTGGACGGCATCCACCCAAGGCTGCACGTCCTGCCGGGCGTGGGCGCTCCACAACTCGAAAAGTCCCGACATGGACCGGAACATCTCCGCTGTCGCTTCCGGCGTGCTGAATCCAAACAGCTTGTCCACCAGCTCCCGGTACTTCGCGGGATCCATCAAGCTTCTGTAGGAAGTTGGATCGAACATCTTCTCACACACGGCGGACGACAACGGCTTCCAGAACTCATACAGCCGCATGTAAGCATCGGAACCTGCGTAGAGACGGTCAGCCGTCTGCATTCCCGCGCCACCCGGTACGACCGCGCTCACGGCCTCTACGTACTTGCTGAACGCCTGCCTCCATGCGCCATAGACATCGCTGACTCCCCGTCCGGGTTGGAACTTCGCGAGCCAGTCCGGATCCACGACGGACCGTTGCATATTTTCCACTGCCGAGAACCAGTTCTTGAAGAACTCCTGCTGCGACTTCAGCAGGACGTCCTGCATCGAAGCGACATTCTCCGCTGCGCTATCTGTCATGTTTTCATTCCTTGTTGTGTTGTCAGCCCCTGAGAAAGAATGACATGGCCATCGCGAAAGCGCGAATCCTCGCAAAGTGTTACCAAGTTCTTGATGAATTCTCCATTCACTCCTACTCCTGGGCCACACTGATCTTCTCAGTGAACATGGAACAGCGCCGCAATATCGCAGCCAAACGCGGGAAAACAAGTGGTTTTACGTTTCCAACATCAATAGCAGCCGGATCTCTATATCTGGAAAATCTGCTTGGTCATCTCTACCCACTGCCGCAGGCGGGTACGGTCGCCGTTGGTGGTGTACACGTCGCGGAACAGGATTTCGAGGTTGCTGTCGCGGGTAACGGCGCGGGTGTTTTTCATATCGGCTTCGAGACGATTCCAGTCAGGGCTGGCGCCGCTGATGTAGGCGGGCGTGGGTTTGCGGGAGAAGACGTATTTTTTGCCGAGCAACTCGGCAGTCTTGGCGAGGTCGGACCAGCCGGAAACGGAGACGGAACGAAGATTCGGGATGGCTTTGAGGATCAGCGGCAACCGGTCGTCCACCCGCTCGCAACAGCCGTAATAGACCAAGCCAAACCGTTCGCTCACCTTGGCGAGGTATGGCAAGACAAATTCCCCGTACATCTCCGGCGACATCATCTGGAACTCCTGCGATTCGGCCCAGCCCCAGACGTCCTTCAATCGCGCTGGCCGCTTGGTGCCGGGCGCGGCGAGGTCGGAGACGTAGCCGTACATGCGTGGCCCGGCCATCTGGCTGTCGGTGTTGAAGTCGAGGAGGCCTTCCTTCTCGAAGAACTCAAACAGCGCGAGACGGTCGGCCAGCATGTAGCTCATCAAATCGTGAATCGCCTTCGGCTCGTCATAGACCCAGTAGAGCAAGCGGTCATTGCCGATGAAGCGGTATAGTTGCCACGTCAGGCCAAAGAAAAAATTGCCGGTGAACCCCAGGTCGCCAAACTCGCCCACGTCGAACTCGGAGATGAACGGGTCGAAGTTACCAACCCGCACCGGCAGAATGTCGCCCATGACATCTTCGAGGATCGCGCGACGGCGTTGCGTCTCGGCGCGGTCAACGTTGAAGGTGCGCGGACGAAGCTTCGCAATGTCGGCGGGCGTAGCGATTGGAAAACTGAAACTGTAGGCGATAGATTCCGTGCCCGGCGCCCCGCGCATCTCCACCGGCACACCGTAATCAGAGAACCGCATCCGCCAACCGAGCCGGTAGTACGGCTCAACGACAAGATCATCGTTCAACTCTTCGGCCTGACGGAGCGTGACGCGCATGTTTTGCTCGACGTTACGCAGGAACGGATCCTCGCAACGAAGTTCGTCAGCCCGGACATAGCCGTCAATCCACGCCGTCTCGAAAAGAATCACCGGCCGCTCGGCTTTGAGGTCGTGCACGGCTTTCCAGAGCCGTTTGCGTTCCTGCATGACCGGCAGGGATGCCCACTCCATCCATTTCGTGGCCAGTTCGCGAATGACGTTGCGATCGTTTGGAGAAATCATGCTCAGCGACGTAGTTCCGGCAGCTTCACTGGCCAATTGTCCGTTCGGAACGGCGACGCGGGCAGACCGGCACGGTTGTAGAGATTGCAATCGGGGTTGTCGGCCCAAGCGTAGCGGACGGCAACGGGCTGTTTCACTTCGGGCGAAGTCACGACCACGGTGTTGCCGATAATCTTCGCGGCGGCGTGGTGCCATTGTTTGTCCGCGCCGGCAACGACGAAGCCGCGGATCTGACCGAATCCAGTGCCGCCCGGTGGCCAGACGGTGGGCCATTCAACGCGCGGCGTGACCAACCCGTCACCGATCTTCACGACGAGATCGCCGTCTGCGTGCTTGAAGGTGATCGTCACTTCGCTGCCTTTGATCTTGTGGCCGACGTACAGCGGTCCGCTCGATGCGATGTCCTTCTGTTTGTAAACGTCCGCCAGCGCCCACATCGCGAGACGTTTGCCGATATCCTGTTTGTTTTTCGGATGAATGTCTTTGTCCTCGCCGATGTCGGTCGTGATGGCCATGCCGGTGTTTGGCAGCGCGAGTGTCTTGAGCATCCCTTCGCGCACCATCACCCAGCCGGTGTCCTCGACCGGCTCTTTTTGCGCCGCATGGAAGTTCGGCAATTGCACCCAACCAAACGGAAAATCGCCCTGGCCCCAGCGCGTCCGCCATTCCTTGACCATCGTCGAGAGTAACAACTGATAAAGATGTCCCGTGCCGCCGCCGGCGTTGGATTCGCCTTGGTACCAGATGGCGCCACGGATGGCGTACGGAATCAACGGCGCGATCTTGCCGTTGAAAAGGACCGCGGGATGTTTCGAGTCGAAACGTGGCTCAGACTGCGGACGCGGCGCGCGCTTTGCTGATTTACCTTTCTTGGTGGACTCCTTGAAGGCGGCGAGTTGTTTTTCATACGTCGCCTTCGCTTTCACCGGATCCCACGCGGCCTGACGTTGATCCCAGCTTTCAAACACCGGTTTCATTCCTGCAAAATCTTTCTGCACATCCCAACTCATCCACGCCTCGACCGGCGTGCCGCCGACCGAGGAATTGATCAAACCGACCGGCGCGCCCAGCGTTTTGTGCACCTCACGCCCGAAGAAGTACGCCGTCGCCGAAAAACCGCTGACCGTGTCCGGCGAACAAACCTGCCACGAGCCGCTGCATTTCTCCTGCGGCGTCAGCGCTGAGCCGGAAGATTCACGGAACATGCGAATCTTCGGGAACATCGCGGCCTGCTTCTCCTTTTCGTAATCCTTCGCGCGATTGACCGTCATCGCCATGTTTGACTGCCCCGAACAAAGCCAGACTTCGCCGACGAGCACGTCCTGCACGGTGATGCTGTTCTTGCCTTTCACCGTGAGCGTGACGGCATCGCCGGATTTCAGCTTGCCGAGCTTCACCATCCATTTGCCGGTCTTGTCGGCCTTCGTGGTCTTGGTCTGACCGGCGACGCTGACAGAAACTTCTTCGCCGGGATCGGCCCAACCCCAGACCGGCACGGCGACGCCAGCTTGGAGAACCATGTGGTCGGAGAAAATCGCCGGCAGCTTCACGTCCGCGAGAAGATGTGGCGTTAACGTCGAGAGAGCAATTAGGACAAAGATCAGGTTCTTCATGCTTGGTTTGATAACATCCGCAGACCGCCTCGGCAATCCTGATTTATGGTCTCCGCGCGCTGACGTCTGACCCCAGAGAAGTGAGCGTTGCCGTTGACAGCCGGAACATTTCCGATTCGGAGCGACGATGGAAGGAGAGACTCGAAGACGTAAGTCACGTTCTGTTCAGTCTTCAGACGCGAACATCGAGTAAGGTGGCACTGCACCGCGTCGGCCTTGTCGCCAGCGCTTGAAGTTGATCGCCGTGGGATCGAGATAGACTGAGCCATCTCGCAGTTTTGTCGTCCCGATCAGCGTCGTGTTGTATGTCTCTGTACGTCGGCTGCCAGTATCGGCGTTCACCTTGCTGCCGACGTACACCCAATCCGGTTCTGGTTGATTGTGACCGTTGAGCACCGCCAGCATGACATGGAGAAAGCGAATGTTGCCCGTTTTCTCGTCAATCGCGAAACACGCGATCAGATGCCAACCGGAATGTCCGTTGTGGCTCTCGCCACCTTTGCCAATCTGGATGGTGGACTTCACTTCCAAGCCGACCGGCTTCCCTTTCTCGATAGCCTTCGGATTGATGAGGTCGGGGTAGGCTTGATCGGAATTGTGTTTGTAAGGCGAGTTCTCGTGAATCGCGTCGCAAAGAATGTTTGAGACGAGTCCGCTGAAGTTGTTCCCCTGAATGTATTCCACTAATGGCTTTGCGCCGCTCACCAGAAGATTCGCGTTAATCAGCGAGACAATTCGCTGAGTTTCGTTCATGGCACGCTGAAGGTGAGATGTCTTGAGGCTCGGCGGCAGCGGCACTTGCGGGCGAAAGTACTTGGGATTGGCTTCAACTGGCGCAGTTGCCGACGGACTGGCAAAAGCTCCCGCCACAAGCTGGGGCACTGGGCAGCCGAGCGCATTGCCAAGCGATTCGAGGATGCCGATGGAAAAATTCTCGCGCCCGTTCTCCAGACCGGATAAATATTGATAGGTGATGCCGGTGCGCGATGCCAGTTCGTCTTGCGTCAGGCTTTTCTGCTCGCGCAGCCGGCGCGCAAAATTGCCGATGATGGTCTTGGCGTCCATTTCGGCTATAGTTGATACCAAGAATGAGCTTGATTGTCTTTCGACTATAGTTGAAACTTCAGTCCGATGAGCAAGTACCAGATTCACCTTGCGGATTGCTTCGATTGGCTGCGCGACTGCCCGCCGCAGACGATCCATGCGGTCTGCACCGATCCACCGTACGGCCTCATCGAGTTTTCCGAAAAAGAACTATCCAAGCTGCGCAATGGCCGGGGCGGCGTGTGGCGCTTGCCTCCGACCATCGGCGGGCACAAACGTGATCCCCTGCCTCGGTTCACCGTGCTGACCGACACAGAGAAACAGAATCTCCGGATATTCTTTCGCGATTGGGGAACGCTGCTGCTGGATGCGCTCGTGCCCGGCGCGCATGTCTGTGTGGCGGGCCATCCGATTCTCCAGCATCACGTGCAGGGCGCGATGGCGGAAGCCGGCTACGAAGTGCGACCGGCCATCATGCGTTTGTATTTCGGCTTTCGCGGGGGCGACCGGCCCAAGAATGCCGAAAAGGAATTCCCGGAAGTCTGCGTCACACCCAAAGGCGCTTACGAACCATGGATGCTTTTCCGCAAGCCGCTTGGCGAGAGAACCGTGGCCGAGAATTTGCGAAAATGGAATACCGGCGGCCTGCGCCGCTTGTCGCAGGCCCGTCCATTCCCGGAAATTGTTCCCAGCGGTCGCACCCCAAAACGCGAGGAAGCCATCTCGAACCATCCATGCCTGAAGCCGCAACACTTCATGCGGATTATCGTGCGCTCGCTTCTGCCACTCGGTGAGGGCACCGTTCTTGATCCTTTCATGGGTTCGGGTTCAACCATTGCCGCCGCCGAAGCAATCGGCTACTCCTCCGTCGGCGTTGAGATTGACCGAGAGTATTTCCGCTTGGCGGAAACGGCAATTCCGAGGCTGGCGGCGCTCTATCCCGGCTTTCAAGGTGATGAGATCGAGTTTGATTCGACAGGTTACGCGGTTGCGGCAGAAGCAGAACATCAAATGACGATGATGTTGGCTGAGTCACCGGGACGCTATCTGGCGCGAAGACGTCAGCGATGAATAGGCCGTACCTCTTTCACCTTCGCTCTCTCTAATCCCAAAGCGAGTTCCGTTGGTCTAACATCCGTACGTCCCCGACAATCAGCCGCACGGCTCGTCGCGGACGACGCGGTTCGACTGACACCTTACTCCAGTGTTGGGCGGGCGATTTCGCCGCGCAGTTGGGCAAGGCCGAGTCGAGCCAGACAGCGATGCGACAAACGCAAGAGAAAGTTTTGATCACGGTTTTCATTGTGTCCTAGCTGAAACCACACGGCGCACCCAACAGCATCCGCAGATGCACCGCTCGTCCCGGCCACACGTGCCGGCGACGTCGCGGCCCGCTAACGGCTCGATCGCGGTCTCTACCAGTCGTCGCATGGTGACGTAACCGGGATCGGACGTGCTGCGCCAGGCGTTTGCGGGAAATTGGCCCCACCCCCCCGCCTCGGCGCCCAACGGCGCCTTCAATACGCGGCTTTCTTCGGGCAAGGCCACGTTCACCAGCGCAGCAAACGGGGCACTGGCTAGAGCCGTTCCGAACACTGTTTGGACGTGTTCGCGTAGCGCGCGTTCGCCGTCGGGCGATGGCTCGCGCCATTCGGGTTTGTTCCACGAGTAGTCGCCGTAGCAGACGGCGTTCATGTCCAGCCAGTCGGCGATGCGCGCAAAACTCTCGCGGTCGAGCCGCACGCGCGGCTGGCCGCTCTTGTCGCGATGGCCGGCCAGCAACATCGGCGCGAGCCGACCGGCGTGGGCGAAGTAATCCTTCGGCTTGCTGAAGTCGCTCTCCATGTCGCCCTGTGCCAACGCCACCAGGCCCGTGCGCGTCATGAGCGACTCGTAGGCGATGCTCACGCGCATCTTGTTCGGGCCGGGCCATTGTTTGCGCGGAAACGTGACCGGCTGGAGCGTGCCGAGCAGATTGATGCCGCCGTCGCGGCGCTCCAGTCCGTGGCAGTTGATGCAATAGCGATCCAGCACGGGCTGCACGGTCTTGGCGAAACTCAAACCGCCTTCGTAGCGCGGGCCGGCCGGTGACTGGAGGTCATAGATTCTGGCGTGAGCGTGTCGTGACGCGCGGGCGGGTGCGCCGTGGCGCGATTCGTGGCAGCCGATGCAGCCGGTTTCCTCGCCCGGTTGCAGGTAAGCCAGCGCCCGCATCGTCATGACGGCCATGCCGTCCTTGTCCACGAGTTGGAAAAACAGCGGTTGGCCTGCTGGCGCACGAAACGCAACCGAGCCGTTCGCGTCCACCGGCGCAGTGCCAAGGATGCGCTTGGGCATTTCATAGACGGCGATGCTGCGGCTTGGCGGCGTCTCGACGGTTTGCGGGAACACGCGCACCACACGCACACCCGCGATGCTGCCGGGGGGAATCGGCTGCGTGGATTGATAAACGTTCTGGATGTAGAAGGTGCCTGTCCGCTCTGCCGCCGCCTTAAGCGCGGACGGCAACACCGGCGGCTTCGGCCGCGGCACGAGCGGCATCGGCGAGACACACGAGACCTGCGGGTCGCGGTAGATCAGTTCGCGTCCGCCGAGCGTGTCCACCAGGTAGATGGCGTAGGCGTTTGCGCTCTGGGGCGGTTTGTTTTCCCTCGCGAGCGGCTCCGGCGTGTAGGCGGCGAGGAACAAATCCTCGCTGAGCGGCCACGGCGTCATGTAAGCACCGACCGGCCAGCCTTCGGTTTCCGGAAATGCGATCTCCGGCGTGACGCGCGTGATCGGATCGAGGCCGTCGAGGCCTTTGCGCGGGTCCACTACAATGATCGAGCCGGCCGTGTACGCGTGATGCGCCGCGGCGGTGCAGACGACCTTGTGCGAGCCGGGAATCTGGCGCGGCTCGGCGCTGTTGCACGGGTTGCGAGTGAGGTTGCCGTAGAGGCCGGCGGTGGCGGTGCCGTCGGGATGCGTCACCCAGATGCTTTGGAAATGATACGAGTGGCGGTTGGTGTAATCCCACCGCGAATACACGATGCGGCCGTCGGCGAGCAGGCTCGGTTTCCATTCCGGCGCCTCGGCGAAGGAAAGCTGCCGGATGTTGCGACCGTCGGCGTCACAGCGATAGAGCAGGAAATTGGCGAAGTAGCGCCCACCGTATTGGCAGCGGATGTGGGTCTGCGGTCGCGTGCTGACAAACACGATGCCGCCGTCCGGCAGGTAGCAGGGATCGAAATCCTCCACCAGCGCCGTCTCGCGACCTTCCTCGCCGGCAGTGCGATCGGAAGCGCGCCCCGTGAGTTGGCGCAGGCCCTTGCCGTCGGCACCAATCTCCCAGAGGAAGAACTGCCGCAAGTTCGGGTCCGCCGGCGTGTGGTCGCAGAAGGCAAACACGACGCGCCGCGCGTCGAACGACAACTCCGGATGCATCGTCGAGCCGACCGGCAACCGGCCCTTGAACAACAACGTCTCACGCGGCTGTTTCTTCCAGTTCTCGATCACCGCCAGACCTGGTCCCGGCCGGCTGTAGCGACCGAGATACTGGCGCGACTGGTGCGAGTAGCTCGGCGTCGGGCATTTGTTGATGAGCAGCCGGTCGAAGTCCAGCAGCGGATGCGAGAAGATGATCTGCCGCCGCAGTTGCCGCACGCTCTGGCAAAGTGTCGCGCGATCCGTCGCGCGCTTCGTTGCGCGTTGCTCCAGTTCCTTCAGCCGTGCCGCCAACGCCGGGCAAGGCCGGCTGCGTTGAACGAAGTCGAGCGTCTTGTGCGCGAGCGCCAGCGACTGATCGAGTTCGTCCGCCTCCGCCATCTGGAACGGCTCCGCTGCCAGCGAAGTCAGCAACAGGCTGCTAAGGAGGAGGAATCGCATATGTATCCGGATACACTACTCCAGCGTTGGTTTGGGGATTTCGCCGCGCAGTTGCGCGAGGCCGCCTTCCTTCTCATAGACGCCGTAGAACGGTGACGTCGAGTCGAGCCAAACGGCGATGCGATGCAATTCTTCCGGCGAGAGTTTCACGTCGTGGTGGCCCTTCACCAACATCGGGTAGAGCTTCGAGGCGCGCGCGCCGAATTCGCCGGGGATGGTGCGGTAGGTGCGCTCGTCATCCCAGTTGTGCCCGCCGTAATCGTAGAAGCCGTATTTTTCCGCGAGGCTCACGTAGGAGGCGAAGAACGTGCCGTCGGTGTACCAACGCTTCTGTTTGATCTCGACCAACCCGTCGTCGAGGCGCGGCGCTTTGTCCGGATTCTTCTGGTGGCACGGCACGCAGTTCTTGTTCAACACTGGCTGGACGAGCCGCGGATAGCTGAATGGGTTGGTGCCGTCCACATCGGGTTGGATGCGCGACGGCGGGCGTTGCATCGCGAGAGCGTTGCCTTTCGTGGCAACGGGCGTGTGGCTCTTCGGCTCGTGGCAACCTTGACAGGTGGTTTTCTCGCCGGGCTGGACGTGCGTGGCGGAGCGCATGGATTGAACGGCGAGACCGTTTTCATCGAGCGCCTGGAAGAACAATTCCTTGCGCGCCGGCACGGTGAAGTAGGCGCTGCCGTCCGACTCTACTGGGACTGTGCCGAGGATTTTGCGAGCGACGTTGACCGAGAGCGAGAACGGAATTTGAATGCCGGTCGTGTGCGGAAGCGCGACCGAGCCGAGCGGTTGCGGCAGGACTTGATAAACGCGCAACGCCTTGATCTTTGTGCCGGCAGGCCACGGCTTAAGGCTCTGGTAAACGTCAATCACTGCCATCGTTCCCTCCGCCGGTTCGTTGGCGGCGACCTGTACCGACGCATCCGGTATGACCGGCGGTTTTCGGCGCGGCGCGAGCGGCATCGGGTTATGGCAACCGATTTCTGGATCGCGATAGATCAGTTCCTTGTTGCCGAAACTGTCCACGAGATAAATGCCGTAGATTCCCTTCCCCACCGGCCCACCCGACCTTTGTTCCGCAGCGTCAGCATCATAAACACAGAGATGATAGTCTTCGCTCAGCGGCCACGCTTCGCCGTAGGCAACGGTGCCGCCCTGGCTTTCGGGGAACGCAATTTCCGGTGTCAGGCGTTTAACCGGTCCCATCGCGTCGTCGTCCTGCACGCGCGGGTCAATGACGATGAGCGAGCCGAACGACTGCCCGTGATGCGGCGCGGCGGTCGCGACAAACTTCGGCGAACCGGGAATCGCGCGCACATCGAGTTCCATGTCGGGCCGTTTGAGGCGGAACGAATAGTTGCCGTGAATCGCGCGCGGCTCGCGACCGTCGGGCGTCGTCGTCCACGGCATGTGCGCGACCACGCCGTGACGATCCACGTAATCCCAGCGTGTCCAGACAATCATCCCGTCGTTCTTCACGCTCGGATGCCACTCGTTGGTTTCGTGCGGCGACAGGCAGCGGATGTTGCCGCCGTCAGCAGCCATGTCGAACAGCGTGTATGTCGGACAAATCCGTCCGCACCGCAGATAACCGCCGCGCCGCTCGCTGATGAACGCGATCCGGCCGCTCGGCATCCAGCACGGATCGAATTCGTTCCACGTCCCGTCGGTGAGTTGCTCCAAGTGCGAGCCGTCGGCGTTGACTTTGAAGACGTGGTAGCAACGACTCTCGACCCAGTGCCCGCGGTTCGGGTCCGTGTGTTCGCGATGGTTGCCGTCGCCCTTGCACTCGACGTAAGCGAAGGCAATCTGCTTGCCATCGAACGATACATCCGGCGACAGGAACGAGCCGCCCTCGGCCTCGTCGCCGCTGACATTGCCGTGCGCGTCGAACTTAAGATTGTACTCGCGGTTCGGGCCGCCGGTGAGTTTCTGCCCCTTGAGGCGACCGCGCTCGACGACGGAGTTTGCAAGCACGTCGCGAACGCGCGCGTTCGAGCTGAACGGTTTCTCCAGCACACAAAGCGAGCCGCCGGGGCGCGCGGTGACGCCGTAGTATTGGTCGCACATGTGGTTGTAGATGGAGAGGTGGCGCTTCACAAACAGCAGCTTGTCGAAATTCAGAAGCGGATTGCTGAACGCGATCTCCCGTCGCAACCGGCAGGCGTTGACGAAAAGAACGTAGCGCGCCTCGACGTTCGTCGTTGGGATGGTTGCGTTGGATTTTTGAAGCTCAGCCAGCGGCGCTTTGAATTTGTCGAGACGGAAGTCGGCCAGCAACGCTGCCGTCCGCCGCAGCACGATGTCGGCGGGATCGCGGTCGCTCGGTAACACCAGCGCTTCAGGTCGGAACGTTTCGCTGGCGATTTTCTCGAACGCTGTCCGGCTGCCGAGATCGCGGAGCAACGCGGCATACTGCTCTTCCCATTCCTGTTCCAGCCCGGTCGGCGCGCCCAGCAGCGAACGTCGGAACTCGCGCACCTCGCGGTACAGCGTCGGCACTTGCGCGAGCGCCGCCGCGTCCTGTTTCAACGCGCCGGCAATGATACTGCGCCACCTTGGTTCGTCGGCTGAACGCAACTCCGCGATGCTGCCGACGTGTGTTGTCGGACCGGTGTCAGCACACTTCTCGGCCAATTGTTTCAGCGATATCCAGCGAACATCTTGCGAATCGGTCTTGGCGCGGTTCAGGTCGGCAGCTTGCTCCTCGATCGCTTTCCGCAACTCAACGAGCCACAGCCCGCGGCTCGCAGCCACAATCTCCTCTGTCCGGCAAGCCCGCCCGTAGAGGTCAAGCCAGCGAGGATCGTTTGGCGGCACTTTCGCGCGTTTCAATTCATCGAGTTCTTGCTGCAACCCCGGCGCAGCAGAACCGAGGCGCGGGAGCACCAGTCCCATGACCCACTGCTCGAAACTCACGTCGCGCGAGCGCAGAAACCAGTCGAGATGACGTCCACGCGGCAGGTCGCGCGTGAACCACGCGCATTGCGTCGGCCAGTCTTTCGCAATCTGCGCCCAAATCCTTGGCGCCGGCGTCGTGTTGAGTTTGGTTTCCTTCGCGCCTTTGAGCAGGTCGCCGCAGTTGGCGCGCGTGGCGATCATCGTCTCCGCCCACGTCGCCTTCTTGACATACGCCTGCTGCGGATTACCGGCTGCCAACAGGGACAGCGGCAGAATGGTAAAGATAAGAGTCGTGATCTTCTTCATATTCATTCTCCGAGGTTGTTGAGTCTATTCCAACGGATACGCGCAAGCAAGAGGTCTCCTTTGATCCCATTCTTCGGCTGCCATTCGCCAACTGTCACCCACGACTCCGATGGGGAGACGTTCAACGGGTGAAAGTTGCCCATAATCGCAACGCGGTCGGGGTCTTTCACGCCATCGCCGACAAGCGGCAGAACAACGCGTTCCGTCTCGCGGCGAAGACGCAATGTCTTCACGTCAACCTGCGCCATCCAGAGCGGGGAACGCCAGCGAACGACGTTGATGTTCGTCGCATCCTTCCGCGTATAGACGAGCCAGAGCGCGTCCGAGTGCGGCAGCCAGTGCTGTTGCGTCGTGGACATCACCAGCGGTTCGCCATCATCCCATGCCCACGGTTGCTTCGGCGTCCACTTCAAGCCGTCGTCGCTCGCGCAAACGTAGCCGCACTCGTCCTCGGCGCGCAACGTGAGAAAGAACTTCTTGCCGAACCGCACCAGCGACGGTTCAAGCAGGCCGCGACCTTTATCGTGCGGAATCTCATCGCCAACTTGCTTCACCGACAACGTCTCGCCGTCGAAAGCGCAAACAACGATGGAGACAGAACGCGGTTTGGTTTTTGTGTCGCCGTGGGTGAACGCGAGCAGGATGTCGCCATTCGGAAGCACAACGCGCTGGCCGCAGTTGTTGGAGTAGATGTACGCGCCGCGCGGATCGTTCCACTCCAGTTTCCGGCGCGGTCCCCACTTGCCGTCGCGCCAGACTGAGTACATCGGCCATCGCGGCGGCTGGTCTCGCGAAAACTTTGGCCCGGAGTAAAAGACGTTGTGGCCGAGCGCCAGGACTGTCTTTGTTTGCGGATGCCATTCCGGCACGACATCGCACACGCCTTCCTCGACGCCATTCGGCAGCTTCACACGCCCCAACGCCGGCAACGGCTGCGGTTCCGTCCATGTCTTGCCGAGGTCTTGCGAAGTCATCCAGTGCACCGGGCCGAAGTAGTCCGAACCGGTAATTGTCTGGAGCGTCATCAAGACCATCGAGCCGTCTTTCCCCGGCACGATGCACGCCCGCGGATGAAACCACGTCGGCCCACTGCCGTCGCGTCCGCGACGCAGCGTGACTTTCTCAACCGAACTAATCAGTGAGGGCACGCTGTCGGCGGCATGTGGCCCTGCTAACGGCGCAAGCAGCAGGACGGTGAGGAGGGTGAGGATGCGTTTCATCAATGGTTTTACCTTTTCGCCTTCTTTTTGGCTCCCGGCTTGGCTGGGGCTTCGGGCTTCGGGAACTTGGGTTCCAAGCCAAGCTTCCGACAATCGGCGTCCACCTCGGCGCTCCAAGCTTCGTAGAGTTTCTTCAACTCGGCGAGCTTCGCGGGTTGCTCGGTGGCAAGATCACGCTGTTCGCCGATGTCGTTGGCGAGATGAAACAGCATGTCGCGGGCGGGCGTTTGGTTTGGCCCCGGTTCGGCGGCACCTTCAGTCGAGTGAACAAACTTCCAGTCGCCCACGCGCGCGCCGTAGTTGTTGCTCATCGTGCGACCGCGCCAGAAAAGTGCGTCGTGCGGCGCGCCAGACTTTTTTCCGGAGAGGAAGGGGAGCAGATCAACGCCGTCGCACAGCGAGGCGTCCGCCCCGCCGGCAGCAATCGCGGTGGCGCTGATGTCGAAGCTGATCGCGGGCTTGCCATACGTGGTGCCCGGCTGGATGACGCCCGGCCACTGCATGAGCAGCGGGACGCGGATGCCACCCTCGAACGTCTCGCACTTCGAGCCGCGCAATGGCGTGTTGCGGGAGCCGTTGATGGCGTTGCGGGTCGTCGGGCCGCCGTTGTCGTTGCTGAACGCGATCAGCGTGTTGTCGCGTTGGCCGATTTGCTTCAGCTTCGTGAGCACAAGTCCGATGGCGTCGTCCATCGCGCTGAGCATGGCGGCATACGTTTGGCGACGCTGGTCTTCGATGTTCGGAAAACGTTGCCGATATTTGTCCGTGACTTGGAGCGGCGTGTGAACGGCATTGAAGGCGAGATAGAGGAAGAACGGCTTTGTGGCACCGCGCTGCCGGTTAACGAAGGCGGCGGCCTCCTCGCCAAAAGCGTCGGTGAGATAACGGCGCTCGTTCACGGGGTCCCGGTTGCGCAGGATGGGCGCGTTGTATTCGCCCTTACCGGTGGGCTGGATGATGTACTGATGACCTCCACCGAGAAAACCGAAAAACTCATCGAACCCGCGATCCACGGGCATGAATCCCGCAGTCGTTCCGAGGTGCCATTTGCCCACCATGAACGTCGCGTAGCCGGCGGCCTTGAGGCGTTGCGGCAGTGTAATGGCCTGTGCTGGCAACGGGCCGGCGAGGTCCTCGATGCCGTAGCGGTGTTCGTATCGGCAGCTTATCAACGCCGCGCGCGTCGGCGTGCAGAACGAGCCGTTGGCGTAGGCGTCGGTGAATCGGACGCCGGCTTTCGCGATGCTGTCAATGTTCGGCGTCGGGATGTCCTTGCAACCGTGCGCGCCGATGTCGGCGTAACCCATATCATCGGAGAGAATGACGATAATGTTCGGCTTGGCTTGCAGCACGGACAGCGGGATTAGCAACAGAGCAATGATCAGTGTTTTCATGGTGTGGTGATTTTGAGTTGGGAAATTGTGTCCCGGAAAGTGACGGTCGCAGGGTAGGTTGTGACGGGGACCTTGTTATCGTGGCCCACACAGAAGTCTTCCTGTGGTTGGCGAGAGAGAAGGCCGTTTGCCCTGACGGTGGTGACAACCTTGTCGTTCACTGTCAACGTCATGGTGCGGTCCGCCGCCAACGCCGCAGTGATGCGCACGGAACCAGTCGCGGCATCGGGCGCGGCGATTTCGCTGGTGGAACCGCCGGTGCGAATGGCGAAGACCGGGCGACCCGCTTTGAGATACAGCGCGTAACCGACCGCACTGCCGCCGTGCGCGACGAGGATGGCATCGGGCTGTGTCGTCTCCACAACACACGAAATCGTGAACGCTTTGCCGGCGACCTGTGGTGCGGCCTTGGAGTCTAGGACGTCGCCGGGGCGAAGAGAGTCGAGTGCAACAGATTTCGCTTTGCTCTGTTTAGCGCGCGACTTTCCGCCTTCGCTTGGATAAAGCGTTTGTGGATTCGCAGCTTCGCCGGCGGGACGGCGATTGTCGGCAATCTCAGCATCCATCTTCGCCGCGAGAGCCTGGAGCTTCGCGACGATGTCGGGATGTTTGGCAGCGAGGTTGGTCTGTTCACCGATCTCGGCGTCGAGATTGTAGAGACGCGGGCCTTTTTCCGAAACGTCCTTCTGCTGCGTGATGGCGAGTTTCCACGGGCCTTGGCGCACTGCCTGGAGATTGTAGCTGGAAAAATAGTAATGCGCTTCGCGTTGCGATTGCTTCGACTTGCCGAACAACAGCGGCGAGATGTCCCGGCCATCAATGATCGGCTTCGCCGGCACCGCGCCGCCGGCAATCGCGACGCACGTCGGCAACATGTCTATCGTTCCCGCGACGGCGTCGCACACGCTGCCCGGCGCGATCCTGCCCGGCCACCACGCGAGCGTCGGGACGCGCACGCCGCCTTCCCACGTGCTGCCCTTGCCGCCGCGCAACGGCCCCGCGCTGCCGCCATCGGCGCCCTTGACGAGCCACGGGCCATTGTCGCTGGTGAAGACGACGAGTGTGTTGTTGTCGAGTTTGAGTTCGCGCAGCGTGTCGAGCACGCGTCCGACGCTCCAGTCAACTTCCTCGACCCAATCGCCGAAACGTCCGTTGGCGGATTTGCCCGCGAACGCCGCGCCGGGATGAATGGGCGTGTGGACGGCGGTGTGCGGCAGGTAGAGGAAGAACGGCGTCGCTTTGTTGGCGCGGATGAATTTGACGGCCTCGTCGGTGTATCGCTCGACGATCCGGTTCTGCGCGTCGTCGGTGAGCAGTTCCAGCACTTTGTCGTCGCGCACCAGCGGGACAACGCGTTCGCCGGTCTGTGTGGACTTGCGTTGCATGTCGTTGGAGTACGGGATGCCGAAATAGTGGTCGAAGCCCTGTTTCATCGGCAAGAACTCCGGTGCGTCACCGAGGTGCCATTTGCCGATGCACATCGTGGCGTAGCCGCGTTCCTTTAACCGCTCCGCGACGGTGAACTCCGACGGATGCAGCCCGTTCTTGCTGCCCGGACCATAAACGCCCGGCACGGAGACGCGCACGCCGTAGCAACCGGTCATCATCTGCGCGCGCGACACCGAGCAGACCGGCGCGGCGTAGAAGCTCGTCAACTTCATTCCCTCGCGCGCCATCCGGTCGAGTTGCGGCGTTTTCTGTTTCGTCGCGCCAAACGGCCCGATGTCGCCGTAGCCGAGGTCATCAATGAAGATGATGACGATATTGGGCTTCGGCGCAGCGGCGGCAGACAAGTGGCAACAAAGAAGCGCAAGAAGAAGAGCATAGAACGGTTTCATGCTGGCGTTGTACCAGAATCAGGCGCCGAGGCGATGAGAAATGTCGTGGTTTCTTACTCGAGTTTTCCCGGTCCGGGCCAGGCAGTTTCGATGCGGTGGCCATCCGGGGTGAACGCGACCGGCGGGATGATGTTGCCTTTGGCATCGCGCGGCAGGCGGCTCTCGATGCTGGGGAACTCGTCCTGCCGGTAGGCGCGGTTGACCACCGGCGCGGTGCGCATTCGGGGCCGGTAGGGTGATTGGGCATAGACATCCTGCACGGTGACATCGGACGGCGGGTAGTTCGAGCGTTGGAAGATCGGGTTGCTCGGATCGGGATCGGCCATCGCGCGCACTTCCTGTTCACCGCGGAACGGACAGAGAGTGTCCACCCAAAGAATCAATTTCATCAGGCTGTCGGCGTCGAGCTTGACGGCGTTGTGTTTGCCGCTGGAGGCGATCTCGATGAGTTTGCTGGTGTAGGACAATTTGGTCATCGGCGGAATCACACCGTAATCAGCCGGTTGCCACGGCTTGGCCTCGGCGAGAATCGTCCCGGCAATTCCGCCTTCGCAGACGCCGGGGAAACCGCCGGCGCGGCTCCGGTTTTTTCCGAGGGTGAGTGTGACGTACGGTTCAGGGAACGCGCCGAAGTCGGCGCTGGGGCGGAACGTGAGGTCGAATTTCTCGCGGGCTTTGCCGTTGCCTTGGTGGCAGGCGCCGCAATGTTTGTCGAGGATCGGCTGGATGTCACGCTGATAACCGAGGCTGTAGTCCGGCCCCCACGGATACGGCGTGATCTTGGCCGGTGGTTTGCGCATAGCGAGGCCCGGTTTACTCTCGGGCGTGGCGCTGTGCGTCTGGTGGCAGCCAACGCAGCCGCGTTTCTCGCCAGGCATGAGGTTAGTGAAGGACCGCATCGTGTGCAGCGTCCGGTGTTTCTCGTCGAGAAGTTGAAAGTGCAGCGATTTGCAGGGCGGCGCCTCGAAATACACGGAGCCGTCAGGCTCGATCGGCACGGTGCCGAGCACGCGCTTGACGCCGTCGTTGCAGGTGACCGACATCACGGGACCGACGTGCATGTGGGGTTGGTCGCCGGGATGTTCGACGTCCTGGAGTTTCTTGCCGAGCGTGAAGGTGGTGTAATCGAGATTGAGGACGCGCACCAGTTTCGCTTTGCCGCGAAGTTCCGCCGCGGGGCCTTGGAACAGGTCGGCGCTGTAGAAACTGCCGGGCTTGATTGGCGCGCCGTCGGCTTGGCGACCTGCCCACGCGACCTGATCGGGAATGACCGGCGGCACCGGGCGCGGCTTGACCGGCATCGCGTAAAGGATGTTGAACGCGCCGGAGTAGATCAGCTCGCGGTTGCCATGGAGGTCCATCAGATAGAGACGGAACGGGCTGATCGCCGGTTTGCCGTGGCGCGCGGAGACGAGGAACAGATCGGCGCTGAGTGGGTACGGCGACTTGTAGCCGCGGTAGTTGCCGGCGGTTTGGTAGAGCGGTGTCTCCATGCGTTCGTCGGGGCCGTCGCCGACTTCGGGCCAGGGCGTGTCCCATGTCACCTTGGTCAGGCCATCGGGGTAATTGAGGCCCTTGGTGCGGTCGAGCATGCCGATGCTGCCCCAATAGACTTGATGATGACCGTGCCCGGCAAACATCACGCGCTGGCTGCCGGGAACCTGCCGGGCTTCGAGGAGCATGTCGGGCCAGTAACTCTGGTTGCCCCAGAATACGGTCGTGCCGGTGCCGTCGGGATTCACCGTCCAGAGGCTCTGGATGCGCATCAGTTCCTTGTCGGTGTATTCCCAGCGCGTGTAGAGAATGCGCCCGTCGCTCATCAACGCCGGCGTGTATTCCGGCTCGCCGCCGCCACTGAGGATGTAGATATTGCGGCCGTCGGCGTCGCAACGCGTGAGCACGGTGCTCGGATGTCCGACGGTGCAGCGCGCGTAACTGTTGCCGCGATTGCTCATGAACGCGATCCGGCCGTCGGGCAGATAAATCGGGTCTTGGTCATCGTAGTTGCCGAAAGTGATCTGCCGCAGGCCCGAGCCGTCGAGGTTCGCTTCGTACAAGTGGAACGTCCGCTCTTTCGCCGGGCGGAAACAGAACAAAACCCGGCGTCCATCGAACGACACGTCCGGCCGCCAATACCAGCCGGGGCCGAGTTTGTCGGTCAGCTTGCGGACTTGGCCGCCCGGATGCAGGCCGTCGAGCACCAGCAGGCGCACGCAATTCAATTGCGCCTGCGGATACACCCGGTGCATGGACTCGTGTGCATAGCGGTCCGGCACGTCAATGAACACGAGCCGCGAAAAGTCCACCGCCGGGTCCTTGAACATGATTTGACGTTTCGTTTTGCGCACGGCGAAGTACAACGCCTTCGCCGCCTCCGTATCGGGACCGGTTTTCAGTTCGCGTTCCAGCGCGTCGAGCCGCGACAGTTCCGCCGACAGATTCGAACTTGCCAATCGCTTGGCGATGTCCCGTGCCCAGACGATTTCCTGCTGCGCCCGTTCGAGCAACGGTTTGCCTTCGGCTTGGAACAGCCACTCGGCTTCCAGCAGAGCGTTGGCTTCGCTGGCGCTCAACGTCCGCGTGGGCGGTTCTTCCGGGGGCTTGGCCGGCGCCGCCGGTCGCGCTGCCAACGCCGGTGCTTTCCGGCCATCAAGCCAACCCCACGGCGCCATCCCCATCGGCCCGACAATGTCCGCCGTTTTCCACGCGCTCTTGTCCGGCGATTTCTGCCAAGTCGCATCAGTCACGAAATCGAGGCTCGCTCCCTTGGCTTCGATATGGAACGCGCCGACCACGCCACCGATGCCGCCGACGTTGACGCCGCGGATGACAATGTCGTTCGCGCCCTTGCGGAGGAGACGCCCGATGTCATGTTGTTTGACAATGTTCCAATGCGCTTTCGGGTTGCCGATGTCAGTGCCTACCGAGGTGCCATTGACGAGCAACTCGTAATTGTTGTCCGCCGTGACCACTGCCGTCCCGCGGCCCGGCTCGCCATCGAGCGTGAACGTCTTGCGCAGGAAACAAACGTAATGCTTGGACTTCCCCGAATCGTCGGCGTCCCAAATCCACTGTGCCTTGGCGAGCGCCGAGCCGGCATCCCCAACCTGCTGGGTCTTGGCATGTGCCGTGGTGGCGACAGAAACAGTTTTGGCCTTGGGAAGCTCGCATCCGGCTGCGAAGACCCAGCACACCAACATCATCGCCAGTGCGGGTCGGTCCCATCGGCTGAATGTTTTGTTCATGGCATTCTCTTCGCGTGGCGGGGCGGCTCCGTTCAAATCGCCAACCTCGCATTCAGCGCCGCCGCGGCGGCAACCGCTTTTTGTCCCAAGCCGGTCATGGCCCGCGCCGTCATGCGCTGACTCGGCCCGGCAATCACAAGCGCGGCCACGAGTTGGCGTTCCCGGTCGAACACCGGCGCGGCCACGCAATGCGCGCCCTCGATGTCTTCTCCCCGGTCGGTCGTGTACCCGACTTGGCGCGCTTGCTCCAACTCTGTTTCCAGGCGGGCGCGGCTGGTGATCGTCTGGGCTGTCTGTTTCTGGAACGACTGAAGCTTCATCCGCCGCTGCCGTTCCTTCTCGTCGCCAAACGCAAGAAACACCTTGCCCGGCGCGTTGCAATACAGCGCGAGACGGTAACCCAGGTCGAAGATCATCCGCATTGGGTGCCGCGCCGGCTGGAAGTAGATCAGCACCGCCTCGCTGCCGTTGGGCACCAGCAGCCCTACGCTCTCGCCGCATTCATCGCGCAACGCACGAACGACGGGCGCGGCCTCGTCCACCAAGTTCCGCCCGTGCACGCGCGGCGCCGCCAACTCCAACAGCTTTGCGCCCAGGTAAAAAGTTTTCTCCGCGTCCCGGTACACGTAGCCCCGCGCGGCCATGTCCGTCAGAATGCGAAAGACCATGTTCTTGCTGACGCCCAACTGCCGGTGGAACTCGGAAAGCGTCAGCCCCTCGGGATGCCGGCTGAGGACCTCCAAGATCGCCAAGCACCGGTCCGTGCTTGGCGCCAGCGGCTGTTCATTCAACGAAGTGGCGTTCTTGGGCGACATTGGAATCTGTTCTGCTTATAGACTATCATCTTCTAATAGAACGTCAACCCCCATTTGTACCGAAAAGCATGAGCATCTTCATTTGGTTGGTTCCACTTTGCGGATGGTAACATAAAAGGCGCCGCACAGCGCATTGCCGGCTTGGTCGAGCAACGCGGCTTCGATGTCAGTGGGGCCGGCGTCAATCTTGGAGGTGAAGATGGCCGCCTTGTCACTGCCATCCACGGCGATCTCCTGGACGTCCGCGCCGATCTTGAGACGGACACGCGCGACGGGCAACGCTTTTAGTGTGCCGCCGTAGAGCAGTCCGCTGACCGGTTGGCCGCGCAGATACGCATCCACAGTTTTCTGGCCGGCGGGAATTCCAGTAAGCGGCGCGTCCGTTTCACGCGGCCAACGACGCACCTCGACGCAGTAAACGCCGTCCTTGGCGACGCGCACAGGCCAGCGGCCAAACACCGCGCCGCCGCCGGCCACGGCAGCTTGGTTCCACGGACAATTCCCCTGCGTCGGATACCAGTCCTCGGAGCACAGTTCGACTTCCGTCGCTTGCGCCGAGCCGATAATGGGCCTTCCGCGCCAGCCTTCATCGCGCGCGCTCACGCTCGTCCAGTAGCGTTGGTAGGCGGCGCGCAATTCGTTGACGACCTGTGGCTGTTCGCGGGAGATGTCACGCTGTTGGCCGGGGTCGGTTGTCATGTCGTAGAGTTCCTTGTCGTTGACCAGCCGCCAACGGTCGGTCATCACCGAGCAATTCTTCCCGAAGCGCGGCGGCGTCGGATTTGCGCGGACTTGATTTAGCGGCGTGCCGAGCACCAGCGTGCGTTCGAGCCGCGGCGCGCGCGGGTCGGCAAGGAACGATTGGAGACTGGCTCCATCGAAGCTGACTGGTTTCGGCAACCGCAGCGCGCAGAGGTCCACCAACGTCGGCAGCCAATCGAGATGCGCCGTGAGCTGGTCCACCGCGAGTGGTTTGTTGAAGCCGCCCGCCGGCCAGTGGAAGAAACAGGGAACACGATGGCCACCGTCGTACGGCGAGCCTTTCTTGCCGCGCATGCCGGCGTTGAAAATTTTCTCGCCCTCGGCGGTGCCGTTGTCGGTGAAGAAGATCAACAGCGTGTTGTTGCGGAGTCCTTCCGACTCGAGGAACGCGCGCAACCGGCCAAGATTCTCGTCCACGCGGGCGATGGACGCATAACAATCCGCCGGGGATTTGTCCCGGTAGGACGCGGCCCATTGACGGTCGGGAATGCTGCACGGGTTGTGCGGATTGTAGGGAGCGAGATAGACGAAGAACGGATTGCGTTTGTTGTCGCGGATGAATTGCATCGCCGCGTCGAAGAACACATCGCACTCGTAGCCGGCGCGAGGGTTGTCCTCCCAGCGACCATTGTGGATGTAGCGGTCGTTGACGCGGTCGTTGCCCCAGAAATCGGTCGCGCACCCGGTGCCGCCATCGCCTTTGCCGAGCCATTCGTCGAACCCGCGGTCAATCGGACGGTACGGATAGTTCGTGCCGAGATGCCATTTGCCGAAGTGGCCGGTGCGGTAGCCGTTGTGGCGGAAGACGTCGGCCATCGTCACTTCGTCGTCGCGGAGCATGTTTCGTCCGCTGATTGTTCCCCAGCCGCCAACGCGATGCGCATAGCGGCCCGTCATGAACGCCGCGCGCGTCGGCGTGCAATAACTGTCCACATGAAAATTCGTGAACCGCACCGACTCGTCGTGAAGCCGGTCGAGATGCGGCGTCTTGATGACGGGATTTCCGTGGCGGGCGATATCGCCGTACCCTTGGTCATCGGTCAACAGCACGATGACATTCGGTTTGGCTTTTTCCGCAGCGTCCAACAGAGCCAGCGGCAGCAGTAGCGTGGTGATGATCAGAAGGTGCGTCTGCATCGTTGCGGGATTGGACGGCGGAACCCGCCGAAAGTTCAAGCCGGAAATTCGAAAATTGGCAGTGCAGCGCCAAACTGTGAATGGCGGCAATTGACCTGCCGCGCTCCCCGTCAGACGGTGGTTTTACGTCCGGTTCGCTGTGCGCTGAAAAGAAGGATAATTCCGAAGTTGATCAACTACGGAATCATCCTTTTGTCCATTCCCCGCCCACCAACTTCAGCAGCTTGGCGTGCACTGGGGACTGCGCGTTCTCGGCCAGCCGATAGATGATCGCCCGCCCAAGCGCATCGGTCCGCAGGTAGCCCCGATGGACGAGTTTCGTCGTGTGCCGGCACAGCGCGGGTGGAGACATACTCAGCACTGCCGATAAGTCCTCTGCTGTCGCCGGTCCGTGTTGCCGCAGCCGCCGCAAGAGTTGCAGTCGCCGCACATTGGTAAACGCTGTGAAGGCGTTGAAGAGCACCGCATGCAAAGCGCAGTTCGTCTCTTCGCGCGTTGACTTGCGCGCGGGCGTCTGGCCGCAGGCGCGCAACGCGGCCGCCGGATCGCGCAACAAACCGTACAACCACACCGCCACCCGTCCGCTGAACGCCTGTTCGGTGTAGGGCGATGCGGCCACGCCGTAACACCACACCCCGGAGCGTCGCCGCTGGATCAACCCAGCGGTCACAAGGTGTTTGAGATGAACGCTGATTGAATCGCGTCCTTGGCCCAGTGCACCGGCCAGGCGGGACGGAGGGCACTCGCCCTCACGCGCCAGTGCGCTGAGGATGCGCAAGCGGGTGTGGCAGGCCACGGTGCGGGCCACGCGCACAATAATTTCATCCATTCGAACCTCCATAGATAATTCCGTAGTTGATCAACTACGGAATTATAGTCTCCGCGCACCGTTGTTGGCAAGTCTGCAGTACGGATGGCGTGCACCGCCAGCGGTACAACTGTTTGCCGCTTACGGGAAGAAGACGGGCATGGCCCATTTGCCGATGGCGATGGTTTCGCCGGTGGCGCAGTCTTTCTGGTAGAGCGTGCAATAGTTGGCGGATGACGTGGGGCTAAACAGAGGCACCTCTGGCAACGCGACCTTCTCGAAGCCTTGGTTCAGCAGAGCCTGCGTCTGGGAATCGCGGTTGCGTTCCGGCGCCGGCGTCAGGAACCAGACCGTGCCGGCCCGCTTGCAGGTCAGCGATTTGTTGCCGTTCATCGCGACACAGAGGAACTGCGCGCCTTTCAGCGCGGTGGGCAGTTCGGCGGCGATGTAGTTGCGGTCGGTGAACAGCTTCGCGCCAGGCTCCAACGCTTGCGGCCCAGCGCCGGCGACAGCGAGCGTGCCGGGCTTGACTTTCTTCAGCGGCTTACCATCGGCGTTTGGGTTCACGGGTGCGGTCGAAGTCTTGGGTTTCTCCTGCCCGCCGGAGGCTTTACTCACGAGTTGACGGAGGCGGACGGCGTTGCTCACCGCTTTGCCGGCGGCGGCGTCTTCTTCGCGGAACGTCGCCATCAGGATGTTCCGGTCGCCGGTGCGGCTGTAGTCGTAGATGATGCGGATCAATCCATCGGGCGTCTGCTGGCCATCGGGGTAGGAAACGCCGAGGCGTTCGTCGAGCAACAGGCCGCCGGTCCACGTGCGACCATCGTCGGTGGAAACATACGCGGTCAGGTGGGAGCGGCTGGTTTTGATGTCGAGCGGGCCGTGTTTGACAAGGAGTAGGTCGCCGGACGCGAGCCGCGTGATGAAGAAACGCGACGGCGTGTGAAGGATCGCCGACGGTTTCAGTTCGGGCCACGTTTTGCCGCGGTCGGCGGAAATACTCTCGCCGATGCCGTACTTGGTTCGGACGAGCAGCCAGAGCGAGCCGTCACGACGCTCGATGAACATGTGCTCGTCGAACTGGCGGGCCTCGACCGGCACATTGCAGCCGCCGCGCAACGTCCACGTCCTGCCTTTGTCGGCGGAGACGAACAAGCGCGCGCTGTTGTCGTGGAGCCGCCATGCGGAGATGGGCAGCGCCCATTCGCCGGTGGAGAGCGTGAGAGGCTTGCACATCATCACGCCGTCGGCGATGCGGCGCGGTTTGGTCCATTTCGGCTGCTCCGCGTCCGGCTCGCGGGTCTCGATGCACCAGACGCCAAGCCGCGGGTCGGTAACTCCTTTCTCCATTTGCGCCCAGAAAACGAACAACCGTTTGTCCGGCGACACCCAGAGTTCCGGATCAAACGCGCGCACCGGGTCGCCGGCGTCGGGGTCAACGATCAGCACTTCCTTCCACGCCGCGCCGCCGTCGCCGCTGGTGCTGAGCACGACGTAGTTGTTGTGGTCCTCGCCCGGTGTGACGCCGGCATACCAGTTGGCCCAGAGCCGGTCGCCGGGGGCGACGGCCATGCTGGGGATGCCCTGGAAGGCGCGGTTGGTGACGGCGTGTTCCGGGAGCGGAGGCCCAACGTGGCGCGGCGAGGCCGATGGAGCAAGGAGTGCGGCAAGGATGAGAGTGGTGATGGTGGTCATGGTGCCAGTTTGTTGGGTTTGGTCCAGCGGATGCGAGCGAGCAACAGATCGCCCTTGATTCCGTTCTTCGGCTGCCATTCGCCAACCGTCACCCACGATTCTGTCGGACTGACGTTCAACGGATGGAAGTTTCCCATGATGGCGACGCGGTCGGGATCCTTCACACCGTCGCCGACGAGCGGCAACACGATGCGCTCGGTGGCGCGGCGAAGACGCAACGTCTTTAAGTCAACCTGCGCCATCCAGAGCGGCGACCGCCAGCGGATGACGTTGACGTTGCTGATGTCCTTGCGTGTATAAACGAGCCAGAGCGCCTCCGAGTGCGGTAGCCAATGTTGTTGTGTTGTGGACATCACCAGCGGCTCGCCGTCGTCCCACATCCACGGTTGTTTCGGCGTCCACTTCAGGCCGTCATCGCTCGCGCAGACGTAGCCGCGCTCGTCCTCGGCGCGCAATGTGAGAAAGAACTTCTTGCCGAAACGAACCAGCGACGGTTCAAGCAGGCCGCGCCCTTTGTCGTGCGGGATTTCGTCGCCGACTTGTTTGACCGACAACGTCTCGCCGTCGAAAGCGCAAACGACACTGGCAACGGAGCGCGGTTTGTTCTTCGTGTCGCCGTGGGTGAACGCGAGCAGAATGTCGCCATTCGGAAGCAGGACGCGTTGGCCGCAGTTGTTGGAGTAGATATACGCGCCGCGCGGATCGTTCCACTCCAGTTTCCGGCGCGGTCCCCACTTGCCGTCGCGCCACACCGCATACATCGGCCAGCGCGGCGGTTGGTCCCTCGAAAACTTTGGACCGGAGTAAAAGACATTGTGGCCGAGCGCCAGAACTGTCTTCGTCTGCGGATGCCATTCTGGCACGACATCGCAGACGCCTTCCTCAACGCCATCTGGCTGCTTCACCCGTCCGAGCGCCGGCAACGGCTGCGGTTCCGTCCACGTCTTGCCGAGGTCGCGCGACGTCATCCAGTGGACCGGCCCGAAGTAGTCCGACCCGGTAATTGTCTGGAGCGTCATCAAGACCATCGAGCCGTCTTTCCCCGGCACGATGCACGCCCGCGGATGAAACCACGTCGGCCCGCTGCCGTCGCGTCCGCGACGCAACGTGACCTTCTCGATGGAAGCAATCTGCGCAGGCGCAAATAGCGGCGCAAGCAACACGGCGGTAATGGTCAGCAATGTTTGTCGGTTCATCGGGAATCCTCTTTCTGTGTTTCTTGAATCGCGTTTCGGTCGAGCTTGATGACGCGCACAAATCGGATCACGGCGTCGCCTTTCAGCGCGCGAATCTGGAGATCCTTGCCAGTGTAACCGGTTCCGGGAAAATGAGCGTCCTTCAAAATGAAGGTGACAGTCTTGGCGGCACCGGTGTTGCCGCAGGTCACTTTGCGCGATGCGGTTTGGTTCGCACCGGTGAAATACTCCAATTGCCACTCGGCGTTGCCGCTGTCGAGATAGGTGATCTTCACAGCGACAGAATGCGGGCCACCAGTGAGGAAATTCTCGTCCACACCGAATCGAATGGCTGTCTGCGTCTTGCGCGCGGTGAAGTCGTAGAGGTGGTTCGGGTGAAATTCAAACATCTGCGGTGGCACCTCGACCTTTGCGGTCGGTTCGGTGCGCGCGCCATCGGCATCGCGCTGATAGAGCCAGCGCTCGAAGTTTTTCACCGGCTGTCCATGCTTACCACCCTTGACGACGCTTTCGCGCAGGTAACACCATGCGTCGGGCGCGGTGCGGGCATTCTTGCCGAGTTCCAACGCCATGTAATGCAGCAGCGGCGGGTTGATCAGCCACGGGCCGCCTTCGGCCCAGACGAAGTTGCGCCGCATTTGCAACATCCGAAGTGTGGCCTCGTGGTAGCGGTGCGGAAACGTCTCGATCGGGCCGAAACGTTCCACGAGAAGCCATGTGTATTCTTCGTTCTCGTCGCCCGACGCGCGGTTCTCCGCGATCAACGGGCAGTTCTCGTTGACGACCAGATAGCCGTTGGCATCGAGTTCCTGGCCCATGCCGGCGTTGTTGACATGCATCATGTAGTGCTCGACGAATCCGTTGCGCTGGCCCATGCCGAGTTTCAGCGCCAGCGCCATGTCTTCTTCCTTGTTCGAGACCAGACAAAGTTTGTGGGCAACGCCCTTGAAAGCGTCGGCCCATGCCCGGAGCCGTTCCTCGAAGAGCCTGCGCCTCGGATCATCCACCGGCGGCCCCGCGCCTTCCTCGCCGCGCGACGCCGAAACCAGATGCAAATAACAGATGTCGAGCTCCTTCATCTGTGGGATGCCACTCTTGCCGAATGCCGCGACGAGCCTCAGGTAGCGCCGGTGATATTCGGGGTGATAGATGTCCATGTTGACGACTTGAAACGGAATGGACTTGTTTGGTTTCTCCTCGATCAACGGGATGCCGTGGTCTTTCAGCCATCGTGGCGCGGAGCCGGTTTCGGTTTTCGTGATGGTGTTGTCCTTCAGGCTCCGGAAATACCGTGTTTCCCAGACCGACGCGCCAAGGCCCATCTTGACGGCGTTCCTGCCGTTGGCGCTGGCTTGCAGAATCTTCTCGCGCACGCCGCTGAAATCGAAAGTGCCTTCTCTGGTTTCGGTTTCCCGCCATGAGGCATGAACGGCGTGTTGGATACGGCCGGGGAAGGCATCGGAGACCAGTTTCGGATTGATCTGGATGCCGCTGTACGGCGCCGGTTTCACCCACGGCGGCAGCGACCAATCTTCGCCGTCAACGGTGTGGTCGGTTTCATTCCACGCGTGGAAGAAATACTTCTTGGAAAAAAGCTTTTCGGCTTTCAGGTCGAAGTCGCTCTTTTGCGCGGCGTCCATCGCCACCAGCGGCGCCGGCAGCAGGGCGATGAGGAGGGTGAGTGTATGTTTCATTCGGCCGGGCTGAGGCGGATAGATTCGAGGCTCGCCTTCTCACGGTCGCCCTCGACGAACGAGACGGCGATGGTGTGCTTGCCGGGCTGCTTGAACGTCAACAGGCCGAACGGTTGGGCGTGGTAGATCGTCGAGGCGGCTTGCTGGTTCTGGAGACTGACGCCTTCGTCGGTCTCGATGCGCCACGCCAGCCGGCCTTCGCCTTTGTAGGTCAGTTCCAAGCGGTAGTCGCCGGGTTCGCAGACGTCCACCGTCCAGACGGCCTTGCCGGTGTCGCTCCACTTGCTGACTTGATTGGCAAATTTCCATTCGCCGAATTTCTCCATCCAGCGGATTTCTTTCTTCTCCGCGCCGGTCACCTCGGCAAACTCGACGAGCAGCGTGGCCGGGATGTTGGGATGAATGCCCAGCAACTGATCAACCTTCGGCGCGGCCTTCAGCTTCACGGCCACGACGGACGCGGGACGGTCGGGCGGAGCGGCGGGCAATTGAAGTTCCGTCCAAGTTCCGCGCGCCGTCCACTTCACCGGTTTCAGTTTTCCGCCGACAACCACACCGGCGGCGGCGATCTCAGTCTGGAGGCCCGGCAGAAGCAATCGTCCGTCGGCCGGCCAATCGAAGACGACGAGGTTGAGCGTGTTGCCGACGGTCGTGACATCGCCCCAGGGCATGGCGTAGCCCCACGGCGATGGCCCCGCAGAATAGACGACTTGCGGGTAGCGATTGATCCACTCGCCGGCTTTTCGCAGATATTTCGCCACCTGCGACGGCACGCGGCCTTTGCCGTCGGGGCCGATGTTCAAAAGGTAGGTTCCGCCCCGGCCAACCGTCGAGACCAGCCGGTGCAGGATTTCCTTGGAGTCTTTCCAGTTCTCGTCGTACCAGGCATACGACCACGAATCGTTCGTCGTGTCGCAGGTTTCCCAGAGGCCCTCGATGTTGCGCGGCGGCACTTCCATGTCGCCTTTGCTCTCGTAGTCGCCCATGCCGTGGCCGATGCGGCTGCAGAGCAGCGCGCTCGGCTGGGCCTTGCGCACGTAGTCGCCTAGTTCCGCCACCAGCTCCTTGGGCATGTTGCCGGGCGTGTCGAACCAGACGAAGTTCAGCGGGCCGTATTGCGTGCAAATTTCCTTCACCTGCGGAAAACATTTCGCGCGGAAGTACTGCTCGAACGTGGCGGGCGAACCGTCGGGATTGGTCTTCGGGCCGTTGGTGCCGCCGGGAGCGGTCCAGTCCTGATTGTGCGAGTAGTAGAAACCAAAGCCCAACCCTTCCTCCTTGCAGGCGGCGGCGAGTTCCTTCATCGGGTCGCGCGCAAACGGCGTGGCATCCACGATGTTGAACGGATGCGCCGACTTGAACATCGCGAAACCTTCGTGGTGCTTGGAGGTAATGATAATCCACTTCATCCCGGCGGCCTTCGCCAGCTTCGCGATGCCGCGGGCATTGAACTCCGTCGGGTTGAACTCTTTCGCCAACGCCATGTACTCAGTGTCGGCGATCTTCATCTGCCGTTTGATCCACTCGCCGATGCCGTAGAACGTCTGCCCGCGCCACTGGCCGCCGAGATGGGAGAACAATCCCCAGTGGATGAACATCCCGTAGTTGCCGTCGCGGAAGAGCGCGGCCCGGTCAGTCTTCTCGATGCCGGCTTTTACCTTCGAGTCGCCCCACATCTGGTCCATGGATACGTCGGCGCGCAGGCCCACCGGCAACGCGAGAATGATGGCGATTGCGAACAAGGTCTTTTTCATGGAGTGATGGGTCCTTTCAATGGGATTGGGATTTGTTCGAGCGGTTTGGTTCATGGTTGCTCCTTCTTCACCCAGAGATCGAGATGATACGCGTCGGGCTTGGGGAATATGGCGGGGTCGAGTCGTTCGGAAAGCCGCACAAAATTTCCCGCAGCGGGCTTGGTGACGTATGCGTAACCGAGCAGGCGTTGCCAGCGACTGTTGTGCTTGTCCATCGAGTAGCCTTGGGCATGGCGAAAGTAGTCGGATGCAGGATGCTCGTTCGGGATGCCGAAATCCAGCGGTTCTTTGGCAACGAAAATATACGGATCGGTGGTGATGATTTCGCGATCGGTCTCTGCATTTTCGATCAAGAATAGCGGCTGCGTTCCGGGAACCGGGTGTGCGAAAAGTTCGAAGGCCGGCTTGCGGCCGGTCGCGGTGACTCTGCCGTTGCGCACGAAGACGGGCAACCGGGGCGTGTTGGCCGGGTTGAATTCGACGAGGCCGTAGTCCACTTGGTCCACCAACGTCTTTGCCAGTTCGATGGCGCGGTCTTTGCGATTCACGACGAGGAAGCTCCGATACCAGATTGATTTCCCGGGCTTCAGTCGCAGCCGCGGAATCATCTCGATGACGTCGTAGTTGCGGAAGCTGTTGGGTGACCGCGTCCGCCAGTCTTTCCATTGCGATTCGTAGAGCTGCGGATAGTGCGCGCGAAAATTACGGATCACCGACGCCGAATACTGGCAATACTCGACGCCCTCGCGACTCTTCTTCTGTTCCTCCTCCAGATGTCTGTCGCGGCCGTACACAAGCGCCAACGCCGGGCTGTCGTCCGCTTCCGTCACACACGCGAGACTCCAGCCGCCGGTTTTTCGAACGTCAATCGCGCCGTCGAGGTTCTTCGCAAAGACCGTTTCGCGCGACAGCAATTCATTCGCAGGCGAGCTGACATAATGAACCGGTAGACTCGTCGCCCGCGTGCCGCCCCACGGCGCGTTCAAATGATCAAACACGATGTCCTCGCGCGTGCTGAAGTTGTGGATGACCCACGTCAATTCGATCACGCCGTCACCGGCATCGCGCACCTGTGTGTAGTACAAAATGGGCGCGCGATGGACCGTCCGCACCTGCGGGACGAGTCCCCAGTTCAAGGTGCGATAGGTGCGCCCGCCGGCGGCAAACGACTCGGCAAGCTGCGGGCAGTAGAGCGAACGAACCGCCTGCTCACCTTTGAAATAAACGCCCGAGTTGTGGATGAAGTAAGTCAGACGATATGGCGAATTTTTCAATCGAGCCGCAACGTCGTCCGGCAGTTTCCCCGCATGCAGTAGCGAATCGAGGCCGTTGTACTTGGAGCAGACCGTCACGAACTGCCAGACCTCGTCGTTCCATGGCGAGTCGAGATGCCCGCTACCATACGACGGCGGTACGCTCTCGCCGAACGCACCGCGCAGCGAGTAGATCTGCCCGCCTTTCCCAACACGCAACGCGAAGGAGTTGTCCTTGTCCTGCTCATGTTTGAGTTCGACCTGAAACACCTGTCGCTCGTCCAAGCCTTCAGCCCAGAGGCTTCCGCTGGGCAAGTAGGTTGACGAAATCGTGCAACGTCCTCCGCTGGATTTTTCGAATGCCGATGTGGGAAAAACGTCGAGCACGTGCGCTGTGGCACTCGGTTTCTCGACAGGCGCGTTCATGGCGCATCCCGCCAGCGATAGCGCAACGCCAAGCGGCAGAACGCTACGGGGCATGTATACTTTCATCGTCTGTACCTGATTCGGATTCGAGATGCCGATTCGTTTTCTTCTGGCAGAACACTCACTCGCCGCCTTCCCAACGGAGGTTGCGGATTTCGCGCGGGCCGCGCCAGAACCGGGTCAGTTCGTGCGGGTCGATCGCGTAATAAATGTCCACCCGCTGGACCGTCCGCGAGCCATCGGGCGTGACGGTGACAGACGGAATGCCGTCGGCAGTCTTGAGTTCGACGGCGAGCCACGGCGTCTGCGGCATTTTGAAGACCCCTTTCAGGTGTTGCTCGAACCAGAGGAGTTGCGTGATGGCGTGTTCGTCGGTGTGGCGGTGGTCCAGATGCGGCGCGATGCTGAAACGCACCTGCTCGTCCGGCAGGTTGCGCCAGTTCCAGGCCATGTTGTCAATGTGGGCGTGGAAGTCGTTGGCAGGGGAGAGCCAGAGGATCGGGCAGGTGATGCGCGGGATGTAGGCGTTGTCGGAGACGCAGGCCAACTCCAGCGCCGAGACCATCTTCTTGTCGCAGCCGGGCAGGTCGGTCTGGCTTTCGAGGATGTGGCCGGAGCCGCCGCAGGATGGGACGGCGGCTTTCACGCGCTTGTCAATGCCGGCGAGGTTGGTGGTGAGTTTGCCGCCCATCGAGTGGCCGCAAACGCCGATGCGGGCGGGATCAACTTCGGGCTGCTGTTCGAGAAACGTGATTGCCCGCCGCGCGGCAAGGAGGACAATGAACCAGTTGCTGTTGCGCGGCGACTCGACGGCGTCGAGCGTGAATTCGTCCGGCGTGAGCGCGCCGGCGAAATGGTTGTTCTTGTTCCGTTGCGGCGGATGCGTGCAGTCCAGCGCGCCCCAGTCGGTGTTGGGGTCGCCGGGCTTCCAGTTTTCGAGCCGGGTGTTTCCGCCCCAGTTGATGGACATGCCGGCGTAGCCGTTCTCCGCGGCACGCTTCACCACGTCGAAACTCGCGCTCTGCCCGCCGCCGTGGATGTGCAGGATGGCGGGACGCGTTTTCTGTCCTTGCGGGAACGCGTAGTAGGCGAGCATCCGCGCCTTCTGTCCCTTGAACGTGCCGATGGTGTAGCGTATGTAGCGGAAGACGGCGTTGTCCGAGGACCATTCCTTGACGACCTCGACTTCGAGCGGTTCGGTGTGCGGATCGTAATTGCCCCAGAGTTCGTCCAGCGTCGCCGGCACGCGACCGTCATTGAGGGCCGGCAAGGAATCGGCTGCCAAGGCCATTCCACCAGCGAGCGCCAACACGAGCACGGTGATACCCACGTGGCGGTTGGCGAGTCTCGTAACGATGGCTTTCATGTTCCTCATACTACAGCCCAATTCCCGAAAAATAAATGCACACATCCGCTCCGCTCCGCCGTCGTACCGGAAAACGCGGCGACAGAGCGCCGCGGCTACATGACAGCGGCGCCTTGTTTCTTGAGCGTCGCGCGCAAACGGGCGGTGTCAATCGCGGCGACATCGGCGCCCGAATCGAGCGCGAGCCACGCTGCGACGCCGGCGGCCTCGCCGGTCTGGTTGCAGTTCACCATCACGCGGACGCCGCCAAACGCCTGCTCGTCGGCATCCAGCGAGCGGCCGGCAACGAGCACGTTCTTTGAGGCGCGCGGCACCAGCGAACCGTAAGGAATCTGGTAGAACTGAACGTCCTTGTTCAGGTCGCGGAATTTCACTCCCGCGCCGGACGCGCTGTGAACGTCAATCCGATACGTGCCGTTCGCGATGGCGTCGGGGAAACGTTTGCCGGTGAGCAGTTCGTCCACGGTCAACTCGTGGAGTGCGCGGATGTGGCGCGATTCGCGGATGCCGATCTTCGCGGGCAACGCCACCACCGGCACGCCTTTGCCGCCAAGGAAATGCTCGCGCAACAACTCGCAAATCGAGTCCACCTGTCGTCGGCCTTCCATCTCGGCCTGTGTGAGTTGGTCCGCGTCGCTGCAATCCGCGCCGTGGACGCGCGTGCCGGCCAGCATCAACAGGTCATCGTCGCCGGGCACCGGACCGTCGGGCGGACAACCGCAATCGCCGGGCACCGCAGCGGACCACGCGTAGCCGTCGCGAATCGCCTGCGGATATTGTTTGTCGAAGATGACTTTGTGGATGTTGAACTTGGGATGCGCTTTCTTGATGGCCTTCAGGCCGCGCAGGATGCAACAGGTGGTCGGCGGCTGGACGTGTTCGCGCCGGTAGGTTTCCAAGCCCATGCGATGCGCCACGTCGGCGTCGCCGGTCGCGTCCACGAACAGCTTGGCGCGGATGGCGCGTCGGCCGGTTTTGTCCTCGATGATCGCGGCTGTCATCCGACCACCCTCGGCCACTGACGCGACGAACAGTGTGTGCAGGAACGGACGGATCTTCGCCTCGACCACCATCTTGTCCAGTTCCAGTTTCAGTATCTCGGTGTTGAGAACGTAATGGCCTGGGCCCATCTTTCGCACGGCATCGCGCTTTTGAAGTCGCCCGATGGTTTCCGTCGTCAGCCCGGCGATGATCTGTTGTTTGACGGCACGATCATCCAGTGAATGCCAGATGTTCACCAGTCCGGCGGTCGCCACGCCGCCAAAGAACCCGCTCGACTCGATGAGCGCGACCTTCGTCCCCAACCGCGCCGCGGCCAGCGCCGCAAACGTGCCGGTGCAACTTCCGCCGACCACGCAGACATCGCACTCGTGCGCAATGGGAACGTCGCGCGCCGGCTCGCGAATCGTGCCCGGCGCCGGCCCGGCGGCGTCCGCGTTGATGTTGAGCGCGCCTACAACAGCCAGAGGCGCGGCTTTCAGAAAATCTCGTCGGGGAATGTTCTGTTTCATGGTGTTCTCACAAGTTTCTCGTCGGTGGCCGGCGGAGCGAGTGTCGGCTCGCCCTTGAGGACACCTTGCTGGACAAGGAAACGGTCGGCGGCGATGAGCGTCACGGTTCGCCACGGTTCTTTGTTGAAGAAAGTGTGGGATTGGCCTTCAGCGAGCCAGAGCTCCGTCGTCGTGTTGCCGAGTGCGAGCGGACGTTTCATCAACGTATGTTGTCTTTCATAACTGGCTGTTGAAATCGAGGACGATCCTGCGGCCACCTTTCTGGATCGTCACTACGCCACTGTCCCAACCGCCCTGAATAAACGGGCTGTCAAACGCCTTGTCGGGGATGACGTAGCGCACCGCGCGACTGTTGATCTGCGGCGGTTGGCCGTAATCGGCAAAGAAAGTCAACGCGTCGCCATAAACGCTCCTGTATCGGAGCGTGTGATGGTTGAACTGAAGCGGATTGGCAAGGACGGCGGCTTGAAACGCGGCGTAATTGGCGAAGCTGTTCTTGCGAACCACCTCCAGAATGACCGGCGTGTATTGGTCCTTGCACGTCAGCCACTGGCCGCCCCTGTCTTTCTCGTCGTCCCGCCATTCATAACCGCCGGCAGCGGGACGAACAGCGGCGTAGGCTCCCGCAGCTTGGACGAACACCCAGCCATTCTTCTCGACGCGGTTCTCCAGCCCCGGTTTGGAAAACCAGACGCGCATCTCGGCTGCGCCCTTGCTGGTCTTGAGCTTCTGCGTGATGAGCGTGCCTTTGGACTGGAGCGACCAATGCGCGTTGGAGCACCGATTGCGGGCCATCCCGCGGCATTGGGGAAAGATTCGCGCATCGGGGTCGCCGGCAAAGATCACGCCTTGCCAGCGGTTCTGCGCGCTGATGGGCAACCAATCCTCCAGCGGGAGCGCCTCAAAGAGCGCCGTGCCAAGAATGAACTCCGGCGCGCAAAAACTGTAGCGGCAAATGCCGCCGACATCGGTTCGGATGTGATAGCGGTTCTCGTTACGTTCTTCGCCCTTTATAGCGCGGCCCAACGGCCATTGCCTGACTTCATAGACGCCGCGTCCCGCCACGTCCAACGCAATGTCCATGACCACCAGCGGCATCCGATAGGCGCTGGTGAGGATGGTGAAATCGTTGTCAACGGGAGGCGACGCCTTCCCCACTTCGAGGTAATACCAAGCGAGCCGGCCCAAATCGTCAAGCCATGCCTTGGTGCTGTTGAGTCCCTGGTAAATCCGCGTCCTGCCGCCGCCGCGGACGCCGCCGATTTGTTCCTGCGCCCACGTGGCCCAGAACAAATCGAGCATGTAGCCCGCGCGCTTCTTGAGAACCGGATCCTCGGCGAAGTCGTAGAAATTATAGACGCCTTTCATTCCGACCAGCCCGTAATTGCTGTTGCCAAACTCCACGAGAAACCCTTTCTTCGCGCGTTGGCGGAAATACTCCTTCGCGTAGGCAGTCAACGCCGCATGATGCTCGGCGGCGGTCTTGCCGTCGTCGAACCGGCGGTCGCGATAGCGAGGATCGTTCTTCAGGAACCGGGCGAATTGCCAGCAGGTGCAGAATTTCTGAAGGTGATGGTTCTCCGAGCCTGTGAGCATCCACGTCCGGCTCTTCTCATGTTCGGCATCGGAGAAGATGGAATTGTTCTTCGCCCACAGCCACATCATTTCCAGCGCTGTGTCTTCCACAGCGGAATGCAGCCGCCCCGGTGCGCGCAATCCTTTGCGCCCGAAAAACTCCACCAACCGGCACAGCACATCGGCGCACCAGTAGAAGTTGTCGTAATCATCGCGCGCGTCGGGGTTGCCGATGAAATAGCGGCACATCTCGGTCACGGCGGCGTTGGCCGCGTCGAGTTGTTCATTGAGCCACATCGCCCGCATTGCGAAACCGGTGACGGAATAGGTGTACGCGCGCACATAGGGTGGCCGGCCCGGATTCAAAGGCGATTTCTTCTCCGCAGCCTCGAAGGGCTTGCCGCTTTCTTCCTTGAACGCAGAGTCGCGTCGCGCCTCGAAGCTTGTGTGGATTCGCGCCAACTCCGCGTCGGAAAAACCCGAGGCGCCATGCGGCGACAGCGAGGCCAGCAACAGGCCGGTGAGCACTGATTTCATGGCGGCGTTATACCACAGTCGCGCCGACCGATCAGCGTTTTGCGCGCCATTCGCCCTCAAGCCGTTTGAGTTCGGGAAAGTAGAAGTCGGTGAACAAATCTTTTAGTGGAGTCTTTTGACCGGGGAAGATGAACTGCCCGTCCTTGCCCTTGCCCGGGTACGTGCCCCATCGGGCACGGCCATTGTAGGAAAGCATGATCTCAAGTTGTCGCTTGGCGTCCACGCCTTTCCACTTGTCGCCTTTCAACATGCCGATGGCGTTTGATGTCCGATACCCCGCGGCAACGTAACGGATGTACGGATCGTTGGGGCCGTCAGCCGCGTAGCCTTCGCCGCGCAACACGAGGTCCGCGTAGGTGTCGAGGAACGGACACCACATCGTCTTCGACCACAGCGGCGGCCCGATGGTCGTGTGGATATAGACGCATCCGTCGCGGAACAGTTCCCGTGTCCGGCGCATGACGCGGTACGACTCAATCCAGTTGTCGTACCAAAGCCCATCGTAGTAGATGCCGCCGAAACCGTATTCCGCTTTCTGTTCCGTCAACTGCTTCATAAACACATCCACATCATGGACGCGGTAGTACCACGGGCTCATGTACGGAATGACGGTCATGCCGAGACGTCGGCAGGTGGCGATGCAGCGCCGGAAATCCGCGGCGTCCCGGTGTTTGTAGGGGCCGCACCATTCCTGAGGTCCCTCCCACATGGCGTTCGCGTGAAGGCAGACATGCGTGGCGAATTGGCTCCATTTCTCCAGTACGTCATCCGGCGGACATGCACCGCCCGTGTGGCAAAGCCGCCACGTGAACGACTTCTCCCAATCGTACGGACGCGACGGGAAAATGGACACGCCCAACCGCACGCTGCCGCCGACGGTATGCGTGCAAGTCCAGCCGGCCTTGCCGGGGTCGGGTGTCGTCGGCACGTCCACCTGCGCGCCCGATCCGTGAATCACGTGCGGGTAAATGCCCACACCACCGAGGTCGTCAATGGCCAGCACGTTGCCCTGCTCATAGCGCGCCCACTTGCCGGCAATCGGACTTGTGCAGGTCACGGGCTGCGGGTCCGACGCCGCGATCACGATGAGCGAGTCGCACTGGATACCGAGGTCGAGTTTGCCGGTCGAGAGCACACAGACGGTTTTGTTTTGGCGCACCACACGCAGACCGTTGAGGCCACGGGGAAACCGAATCTCGATCACGGGCCGCTGCGCCTCGATGCGCTGCGACCCTTGAATCCGGCCTTCCCGCGTATCCACGACGAAGTCTGCGCCGGTCGTCCGAACGTGAATTCGTCCACCCTGAATCTCCGTCTTCTCGACGAGCATCGGCAGCGCGCCGGGGCCGCCGTCGAACGTGACGGCTGCGCCGTTTCCGATGGGCGGCATCGGTTTGGGCGGCGACTCGACGAGCTGGCATTCGTCGTACCAGACTGTACCCACCATGTCGCGGTGGATGAGATAGACCTGCATACCGGCTACGCCGGGTGGTGTGGTGAACGCGACTTCGCACGTCTGCCAGTCGCGCGTGCCGGGATCGAGCTTGGCCGCCGTGATGTATCCTGCGCTTTTGCCCTCGGCGTTCAACAGGCGCACGCTCGGCTGCGCCACGCCTGCCGTGTGAGCCGTCTTGATCAACACCTTGAACGTGTAGGTGCGGTTCGGTTTGGCAGGGACGGTGTCTGACGAGACGAAGTAAAAGCCGGGATACTTGTCGCCCTTTGGCGTGACGACTCGCAGGCACGGCGTCTGGTAGGCGCCTTGCGGGTCGAGAGTGATCGGTTTGCCACGCGCGTTCCAACCGCGACCGCTGGGATCATCGAAGCCGGGGTTCACCAAGAGATTCGAATCTGCCGCGAGAGCATGAGTGCAGAACCCGGCCAACAGCAGGAGGAGGCGGAGATGTTTCATGGATGTTTAGCGTTCGGGCCGAGGCCGGCCCGCGCGAGGAACTCACGCGTTTGACGCATCGCTTCCTCGAAGAGCGGCTCGGTGCGCATCATGTAGCTGTGGCCGCCGCGTTCGTTCAGGATCAACTCGCACTTGTTTCCGGCCTTCAGCATTTCCTCGGCGAAAGCTTTTGCGCCGGCCACAGGCGTGGTCGTGTCGCGGATGCCGTGGAGGACAAGCGTCGGCGGCCGCCCGCGGCGCACGTGACACAGCGGCGAGAGTTCTTTCCAGCGTTCGCCGATGGTGTCCTTGCCGTAGCCCTGTTCGGAGGTGTCGAGCACGGCGGAATAAAGCGCGAGTGCGTTGGGGACGCACGAGATGGTGGTGTCCTCGCCGGGTTCGTCAACTCCATCGAAGAGCGCCGCGCCCACCGCGATGTGACCACCCGCGGATCGTCCCCCGGCGACGATCTGGCCGGGATCAATGCCAAGTTCCTTGGCGTGCGAGCGCAGGTAACGGACCGCCGAGCGCCCATCGCGCACGCAGTCGAACACGGTGGTGCCGCGGTCCGCGCGTTGGACGCGATATTGTAGGCTCACGCCGAGCCAGCCGCGCCGGGCGAAGTGCGACGCGACGCAATAAACCACATCGGGCGTGCCTGCCACCCAGCCGCCGCCGTGAATGACGAGGAAGCATGGCCGCTGGTCGGTGGCCTTGTGGCCGTCAGGCTCGAAGATGCGCAGTTCGAGTTTTCGATCCGTCAGCGTCTTGTAAACAAGCGTGCGCGTCGGCTTGAGTTCCTTCGCGGTGCGCAACGCGTAATCGGTGATTGGCTTGGCGGGCGGCTTATCCGCGCCGTTGACGCTCGCGAGCAAGAGGCAAAGCAAAATGAATGGGATGAATTTCATGGCTTGGGTGTCTGGCGTTCGACATCAACGTAGAGTGCCTGCAAGCCGCCCGCGTCATGCAGGTAAAGCAGCCGTCCGGGACGAACTTCGACGATGCCGGAGTAATTGAACCCGGTCTTGTCCGTGATCACATGATGCGACGACCATGTCTTTCCGCCGTCCGCACTGAACATGAGGCAGCCAGACGGACGTCCGTAGCTGCAAGCGAGCAGGCCGTTGCTCATCAGCACAAGGTCCGGACAGACGCTGCCCTCTTCGAGCAGCACCGGCGCAGACCAAGTCTTGCCATCGTCTTCCGAGAATGTCTGCACGAGTGGTTTGAACGGCCCGGTTCGCAGCAGTGCAGTCATCCGGCGGGCGCCGGTCTTCGCCACCGCAGGCTCGCCGCCGGGACCAATCACCGCGAAGTGACTCCACGTCTTGCCCTCGTCAGCAGAACGAACCAGATGCGAGTAACGCCGTTCCGCGCGCAAACCCTCGGGAGTGCTCGGCCCGGTCTTCGAATACCCGGCCATCGCCACCGAGCCATCGGCCTCCGCAAACGCGTGACGTTCACAAGTGAACGGAACCCTCGCGGAGAAATACTCCGCCGGTAACCGGATGTGACTCTCATGGCTCGTGAACTTTGCGAGGTTCGCCTCCCAGTGCACACTGCGACCGCGCAGCGTCCCATCGGGCTGCGGCCACGTCCAGCGCGACATTCCGAGGACGCTTCCGTCCTTGACCGAGAGCATCGGAAGCGGTGCGTATTCGGTTTGATCCCAATCCTTCACGACCGACCACGTTCTACCTTCGTCAGTGGAAATCATCACGCCGTAAGGTTCGTAAAGCGCGTCAGGCCCCTGCGCGACGCTCATCAGCAGCCGGCCACCGATGCGATAAACGTAGGGGCGCGTCGGCTTCGTCTTGAGATCGGGACGGTTGATTAACCACGGCTCGCTGAGCGTGACCTTCACCGGCGCGGGCGGCGCGGGCGTGGACGGCTTGCGGATTCCCAGCCGCACGTTGCGCCACAGCGCTTCGCCCTGCGCGCGTTTCGAGTTGGAACCGAACTGAATGAAAGGCTCGGCGCAGTCCACACTTTTCCAAAAAGCATTCTGGCCCCGCACCTTCACGACGCCATCAACAGCGATGCTCATGTCCGTGCCGCGAATGACGAGCCGGTACGTGTGGAAATCGCTCGCGGCGTCGGTGAGCACGAAACGATCCGTCCATGTCGAAATGCGATCCACGTAGAAGACCAGCCCCTCCTGGTGACGGCCATCGCTCACGAGAATGCTCACCGGCGCACCGTCGCGCCACGGCCAGACTGATCGCGAATCGGGCTTCCCCGAAACGGCACCCGTCGTCGTCACTACGCGGACAGCCGCCTCGACGACAATCTCCTGGCCCGGTTCGGCCTTCCACGTCGCGCGATAATGCCCAAAATCCGTGCCGTCATCCACGAGAAACAGCGCGCCGTCCTTGATCTTCGCTCTCATCGTTCCGACGGCGGTCCAGGTGGAGTCGGGCAGCGATTTGCCGTCGTAGTTGATGAGCCATGTGATACCGTCATCAGCGACAGACAACCTGGCCAGCAGCAGCGCAGTGAGAACGAAGCGAAACATCATTTCTTCAGCTTTTCGATGAGAAACGCTTGTGTGCTCGCGTGCTTCACGTCGGGCGCGCCGGGATAAACCAGTTCGCACTCGACGCCGACCTTCCTGCATTTCTCCTGCAACTTCACGCCGTAGTTCGCTGTGTGCGTCGGATCTTTCTGCGCTTCGCCAATTGCCGGCGGCGAACTGTAAATGAGATACACCGGCGGATCATCGCGGGTGACATGCTCAAAGGGCGAGTACTCCTTGATCCATGATAGGACTTTCGCGCGCGCTGCGAGAAACTCCGCAAAGCGCGTGTCGCGCGACTTGATGTCATTCGGGTCCATGAAACCAAAAGCGTGGCCGCCGTAACGACTGTTCGGCGTCCACTCCTTCAACTGCTCCGGATCGAGCGACGTTTGCGCTCCCGTCACTGCGGCGCACCACAATCGCGTGGACTCGCGCGCCACCGGGTCTTTGCTTTTCCGGTCAGCCATGTCGGCGTGAAATGCCAACCACAAACTCGAACACGCGCCAGCCGATCTGCCCGACGCGCCGATGCGCTGTTTGTCAATGTTCCAGTCGCGCGCCTTGCTGCGGACGAATTGCAGCGCGCGCGCCGCGTCGTGCAACGGCGCTTCGACCGGCGGTTTCACGCCGGCGATTTGCGCCTGCCAGGAGTAGCGGTAGTTGATCGAGACAACCGAGATGCCGGCGTTGTGGTATTGTTTTACGCTGCCGGCGGCGCTCTTCTTGTCGCCGGAGACCCAACCACCGCCGTGGATGAAAAACACCACCGGCGTCGGCTTGTCCGACTTGGCTTGGTAGAAATCGAGCACTTGCCGCTCGTGCGTGCCGTAAGCGACGTTAGCTTGGGTTGGCGGCGTGGCGGGCACCGGGGGCGATGTCGGTTTTGGTTTTGGTTTGTCAGCGGCCCAACTCGCTCCCGCCAGCAACACGAGCAGACAGAACTGCAGTTTCATTGACGTGATCCTTTTTTCTTTTGTTTGGGAGTCGCGGGTTTGTCGAGGTAGTTGCGGTCTTTCTCGATGAGAGAGCGGTCGTAGATTTCGCCTTCCGGCATTGGACGGTGCGCTTCGGCGGCAAATGTTTCCATCTGCGCCAACACGCCTGCATGTTGCGCGGCCACGTCGGTCGTTTCGCTGATGTCCTTCGAGAGATCGTAAAGTTGCCACGCAGCGTTGTCGCCGCCTCTGTGGTAAGCTTTCCAGTCGCCCATGCGAACCGCAGTCTGGTTGCCCATTTCCCAGTAGAGATAACGATGCTGTGGCTGTTTGCCTTTGCCCAGCAACTCCGGCACAATCGAGATGCCGTCAACGTCCTTCGGAATCGCCGCGCCGGCCAGTTCGGCGAACGTCGGCAGAATGTCCGGAAAATATCCGAGATGCGTACTGACGCGCCCGGCCTCGATGCGCCCCGGCCAGTGTGCGATGGCCGGCACGCGCAGGCCGCCTTCGTAGAAGTTAGTCTTGCCGCCGCGGAACTCGACGCCGGTTTTCGGATTGACGTTCGGCGCGAACAGGCCGCGCGGATGATTCTTGTCGGCGAAATATTCGTGGCCGCCGTTGTCGCCGGTGAAGAAGATGAACGTATTGTCGGCGACGCCGAGTTCCTTGAGCAGGGCGCGAATTTCGCCGAGTTCGCGGTCCACGAGGTTGACCATCGCGGCGTACATCTTCGCGTCGTCCGACCAGGGCTTGTCTTTGTAGAGCGTCCACGACGGATCGTCCTTCGGCATCCCCCACAAGCCGTGCGGCGGCGTCCACGCGAGATAGGCGAAGAAGGGGCGATCTTTGTTGGCGCGGATGAACTGTTTGCTTTGCTCGAAGATGAGGTACTGGCTGAAGGTCTGGCCGTCGCGCGGGTCGCCGGTGTTGCCGGCAAGCGGGATTTCCTCGCTGTTGCGGACGAGGTAGCGCGGGAAAAATGTGTGGGCGTGGCGTTGGTCGTAGTAGCCGAAGAAGATGTCGAAGCCGTGTTTCTCCGGCACGCCGGACGTGCCGCGCCCGCCGTTGCCCCATTTGCCGAACCCGCCGGTGGCGTAGCCGGCGCGTTTGAGGACGGAGCCGATGGTTTCCTCGCCGGGCAGGAGCGGATCGAAGCCGCCGTTCTTGCGGATGGTTGTGTGGCCGGTGTGTTTGCCAGTCAACAACGCGCAGCGGGTCGGCGCGCAGACACAGCCGCCCGCGAGGAACTGTGTGAACCGGGTTCCCTCAGCGGCGAGCCGATCAATGTTCGGCGTGCGGAACTCCGGGTGCCCCATGTGCGACGACTCGTAGTAGCCGAGTTCGTCAATGACGAAATAGACAATGTTGGGCTTGCCCGCTGCACGGGCGAGCGCGGTGACGAAGCACAGAAGAGCGAGTAATGGTTTCATCGTTGTCCTTTTACTTCGATGAGCGGGTCGCCATTTTCCTTCAACCATCTTTCAAGCGTCGCACGCAACTCGACCACTCGGCCGGCGTGTTCGGGTTGCGACGAAAGATTGTTCATCTCGTTCGGATCGTTGGCGAGATCGAAGAGTTGTTGTTGACCCGCTTTCGGATAGAGAATCAACTTCCACCGATCCGTGCGGATCATCCGTTGTGTGTCGGTGTAGTAACCGATCAAGTGCGGATAGATCGAGTCGGCCTTGCCCGTCAGCACAGGGACGAGGCTTTTGCCTTGGACAGTTTCCGGAATCTTCACGCCGGCCAACTCGCACGTCGTCGGGAACAGGTCGCGCAGGTAACATTGCGCGGCGCTGCGCCGGTTCTGCGGGATGCCGGGGCCGCGCATGATGAGCGGCACGTGGAACGTGTGGTCGTACAAATTCTGTTTGCCGCGCAGCCCGTGGCTGCCGATGGCAAGGCCTTGGTCGGTCGAGAAGATGATGACGGTGTTTTCCATCTGCCCGTTGTCGCGTAACGCGGCGAGGACGCGGCCAATCTGCGCGTCCATATGCTCGATCACCGCGTAATAGGCCGCCAGTTCCTCGCGCACGTCGCGAGGTGTGCGCGGCCACGGCCAAAGTAATTCGTCGCGCCCGCGAAGATTGCCGTGCTCGAACGGATGTTCCGGCAAGAAGTTCTTCGGCAACGGAATCTTCTGCGAATCGTATTTGCCGGCGAAACCGGGCGGGATGTGCAGCGGATCATGCGGCGCGGTGAAGTTGACGTGCAGGAAGAACGGCTCGGCAGGTTTGCGATTCACCAACTCGATGGCCGCGTCAGCAAATCGCCGACTGATGTCGGGCGTGAGGCCGACGCCTTTCTCCGGTTCGGCCTTGCCATCGTCGGTCTTGAACGTCCAGCCGCGATAGCCGGTGGCTTCCCGGCCGTGCCAGTCGCGCGGCAACGTCTGTTCCTTGCCGCCGCCACCACCGGTGTAGAGGCCGCGCGTCTCCTCGTAGCCGCGCGTCTTCGGCGAGCCGTCGTTGTGCCATTTACCGACGTACCAGGTGCGGTAACCTGCCTGCCGCAACGTATCAGCCCAGAACGCCAGCCCCGGTTTGAGTTTGCCACCGCCGTAAGGCACGCCGTTGCGGAAACTGCTGGCGCCCGTGAGAATCTCCGCGCGACTGCAAACACAGATCGGGTAGGCCGCTGCCGCGCGCGTGAATGACACACCACTGTTGGCAAGACTGTCGAGGTGCGGCGTGCGGATGACGCGGTTGCCCCGCGCGTGGATGGTGTCGGGTCGCTGGTCGTCGCTGATGATGACAAGGAAATTCGGCTTGGCTGCATACGCGGACAGCGCTGCGAACAGAAAGAAGATGCCGGCTTTCATCAAGGCGTCTTTTAACCCGACAAACCGGGCTTGTCGAGGTAGATACGGGTTGCTACATAAACACCATGCACACCATCCTCGCTGCACTCTTCTTCGCCGCAGCGGCGCAATACAACGTCGTCTGGGATTCCCCCAGTGCCGACCACAACGGCTCGATGCCGCTCGGCAACGGCGACATCGGCCTCAACGCCTGGGCGCAAGCCGACGGCACTCTGCACCTTCTCATCAGCAAGACCGACGCGTGGGACGACAACTCGCGCCTCGTCAAAGTCGGCAAGGTCGTCGTCCGCTTCGACAAGAATCCGTTCACCGGAAAATTCCGGCAGGAACTCGATCTGCAAACCGGCTCGATCATCTTTCAAGATAAGATCCGTCTCTGGGTTGACGCCAACCATCCCGTCATTCACGTCACCACCGAACTGCAGGCGACGGCAACCATCGAACTCTGGCGCACCAACCGCCACGAGATCGCCAAGCTCGAAGTCAGCGACATCATGTTGAACCGGAAGAACCCGGACAAAAAGCAAGAACCGCAGTTCGTCGAGTTGGACACGCTCGTCAACGCGACTACTTGGTATCACCACAACATTAAATCCGTCGGCCCCGAAATCACCGCGAAGATTCAAGGCTTGACCGGCTTCAAGCAACCCGACCCGATTCTCCACCGCACGTTCGGTGGCCGCATCGTCAAAACGAAAACCGGCTTCGACATCTTCGTCCTCACCCAACATCCCTCAACACCAAAACAATGGCTTGCCGGCATGGACGCCTTGATTCGCCGCACCGGTGCAGCGGATTTCGACGCGCACAAACGTTGGTGGGCGGACTTCTGGAACCGGAGTTGGATTCGTGCCACGAAAAACGCCAACGCCGCGCCTGTTGCCGCGGCAGTTGTCCCGGCCAACAAGTATTCGCTCCGCGTCGGCGAAGATCAGAAAGGCGGAAGCAAGTTCGCCGGCGAAATCCGCAACGTCAAAGTGCCGACCAATTTTTCCAGCGCGTTCACGCTCGAAGCCGAAGTCAAACCGGCAAAAGGCGAGAAGGGGCGCATCTTCGACAAGATCACAGCGGGCGGCAAAGACGGTTTCCTGCTCGACGCGCATCCGGGAAATTGCCTGCGGCTGATTTCCGGCTCGACATCGCAAAACGTGAAGGATGCGTTGCCGGCGGAACAGTGGGCGAAGATCGTGGCGACGGTTGACGCGGCCGGTTGGCGCGTGAGCGTCAACGGTAAGACCGTGATTGACACGACCGAGCCGGCGGTCACCGACGAGGCGGCGCACGTCAGCCAGATGTACGCGCTCCAGCGGTTCATCAACGCCTGCGCCGGGCGCGGCGCGTATCCGATCAAGTTCAACGGCACGATCTTCACCGTGCCGCACGAAGGCGACCCGGATTACCGGCGTTGGGGGCCGGGTTATTGGTGGCAGAACACCCGGTTGCCGTATCTCTCGATGTGCGCCGCCGGTGACTTCGAAATGATGAAGCCGTTGTTCCGGATGTACGCCGACCAACTGCTGCCGTTGTGCAAGTATCGGACGAAACTTTACCTCGGCCACGACGGCGTCTATTTCCCGGAGTGCATTTACTTCTGGGGCGCGGTCTTCAGTGAGACGTACGGCTGGACACCGTTCGAGCAGCGCGAGGACAAATTGCAGGAGAGCGGCTGGCACAAATGGGAATGGGTCGGCGGCCTCGAACTCTGCTGGCTCATGCTCGACTACTGCGAGCACACCGGCGACCGCGCGTTTCTGGAGAAGACTGTGCTGCCGTTCTGCCGCGAGATTCTGACCTTCTTCGACCAACACTACAAAACCGGCCCCGACGGCAAACTGGTGATGCACCCCGCGCAGGCGCTCGAAACGTGGTGGGACTGCACGAACCCGATGCCCGAACTTGCCGGCTGCATCGCGGTCAGCGAGCGGGTGATGGCGTTGTCGAGCGAACCGTTCTACCGGCAATTCCGCGCGAAGCCGCCGGCGTTGCCGTTGCGCGACGTGGACGGCAAAAAGGCGCTGGCGCCTGCGGCAAGATACGAGAACAAGCGCAACATCGAGAACCCGGAGTTGTATGCAGTATTCCCGTTCCGCCTGATTGCGCTTGGCAAACCGAACATCGAGTGGGGTATCGAGGCGTTGCATCACCGATGGCACAAAGGCAGTTTCGGGTGGCGTCAGGATGACTTGTTCATGGCGTACCTCGGCCTGGCCGACGAAGCTCGCAGCAACCTCGTCGCGCGCGCCAAACGTCACGACAAGACTGCGCGTTTCCCGGCGTTCTGGGGACCGAACTACGACTGGACACCGGATCAAGACCACGGCGGCGTGTTGCTCCGGACATTCCAGACAATGCTGATGCAAACCGACGGACGGAAGATCTATCTGCTGCCAGCGTGGCCGAAGAATTGGGACTGCGAGTTCAAGCTCCACGCTCCATTTCAAACCGTTGTGAGTGGCCGTGTCCGCGACGGCAAGATTGAGAACTTGAATGTTACGCCACCAGAACGTAAGAAGGACGTCGAGATTTGGAAGGGACAATGACGAAGTTTCCTGCGCACTTCGCCGTCAGACCACGGCGGAGATCACCACAACTTTGAGCGCGGTGTGGCTCTGCAACTGGTTGTCGTTAGTGAGGAAACTGTTGCAGCCAACGGCGCTTGCGGTGGCCAGATGGATTGCATCGGGCAGGCGCACATTTGCCGAGGCTCGCAGTTGCGCCGCGCTGCGCAGGATCGCCCGCGTCACCGGCAGCACCGACAATCCTCGCGAAGTCCAAAGCGTGTTTTCGTAGAGCCGACACAACTCATCGTTGCCGTCAGCCAGCGGTTTCACCAACACCTCAGCCAGCGTCAGTTCACTCGTCACCGCTTTCACCTGGCCTTGGTCAATCGCGCGAAACAACGCCCGGATTTCCTGCGCGAACTGCGGGTAACCTTCGACCGCATAGACAAACACGTTGGTGTCGAGATAGACCCGCTGGCCGACAGAACTCAGGAGCGCCATTCGTCACGCAACCGGTTCAGGTGAGCGTCGGCCTCGACGGGCGAGCCGTACGTTCCCGGTGCCGCGCCCACGAGCCACTCCAGCAAACCCACCGCTGGTCCGTTGGTTTCCGGGATCACGATCACCTCGGCTTGGACACCGGGCTGGAGTTCGGGCGAATCCAACTCGATGTGCCCACCTGATTTCACCGTGACCCATTTGACAACTGTCGTGCTCATGTGCGCCGAACGATACGACAAAGACATGCCGAATGCAATCAGGGAAACCCGTCCGCTGTCACCTATAGATTACGAACTCGACAATTCCGTCAGTGCCTGCACAAACGCCGCATCCTCGGTGATGCTTCTGAGCCGGTAAACCATCCGGTCATCCGCTGAATCGCCAGTACCGACCTTGATTGTCTCGCTCAGGATGAACTTCGCCCCCAGCACCAACTGAAGTTTCTCGCCATCACCGTAGAAATACTCCTGCAACAGCGGCACAATCTTGTGCTCCCACGCAAACCGCAGGTCAGCCACGTCGTTCAGCCCCATGAAATAGCTGTGGCCGATTTGATGATCCCGGTCGAGATACGCCTCCAGCTTCCGATTCAATGCCGTCAGCAGTTGGCCGAGCGGCACGCCCGCCACGTCGCCGAGCAGGTCCGGCTGCGGCATCAACTCCACAAACGTGAACCGCCGCCGCAACGCCACGTCCAGCAGCGCAATCGACCGGTCCGCCGTGTTCATCGTACCGATGATGAGCAGATTCGCCGGCACGCCAAACTCCTCGCCCGAATACGGCAGCGTCACCTTGATCTCGTTGGCCGCGCCCAGCCGCTTGTCCGGCTCGATCAACGTGATCAACTCGCCGAACACCTTCGAGATGTTCCCCCGGTTGATCTCGTCAATCACCAAGGCGAACAACTTTGCGCTTTTTCCGTTTTGCTCCCATTCCGCCCGCGCCCGCCGGCACAACCGCTTGAACACGCCGTCCTTGACCTCATACCGGACATTGCCGTCCGCATCGCTCACCGGCCGTAGTTCAATCGGCGACAGAACGCCGCACCACGTTCATGATCACATCTTGAAGATCGGAGCCGGTAGTGTGCATCGGGTTGATATCGTGGGCCAACCGCAACCGCAGATCCAGCAGCCCTTGCCGGTTGGGGTCGGCGGCAGCCCGCGCCAAATCCAAGCGCGCGATTTCGGCCTGTTGGTCTTGTGCCGAGTTGAAGAAGCCGTTGAGTTCGCTGCACTGGTGGCAAACGCCGGTCTTGTTGATCAACGAGCAGCGATGTTCGAAGACCCGCTCCAAAGTGACGCGCGCGTCGTGCAGCCGGTGTTTGAACATGCCGGTGGTCACGCCAATGATGACCGCGCCCTCCTCGGCGGTGAACCCGTAAATCTCTGCCAGCATCACGGCCAGTTGTTGTTCCAACGGGAGGCTTTTCATGATGCAAGTGAGACAAAAGTCAATGTGCTCGCGCATCTCATACCGGCCCGTCGCCGACTCCCGGGCAACGTGTCGAAATTCCTCCGCCGTTTCCGGTCCCGACTCCGCCAGCGCTCGTCCCCGGTCCTGCGCATCCACCGGCCAGCGTTGCCGCGCCCGGTGATGGTCGCGCGCCGCCGAGGTCGCAATGGTGTACAACCACGTCCGAAAACTGCACCGTCCCTCAAACGCTGCCAAATGACGAAACACGCGCACCCACACCACCTGCGACAAGTCCTCCGCATCCTCCCGGCACGCCGTCAACCGGTACAGATACCCGCGAATCTCCCGGCCGTGGTGCGTCATCAACTCCTGAAACGCCGCCTCATCCCCGGTACGAGCCGCTGCCACCAATGAATCGTCCGTCGCCATATTCTTCATCTCATCGCGCCGTTACCGGCCACAACCGTTCCGCCGTGGTTGCGATGGCGAAACTCTCCGCGACCGCGATCACCGCCCAAAACAACAACTCCAACGCGATCAACGGCCACGGTTCGCCGAACTGATTGAAGGGCGTGAAAAACTCCCAAAACGCAAACGTCATCACAAACCGCAATCCTGCCAACCGCCACGCCCGCGGCGCAATACCGGCCGGCCACGCCGCGGCCAGCAGCCGGTAAATCACCGCTTGGGCAAACGCAAACACAAACAACCCCGCGATGATGACGCCCGGCTTGCTGACCACCAATGGCAATGGCTCAAGCTGCGTCCACACCGCGATCAGTTTGGCGCTTTGATGGTCCGGGTTCAGCAAAATACCGTCGCCGCGCACGCCAAACCCGATCCACCGAAACGTCAGCAGCATCGCGATATTGAACGCCGTCCAACCCGCCGCCGCCGTTGCCAACATCTTCAGAAAGCATTTCATTGCAGATTTGCTCCTTTTGTAAGTATAGACGCCAGACGGGAAAAAACGATCCGCCCTGCCGCTGTTCGTCGTGCCATTGCCAGACTTCGCGCAGTTCGCGGCGGATGAATCCGCCAAACCACACGGCGGACAAGTTCGGCGATGAATTCCTCGAAGAGTTGGTTCATGTCGAACAGGAACGCGAAGGTTTCGGTGCGGCCGGGACTCGGTTGCGGACCGGTGCCGGTCCAGAACATCTGAGCCAGCTTCAGCAACGGACGATAGAGGTGGCCCTCGTTGGCGCGGCGACGATGGCGGAGCAGCCATTGGGCGGCTTGGTCGAAATCGTGTGGTTGCGGGGTGACATCGGCCACGTCGGCAAACACGGCGCGGAGTTGCGTCAGGCGCCGGCGGGCCTCCGCCGCGCCGAAGTGGCTTCGGCCGCGCAGGCGGGTGTCGGTCCATTGCGACCAGCGGGAGAGGCGATGGACGGTCGCCTTGAAGAGCCGGTTGGGGAGGTTGTCCTCGGTGAATTCGTCGTAGGCGACATCGAACCTGTCTCGTCGCCACCCGTCGGGGCGACCGGCTTGGGCGGCGACGAGCCAGCGGCCTTTGAGCACGCCGAGCCGGTCCTCGATGGTCACGTAGCCGCGCAGAACTTCGCGGTGGACGGCTTCCCAAAGCCGGTGGGCGAAAATCCAGTAGAGGATTTCTGACAGCGGTGCGCGCTGTTCGGTAAGCCGGGCAATTTCTGGTTCCGTAATCTCCAACTTGCGCGTGTAGCTCAGCAGGAACAGCAGATTGGCCGTAGCCTCGCGTTCCGCCGCCGTTTCTTCGCGGTACATCTTCGGCAGGACTTGCAAAGCGTGAGCGCCGAGTTGGACGACGCCGACAAACGAAGTTGCGTAGGCATCGCGGCGGTCGAAACGGAAAAGTGTTTCGCCGCTGGACTGGTTCAGCTTTTCCAAAGCGTTCTGCTGCGCTTCGGAAAGCCCGGCGATGCGCTCGTACTCGAAGACGGTAATCAGCTTCATGCCCGGTAGGGAGTATGCGCCTGTCAGGTGCAGGAAATCAAGCTATCCGGAAGATGGAACGCGGATGAACTCCACAATTTGTGTGGACAGCGTGCCGGGACAACGTATCCTGCGCGGCAGGAGCTAAACCATGAAGAAGATGATTATCGTAGTTTGTTTGTTGCTTGGCGCGTTGGTGGCCAACGCCGAAACGAAACCGTTGCGGGTGCTGTTCACGCACGGCGGACACGGGTTCCAACAGAAGGAATTCTTCGCGTTCTGGGATGCGTTGCCCGGCGTGACGTACACGAAGTGCGAACTGCCGAAGGACGCCGACATGCTCAAGCCGGGGCTGGAGAAAGAGTACGACGCCATCGTGCTCTACGACATGGTCCGGCAGATCACGCCGGAACAACAAAAGGCTTTCTCGGACCTGCTCAAGAACAAGGGCATTGGTCTTGTGGCGACGCATCATTGCCTTGCTTCGCACACCAACTGGCCTGAGTACGCCACGATCATCGGCGGCAAGTATCTCCTGAAACCGACGACCATTGATGGCAAAGAGTATCCGAAGTCCACATGGGATCATGACCAGGAAATCAACGTGACCGTTGCCGACAAGAAACACCCGATCACGAAGGGTCTTGCGAGCTTCACCATCCACGATGAAGCTTATGGCGGCTATTACGTCGCGCCGTCGTCGCACGTGCTGATGACGACGGATAACCCGAAGTGTACCCGCGAGATCGCGTGGACGACGCAATACGGCAAAAGCCGCGTCTGCTACCTGATCTTCGGCCACGACAACCAAACGTGGACCAATCCGAACTACAAGGAAGTTCTCTTGCGCGCCATCCGGTGGGCTGCCGGCAAGATGTAGTCACACCGCTCCGCCGGCGTGCGGGCCCGTCGCCCCGACAGAGCGGGGCGGCTACAGTCATTTGAACGCTGCGAGCACTTCCTTCTCGGTTAACGCCCGTCCAAGGTAGTACTCGACATTATCCGCCGTCCAGCGAACAACGGCCCATTCCTTGTCGGATTGCGCGAGCAAACCAAACTTCCCGGTGGTTGGCGCTTGGAAGAGATCGCGCACCGTCAAGCTAACGCTGTCGAGAATCAACAAGTTACCGGCGCGTAGGGCGGCGGCGGCGACCGGTGTCAACGGCGCAGCGGGCTGTGCGGGACGGAACAGATGCCATTGCGAGAAGTCGCCGGTCAGGCCATTGATGAGCAGCGCGCCGTCGCCACGCGGGTACTCATGCCAGTCGTAGCGTGATCCGGTTCGGGCGATTTCGATTACAGAGCAGCCGGGAAAGCGGGACGGCGGTGTTTGTTGTTTGCGGGGCGCGGCGGAGAGGCGGCGTCGCTCCGTTTTGAAGTAGCTGGTAAACGCGATCAGCGCGACCACGCCGATGATTATCACGGGAATCAGTTTTGGAATGACGCTCGGTTTCGCTTCAGTCTCGGTGTCGGCGAGCGCAAGGCCGCCGCCGGTCAGTTTCTCGACCGGCAGGTTGAAACCGCTGGCGACATCGTCCACGCTCACGTCAATGCCACGGAAAAACTCGATCTCGTTGCCGGTCCAACTGGCGACTTCCATCTCGACGCCGGTGTCGGCGTTGAAATAGTTGGCGATGTCGCCAACCTCGACGCCCTCCGGCGCTTGTCCTTCGATGTGATAGACGCGGGACTGGCCAACAAGCGTGACTTTGATCGGCTTGCCGTTGAGGGCGACGGTGTCGCCAACTTTCTTGTGTGCAGCCTCGGCGGCGGTCATCGGCTCGACGGGGTCGAACATGATGAACAGTTTCCACTCCGGACCTTCTTCGGTTTCCTCGAAGACGAGCGTGGCGGACTGGCCGGAGTCGTCGAGGAGGTTGAACTCGTTCCAGTAGTAGGTCTCGCCGTCCACGTCCACGCCGAGCACGACACGGCCGATGACGCGGTAGTTGAGGCCGCAGAGTTTGCCGGATTTGCCGACGGTCAATGCAGTGGGGTTGTCGAATTTGCTCATGGGAAAAAGTGCGGGATGAACCGGCTGAGGTTGCCGGTGATGCGGCGGGTGTCTTCGCGGATGCCGAGGCCGGCGGGTTCGTGGTCAACGATCCAGACGCCGAACACGGGCCGGTTGCCGTCGAACTCCGGCATCGGCGCTGGCGCTTGGAAGACGTGGCCTTCCCAGCCGTAATCGCCGTCGGTTTCCTCGACGGCAACGCCGCCCTCGAACCACGCGACGTTGGCGCCTTCGCGGCTTAGTTTCGGTTTGCGGACAAACGAGCCGCCGAGCGGCGCGGCGTCATCGTAAGTGGGAAGCAGGTTCGGATGATCAGGGAACAGTTCCCAGAGGATCGGGAGAAGACCTTTGTTGCTGAGGAGCATTTTCCACGTCGGCTCGATGAATTGGACCGGCTCGCGGACGAGATGCGGACCGAACTCTTCGTGCCAGAGCCATTCCCACGGGTAGAGCTTGAAGCAGCGTTTGATCGGCTCGTTGTCGAGGTCAACGAAGCAAGATTGTTTCTCGTCCCAGCCGATGTCCTCGATGAAGACCGGTTTCGTTTTCACGCCGGCTTGTTCGCAGGTGTCGCGAATGTACAACACCGTTTGCTGGTCTTCGTCGTGTTCCTTGATGCCGCTGAAGTGGATGCAAGGTGACCCCGGCGGCGGGCTGGGACAGCCCGCCCTACCAGCGGCCTCGGTAGGGCGCGGTGTCCCTACCGCGCCGCAACGCCGCCATGCTTCGATGAGGCGTTCGTGTAGCGAATTGAACTGGTCGGCGGCGGAATGCGTGTCTTGGAGCCAGAACCATTGGGCGACGGATGTTTCGATGAGCGAAGTCGGCGTGTCGGCGTTGTATTCGAGCAGCTTTGGTGAAGAGTGGCCGTCGTAGCCAAGGTCGAACCGCCCGTAGAGACTGAAGTCGTCGCGTTCCCACGAGTGGAGAATGGCCGGCACGGCGATTTCCGGAATACCGAGACGCGACCACCAGTTGTTGGCAATGACGGCCTCGGCGGCGTCAATGCAACGATAGTGTAACTCATGCACGGCTTTTTCGAGGGCGTTTACTTCGGCGGGAGTGAGTTCGTAGCAGGCGGATTCGTCCCAGTATGGGCCGTCGGCGTGCGAGTGAAACGTGAGGCCGACTTCCTCGACTTTCTGGCGCCAATCGGAACGCGGTTGGCAGCGGTGTCGTTGCATCAGGAATAGACCCCGGAGCTTCGTGAGGTGCTGCCGAAACCGCTGCGGCGAACATCGGTGCGCGCGGCTGCGAGCTGCGAGACTGCCTGCGCCGTCGGCGAGGAGATGTTGGTGATGCTCTGGTGCGGTTCCAACCCCCATTGGCCGCCGTAGAAGTAACGACGGGTCTGCGCGTCGTAATAATTATACGGCAGCGTGTACCATCGTTGAAATGGCGCGTGATAGTAGCCCGCGCCGGGGACGCGGAAGTTGTTGGTATAAACGGCGCCGGTGCTGATGGTAGGTGGCCCGCTGGCGTTCGGCCCGCAGCCGGCGAGCGCGCCGGCCGAGAGGCCGCCGAGCAACACGAGTTTGACGCGACGGCTGCGTTTCACCGGGGATCAACCCGCGATTGACGCGGCCACGATGATGCAGACGCCGAGAATGACAGCCGCGCCGATGATGGCGGCGGCGACGTTCTTGTTTTCGACGATCTCCTTGTTCAGATCGCCGGGCGTGCATTTGTCGAAGAGCTTGTAGCCGAGGATCGCCAACCCGATGCCAACGAAGGCGAAGACGATCATGCTGGCGAGAGGTTGCAGAACCGGACAGGACGCGAGAAGAATGAGAGGCGTGTTCATGGCCGTGATTCTAGCGCGGCGACACGGCGAGTCAAGAACTCCGGTCTGAATCATTAGCTCCGTGAGTAACGGCGTATGGGAGGGGTAAAACCGTTGGTGTACCGACTTCAGTCGGTCAGACCGCGTAAACGCGGTACACCAACGCTGCGGCCTCTGCTTGTGCGCGAATGATTCAGAAGAACTCGGGCATTGTCAGCCGCGCACCAACATCCTATTCTTTCGCCATGACAATTCTCCTCCTCGCTCTCGCTCTCGCCTCACAGACAGAAAACGAGTTTCTCAAAGTCGAACGCACCGGTGACAAGTTCCAAATCACCGACAAAGCCACCGGCCGCGCCGTCATCACCGACGGCGAACTCGCCGATGCCGCCAACACCGAGATTACCGCGCCGGCGAAGTTGCCGTTCGTGTTGTTCCGGCGAACGCTCGTCACGCCCGGCACCGTGAACCAGGTGCCGGTGCTCTCCGCCAAAGTCGCCGTGGCCGGCCACCTCACGACCATCGGCACCGGCGGACTGCAAGCACCGGAGAAAAACACCGGCAGCTATGCGTGGCTTGCCATCGCTGACCCGCAAACCCGCAACGGTATCGTCGCCGCGTGGCTCACGCACGACCGTGGTAGCGGCGTCGTCTTCTCGCCGGTCACGAATGGCGCGGTGCGCATCGCGGCGCAGATTGATTACGGACGACTCTGGGTGAAGAACGCCACGCCAACGGAAACCTTTGTGCTCGGCTATTTCGCCGACACCCGGCTCGGCCTCGAAGCGTACGCGGACGCCGTTGCGAAGCATTACAACGTCAAACTGCCGCCGCAGCCCGCGGGCTTTTGCACGTGGTACACCGAGAAGCATTCGAGGGCGTGCGACGAGACGAACATCATGGTGCTCGCCTCCTACGCCGCGAAGGAACTCAAGCCGTTCGGCTTCGACTTCGTTCAAATTGATGACTACTGGCAGGACGGTGTCTCCACCAATGGCCCGAAACGCAATTTCATGACCGCCAAACCTAGTGGTCCGTATCCCAGCGGCATGAAAGCGACCGCCGACAACATCAAGAAGCTCGGCCTCACGCCGGGCATCTGGTTCATGCCATTTGCGGGGACGTACTACGACCCGATCTTTACACCGCACCAGGACTGGTTCTACAAAGGCCCGGACGGAAAACCGTTCGAGACTCGTTGGGGCGGCACCTGCCTCGACATGTCCGTGCCCGGTGCGCGCGAGTACCTAACGCAGTTGGTCAACCGCATCGCTCACGAGTGGGGTTACAAAGTCTTCAAGATGGACGGCCTCTGGACCGGCACCGGTACCCGTCTGATGTACGTTAACAACGGCTACAAATGGGACGAGATGGGCGAAGCCGCGCCCGCCGATCCCGACAAGACGCAGATCGAGAACTACCGCGACGGCCTCAAGCTCATCCGCCAAGTAGCGGGTCCCGATGTCTTCCTGCTCGGCTGCTGCGTCTCGCAGAACATGCGCTCGTTCGGCGGCGCGTTCGGCCTGCTCGACGCGATGCGCATCGGCCCCGACACCGGCTCGGGCCACATCGGGGCGCCGCACGCCTCGCGAAACTATTTCCTCAATGGTCGCGTCTGGTGGAACGATCCGGATTGCGTCAGCGTCCGCGCCCGCACCTCGCTCGACCAAGCCCGCGTCAACGCCAGTTTCACCGCCATCACCGGTACGCTTTTCTACAACAGCGATTGGATGCCCGACCTCCCCGCTGAGCGGTTGGAGATTCTGAAGCGCACGCTGGCGACGCATCATTTGCAGGCGCGCCCCGTGGATTATTTCGAGAACGACCCGGCGCGCGTCTGGCATTTGATGGATAGTGGCACGGGCATCCTGCCCGTGAATACCCTTTCTTCTCCCAACCCCACGGGCAGGATGCCCGTGCCACGTCGCGACATCGTCGCGCTGTTCAACTGGGGCAACAGCACACGCGCCATCGCGTGTTCCGCCGAGCGGATCGGCCTGCCGAAAGCGGGCGAGTACGCGGTGTTCGATTTCTGGTCGGACAAATTTCTCGCGCCGTTGCGCGGCGGATTGAAACTCACCTTGCCGGGACACTCCTGCCGCGTCCTCGCGATCCGACCCGCGGCGAATCACCCGCAACTGCTCAGCACGTCGCGCCACATCACCCAAGGCATCATGGATGTGCTCGAAGAGAAATGGGACACCGCGACGAAGACGCTCAGCGGCACGAGCCGTGTTGTCGCCAACGACCCGTACGAACTCCGTGTCGTTGTTCCGGTCGGTGACAATTCGTGGCGCGCTCTCCCGCCCGCCACGCAGAATGGCCCAAACGTTCGCATAACGATCACCAACGCCACCAGCGCCGATGTGAAATGGCAAATCAAGTTTGAGCGTGGCGCTGTCGGCGCCGCCGCGCCGGTTGTCGAGGCGGCGGCGCCGCCTCCCGTTGAGCCGAAACGCGTGCCGACGCCGCCCGCGCCGAGTGTTTACCTCGACACCCTGAAGCCGGTTTCGGCGCAGAACGGTTGGGGCAAGCTCGGTATCAATAAATCCATCGGGGGCAGCCCGCTGATCGTTGACGGCAAGAAGTACGAGCACGGCCTCGGCTGCCACGCACACTCGCTGGTCGTGTACAAGATTCCCGCGGGCGCGAAACGTTTCGTCGCAGTCGTCGGCCTCGACGATGGGAAGAAGGACGACGAGCGTTCAAGCGTTTGCTTCGAGGTGTACGGCGACGTGAAGGAGATGGGCGAAGAGCCGGAGCTGCTGGCGAAGTCTCCCGTGCTTGCGTCTGGCAAGACGCGCTCGTGGGCGTTCAATGTCGAGTTGACCGAACGCCACAAGGAACTGCGCCTCGTCGTCATCGACGCCGGCGACGGGATTGCCGCCGATCACGCCGACTGGGTGGACACAGGATTTGTGATGAAGTGACCATTCGAATAGAACGTCGAACAAGTTATGAGAATTACTTTGTTGTTTTTGGCAGCGATGATTGTCTCCGCGGCTGGACAATCGCTCGACGGCACCGGCGATTTGTTCAGCGGCTGGGCGAAGTTCAACGCGAAATCGCCGCCGACGGTCGTCCTTATCAACACGCAGAACGGCGACGAATTGCGAGAACAGGTCAAACAGGCCGGCGGCGGCAACGTGTTGCGCCGGACGCTGAAGCCCGAGGACAACGCCGACGGACTGCCGCACGGGTTAAGGAAAGTGTTGCAGCTTCGGAACCGGATCGAAGAGTTGTCCGGGCTGCCGTGTCTGTTGGTCAGTTACATGCAGATCACGCGGCGCGACTTGGAGAAGCCGAACATCAAGGCCATCGTGATGACGGCATGGAAACCGCGTGACGACAAATTCCACGAGCAGGAACTGAACGAGTTGATCAAGCTCACGAGCAGACCGTTCATCGCATTCTGTGGCGGCCATCACATGATTTACTTGGCCTACGGCGGCAAGGGCGGCGTGATGCGCAAGCTGAAGCCCGGCGAGACAGACCCGAACCCGAAATACTATCCCGGCTATTTCAAGGAATGGGGCGAACTGCCGGTGCGGATTGTGAAGCGCGACCCGATCTTCACGGGTCTGCCGGACGAGATGATCATGCCGCAACGACACTACGCCGAGTGCAAGGAGTTGCCGGCGGAGCTTGAACTGCTCGCCAGTTCCAAGGAGTGCAAGGTTCAGATGATCAAGCATCGCGATCGTCCTCTCTACGGCACGCAGTTCCATCCGGAGATTTACGACGACGAGCATCCGCACGGGAAAACTCTCCTGCAAAACTTCTTTCGCCTTGCTTCACGCTAAACCCACGCAGTTTCCGGCTTGAACTTTGGGTGTGTTTCACCGTCAAATGACACGGCCATGAAACACGCTCTCGCATTCCTTACCGCTCTAGTGCTGGCGTCGCTGGAAGCAGCGCCATCCAACGGTTATCTCGATGCGGGCGTCGGCATTGTGGACATCACACCCACCGAACCAATCACGTTGGCAGGCTCGCCGGCTCCGAAGAAATCGTCAGCGGTCAACACTCGCCTGTATGTGAAAGCCTTGGTTCTTTCGGCGGGGAAACAAAAGCTGGCGATTGTCACTTTGGACACGTTGAAATACCCGGTGGACCTTGTGGTTCAGGCACGCCAGCGAATCGAGAAGACCACCGGCATTCCAGCCAGCAACATCATCATTTGCGCTTCCCATACTCACTACGGCCCGTTGTGGAGCTATTACAAGGACAAGCTGGTCACACCCATTGCCGAGGCGGTGGCGATGGCGGCGCGCGATCTCACGCCATGCAAACTCGGAACCGTGAAGGGCAAAGCGGAGGGTGTAAGCGAGTGCCGCCGGGTAATCAAAGATGGCCAAGCTTGGAACCGGTGGCAGTTAAAACCTGCGGAGCAACACAAATATCCGGCGGAAGGCGCGTTTGATCCCGAGTTCGATGTGCTGGCGGTCATTGGCAAAGACGGAAAACACAAGGCGGTCGTCTATAACTTCGCCTGTCACGCCGCCAACACCCGGGATTCTGTTGTCTCGGCGGATTACCCCGGCGATGTCCAACAGTACGTCCAAAAACATTTAGGATATGAGGTGCCGATGTTTTTTCTCACCGGCACCTGCGGCGATGTGAATCCCATTTACAGCGTGAGAAGGGAACTCTTCGGTGAAACGCTTGGCGGAGAAATCATCCGGTGCCTTGGACAACTCGAACCCATCGCCAAGCCGTCGCTGGCGATTGAAAGCCGGGAAATGCAAATGCCGGGCCGCGAGCATCCGGAGTTAAAGGAGGCGGACATCGCGCTCAAGTGGCCCGGGCAGGTCGAGCATTATAAGAAGTCGTTCAGCGACATGAAGAAGAGGGAAAAGTCCAGCTATCCATTCTTTTTCACCGGCATTCGCATCGGCGACGACTTCGCCATCGTGACCAATCCCGACGAACTGTTTTGTGAAATCGGAATGAGCATCAAGAAGCGATCGCCCTTCAAGCACACGATGGTCGCCGAGCAGACCAACGGTGCTCACGGCTACGTGCCCACGGCCAAGGCGTTCGCAGGCGGCAGTTATGAAACTTGGTTTGGCGAACATTCCTACCTCACCACGCGAGCTGGTGAGATTGTTGAGAAAGAATCGCTGGACATCCTGAATCGCTTGAAACGCATCCCATGAAATACACGTTCACACTCTTCACCGCCCTGCTGCTCGCACCGCTGGCCGCGCTGCACGCTGCAGAGCCGTCTGAAACGCGAGACAAGCCCAACATCATCCTTATCCTCGCCGATGATCTGGGATGGGCGGATCTCGGCTGTTATGGCAGCACGTTTCACGAGTCGCCAAATCTCGATAAGCTGGCTGCACAGGGCATGCGTTTCACGCAGGCGTATTCCAGCAGCCCCTACTGCTCTCCGTCGCGCGCCGCCATTATGACGGGACGACATCCGGCGCGGTTAAAGATCACCGATTACATTCCCGGTAACGGTAAGTCGGGCAAATTTCTGCCTGCCGAGATGAAGATGGAACTTCCGCTGGAGGAAGTAACCATCGCCGAAGTGCTGCGCGATGCGGGGTATGCCACTTGGCATATCGGCAAGTGGCATTTGGGCGACGTCGGCTTCTATCCGCAGAACCAAGGCTTCCAAGTAAACATCGCCGGTCATGCGGGCGGCCTCCCGCCGAGCTACTTCTGGCCTTACGGCAATCCAGATGATGAGGCTGTCCCCCAACCCATGAAGAAAAATGACTACCACTCCCGCGGCGTACCCGGGGTCGTCGCTGGCGGCAAGGTAGGCGAGCATCTTTGCGACCGCCTCACCAGCGAGGCCATGAAGCTCATCGCCAACCGCAAACCGAATCAGCCTTTCTTCCTCAATCTCGCGTTTTACGACGTTCATGTGCCGCTCCAAGCGAAGCCCGAACTTATCGCGAAATACCAAGCCAAAGCAGCGAGACTGGGACTGCCCACTGTCACTCAGGCGCCCACCTACAACGAGGGCAATCCCACCCACGGCGCACCGGTCGTAAAACTGCCGGAGCAGCAGGTGAATCTCACTTACGCCGCGATGATCGAAACGATGGACACGAATGTTGGTCGCTTGCTGGCGTGCTTGGAAGCGCTCGGCATTGCCGAGAACACACTCGTCATCTTCACCAGCGACAACGGGGGTCACTTCGTCACCAGCAATCGCCCTCTGCGCGGTTGCAAAGGCTGGCTCTATGAAGGCGGCGTCCGCGAACCGTGCTTTGTGAAATGGCCCGGCGTCACCAAGCCCGGCAGCACCTGCGACGTGCCCATCATCAATACCGACATCTTTCCCACGCTGCTCGCCGCCGCCGGGCTCCCCGCCAAACCCGAGCTTCACAAGAACGGCACCAGCTTCCTGTCACTGCTCAAAGGGGAAACCAAGCCCGTGCATGAGGCGTTGTTTTGGCACTACCCGCATTACGGCAACCACAACAACGGCCCGTGCAGCAGCATCCGCGTCGGCGATTGGAAACTTCTTCACTGGCTCGAAGATGACAGCATGGAACTTTTCAATCTCGCCACTGATCCCGGCGAAAAGACCGACCTTGCCGCGCAACACGCCAGCTGTGTTCAAGACCTCCGCATCCGCCTCGATGCTTGGCACAAAGAAACTCAGGCCAACATGCCGAGGCTTAAGCCATGAAACACACTCTCACACTCCTCACCGCCCTGCTGCTCGCGCCGCTGGCTGTGCCGCGCGCTGCCACTCCCGACATCAAACGCGACCTCTTTTACACCGACGCGAAGGACAAGCTCCAATCGCTCGATGTCTATTCGCCGGCCGACGGCCGGAATCATCCCGTCATCGTCTGGATCCACGGTGGCGGGTGGAAGCAGGGCGACAAGGCGGGGTTGCAGAAGAAGCCCCAGGCTTTCGTGGACAAGGGCTTTGTGCTCGTGTCGGTCAACTATCGTTTCGCGCCGGCCACGATACTCCTGCGGAAGTTCGTCCTCGCTCAAACCTTTCGCCTCGCTGGATGACGATGTGTTGGTGGACACCGCCGGAATCGCGCCGGCGACGAAGATGAGCACGTCGAACTGGTTCTTCAAATTGCCCTTGTCCAGGCGCGGCGAGAAGACAACTTCAAATGGAAATTCAAACCGCTCCAGCAACCAGCGTGTCCAGCCCGATTGCATCGAGCCGCCGTAGCGGTCCCAAAGACCGACACGAACCGGGCGCAACGGCTTCACGGCATCCGCGGGCGGTGCCGGCGCGCCGGTGAATGTCACGCCCAACTCTTCAGCGAGCGCGCGTTCTGGCGCCTTTGGAACATGGAACGTGCCGGCGGAAAACTCGCCTGTCGCTGACACAAGGCGCTGGACCGGTTGGCCGGCGGCGAGCAGCCGGTTGACGGCGCGGAAGGCGTTGTTGGCGTCGGCACGCAGGAAGTAGCCGCCGGCGTTTTGCGACGCCAGGATTTTTCCGGGCAGAGGTTTCTGGATGTCGCGGCATTCCTGAAACGGGCCTTTCACGGTTTCAAAGACGCGGTCGAACTGGACGGCCATCTGCATCGCCAGCGTCCAGCCGGCAATGTCATACGGCGCGATGGGCGGCCCGCCGGGATAGTGCACGTCGTTGGGATGATCTTGCGGCTCGAAGGAGTCGAGTATGTGGGCGCGGAACGCCTGGTTGCACGGCACGACGAAACTGCCAGCGGGATACGATTTGCCGCCGAGTTTGAAGGCATTGGTGGCGCGACTGACGCGGACGCCGTTCTCGATGAGCGTGTTGATGAATTTGGTCGCGGTGGCGAAGTCGGGCTGGCTCGATGACAGAACATAGCCCCACGGGTCGCGGTCGGCCGGGTTGCGGAAGAACTTGGCGAAGTCCGACGCGGATTTTTCCTTTTTGTTCTTCAACGCCGCCTCCGCCCGCGCGACGCGAGTCGGCGACGGCGTCCACGAATCGCGGCTGCCGGCGGCAATGGCGTCGCGGCCCATGGCGTAACGGTTCCAGAGCAGCTCGGCGCGGTTGCGTGAGGCGTGGTCGAGGATCGCCATGTTGGCCGTGAACGAATACTCGATGGATTGGCGCATGTGCCAGCGTTGCGGTTCAATCGGCGCGAGCAGGTCGCCGCAGGGAAGCTGGAGCTTGGGAAGCAACGGGATGTTCATCGGCGTCGGACTGCCGATGGTTTCGGTGAGAATGCCGATGGCGTTATGGAAATAGCCGGACGTGCGCAGGCCGCCGTTGTACCACGTCGAGTACTTCGCCCCGGAACGGACGGTGATGCCCGGCTTCGCCTCATTCAGAAAGCGTTCCATCATCGCTGCGCCGACTGCGTCAATGCCGTTGATGACGCGCGGATCGCAGCGGTAATTGAACGGATCACGGAACGGCGGAACGAACATCACGGTGCCCGGCGGCCCGCTCTGGTGATGATTGTAGATGATCTGCGGAAACCATTCGCGGTACATGATGCGGCACATGTTCTTGGTCTCGGCCTGAGTGACGGCGTAGAAGTCGCGGTTGTTGTCGTGGCCAATGTATTTCTGATAGAGCCGCGGCAACGACGAGAACGAGCGCTTCTCCGGTTTGGATTCGCGCATATACCAGTCCGAGACGAGGTCCATGCCATCGGGATTGGCGTGGACGCACAGGACGATCACGTCGTCGAGGATGCGGCGCGTCTCGGCGTCATCGCGGCTGAGCAGGCGATAGACGGTCTCGGCCAATTGCTGCGCGCCGAGCGTCTCGGTTCCGTGCAGCCCGCCGTCAATCCAGACAACGGCGCGCCCCCTCGCCGCCAGTTCGCGCGCCTGCGCGTCGCTCAATCCGTCCGCAAGCGCGAGCCGTTGCGCAGTCTCGCGATGACGTTCAAGCCGATGCAGGTTCGCCGGCGAACTGACGACGGCCATCAATTGCGTCCGACCTTCTTCCGTGAGGCCGATGGACACGAGCTTCATCCGGCTGGATTCCTCGGCGAGATTGGCCCAGTAGGCCGCAAGCTGCTGGTAGTTGATCAGGCAATAATCGTCGCCAATATTGAACCCGAACTGCTGCTTGGGCGAGGTGACGCGTGGCGCGGCGTGAAGACTTGCGACAAATGCGAGCGCGCACAACGGCAACAGTTGGAACAGGCGACTCACTTGTTTCTTTTGGCCTTTCGCTCGGCTTTCTTTTTCTGTGCGTCCGGCGGTTCCTTGTTTATTTTCGGCAACCACCGGGCCATTTCCTCTTTTTGCCGGGCGTATTCCGGTCTCTTGGCGAGGTTGTTCCACTCCAGCGGATCCATCAAGTTGTGGTAAAGCTCCTCGTCGCCGTTGGCGTAGCGGATGTAACGCCACTCCTCGTTGCGGACGGCGTGGTTGTTGTAAAGCCAGGTCGTGATGGCGGGTTTCTCCCACGGCGCGTCGGGTTTCTCCAACAGCTTGCGGATGCTTGCGCCTTCGAGCTGCTTCGGCGTCGGCAGCCCGGCGAGATCGCAGAGCGTCGGATAAATCTGCATGTAATCCACGGTGCGGTTACAGGCACCACCGGGTTTGGTGACGCCGGGTGCGACCCAGATATACGGCGCGCGGGTCGCTTCCTCCCAGAGCGCGAACTTCCGCCAGTGTTGTTTCTCGCCGAGATGCCAGCCGTGATCGCTCCAGAGACAGATGATGGTATTGTCCTTGTAGGCGCTCTTGTCGAAACCATCAATCAACCGCCCGATCATCGCATCGCAGAACGAAATCGTAGCGAGATACTCCTGCACGGCCACCTTCCAGCGGCCGGACTTCAGGATGTTGGCGTGATCGCCGTCGGGCCGGGCCATCGCAATGCCGGCGGGTGGGATGTCGTCGAGATCGTTCTCCTGCACTTTCGGCAACTGGATGTTGTCAATCGGGTAGAGCTCGTAATACTTCTTCGGCACCGACCACGGCATGTGTGGCTTGTGCAAACCGCAGGCGAAGAAGAACGGCTTCTCCTGTTTCTGGCCGAGCTTCTTGACGATGTAGCTGACCGACTGGTAATCCACCATGTCTTTGTCCTCGCACTCGAGCGGACCGAACCGGATGCCGCCGACGCCGTCCCAGCCTTCTTTCGATTCGGCCTTGCGCTGGCGTTTGCTCTTGGTGTCGGGGTCGTCCTCGCCGCCCTGTCCGCGTTCGCTCAAGTAATCGTGCCAATCGCTGAGCCGGTTGAAGCCGCCGGCGCCGCCGTGATAAATCTTGCCCGCGCCGGCGACGTAGTAGCCGTTGTTCTTGAAGTGCAACGGCAAAGTGACCGTGCCTTCAGGAACAATCTTGCGCCAGTCATCGCCGTTGTTATAGACGCCCGACGTGCCGGGGCGCATACCCGTCAGCAACGCGGAGCGCGATGGGTTGCAGCAGGGCGACGCGCAGAAGCTCCGCGTGAAATACACGCCGCGCGCGGCGAGCTTGTCGAGGTTGGGCGTCTTGACCTGTTTGTTGCCGAGATAGCCGACCCAATCGCGCAGGTCGTCAATGGCGATGAAGAGAACGTTGGGCTTGTCCGCGGCGCGCGCAAGGTCGAAGCTCAGCAAGAGGATACAAAAGGTCATCAGCAGATTCTTCATGGGGATTCCTTTTACGTGTTCAAACACCGTCTGTTGCTGTTGGTTACGGCAAAAGCCCTTTGCGATGGAACGCGAACATCTTCGTTCCGAGCTTCTCGTAGTAAAGCTGCGCCGCGTGGGCCACGTCGGGGACGATCTCGTAGTCGTGTTTGATGTTGAGTTGCGTGAGCACCTCGTGCAAGGCCTCATTTCGCGGCAGCAAACCGTCGCGCGAGCCGCAGCCGATGCGAATGTGTGTCTTATCGCGGAGCTTGTCAGCGTTTTTGCGGGCCAGCGTCAAGGGGAACTCGGCGACGCGGCGGTCATTGTCGGTTCCGAATACGCCGGACATCGGGCCGCCTTTGGGAACATTCAATAAGTTGAAGTCAATCAACGCGCCGGCATCTATCACCACCGTCCCGAACAACTCCGGATACTTGAATCCCAAATGTCCCGCGCCGTAGCCGCCCATCGAGTAGCCTTCGATCACGCGACCCTCGCGCTTGGCGATGGTGCGATAGGTGGCGTCCACGTGCGGAATCAGATCCTTGATGATGACGCTCTCCATCGGGCACTTGCCGTCGCTCGAATCGCAGTAAAAACTTGTCACCATGCCGTTGACCAGCACCACGATGACCGGCGCCAACACGCCTTCCTTGATGGCTGCCTCGACATGCGGCAGAAACATCGTCGCGCCGCCGCGCTGGTTGCCGCCCATGCCGTGCAGCCAGTAGATCACGGGGTAGCGTTTGCCCGCCTGCTCGTAGCCCGGCGGCAACCAGATCAGGTAACTAACCTCGCGGTTCAGCGTCTTGCTTTGGAACGTCTTGTATTGCGACCCGTTTGGCGCGGTATGATCCGGTTCCAACCATTCGCCTTTCGGCATGGGACGCTTGTTCATCGGACGGCGCGCCGGCTCGGCGCCAAACGCTATGGTCGCCAACAGCGGCAGACACAACGCGGAGGAGATCAATTGTCGTTTCATAGCATTTCCTTCTTATCGCACCGGCTTCGGGTGTTTCGAGAAAAATTCCCACAATGTTTGGCTGGCGTTGAGACCGTGTTGCGAGGTTGGCCAGTTGCGACCGCAGTTGTCCACCACGATCATTTCGACATCGGCCTTGCTTCCGGAATAGAGCGTGCGCGTCACTGCGTGTTCGGCGTCGCGAATCTCCTTGCCCGACGGGGCGCATCCGTTGGCCTTCACGAAAACCCGGACGCAATCAGGCGCGGACTTGAAAAGATTCTTCGGCGTTTGGGCGCCTTCGAACTTCACGGCCTTGTCTTGCTTGCCGCAAATGTGGATGACGGAGACCGTCGTCGCCGGCCGTGGGATTTCGACCGGCACCGACTTGCCGTCGAGCGATTTGATGCCCAAGGAGCCGTTGACGATGACGACGCGCGGCGATTTCTGCAAGTCAGCGTCGGCGGTGCGTTTGCGAATCTCCTGCTTCACGCGTTCGAGGTACGCTTGTTCTTCCGGCGTGAGCGTTTCGCCGGCTTGGGATTTTCGCATCAGTTCCTTGCCGCGCTGGACATCAATCGGCTGCTCGGCCTGCAAGACAGCTCCGAGTGCCGGCAAGAGAAAACACCGCGACAAGTTTATCGTTCACTCTTTCTGCATGTGCATCCACCGTTTCAGCCAGCAGTAGAAACTGGCGCCGATTTGTTGGTAGCCGGTGGTGTTAGGGTGCACGCCGTTGTTGTCAGGGTAACCTTCCACAGGATCGAGGTTGAGTTCCGTCGGCACCAGATGGATGCCGTCGCGCTCGCGCCCGCTGAAACGCTCCAACATCCGTTGCACGAGCCGGTGCTGAATCCGTTTCCAGCCCCAACGGTGGTATTTGCCCTTGTAGTTGGCCTCGAAGCCGGACTCGCGCGAGTTCGGCGGTGTGGGAAGACCAACGGCGAACACCGTGTGCGGCGCGACGGCGCGAAACGCCTTCAGCAACTTCTCGGCGTTGTCGAGAACGGCGCTGATTCTCGCGTCCATCGCCTTGAGGTCATCCGGGCTGACGTGGAAACAATCGTTGATGCCCAACAACACGGTCACGACATCTGGCGGCTGGCCGTCGCAGTTCTCGCGGATGTAGCGGGCGATGTCGAGCTTGCCCTCAAACACAAAAGGGCTGCTTTGCCGTTTGCCTTTCTCGTCGAGCTGGTGGCCGAGCTTGATGTTGTAGCGCGACAAGAATGCCTCCCATGTCCAGCCGCCGTAGCCTTCGTGCGCCACGCCTTTCGCCGCAGTCGGCGGCTTGTGCGTGCCGAGCATTGTCCAGCGCGGATTGCCCGGCCGGGAAAGCAGCCGCGCGATTTCATTCGGATAGATCGTCGCCGCCGTGAGACTATCGCCGACAACCAACAACCGCAGGTTGCGTCCCGCGCCGGCATTACGCGGTGCGATCCGCAACGTCATCTTCGCTTGCGAATCGTCCACGGCGACGCGCAATGTGTGCTCTCCGACATCCTTGTCTGCCGGCGTCACAGTCCATCGCCGCGGTTCGGAGCGGCCGATGTCGCATTGCACGTCGAACCGGTGGCTCTCCGGTTTTTCCGTGAGCACGATGTTATCGTAGTACAGGCTCATCGGCACACCCGGCACGCCGTACCACGACGGCGGCAGCGTCAGTTGAAGTGAATCCGCGAGTGCCCCGGAGACAAGGAGCAGGAGAAATACAAAGGTTCTTCTCATAAGAGTCAGTTCTTCGGATACGCCACCTGCAACACAAGGTCTTGGCAGGACTGGCTGTCCACGCGGGCGCGAACGTAATCCCAGCACGCCTCGCCGACGTTGGTGCTGTCGGACGCGCCGAAACAGATTTCGTTGCGATTGCCGGCGGTTCTGACGTACGCGCCGGGGCCGTCGAGACGAAGCTCGCCGTCCACATAGACCTTGATGTTCTTGCCTTCAGTCACGATGCGATAGACGTGGAAGTCCTTGGTGGTATCCATCGCGTAGGAAGTCTTCGTGCGGCTCCACAATGCGATGCGGTCGGGCTGCAACTCCAGCCGCTCCTGTGATTCGCCGTTGGTGATGATGACACGGCTCAGGCCGGAGACGACCTTGACGCGCGCCTCGACGACGGATTTGCCAGCGGGATCGGCGCCCCACGGATAACGATAGTAGTGATAGTCGCCGGCAACGTTGCCGCGGTCGGCGATGGTCAGCGTGCCTTTGGACAATCGTTCCTCGGTGCGCGGCGAACCGGAGTCGCGCGTCCACGGCTTGGCCGGCAGTTTGTCGGCTTCGTAGGCAATCGTCCATTGCCCGTCGTCAGCCGGTGGATTGGCGGCGATCTCGATCCGGTTCGCGCCTTTCTTGATCCACGCGGGATTGACATCGAGGTCGAGCCAGTCCTTGACCAGTTTGCCGCCGGTGAGTTCGTGGCCGTTGAGTTTCACGCACACGTCGCGGACGTTGCGCAACATCGGCATCTGCGCGTGCAGGCTCGCCTTCGCGTCGAGTTCTTCGCCAACCATGAGATCAACCGACAACGGTTTGCTCACCGTAATGGCCTTTGTGTAAGCAGGCGTGAGGATCGGCAGGTTGCAGTATTTCGAGCCGCCGGCCAGCCACGAGTCGGGTTTGCCGTCGCGCACGGTGACGAAGTAGAGCCTGTTCATTGTTCGCAACGCCTTCGGATCGCCGGTCTCCCGGAAGACGGGTGACTTTGGGTCGAACAGGTTGAAGATGTGGACGCCGTCCGCGCCGGCAGCCCACGCTTCGAGCGCCTGGCCGCGATAGCTCTCCGCCGAACTGCGACGGAAACGTCCTTCGCCTTTGACGCGCGAGTCGCTGAGGCACGGATAGACCGGCACACCGTATTTGTGTCCGAGCGCGACGCTGGTTTCCCACGGATTCAGTCGGAAATAACAGCTCGTGACGAGCATGTCGAACAGACCTTCCTTGAGCCAGCGTTCGACATCGAGGCCCATGTCGCGGTTGAACTCGACGGAATCGGTCGCGCGCACCATGATGAGAATCGGACGGCCGCGCTTGAGGCCGACTTCCTCGGTCATCGCCCGGACGCGACGCATCAGATCCGTCATCATGTCGCGCTCGGCGTCGTTGGACTTGCCGCCGTGGGCGGTGCTCTTGAAGAAGCAAAGGTGACGGAAGAAATCGAGTTCGACGCCGTCAACGTCGTAGTTGCGGCAGATTTCCTCGATGAACCGGAACGCGAGGTCGCGAATCTCCGGCCGCGCGTAGTCCACCGAACTCCAGCGTCCGTAGCGGGAGCGTTTGACAGGATCGCCGACGAGCCAGTCTGGATGATCCAGCTTCAGTTGCGGGTAGAGCAGGTAAGGTTTGTCTGGCCGATACTCCGCGTCGTGGGTGTCGTTCATCCGCATGGACCAGAAACACTCCATCTTGTTCTTGTGCGAGAACTCCAGCACGGCTTGCAAACAATCCGTTCCCATATTGATCAGTTCCTGCGTGATATTCCGCATGTCGGGCTGGATGCCGTAGTCGCCGGGCTGTCGCGTCAACACCGCGCCGACCTTGGTGTGATGCGTGAAGAAGCTGAACCCGGAACTGATGGTGCAGTACGAGATCGTGTCCACCTGCGTGCCGGCCAATGGCGATGTGCGCTTCGCGAGGAACTTTTCGACGGTGAGTTCCTCGCCTTTCGGCAGGTAAAGCGCATCGCAGCCGTCGTTGTTGAAGATGACGCGTCGCTGGCGGTGGGCAAGTTGGCTGCGCGTCTCGCGGAGTTGCTTCAGCGCGGCTGTCTCAGCGCTAACTGACAAGCAGCCCAACACGGTCAACAGGACCAGGTAATTGGTTTTCATCGTGGTGTTGGATTCTATGTTTTGCGCGGAGCAGCGTCAAACCTTTCGGCTGCGATCATTGGCGTGCTCCCACCCAGCGCTTGTCCAGATCCTCCATGTAGGCTACAGCAAGACTGCAGACCATTTCTACTACATCATGGAGCTTTTCTTTATCGGCTTGCCCGCATCGCCCATTTGTGCGACAAGGCAAACCGTGAGAACCAGATTTCTCTTCGCATCAGTTCTGTTGTTGTCCACCATTCTAGTTTGGGCTGATGACTGGCCTACTTATCGTCACGACAATTCACGCAGCGGAATCACGACGGAGAAACTTGCCGCGCCGTTTGCCGAGGCGTGGGTGTTCCAGTCGCGCCACGCGCCGTCGCCGGCGTGGGAGCCGCCACGCGATGTGCCGGTTGAAGGTTATCTGGAATTACCGCGAGTACGCTTCGACGATACGTATCACGTTGTTTCCGCCGGCAACGCGCTCTACTTCGGTTCGTCCTCCGACAACAAGGTCTATTGCCTCGACGCCGGCACGGGCAAGGTGCGCTGGACGTTTTTCACCGGCGGCCCGGTGCGGCTCGCGCCGACGATTGTGGGCGACAAGCTGTATGTCGGTTCCGACGACGGGTTTGTGTACTGCCTCGCCGCGGCGAACGGTGCGGTGCTCTGGCAGCAACGCGTTGGGCCGCGCGCCGACCAGTTGATCGGGCACGGCAAAATGATTTCGCTCTGGCCGGTCCGCACGGGTGTGCTCGTGGACAACGGCATCGCGTATTGTGGCGCGGGAGTGTTTCCATCGGAGGGCGTTTATCTTCAGGCGCTCCGCGCCGACAACGGCCAGTTGCTCTGGCGCAACGACACCGGCGGCGAATCAACCATGAGCCGCGTCTCGCCACAAGGTTATCTGCTGGCGACGAGTGAGAGACTTTTCGTGCCCCAAGGCCGCGCCACGCCGGCCATCTTCAGTCGGGAAGATGGGAAGATGGTCGTGCAAGCGCTCTTCGGCAAGAGCGTCGGCGGCACCGACGCATTGATCGCCGACAACGCGCTGTACACCGGCACCGAGGAGATTATCGGCTACGACTCGACAACCCGCGCCAAGGTCGCCTGGTTTGATGGTCGTAGGGTCATCATCACCCCGGACACGATGTATCTGACCACTACCAACGCGATGCTCGCGCTCGACCGCAAAGCCTACGCGCCGCTCGGGGCGTTGCGGTTCCAGTTGCGCAATGACCGCGCCGCTATCGCCAGGGATCTCACGTTGCCCAAGAACGAAAAAAAGCGCCTCACCAGCATCGGTACTTTGGATCCGGAAGACGAAAAGAAGCTCGCGTCGGTGAACAAGAAGATCGCCGATGCCGAACTCCGTCTTCGTCAGCTCGACGCCCGGGTGGCGGAAACCAACGCCGAGATGTCGAGGAGCATGAAATGGAAGTTGGCCTGCGAATGTCCGGACGGGTTGATTCTGGCTGGCGATCTCTTGATAGCCGGTGGACAGGATCGCGCGTTCGCCGTGAACATCGAAACCGGCAAGAAAGTCTGGGAAGCCAAAGTCTCCGGCAAAGCCAAAGGTCTCGCCGTCGCCAATGGACGACTTTACGTGAGCACCGACACGGGTGTCATCCATTGTTTCGGCGCTGCGTCGCCCGGACGCGTCGTCGAACCGACGACGTACACCGCCGACGCAAAGTCCACCGCTGAAGCTGAGAGAATTGTCCGCGAGTCCGGCATCAAGCGCGGTTTCTGCCTCGTGCTCGGCTGCGGCACCGGCCAGCTTGCGCTCGAACTCGCCAAGCGCACCGACCTGCGCATCATCGGCGTCGAGCCGGACGAGAAGAAGGTCATCGCCGCCCGTCGTGCGCTCGATGCTGCTGGTGTTTATGGCGCGCGGGTCACGGTGGATTGCGCCCCATTGAACCGGTTGCCGTATTCGCAGTTCTTCGCCAATCTCGTTGTGTCCGACTCCGCCAACCCGGAGATCGAGCGCGCTCTCAAACCGTGCGGCGGCGTCGCGATGATCGGCAAGACCAAGCGCGTGCGCGGCCCGTTGCCCGGCGCCGGCTCGTGGACGCACGCCTACGCCAACGCCGCCAACACCGCGTGCAGCGACGACACGTTCTTGAAGTGTCCGCTCGGCCTGTTGTGGTTCGGCGATCCCGGCCCGTTGCAGATGCCGAGCCGCCACGTGCGCGCCGGCGGGCCGTTGTCGGTCAACGGCGTGCTCTTGACGCCCGGCGAACACGCCATCACCGCCTACGACGCGTACAACGGCCTGAAGCTTTGGGTCCACTCCATCACCAACGTCCTGCGCACCCGCATCTCATCGGAGTCGAGCAACCTCGCCGCCGATAACAACAGTTTCTACGTCGTCAACGCCGACATCTGCCAGCGCCTCGACATCCAGACCGGCGCGGTCCAGGCAACCTACAAGGTGCCGGCCCAGCCCGACGGCACGGAACGGCGTTGGGGACATCTCGCCGTCGCCGAGGGACGATTGATCGGCAGCGGCTGCGCCAGCACCAATCGCACGTCCGATCTGGTGTTCGCCTACGACACCGCCAACAACCAACTCGCATGGACGCACACCGGCAGCAACATTCTGCACACGGCCATCTCCGTCGCCGAAGGCCGCGCGTTTTTCGTCGAGATTCCGCCCCCGTCGAAACGCGGCAAGATCACCGGCTCCGTTCACCCGGTGACAGCCCTCTCCCTCGCCACCGGCAAACCCATCTGGAAACAATCCGTGGACTTGAGCGGCTGTCTCGACGGCAAATACTGGGGCGCACTCGGCACGATGGTCAACGACGGCGTGCTCGTGTTCTTCGGCGTCTATACCGATGGCCATTACTGGAAAGAATTTTTCGCCAAGCAGTTTGACCAGCGCCGCGTGCTCGCGCTCAACGCCAAGGACGGTACGCAACTCTGGACGAAGAACATTGCCTATCGCGTCCGCCCGCTCGTGGTCGGCGACACGCTCCACGCCGAGCCGTGGGCGTTCGACCTCCACACCGGCGAACAGCGCAAACGCACCAACCCGATCACCGGCGCTGTCGAGCCGTGGCAGTTCGCCCGGTCCGGCCATCATTGCGGCACGCCCATCGCCACGGCAAACGTCATGTTCTTCCGCTCCTACTACCTCGGCTACTACGATCTCACCGGCGATTACGGCACGATGACCTTCGGCGGCCAACGCCCCGGTTGCTGGATCAATTTCATTCCCGCCAACGGCCTCGCGTTGATGCCCGAGGCGAGTTCCGGCTGCATGTGTCCGTTCCCGAATATGTGCACCGTCGTCTTCGCCCCGCGCGCCGAGAACCGCGCCTGGTCCGAGTACAGCCTCACCGGCGACATCAAGCCGGTGCAACATCTCGCCCTGCACCTCGGCGCCCCCGGCGACCGCCGCGACGAGAACGGCACGCTCTGGCTCGGCTACCCGCGCTCCAAAGGTAGCCTCGTGCTCCAGTTCAAGCTCGACATGACACTCCAACGCGGCAGCACCAACTTCGCCTACAGCGCCGACTTCATGCCCATCGCCGGCACGAAAAGTCCGTGGCTCTACACGTTTGGTTGTCGCGGCCTCGAGCGTTGCGAAATCCCGGTGCTTGAACCCAACACCGGCTCGGCGCGCTACACCGTCCGGCTCGGCTTCGCCGAGATCGAGAACATCAAACCCGGCGAACGCGTCTTCGACATCGCGCTCCAAGGCAAACCCGTGCAGAAGAACTTCGACATCGTCGCGCAAGCCGGCGGCGCACGCAAAGCGCTCATCAAAGAATTCACCGGCATCGAAGTGACCGATAACCTCGCCATCGAACTGACGCCGGCAGCCTCCTCCCAACCGCCCATCCTCCAAACCATCGAAATCATCAAGGAACGGACGCTGAGATAAGAGCCGGCTTGCGGCGTTGTGTGGGCAAGCGTAGGATGCCGTCGTGATGAGACGATTGCGCATCTACCTCGACACCTCGGTGATCAACTTTTTGTTCGCCGAGGACTCACCCGATTTCCGCAAGGCGACCGTTGAGTTCTTTACGAAGTACGCGGCAAGATATGAGTTGTATGTGTCGGAGATTGTTCGGTTGGAGATCGGACGCACTCCCGACTTGGAGCACCGGCAAAGACTGTTGGAGGTGTTGCAGCAACACCCAATCAATATGCTCACCAACGCAGCGCGCGCAGAAATCGAGCAGTTGGCGAAACTGTATGTCTTGCAGGAGGTCATGCCCGCGGCCAAGTTCGAGGATGCCTTGCACGTTGCCTATGCAACCGTTCACCAAATGGATATATTGCTGTCATGGAATTTCAAGCACTTGGCGAATGTCCGGCGCGAAGGATTGATTGCAACGGTCAACCAGCAGGCTGGTTACCGGTATCCTTTGCGTTTGCTGTCGCCGTTGGAGGTGGAAGATGAAGGCGAAATCTAAAGACGAATTTGTGCCCAGAGCCTTGCGCGAAGTCTGGGAATGGAAGGACTCCATCTACCAAGAGGTCAAACATCTACCAACCGATCAAGCTCTTCACGAAATCATGCGGATGGCCCACGAGGCTGCCGTCGCGCAAGGCGCGATTCCAGCCGCACCAGCCAAGGTCGCCGAGTCGCCCGCAAAATACCGAGCCAAACGACGGAAGTAGCCACTGAGCCACAATAGAAGCGGCCTACTTCTGCTTTCCCTCCAGTTGTTTCCGGATGGCGCTGATGGCGTTGGCTTCGTCGAGATTCTTGGCGTCCATCGCAGCCTTCTGCGCGGCGTCGAGGTCGCGGATGTATTGCTGCACCGCTGACGTGGCCGCGTGTTCGTAGCGGTTCTTTGCGGTGTTGGCAAGGGCACCCTTGAATTGCGGACTGACCGGTTTGCTGCCCTTGATGTCGCGGCTGGTGTCGCGAATGGCGACGGCCTCGTCGAGGTTGTTGGCGCGCATGGCCGCCTGCAACGCGGTATCAAGATCGGCAAGATACTGTTGAGTGGCGGCTGCCAAAGATTGGCTATATTGCGCCTCCGCGTTCGCCGCCAAACGAGCGGCAAGCGATGTTCCCTTCGGAAGCACCGGCGGCTGCGTGGGGACAACCAGAGTAGTTTCTGTGCCGGGTACCTTCGCACAACAGACTCGAAAACCGACATGGTTTTCTGAGAAATCAGCCGGAGAACTTCTCCGGGTGGCACACCGATCAAACCCGGTAAATTGCAAGCAGGATCCGCCTCTTCGTGCTCGCGTGCTTGGGTTGCCAGTGTAGCACTCTGCATGCGCTCCGTTGGAATCGAACTCATCAAGACACCATTCCCATACGTTGCCCAACATGTCCGCCAAACCGAACTGGTTCCGTCCGCGTGCCCCATAGTGATCCACCGGCGAAACATATGTGAAGTTCTGCTTTGGGCCGCGCCAGTTCAATCGCCCCACGCCATCTTCGTATCGGTCGCCCCACCAGAATTTTGTCATCTGTCGGCCAGCCCTGCATGCATATTCCCATTCTGCTTCTGTCGGCAAACGATATACCATGCCCAACGGCAGCCTGTTGGCTATCCGTTCCATCTTTGTCAACCATTCGCAGAAAGCCATTGCATCATTCCAACTGATCCAACTTACCGGATGATTGTCCGTCAGCGCAAAGCCTGCTTTCGGTTTTTGCCAGTTCCCCTTCCGGTTTCTTTCCGCATCCGTTTGGAAATCGGTGGCACCCACGAACTTTCGCCACTGCCCCACCGTTGTTTCCGTCCGAGCCAACCAGAAACCGTTCCCTATCTTAGTACGTCGCGGCTCGCCTTCTGACTCGGAGACCCTAAGCGAACAGCCCATATTTCCGGCCCACTCCCGTTCCTTTGCTGTGCTGCCCATCATGAATTCACCTGGTGGAATCCAGACCAACTCCATGCCGGTGGAAGTGGTCATGGTTCGCTGCTGCGCGAGACTCATAGTGCAACCGGCCAGTAGCATCACAGCGAAGAAGCCAACGAAGCTGATTTGTTTCATGGCAACCTTCTCGTTTCCTCGCACGGAGATTAGCCGATGCCACCGCCAAACACAAGCGCAACGATTGCGTCGCGCGATGTTCCGCCTTCGCCGAGGCTACGGCGGACAAGTCCGGTCTTGTTCCGGAGTGGGGATAAGCACTTCTTGACGATCTTCATGGCAGTTCCGCCAGCACTTTGAGCGCGGGCATCTGCTGAAAGTGCGGGTCTTCGGTGATCAGCGTCGCGTTGGCCTTCTTGGCGCAGACGCCGATCAGTAGATCGGTGACTGGCAAGACGATCCCCCGGCGATCCAGTGTCCATGCAAGGTCGGCAGCTTCGTGAAGCAAGGCAGGCGTCAATCCCACTTCGGGTACGATCTGGAAAAACTCCGAGAGTTGCTCCTTGACGTTCGGCTTGACCACGCCGCGCAGGACTTCGATGCGGACGATGCCACAGGAAACCAAGTCACCGGCTTGGGCGTGCGCGGCCAGCAGTGTCAGCGGATTGCGGCCTGCTCGCATCCACGAGATGTACTTGCTGGAATCAACAAGGATCATCGCGGGACAGGTTTCTCCCGTTCGCGCAACGCCAGAACATCGTAGGCGGGATCAACCGCACCAGCAAATTCGTCATCAGTCAGCGGCGCCTTGATGAGTCGTCGGAGGCGAACAGCGCGTTCTGCCTCGCGAAGGGCAAAATCAATAGTCTCCTTGCGGGTTTTCAGCCCCGCCAGTTCGCGGATACGCTCCAGCCTCTCATCGTCCAATACAACCGTCGTTTTCATGCGGCACACGATACGGCCACCCCAGCCATACCGCAAGCCGTATTTGTTGCCCTCACTTCAAATACTGGCCGACGTTCTCCTTCGTCACAAGTTGGAACGGGATGAAGACCTGTTTCTCGTACGGTTGTTTCTTGACGATCTTCACGGCGACCTCGACGGCGCCACTGCCTTGTCCGCGCGCATCTTGAAACACCGTGGCGTCGAGCCGGCCCACTTTGACGGCTTGAAGCGCGTCGGCGATGGCATCCACGCCGGCGACGATGACTTTGTCTTTCATCTTCGCCTGTTCCAACGCGAGCAACGCGCCCATCGCCATCTCGTCGTTCTGCGCGAACACGGCGTTGATCTTCGGGCCGAGCGACTGAATCCAGTTCTCCATCAAGCTCATCGCCTTCGCCCGATCCCATTCGCCGGTCTGGTCGGCGAGCAACTTCAAGCCGGGTTGCTTGGCGAGGATTTCGCGGGCGCCTTGGTCGCGCTTGATCTGCGCGGCTTGGCCCATAAAGCCGTGCATCATCACGACGTTGCCCTGGCCGTTGAGCCGTTTGGCGATGTAGTCCATCGCGATCCGGCCGGATTCCTCGTCGCGCGAACCGACAAACGCCGTCGGCGCGGATTTCGTCTCCGAGTTCACGTTCACAATCGGGATGCCCGCAGCGAGCGCCTTGTCAACGGCAGGTGAACTGGCTTCGACTTCGCACGGGTTGAGGATGATAGTGTCCACGCGCTGTGCGATGAAACTCTCGACCTGCTGGACCTGTCGCTCGGCGCTGCGCTGGGCGTCGTTGACGATCAATTTCACGCCGAGTTCCTTGGCCTTTGCTTCCATCGCTTGGTGAATCATCACGATGAATTCGTTCGGAAGATTCATCAGCGTGACGCCGATGGTAATGCGCTTCTCGCCCGATTGCTGACAACCGCACAATGCCAAGACGACGGCCAACGCGATGATTCGTTTCACGATTTCTCCTTGCGACGATCCAGCCAGACAGCGCCGACGATGATGATGCCTTTCACGATGGCCTGATAGTAGGACGACACATTCAGCAAATCGAGGCCGTTGTTGATGACGCCCATCAACAGCGCACCGAGAATCGTCCCGCCGACACCGCCAACACCGCCGGACAAGCTGGTGCCACCGATGACAACCGCCGCGATGGCGTCGAGTTCGTAGCCCGCGCCCGCGTTCGGCTGGCCAGTCGTGATGCGCGCGGCGAGGACGACGCCTGCCAGTCCCGCGAGTGCACCGCAAACGGTGTAGGCGAAGAGTTTCACGGCGTCCACGTTGATGCCGGAAGCGCGGGCGGCGTTCTCGTTACCACCGACGGCGTAGAGGTACCGGCCGAGTTTCAGGTTCGCGAGGAAAACCCACGACGCCCCGGCAACGACAAGGAGAACGAGAATCGGCACCAAGCCGTCGCCGATCCACTTGAACTCGGCGCTGAGGTTTGAGACCGGTTTGCCGCCGCTGAGCACAAGCGCCAGGCCGCGAGCAATGGTCATCATACCGAGTGTGACGATGAACGGCGCGACGCGTCCTTTCGTGACGACCATGCCGTTGACCGCGCCACACGCTGTTCCCGCCAGCACGCCGAGCAGCACCGGCACGAACACCGGATACTCGCCCGGATGTGCGAAGCTGGCCGCCACAACGCCGGCAAGCGCGACGAGCGAGCCGAGCGAGAGGTCCACGCCGCCGGTTAACAGCACGTAGGTGACGCCGACGGCGAGGATGCCGTTGATCGCGATCTGACGAACGACATTGATGAGGTTCGGCACCGTCAGGAAGACCGGTTTGGCGACGGCCAATGCCGCGCCGATAACGATCAGCGCCAGTAGAAGTCCCAGTCGTGATTTCATCGGTTCATTCTCCTGAGTCGGGCATGGCGTGTTGGAGGATTTGCTCTTGCGTGGCACGGCGCGGATCGAGTTCGGCAGTCAGAACGCCCTCGCGCATCACCAGCAGCCGGTCGCTCAACGCCAGCAGTTCGGGCAGCTCGGAGGAAATCAGCAAGATGGCTTTCCCCTCGCGCGCGAGCCGCGCGATGATCGCGTGAACTTCTGCTTTAGCACCGATGTCAATCCCGCGCGTCGGCTCGTCCAGAATCAGGATCGCCGGCGTGGTCAACAGCGACTTGGCGATGACGACCTTTTGCTGGTTGCCGCCACTGAGCGTGTTGACCGACTGGTTGCGGTCGTGCGATTTGATTGAGAGCGCACGGATTTGCTCGTCAGCGACACGGTTCTCGGCGCGGTGGTCAATCAACCAACCCCGTAAGCTCGCCAGCGTGATGTTGTGTTTGAGCGACATCTGCGGCACCAGCCCAAACTCCTTGCGGTCCTCGCTGACCAACGCGATGCCCTGCGCCAGCGCGTCCGCCGGGCAATGAATGCGAGCGGGCTGGCCGTTGATGAGAATCTCCCCGTTCGCGGCGGGTGCGAGGCCAAAGATTGCGTGCGCGAGATCGGTCCGTCCCGCACCCATCAACCCGGCCACGCCGAGAATCTCGCCACGGCGCAATGCGAAGTTGATGTCACAGAATTTGCCGGGCTTGGTGAGGTGGCGCACTTCCAACGCCACTTCACCGGCGGCCTCGACGGAGCGAGGCCCTCCGTGAGAAAGCTCGCGTCCGACCATCAACGTAATCAACTTCGCTTCGTCGAGTTCGCCAATCGGGTGCGTGGCGACGTACCGGCCATCGCGCAGCACGGTCACAGTGTCGGCGATGCGGAAGATTTCGTCCATCTTGTGCGAGATGTAGATGATGGCAACGCCGCGTTGTTTGAGGTCGCGGATGATCTTGAACAGCGCCTCGACCTCGTGCTCGGAGATGGCGGAGGTCGGCTCGTCCATGATGAGCAGTTCGGCACGGCGGGCCAGCGCCTTGGCGATCTCGACGGTCTGCATCTGGGCGACGCTCAGTTCGCACATCGGGCGCGTCGGCGAGAGTGTCATGCCGAGATGGTCGAGGAGGTGTTGTGCTTCGGAGCGCATGGCGGGTTTGTCGAGCCAGCCGAACCGACGCGTCGGCTCCTGTCCCATGAAAATGTTCTCGGCCACCGTCAAGTCGCGGAACGGCATCAACTCCTGGTGAATCATCGCGACACGACCGGCGCAACGAACCTCGCCGGAGTCGGCGGTGTCGAGGTCGCTGACGATTCGCATCAAGGTGGACTTGCCGGCGCCGTTCTCGCCCATGAGCGCGTGGACGCTGCCGGCGGCGACGTCGAGCGAGACGTTGTCGAGCGCCCGCACGCCGGGGAACGATTTCGATAGGTTTCGGACCTGGAGCACGCGACCCAGTTACCACAATTTTTGTCAATCACGGAGTTGATTTTTATTGGCTCACCGGTTAGCCTGCGCGCATGGAGAACGCGATGATGAAGCGATTGTGTGCAGTCTTGATGCTGGGAAGTGCTGTTTCTTTGTTTGGCGCGGAGAAAACGAACTGGACACCGTTGTTCAACGGCAAGGACCTCGACGGCTGGAAACAACAAGGCGCCGGCATCTTCAAGGTCGAGGACGGTTGTCTTCTCGGCACGCAGACTGACGGCAAAGGCGGCGACCTGTTCGCGACGCGCGAGTTCGACAACTTCGAGTGCCGGTTCACCTACAAAATGAAATGGCCCGGCAACAGCGGCGTCTGGTTCCGCGACAAATACCAGTTCGACATCCTCAAGTACAAGAAACCCGTCGCCTTCAGTGGCTCGATCTATTGTCCCGGTAAGTTGTTCATCACAAAAAACGAAGACGAGTCCATCGAAAAGCTCGACGGCTGGAATGAAGCCCGCATTTTTGCCAACGGCGATCACATCGTCGTTTGGCTGAACGGAAAGAAAGTCGGCGACTGCCGCGACAGCACGTTTGCCAAGGGACGGATCGGCATCCAGGTCCACGGCGGCGAAGGAGCCAAGAATATGCAAATCCTCATCAAACGCATCGAAGTCCGCCCGCTCGCCGCGGGTGAGACTCCGAAAGAATAATCAACCAGCAAAGGAGCCAATAACATGCCATCCACCAAAACCATCCAACTCGCATTCGAACAAGGCAAAGGAATCCTTCGTCTCGCGCCCAACTGGGTACCCCGGTCATTTTGCGTTCCCGGCCGCCGAATCAAACTTCACCCGAACGATTACTACGCGCTCGGCGGCGTCCGCGGCGGCATTGACGAACGCTGGTTCTCCTCCACCACTCCCGCCGACAATGGCCCGCTCACCGGCAAGAACGAAGGTCTGAGCCAGGTCGTCTTCGAGGACGGCGGCAAAGTCGAGCAGGTTTTGTTGCGCGATGCCGTGGCCGAACTGAAGGGAAAACTCATCGGCGACCGGTTGTGGAAGGAATACAAATCGTGGCCGATGTACTCGAAGTTCTTCGACAACAAAGGCGCCCTCCCACACCACGTTCACCATCGCGACGCACACGCGGCCCTGACGGGACAAAAAGGCAAGCCCGAAGCCTATTACTTTGCGCCACAAGCCAACAACTACGGCGGCGATTTCCCATACACGTTTTTCGGCTTCGCCCCCGGCACCACGAAGGATCAAGTCCGCCAGTGCCTGATCAACTTCACGAAGGGCGACAACCAGATTACGAGCATTTCCCAGGCGTTCCGCCTCGATCCCGGCACCGGCTGGGACGTGCCGCCCGGCGTCCTCCACGCCCCCGGCAGCATGTGCACCTACGAACCGCAGAAAGCCTCCGACGTGTTCGCCATGTACCAGTCGTTGACTGGTGATGCGATTGTGCCGGCCGAGTTGCTCTGGAAGAACACACCAAAGGAGCGGATGAACGACGTTGACTGGTTGATGGAAGTGATTGATTGGGACCTGAACGTTGACCCGAACTTCCGCGCGAATCATTTCATGGCGCCCAAGCCCGTGAAACCGTTGAAGCAGATGCAGGCTGAAGGCTACATTGATAACTGGATTTGCTACAAGGCGACCGCCTACAGCGCCAAGGAACTCACCGTGTTGCCCGGCAAGACCGTGACGATCAAGGACGGCGGCGCCTACGGCTTGATCATGATGCAAGGCCACGGCACGATGGGCGTGTGGGACATCGAAACCCCGTCGCTGATTCGTTTCGGCCAATTGACCCACGACGAGTATTTCGTGAGCGAAGCCGCCGCCAAGGCCGGCGTGAAGATCACGAATCCGTCCAAGAGCGACCCCATCGTCATGCTCAAGCACTTCGGCCCCGAAAACCCGGACTTGGTCATCGAGTAATGAGAAACAATGAATCCGCATGACTAGGACTCAAAACTGTAGCCGTGCCGCTCCGTCGGCGCGTCCCCAAGGTAGCTTCAAGGCTTGGAAATTGAGCCTTGCTGAAGTAAGCTTCATTCAGAAGTAGCAACCATGACAACCAAAGTCGAAGCGATCTATGAACACGGCGTCTTGCGACCCCGCCGCCCGTTGCCATTGGAAGACGGTACTCAGGTGGACGTGCTGATTCTTTCGGAGGACAAGCGGAAGCCGGTCAAGAAACCGCGCACCCCGCAGGACAAGCGAACACCTGCTCAAATCATGACCGAGATCGCGGCGCTGCCAATGGAATCAGGCGGTAAGGAGTTTTCGGGACGCGACCACGACAGGATTCTCTACGGCGCCAAGGGTGGGCGATGATTTTTGTGGACAGCAGCGCTTGGTTTGCCACCGTTATACCAGCGGATGCGGATCACAACGCCGCTCTGCGTTGGTTTCGGTCGAACCGCACGCCACTGTTGACAACCGACTTCATTGTGGACGAAACCCTCACTTTGCTTAAGGCGCGAGGGCAATCTGACCGCGCCATGATTCTTGGTCGTGAACTGTTTTCAGGACGAATGGCCAGCATTCATTACCTGAGCCGTGCCGAAATTCTCCAGGCTTGGCAGGTCTTCCAGCAGTTCGCCGACAAAGACTGGAGCTTCACCGACTGCACTAGCAAAGTCGTCATGGAGAAGCTCGGCGTGAAACAAGCCTTCGCCTTCGACCAGCATTTCCGCCAGTTCGGCTCGGTGACTGTGGTGCCATGAAAACCTCTGCGAACCACCAACCTTGTCATGCTGAGCGAAGCGAAGCATCTCGACCATGCAGCCGCGACAAACAAATTCAAGTTTCAAGAGCTGACATCGGAAGCAGCCAAAAAGTGCAGAGTGGAGACCCTCTCACCTCTCACTCGAATAAATCCGAAGCACGAAGCACGAAATCCGAAACAAATCAAAAATCCGAATGATCAAAACTCAAAACTGTAACCGCGCCGCTCCGCCGGCGCGCGGGATGATGACAGACGGCCATTGTCGGTGGTATCTTTGGAGCGATGAATGGCGTTAACATTCGAATGGGACAACACCAAAGCCCGCGAGAACTTGCGCAAGCACGGTGTCGCGTTCGACGAGGCCACGACCATCTTTGGAGATCCGTTGGCGGACACCATCACCGATCCGCTTCACTCAGCGCAGGAAGAACGGTATGTAACGATTGGAGTTTCCTATCGCGGTCGAACGTTGGTGGTGATTCACGCCGAATGCGGCGAGAGAACACGCATCATCAGCGCTCGGCTTGCGACTAGAACCGAGCGGAGAATTTATGAAGAAGACAAGTAAGAAACAGACAGATAAAGACATGCTCCCGGAGTACGACTTTCGGGGTGGTGTGCGCGGCAAATATCTGGAACGATACCGTCAAGGCTGCAATGTCGTTGTGCTTGAACCAGACGTGGCAAAGACTTTTCCCGACGCAGAATCCGTCAACAGTGCCTTGCGCTCTTTGGCCGAGTTAATCCACCGTCAGTCAAAGAAAGCGTCCGCATAACCGCAACGGTAGAGTCACGTTTTTGTTATCCAACACTTGAACCTCAGAAAGAAAGGAACCAATGAATAACTTCCCGAAACTTCACAACGCGATGTGGCCGGGGCTGGTCGGCAAGGGCAGCCCGGGCGCGGAACCGTGCATTGACCTCGACACGATGCTCGACTTGACCGCAAAGGCGGAAGTCAACGGCGTCAAATTCGACGGTGTGGACATCTTCCTGTTCGAGCCACACATCAACATCGACATCAGCGACGACGGCATCAAGGCCATCGCCGACAAAATCAGCGCCAAAGGGCTGACCGTCGGTTCCGTTGTCGCGCCGATCTGGCCGCCGACGGGCGGCGGTTCGGCGATGGGCGGCGACGAGGACCGGAAAAAATTCGTCGAGCAAGTTCGCAAAGGTTGCCGGATCGCGAAGAAGTTTCGCGACCTCGGCGTCCGCCCGCATGGCGTCGTGCGCATTGACACGGCTTGCGGCGTTGGCGACTGGGAGAAAGACCCGAAAGGCAACACCAAGCGCATCGCCCAGACGTTCAAGGAAGCCGCGAAGGTCGCCAAGGCGCACGGCGAACGGCTCGCCGCCGAAGGCGAGATTTGCTGGGGCGGACTGCACAGTTGGAAGTACGCGATGCAACTCCTTGAAGAAGTCAACCAGCCGCGCGTCGTTGGGTTCCAAGCCGACATGGCGCACACGTTGTTGTTCATGCTCGGCTACAACGCGCCGGAGCATCGGCTCGTGCCGGAGAAGTTCAACTGGGAACCGGACAAGTTCCACGCGGCGATGAAGAAGATGACGAAGGCGCTGCGTCCGTGGACGATTGACTTCCACGTCGCGCAGAACGACGCCACGGTCAAAGGCAGCGGCACGCACGACAAGACCGGTCGTCACTGCCTTGCGACCGACCCGAACGGCAAACTCAACATCGCCCGCGACGCCGGCTACTGGCTGCGCGACGACGCCGGCAAGGTTACGAAGAAGGTGAAGAGCATCTGCTGGGACGGCTGCATGTTCCCGAACGATGTGATGATGAAACAAGAAACCTGGAACAATATCCTCGCGGCGATGATTCAGGTGCGCGAGAACCACGGCTGGAAAGAATAAAACTCTAAGCACTAAGCTCTAAATCCTAAACAATGACCGAAATTCAAATGACCAAATTCGGAATCCATGTTTGGAGAATTAGAGCTTGGAGTTTGTTTAGGATTTAGAAATTAGGATTTAGGATTTAACCACAAAGGAGACACAGTCATGCCCAAGACACTAAACGTTGCTGTCATCGGTTGCGGCTTCATGGGCCGCACGCACTCCAACGCCCACCGCAAGGTCGGCAACTTCTTCAACCTCGACTACCAACCGGTGTTGAAGGCGATCTGCGACTTCAACGAAGAAAAAGCCAAGGCTTTCGCGAAACAATGGGGATACGAGTCTGTCGAGACGTGCTGGAAAGCGTTGCTCGCGCGCAAGGACATTGACCTCGTGGACATCTGTCTGCCGAACAACCTCCACAAGGAAGTCGCCATCGCCGCGGCGAAAGCCGGCAAGATGATCATCTGCGAGAAGCCGCTGGCCCGCGACGGCAAGGAAGCCGCACCGATGGTCAAGGCCGTCGAGAAAGCCGGTGTGCCGAACCTTGTTTCGTTCAACTACCGCCGCATTCCCGCCGTCACGCTCGCGAAACAACTCATTGACCAAGGCAAACTCGGGAAGATTTTCCACTACCGGGCAAAGTTCCTTCAGGACTGGACGATCTCGAAAGACCTGCCCCAAGGCGGGGACGCGTTGTGGCGGCTCGACGTGAAGGCCGCTGGCTCTGGCGTGACGGGCGATCTGCTCGCGCACTGCATTGACACGGCGCTCTGGCTCAACGGCAGCATCTCGACGGTCAACGCGATGACTGAGACGTTCATCAAGGAACGCAAGAGCAACATCACCGGCAAAGTCGAGAAAGTCGGCATTGATGACGCGTGCGCGTTCCTGTGCCGATTCGCCAACGGTTCGCTGGCGACGTTCGAGTCCACGCGGTACGCCCGCGGCCACAAGGCGCTCTACACCTTCGAGATCAACGGCGAGCACGCCTCGATCTTCTGGGACCTGCACGACATGCACCGCCTGCAGTGGTTCGACCACAAGGACGAAGGCAAGCTGCGCGGCTGGCGTTCCATCCACGTCACCGACGGCGATCACCCGTACATGAAGAACTGGTGGGTGCCCGGCCTGAACATCGGCTTCGAGCATTCCTTCGTGCATCAATTGGCCGACTTCCTGACCGGCGTTGCCACCGGCAAGCCGGCCAGCCCGACCTTCCGCGAAGCGCTCGAGACGCAGTACGTCTGCGACGCCGTGTTGAAGTCCGCGAAGACCGGCTGCTGGGAAAAAGTGAAACATTGAATTGGAAGGCAACAAAATGAACCGACGAACGTTTCTGAAAACAGCGGCGAAGGCGAGCGCGTTGCTTGCCGTCCCGATGATCGTACCGGCCTCGGTGCTGGGACGCGGTGGCGCCGTGGCGCCGAGTGAGCGGATTACGCTGGGCGCCATCGGCATTGGCAACCGCGGCTCCTACGTGCTCGGCTGTTTCCTCGAAGAACAGGACGTGCAGTTTGTCGGCATCTGCGACGTCAGGGAATCGCGGCGCCAGGCGGTGAAGCAGCGCGCCGACCAGAAGTACGGCAATAACGAGTGCAAGACCTACCGCGACCTTCGCGAGATCCTCGCGCGCGACGACATTGACGCCGTGCTCATCGCGACGGGACCGAACTGGCATTGCCTCGCGTCCGTGATGGCCGCCAACGCCGGCAAGGACGTTTACTGCGAGAAGCCTTGCACGAAGAACATCGTCCAGAGCCTGATCCTGCGCGACACCTTCCGCCGGACCGGCCGCGTCTTCCAGGCCGGAACACAACGCCGCAGCCTCCCGAACTTCGAGTTTGCCGTTGACCTCGCGCGTCGCGGCAAGCTCGGTAAACTCCACACGCTCCACGCGCATCCTGCCGGCCTCGGCACCGGCATGAGCGGCTGGGGACCTTCGGAACCCGAGCCGCCGAAGGAAGTGGACGACTGGGATTTGTGGCTCGGCCCCGCCGCGTGGCGTCCGTACAGCGCCGCGCAGATGAAGAGCGCGTTTGGCTTCGAGAAAGGCGGCGGCCTTGTTGGTGGTGGCTGCCTCGAATGGGGCTCGCACTGCGTTGACCTCTGCCAGTGGGCTAACGACGCCGACAACACCGCGGCGATCGAGTACTGGCCGGAGGAGAAACAACTGCTCGCCCGCTACGCCAACGGCGTCAAGCTCGTCGTCCGCGGCGAAGGCTGGATTCCGAACATCGGCTCCTGCCCCGTCCGCTTCGAGGGCGACAAAGGCTGGGTCGAGACCGGCGACAACGGCGACCTCTACACCAGTTCGCCCGACCTGCTCGCTGGCAAACGCGCGAAAATTGGCGGCTACCCGGCAAACTTCCACGTTCGCAATTTCCTCGACTGCGTCAAGACCCGCGGCCAGACCCGCGCGAACGCCGAGGCCGCCTGCTACGCGCACATCACCTGCCACGCCGGCAACATCGCGTTGTTCCTGAACCGCAAAGTCACCCTCGACCCGGTGAAGAACGAATTCCCCGGCGACGAACAAGCCAACCGGCTCCGCTCCGAATCGTTGCGCGAACCCTGGAGGATATAAAATTCGAATTTCGAAATCCGAAATCCGAAACAAGCACGAAATCCGAATGACCAAAATCTCCAAACAAGATTGTTTTGAACATTGCCGAATTCGAATTTCGGATTTGTTTCGGATTTCGATATTCGGATTTCGGATTTAACCAAGGAACCAATGATAAAAACACTTCTCATCCTTATTCTCGCGTTATGTTCCGGTTTTGTTCCGGCCGTCCGGGCCGCTGCCCTTGCCGTTCCGCTCAATCCCGCCGGCGAAACCGATCCACAAAAACTCACCGCCATCCTCAAGTCCGACGCAGCACCCAAGGAGAAGGCGATCACCTGCAAACGGCTCGCCGTGTACGGCACCAAGGACGCCGTGCCCGCGCTCGCGCCGCTGCTGGCGGACGAACATCTCTCCTCGTGGGCACGCATCGCCCTCGAAAACATCCCCGACCCGGCCTGCGACGACGCCTTGCGCGACGCCGTTGGCAAGTTGCAGGGGCGTCTCTTGATCGGCGTGATCAATTCCATCGGCATCCGCCGCGACGCCAAAGCGATCCCGACGCTCACCGCGAAACTGAAGGACGCTGACGCCGATGTCGCCGCTGCCGCCGCCGTTGCGCTCGGCAAGATCGGCGGCCCGACTGTCGCCGCGACATTGACGTCGTTGCTCGCTCCCGGCCGTCTCGCTGTGGCCGAAGGCTGCATCCGTTGCGCCGAACAACTGCCGGCCGCTGACGCCGCAAAACTCTACGACGCCGTCCGCGCCGCCAACGTCTCGAAACAGAAGTCTCTCGAAGCGACGCGCGGCGCGATTCTTTCGCGCGGCAACGCCGGCATTGCGTTGCTCGCCGAGCAACTGAAGTCGGAGGACCGCGCCTTCTTCAACATCGCGCTGCGCACCGCGCGCGAGATTCCCGGCCCTGCCGTCGTGAAGGTGTTGCTCGCCGAGATGGAGAAAGCCGCCGCCGACCGTCAGCCGGCCTTGTTGTTGACGCTGGCTGACCGCGGCGATACCGAGACATCATCTGCTGCAATGAACGCCGCGAAGAGCGGCTCCGTTGAACTGCGCATCACTGCCATCAACATCCTCGAACGCCTCGGCAACGCGGCGTGCGCGCCGGTGTTGCTTGGTATTGTCGCCGCGGACGACGCCGCGGCGGCGCAAGCGGCGAAGTCGGCGCTGATCCGGTTGCCGGGCGCCGAGGTTGACGCTGCCGTCGTGGCGATGTTGAAGCAGCCACAATCGCGCCGCGCCGGCATCGAGTTGGTCGGCGCGCGCCGGATCACCGGAGCAATACCGGAACTTTTGCGGGCCGCCGAAGACGCCGAACTCGGCTCCGCCAGCCTCAAAGTCCTCGGCGACCTCGCCGGCGAAGCCGAATTGCCGGCGTTGATCGGCCTGCTGACGAAGGTGAAGAATACCGCCGCCGTCGAGAGCACGTTGGCGACGATTTGCGCCCGCTCGGCGAAGCCGACGACGGGCAGCGTCGTCATCCGCAAGGCTGTGTACGGCGCGTTGCCCGACGGCCCGTCCGCCGATGTCACCGCGAAGGTGGCTGGGATGGTGAAGGGCGGCGCGACCGCCATCGAAGCGTCGAATCATTCCTTCGGCGACCCTGCCAATGGACTCGTCAAGAAACTGCGCGTCGAGTACACCGTCAACGGCCAGCCGTTCAGCCGGACGGTGCCCGAGAAGGACAAGATCGTGTTCGCCGCCGTCGCCGTTCCCCCAGCGTTTGCCGACGCGCTTTGCGCGGCGATGCCGCAGGCGTCCGGCGAGGGCAAGCTTGCGCTGCTGCGCATCCTGCGAACTGCCGGTGGCCCGAAGGCGCTCGCCGCCGTCCGCGCCGCCACGACCGATGCTAACGCCGAGATCAAAGAGACCGCGCTGCGGACGTTGTGCGACTGGCCGAGCGTGGACGCGTTGCCCGACGTGACCCAACTGGCAAAGACCGCGACGGAAAAGAAGTGGCAGATTCTCGCGTTGCGCGGCCAGCTCCGCCTGATCCCGCAACAGGAAACCGACGCCGCCCAGAAACTCGCCGCGCTCAAGGACCTGACGCCGCTCGTCGAGCGGACCGAGGAGAAACGGTTGCTGCTCGCCGCGCTTGGCGACATTCCGACCGCTGAATCGCTTGCGCTGATCACGCCGTATCTCAGCGCGCCCGGCTTGAAGGAAGAAGCCGCCATCGCCGCCGTCGAGATTGCCGAGAAGATCGCCGGCAAACACCCGGCGGAGGTCAACGCCGCAATGAAACAGGTGGACACGAAGGACAAAAAGCTGGCCAATCGCGCACGTCAATTGTTGCAGCAGTCGCGAAAGAAATGAATCGTCGCACTTTCCTGAAAGCTGCCGGCGGCGCGCTGGCGTTTCCGTGGATCGCGCCATCGTGGGCCGTCGCGCCGAGCGAACGAATCACGCTCGGTGTCATCGGCATCGGCCCTCGTTGCCAGTACGACCTGGGTTGTTTTCTCGAAGAGGCCGACCTGCAATGCCTGGCGATCTGTGACGTGCAGGCCAGCCGCCGGGAACTGGGCAAGAAAATGGTGGATGGGAAGCACGGCAACACCGATTGCACCACGATCCGCGATTTCCGCGAATTGCTCGCGCGCTCTGATATTGATGCCGTGCTCATTGCGACTGGCGACCACTGGCACGCGCTGGCCTCCATCATGGCCGCCAAGGCCGGCAAGGACGTGTATTCCGAGAAACCCTGCGGCATCACGATGGCCGATTGCCAGGCGCTCGCCGGCACGATGCAACGCTACACGCGGGTTTTCCAAGCCGGCACGCAGCGGCGCAGCATTAGCAATTTCCAGATCGCCGTCCAACTCGTCCGCAGCGGCAAACTCGGCAAGCTGCGCAAGCTGCACGCGTCGGTCTATGATCCTCTGGTCCGACACGAGTGGCTGCCGGCCGAACCCGAACCGCCGCGCGAGGAATTGGATTGGGACATGTGGCTCGGACCATCGCCGTGGCGACCGTTCAATCGCCGTTATTTCGTTGGCCGCGGCTGGCAGGGGTTCGACGATTTCACGGCGGGCGCGAACTTGATGGACTGGGGTGCGCACACCGTGGACATCTGCCAATGGGCCAATGCCGCCGATGACACGACTCCCATCGAGTACGAACCGACCCACGACAAAATCATCACCCGCTACGCCAACGGCGTCATCCTCGAACTCAACTACGGACGGCGAATTCCCCAGCAGGGCAAAGCCGATCTCGGCACCTGTTCTGTCCGTTTCGAGTGCGATGAAGGCTGGGTCGAGACCGGTGACAGCGGTGAACTCGACGCTTATCCCGCCTCGTTGAAACGTGAGATGCGCAACTGGAACAAACAAGTAGGCGGCATCAATCCCGGCAGTCACACGAGGAATTTTCTCGACTGCATCAAATCCCGCGCCCCGACTGCCGCCAACGAGAACATCATGCTGCATTCGCACCTTGCCTGTTTCGCCGCCGCCATCGCGTGGCAACTCAACCGCAAACTCATCTTCGATCCTGTTGCCGAGGCGTTCGTGCGCGACGACGAAGCGAACCGTCTTCGTTCCAGCGCGATGCGCGAACCGTGGCGGGTCTGAGATTTATGCAACCGCGCTTCGCAATCGGCTTGTCGTTGGTAGGGCGCGACCGCCGGGCGCGCCGAGACGCGACCTCGAACATCAACCAGCGGCGCGCCCGGCGGTCGCGCCCTACCAGAGAATTAAGATGAAGCCAACCGTCATCTCGCGACGAAGTTTTCTCAGGGGCGCGTCTGCAACGATGGTCGCCGTTTCGTGGCTGGCGAGAGCCGCGGAGCCAACCGAACAACAACGCATCGAAGCCGCGCTCCCGTCGCGCGCCGTCGTGACGCCGCGCAAACCGCGCAAGCTGCTCATCTTCGACCTCAACGTCGGCTACGGCGGACATCCGTCAGCGAAGGTGGCGAACGTCGCGTTCACGTTGATGGGACAAAAAACCGGCGCGTTCGAGGCGACGGTCAGCCACGACCCGTCGGTTTTCCAGCGTGACAGCCTCCGGAAGTTCGACGCCGTGTTCTTCAACAACAACGTCGGCAATCTGTTCACAGACCCCGTGCTCCGGCAGAACCTCATCGAGTTCGTGTACGGTGGCGGCGGACTGCTCGGCGTGCACGGCACATCGGTCGCGTTCACGCGCTGGACCGAAGGCGCAAAAGAGGATTGGCCGGAGTTTGCGTTGATGCTCGGCACGCGCGGCGCGTCGCATATGCCGGGGAACGGCGAGGAACGCGTTATCGTCAAACTCGATGACCCCGGTCACCCGCTCAATCGTGCATTCGACGGCAAGAGCTTTCAGTATCAGAGTGAGTTCTTCCGGTTCCACGATCCGTATTCGCGGAACCGGGTGCGTGTCATTTCGAGCATCGACAACGCCGCCACGGAGAAACTCCAAGGCGCTCCGCTGAAACAATTCCGCAAGGATAACGACTATCCCATCACATGGGTCCGAAACTACGGACGGGGCCGCGTCTTCTACTGTTCCATCGCGCACAACCCGTACATTTTCTGGGACGCGAAGATGTTACAGTTCTACCTCGACGCGATTCAGTTCGCGTGTGGCGACCTGCCGGCACCGACGACGCCCAGCGGTCTTCTGACGCCGGCGATTCGCGCACAGGAACGACTCGGCTGGCGACTCGGAACTGAGTCGTACACATCCACGCTGTTCGAAGCCATCGAGAAGAGTTTGCCGTTCATCGGTGGATCGAGTCTCCAGAAAGTCAGCGCGGACATTCCGAAAAACTTCGACCTCCAACTCACCGACGACGAGTTGAAACAGATTCGTCTGAAACTGGATGTTCACAGCGTACGCTTGCTGACCTACCACATCCAAAAGATCACCGCCGATCCGAAGGTCTTCGAGTTTGCCCGGAAGATGGGCGTCGAGACCATCGTGACCGAATCGGCGGCGGTGGATGCGATTGAGAAACTCTGCGACAAATACGACATCAACGTCGCCATTCGCGGCAAGTCCGAAGCCATCTTGAAGGCGTGCGCCGGCCGCAGCAAACGGATTGGTGGATGTTTCGACCTGCGCTCCAACTTTGAACGGATCAAGGACCGCGTCATCACGATTCACACGCGCGACATTCCGCAGAATGCCCTCCGGGAACTCCACCGTCTCGGCATCAAGCCAACGATGTTCGGCCTCGAAGGCCCCGACAACGGCAAACTCTTCGACAAGCTCAGCATGGAGCTATGATCTCGCGACGCACTTTCCTCGCGGCCTCTGCAACGCTTGCCACGGCGTGGCGCGTGGCGCCGAGCGAGCGGATCACAGTTGGTTTGATCGGCATCGGCGCGATGGGGCGCGGTCACTTGTCGCTCATAGCCGGATATCCGGCGGTGCAACTCGTGGCGGTCTGCGACGTTGACCGCGTGCGGCGCGAAGAAGCCAGACAGCAGGCAAATTGCGCCGCGTACAACGATTACCGTGAGATGCTGGCGCGGCCGGACATTGACGCCGTGGTGGTCGTCACGCCGGATCATTGGCACTCGATGATCGCGATGCACGCCGCGCAAGCCGGCAAGGACGTTTATTGCGAGAAACCGGTTTCGCTGACGATTCACGAGGGCCGGCAATTGGCGGACACGATGCGTCGCTATGGACGCGTCTTCCAAACCGGCACGCAGTATCGCTCGATGCGAACGATAAACAAGATTTGCGAGTTCATCCGCGCCGGAAGACTCGGTCGCATCAAGTCGGTGTTCACGATCTGGGCCAAATCTGGCGACTCGTACGTGCCCGGCGATCCGGTGTTACCCGCCGAGCCGGTGCCGGACGGACTCGATTGGGATTTGTGGGTCGGTCCCGCAGCGTGGCATCCGTACAATCACTTGTACCATCGGAACCCGGTGCCCGGCGTTGTGCCGTGGTCGTTCTGCGAAGCCTTTGGCGCCGCCGCCATCACGGGGTATCACTCACACGCGGCGGACGTGATCCAATACGCGCTCGGCGTCGAAACCGGCGGCCCGGTGGAGATCATTCATCCGAGCAGCGGCCAATTTCCGACGTTGACCTGCCGGTACGCGAACGGTACGCTGCTGCATCTCGTCGAGAACTGGAACATGGTCCACAAACTTTACAACGCCGTGCCGGCCACGGCCCGTCTGAATGGCCTCTTCGGCGGCCTGTTCGTGGGTGAACGCGGCTGGATCACGACGATGTATGGCGGCGGGCCAATCGAAGGCGGCCCGGAAACCATTTTCGATGAACTCGAAATGGAAAGCCGCGAGGTTGACGGTTCCAATAATCATCACACAAACTGGCTCGATTGCATTCGCACGCGGTCGCTGCCGAGTTCGCACGCTGAGATCGGCCATCGTTCGGCGTCGCTCGGCCACCTGACGACCATCGCCTACAAGCTGGGCCGCTCGTTGAAGTGGAATCCCGTCAACGAAACATTTCGCGGCGACGACGAAGCCAACCGTCTCCGTTCCCGCGCCTATCGCGAACCTTGGAGGACATGAAATCCGAAATGCAAGTGGCAACAAGCACCGCCCTTTGTCATTCTGAGCGAAGCGAAGAATCTCGGAATGCTGACCGGTGCCCCGCTGACTTTGTATTTCACCTTACTCGCCAAGAGATTGCAAACTTGAGGTGCCAAATTGGAACCTCAAGTTTACCGCATAGTGAGAGGAGGCGTCTCATTTCGGCCTTCGCTGAGCAGGGTGTGAACTGCCTTCATAGGTTTAGCGATAAGGACAAGTTTTCCCTCCATGAATGTCACCCTGAGCGAAGCGAAGGGTCTCTGCCTTTCTTCCGGAGAGGCAATTCAGAGATTCTTCACTGCGTTCAGAATGACAAACTTCAGATTCAGATTTAACCAAAGGAACCACCATGAAATTCATCCTCATCCTCCTCGCTACCGCCGCGACATCCTTCGCCGGTGAATCGGAACTCATCGCGGTGCTGAAATCCGACGCCAAACTCGAAGAGAAAGTCGCGGCGTGCCGGCAACTTGCCGTCGTCGGCACCAAGCAGGCTGTGCCGGTGCTCGCGCCGTTGCTCGCCGACGAGAAGCTCGCACACATGGCGCGGTACGCGCTCGAACCGCTGCCCGATCCGTCCGTTGACGCCGCGTTCCGCAACGCGCTTGGCATGGTCAAGGGCAAACTCCTCATCGGCGTCATCAATTCCATCGCCGTCCGCGGCGACAAGAAAGCCATCCCGCAACTTCTCAAACTCTGGCAAGACGCCGATGCCGGCGTGGCCGACGCCGCTGCTGCGGCACTCGGCAAACTCGGCAGCGTCGAGGCCGCCCCGCGTCTGAGCGGGGACGCCGCATTGCGTTGCGCCGAGGCGCTCAAAGGCAAACAAGCCGTGGCGATCTACCAACGGCTCCTCACCGATAAAGCCCAGCAGATTCGCGCCGCCGCCGTTCACGGTCTGCTGTGTTCCGGAAATGTTCCGGTTGAAAAGTTCCTCGCCGAGGACGACCCGGTTGCATTTGCCGCTGCGCTGAAAACGTTGCAACAGGAGCTTCCCGGCACAAAAGTCACCAAGGCCGCCGCTGCCCAGCTCGATAAATTGACGCCGGTGTCGAAGCCGCTGTTGATCGCAGCGCTTGGCAATCGCGGCGACGTTGCTGCGCTGCCGGTGGTGCTCAACGCCGCGAAAACCGGCGACAAGGCGGCGCGCGTCGCGGCGTTCCGCGCGCTGGCGCAGTTCGGCAAACCGGAAGCGGTGCCGGTGCTGGCCGCGGCGGTGACGGATGCCGATCTCGGCACGGCGGCGCAGGAAGCGCTCGTGGGGTTGCCGGGACGTCAGGCTGACGCGGCGATTCTGGCGCTCTTCAACGATTCTCCCTCGGTGGCGATTACGCTGGCGACGCAACGACGGTTGTCGTCAGCGATGCCAGCGTTGATGAAGCTGGCGAAGGACTCGAAGTCGCGCGGCCCGGCGTTGAAAGCGATAGGCGAACTCGGAGGCGAGTCCGATTTGCCGGCGTTGCTCGATTTGCTGGCGACCGGCAGCGATGCGGTGGAGCAGGCGTTAATCAGCGTGTGCGGTCGCACGCCAAACGCCATCGGGCCGGTCAGCGCACGTTTGAGCAGCGCACCGGCGTCGGCGAAAAGTTCGTTGTTCCGCGTGCTCGGCGCGATTGGCGGGCCAAAGGCGCTCGCGGCGGTGCGCGCGGGCGTCACGGACAGCGACGCCGAAGTGAAACGCGCTGCGGTGCGCGCGCTGGCGACGTGGAAGGACACGGAAGCGGCGGCGGATTTGCTCGGGTTCGCGAAGTCGTTGCCGGACGCGACGGACAAGTTGCTTTGCCTGCGCGGCGCGATCACGCTGGCGTCGAACCAGGCGCTTGCGCCGGAGGAACGGTTGAAGGTGTGCAAGTCGGCGGAGGCGTTGGTCGCGCGCGACGAGGAGAAGAAGCTGTTGCTCGGCACACTCGGCGGCGTGGCGCATCCCGATGCGCTGGCGATGGTGTTGCCATATCTCGACAACCCCGCGACGAAAGCCGAGGCCGGTCTCGCAGTAGTCGGCATCGGCCAGAAGATTTTGAGGGTGAATCGCAAGGAAGTCGTGCAGGCGTTGCAGAAGGTGTTGAAGTCCACGGATGATCCGAACTTGAAGGAACGGGTAAACGCGGTGCTGGGTCCGCCCGCAAAGAAAAGGAACTGACAAATGAAGAAGCTCGTTTGGTTGATGGGTCTGTTGTGTTTGACGAACGCGATGGCCGCGAAAGACACGCGGGTCTATGAGATGCGCACGTACTACGCGATGCCGGGCAAGCTGGACGCGGTGGTGGCGCGGTTCCGCGATCACACCTGCAAGCTGTTCGAGAAACACGGAATGACGAACATCGGTTACTGGTTGCCGGTGGACAACACCGACCAGAAACTCATTTACATCCTCGCGTTTCCCAGCCGCGAAGCGCGCGACAAATCCTTCAAGGAGTTTGGTTCCAGCCCCGAGTGGAAAGCCGTCGTGAAGAAGACCGAAGCCAACGGCAAGATCGTGGCGAAGATCGAGTCGGTCTTCCTGCAAGCGACGGATTTCTCGCCGGCGATCAAGACGGGCGATGCGGGGCCGCGGCTGTTCGAGTTGCGCGATTATACCGCGTCGCCGGGCAACCTCGACGCGTTGCTCGCTCGGTTCCGCGATCACACGATCAAGTTGTTCAAGAAGCACGGCATGACGCAGATCGGTTACTGGACGCAAATCGGCGCGGACAACAAACTCATCTACATCCTCGCCCACAAAGACGCTGACGCCGCACAAGCGTCGTTCACGGCGTTCCGTGCTGACCCAGTGTGGATCGCCGCGAAAAAGGCGTCGGAAGAAAAAGCCGGCGGCCCGCTCACCGTGCAGCCGCAGCCGGTCGGCGTGAAGTCCACCATGATGAAGGCGACGGATTTCTCGCCAATCAAGTGAGGTGAGCATGACGCCGCTGCTTGTGTTCAGGCGTAGTTGAGCACAGCGATGGGTCGTTCGACGGCGAGCGCGCGGCGTTCGCGCTTGAGGCGCTCAATTTCGTGCATCGTTTGGGCGGTGAGATAGCTTTCACCACAACGCGGACAACTGACAACCGGCACGTTCTCGATGATCAAGAGGTTGGAACCTTTGCCGTAGGTGCGGGTCACCAACTGGCGTTTGGCGCCGGGCTTGCCGCAGTTGTCGCATCGGACTGTTTTACCGTTGTTCTTCATAAGCGATAGACGGTCAACACGAACAGTGTACCGCTCGCGCTGATCTTTGCAACAACTTCGATTGCCGCGCCATCAGCGGATTCACCGCGAATACGGTATTTCCATTCACCGCTTTGCCGGTCCCGCTGCCGCTCTTGCACCGCGCCAGACAGAACAGCGCATTCGACATCGTAAATGGCAAGGTCTTCGTCATCCATTTTCTCGTCGGCATGATCGGAGACGATATACTCGGCAGCGCGTATCTTTTCCCGCATACGTTTACAAACACGCTCGAACATGGCAGCCATTAAAGCGCATCGCCGGCATAACGGCCAGAGTTTTCTTGCAGCCGATCTTCCAAGGGAGTGTCCGTTCCCACAGGCCGGTGATCGGATCTAGCGCCGTGATCGCGTTCGCCGCGATGCCTGCGAGATCAAAGGCCACCACGATCTGCTGTTCTGCGGCGACCTCGCCCGTCGGTTCCGCGAATTCGCCAATCTGCACAAACTGCCGCTTGCCGCATCGCAGTTGCAGAGTGACGCTATTGGTTGACTTTCGCAGCCATACAATCTGCACTCATGTCCTAACTTCGTCACAGCGTAGACAGTCGTCACACCTCTGGCACTCGTCACACTTCTGACATGTTTCGCATCTTTGACACGTGCAGCCGCTATCCCTAATGATGCAGGATCGAGGCTGGATCTTACAAGTCGCCGCGACATTAGACTTAATGATGAGTGCATCACCTAGAGTCCTGACAGTGGCAACTTTCAACCTGCATTCGCTCTGTTCGGGTGTGGTCGCCTCACCGTTTGTGAGCAAATTGTTCGCCCAGCAGCCACCATAGCAGAAATCTTTTGCAGTGCATGCCCTGCAATGTTCGCTCATAGTGCCACATTTGGGCGGTTGTGCAGATCTCTCTATCGCTGTTCTTATGTCTCTTGTAGTGTTTGATGCAGCATCAATGACTGCGAACTCAGGCCTATTAGTCAGGTGGTGGCAGAAGAATAGATTGCCAGTTACATCCAGTGCCCAGAGCGCCTTTCCCGCCCCACAATAGTCGAATCTTTTCGTCTTGTGTCCCTGTCGGCGCTGATCCAACAGCGTTCCTACCATCCGTGTCCCATCTGGATTACGGTACTTCCTCCAGACTTCCGCGATACTCTCGGCCCAACCGCTAACATCTTGCTCATCCCAGTTCATGTTATTGGCTGGAAACAGCCCAATGTGTTTGAAACCGTGTCCAAGAATACCCTCTGCTATGCGGTCAAGCGAGTTCGCGTGCTCGGGGCAGACCGTAACTCGGGCACTGTCATCGGGGCTGATACGTAGCGCGTTACGGATGTGCCTTACCGTTGCGTCATAAGATCCGGTGCCATCTTTGAATGGTCTGTTCCTGTTGTGGATATCGGACGGGCCATCTATAGAGCAGTGGATGGAGGCCCCTTCCGCAACCATATGATCTGCTTTCCTTTCGTCAAGATTAATGAGATTAGACGTGAGCGACCACGAGAACCTAACCCCAAGAGACTCAAAATGCTGCCGCCCTAAACGGTTGAGATCGAGAATCTGTTTCCACGCGAGAAGTGGCTCGCCGCCCATGTAGTGGAAATCTATGCTTTTCAGCTTTTTCCCAAATACCGCGCTGAAGTTGTCGGCTGCTTGCATTACACGATGAACATCCATCTCGGTGCTCCCCTTTCTGCCGTAGTAACAGTATCGGCAGCGGAGCTGGCATCTGTTAGTAGCATCAATCATTAACGACAAATTAACTTCATCGTCGTTTCCCATAAATCTTAGGAACATGGAGTTTGTGCAGTGTTCTCGTTTCTCATCCAGATTCACGCGAGACCGACTCGACTTCTGAAAAGTCCTCGGCGCAATAATCATGTAACCCTCCTTTGCTTATTGTAGAACTGATTGATTATCTCTAGTTGGTCGCTCATTCTGCCCCTCAATTCTTGTGATTATTGATGGTTGGGGTTGGTTTGAATCAACTCGCACGCGAGCTAGACGGATCAACTGTCCGTGTCGGAGATGAAGTAGGCAAGGCGCTCGAATTAAGCACTCATTGTGGTGCCTCCTATTCATGGACAGCATGATTATCATGGTCGTCTTATCGAAGCAACTAAGAACTTGCGTTAGTTGCGTTAGTTGTCCTGCTGAATTGCTGTAGGGAAATGGGGCAGCTTTGTAAACTGAAAATTCTGTTTAGCGGGTGGGGTAGAAAAGCGGTATGATGCGAGGCAACAAAGCGATGCGTCATCGCGCGATGATCAGGATCGGAACCGGTTTCTATCGCATTGCACTTAGCAGTTGAGTTGGCGGGCGGAATCCGCTAGGAATTTGGCCATGAGAAACCTGTTAGTTGCCACGTTGTTGGTGTCGGTTGTGTCCGGCGCCGTTTCCATTCGTGCGGAGAATCCCAAAGTGCTCATCTACACTCGTAACGGTCCGACG
>Ga0233425_10000442_pt1 | contig 108546 bp, 108 predicted proteins | sample Watercolumn_Towu_2_FD_181712 | JGI IMG/M metagenome (GOLD analysis project Ga0233425, IMG submission 181712) | Freshwater microbial communities from Lake Towuti, South Sulawesi, Indonesia - Watercolumn_Towuti2014_140_MG | ecosystem: Environmental > Aquatic > Freshwater > Lake | place... | reverse complement strand
TGTTTTATAACAGCCACCGGCTTCATTCAACCCTGGGATATCTTGCCCCTAACGATTTTGAAATGAACTTTGTCTTCAAAAAAATTGCTTAGCTCAGTGTCTATTTTTACTTGACCAGATCAATAAAAGGCGGGGTTCTCCTCTGAAACAAACCGCAGGCAGAATCCTTGAGCTTCCTTAAGGGGGGCTTATCCATAGAGTGGACAACCTGATAAAAAGAAGGCTTTTCTCCCCTTCTCCAACCACTCACTAAAATTACAAGGTGCGCTCCAGGTTAATCGTTTTGGAAGGTCCGAACTGATTACTGGTAAAAAAGTGCATCATTTTGGAATCATTTGAATCCACCAAAGTGCATATTTTCCTGGCACCAAGGGCCTTACAATGATCCATAAATTCTTTTAGCAGCTGTTTGCCGATCCCTTTCTGCTGGCAGTCGGGATCGACCCCGATGGTATCCAGGACCGCCTCCTTGGAGATGCCGAATTCTCCAATCAACAGTTCACCCATGACAAACCCGACTAATGTTCCGTCTTCCTGCTCGGCCACCAGTGAAGTGGGTAACCGCTCAGTGGACTGGACCAGTTCTTCAAATTTTAAAGTGTAGTATTCCGGCCGGGAAGTCTTGAGCACCTTCTCATCAATCCGCGTTACAGCGGCAAAGTCATCGGTTTGCATCAACCTTATTTTTATAGAGCTCTTCCTCATAGATCGGTCCTCACTTATTAAATCACCTTTAAACTTCCAATTCTATTTTCTTTCTCTACTTTTCAAAAGCAGTATGGGGAAAGGCCAGGGCTTCGACTAAAACATAAGCGGCTTGCAGGGCCTCGGTCGGGCAGAGGGGAAAGCATTCCTTGCAGTTCCAGCACTCTTTTGAAGCGATCTCCGGGACGAAGCTGATTTCCCTTCTCGTCCCCCGATCCACAAAGCCCACGGCATTTTTCTTTTTGACTTCAGCGCAGTAGCGGACACATAAGCCGCAATGGATGCAAAAGGAGGGTTCTTTTTCAAAACGGTTCCGATCGGCGCCGTATTCTTTGGCCAGGTCCAGCAGGTCAAAGGCATCCGGGGCATGGGCCAGCAGCAGTTCAATGATCGTTTTGCGGATGCGATCGACTTTTTCCGAGCGGGTGCGGACGATGATATTTTTTTCCGCCGGGTAAACGCAGGCCACCGCCAGCCGGGTCCAGCCGCGGCTTTCCACTTCCACGATGCACAAGCGGCAGGCCCCGTAGGGTTCCAGTTTCTCATCATAACAGAGGGTGGGGATATGAATCCCGGCCTTCCGGGCGACTTCCAGAATGGTCATCCCGTCTGTGGCCTTGACTTCTTTTCCGTCGATTTCAAAAAGGATTTCGCTCATTTTTTCTTGCTTTCTCTGACTATCGTTCTCGCTTCTTCCGAGATTGGAGGGGGAACAGGCTCACCGGAGATCTTCCTCACGGCACCGAACCGGGGAGGACAGACCTCAAAACAGGTCCCGCACTTGGTGCATTTTTCCTGCTCGACGATATGAATCCGGTTTTTCCCGCCGTCGATGGCTTGGGCGGGACATTTCCTCTGACAAATCATACAGGCCTGGCATTTTTCCGGATCGATCACATAGGCGATCAATTCCTTGCAGGAGAGGGCCGGACAGCGTTTCTCTTTGATATGGGCCTCATACTCCTCCCTAAAATATTTCAACGTACTTAAGAAGGGGTTGGGGGCGCTCTTACCCAGGGCACAGAGGGCGGCCTCAATGGCCGTTTCCGATAGGGTTTCCAAAAGCTCAATGTCTCCTTCTCGGCCTTTTCCTTGGGTGATATTGGTCAGGATCTTGAGCATCTGCCGGATACCTTCCCGGCAGGGCACACACTTACCGCAGGACTCATCGGTCAGGAAGTTCAGAAAATAACGGGCCACATCGACCATGCAGTTCTCTTCATCCATGACGATCATACCCCCTGAACCCATCATGGAACCGGCCTTGGTCAGTTCATCAAAACCCACTTCCAAATTCAAAAGACTTTCCGGGATACAACCTCCGGAAGGTCCTCCGGTTTGCACGGCCTTAAACTTCTTGCCGCCGGGAATCCCCCCTCCGATCTTATAGATAATATCTTTAAGGGGGATACCCATTGGGACTTCCACCAGGCCGGTATTGGTGATCTTCCCGACCAGGGAGAAGATTTTTGTCCCTTTACTGCTTTCCGTTCCATATTGGGTGAACCAGTCGGCCCCTTTATTGATAATCAGAGGCACATTGGCCCACGTTTCGACGTTATTCAAAACGCTCGGTCGGCCCCAAAGCCCGACGATATTGGAGCGGATGTACTTAGGCCGGGGCTCTCCGGCCCGACCTTCCAGGGCGGTCATCAAGGCCGTGGATTCACCGCAGACAAAGGCACCTGCACCTTGGTGCACCAGAACCTTGCATTCAAAGTTTGAGCCTAAGATATTTTTTCCCAGAAAGCCGTACTCTTCAGCCTGTTTAATGGCCAGGTTGATGTTGATCACGGCCAGGGGATATTCCTGGCGCACATAAATATAGCCTTCCTGGGCTCCGATGGCATAGGCCCCGATGATTAAACCTTCCAGGATCGAATGGGGATTGCCTTCCAGGAGGGCCCGATCCATGAAAGCCCCGGGGTCGCCCTCGTCGGCGTTGACAATCACATATTTGATCGGTTCCGGGGCATTTCGGGACCCTTCCCATTTCCGGCCGGCAGGAAAGCCGCCACCGCCTCTTCCTCTCAGATTGGATTTTTTAACCTCCCCCAAGACCTCTTCCGGGCTCATCTGGAAAAGGGCTTTGGACAGAGCGGAATACCCCCCTATGGCCAGATAATCATCAATGCTCTTAGGATCGATCTTGATGTTAACGCCGATGAGGTTTCGTTCCTGGTTTTTATAAAAGGGGATATCGGATTCGCGAGTCGCTTTTTCCCCTGTAGAAGGGTTCACATAGAGGAGACGATCAACGATCTTTTTCTCCTTAATGGTCTGGGAGACGATCTCCGGGACATCTTCCGGTTTGACCTGGAGATAGCAAATCTCCTCAGGATAAATGACCAAAAGAGGCCCTCTCTCACAGAACCCGGGGCAGCCGGTTCCTTTAGCATCGACCTCGGCATTTAAACCTTGTTTTTCGATCTCGGCCTTAAAGGCAGCCATGACCTCATTGGCCCCGGAGGCCAGACAACCGGCCCCGGCACAGATGGAAATTAAAGGTTTATTCGGGTCCCTTTGGGATAATAGTGATTGTCTGAATTGCTCTAATTCTTCAGGAGAATTTATCCGCGCCATAATCATTCCCTAATCAATATTTCTTAAAACGTCGCTGGTCTGGGTCGGCGTCATCTTACCATGGGTTTTGCCATCTACTTCCAGGACCGGTCCCAAGGCACAGCAGCCGAGGCAGTTAACCGTTTCCAGACTGAACTTCAAATCCAGATCCGTTTCACCGGGTTTAATGCCGGTAAAATCCTGCACCGTGTCCAGGACCCGTGAGGCCCCCCGTACATGGCAGGCCGTACCCATACAAATATGGATTTCATGTTTTCCCTTCGGCACCAGACTGAAGGCCTTATAAAAAGTAGCGATATGCTGGATGCGGGTCATCGGGACCTGCAGTCGTTCGGCGATGCGCTCCAAGGCTTCTTTGGGAAGCCAGTGATGTTCAGCCTGAATATCCAGTAAGACCTGTATAAGCGAACTAGGCTCACCATGATGTTTATCGATAATCTGATCGATGCGTTCAATATTCATATCGTATTATCCTATTTTCCCTTTATCCTTTGACTTCGGCCCGACGGAATGGCTTAGGCCAAGGCATAACGCTTCAACCCCTCGTCATACCGCACCAGACGATGCCGGGAAGAGGTGGTCAGGTGTTTGGATACTTCCGAGGGGGTTAAACCGACGCCTTTGGCGATATCCGCCGTCGTCAGCGGCCCTTCCCGTAAAAGAGCAATGATTTGGCCGATGGCCAGTTTTTCAACAATGGTTTCATTAAAAAGTTTGGTCAGTTCCTCACTGGCGAAAAATTGATGGTACTGTTCTTCCGACATCACCGGGGCCCTCAGCCGCTCCCGTTCTACCAGCCGTATATAGGGAATAAGTTCGGAGACGGTGTCCAGTTTCAGCTTCAGGTTTTTTTCATCCAGGCCTTCGCTTCGGCCGAGGGGTCCCAATTCCTTTATCTTTTTAACGAAATCATTGACACTTTCTACAAAAACATTGGCTTCGGCCCCGGACATAAAGGACATGCGCAGCCGTTCCGGATTAATCCCCTGGTGAGCTAGTATCTTTCGGAGAAGAAGGGTCATATTCAAAGTATGATAATTTCCGTGGGTGATATAATTACATTCACCTAAATGGCAGGCCCCGACAAAGACCCCGTCCGCCCCTTTGGAGAAGGCCCGGAGAACAAAAGCGGGATCAATCCTCCCGGAACACATGACCCGAATCAGCCTGATTTCAGTCGTATATTGTAGTCTGGAAACTCCAGCTAAGTCCGCAGCGCCGTAAGCTCACCAGTGGCAGACAAAACCGATCACTTTTCGTTTAAACTTATGTCCTGTACTCACGCTTTCTCATCTCCCTACTTTGATCTCTAATAAGGATTTACGGCCTTTTACTTTTGAGGTCTTTTACTTGAATCCTGGAATCCTCGACCCCTTGGATCCTTCTCTTATTTACCAGGCGCCGACCGCCGCATCGATTTCACTCAAAATTTCCGTATCGGTAAAGTGCTTAAGCTGGATGGCCCCGGTAGCACATTTGGTGTTGCAGACCCCGTCTCCTTTGCAAAGCACCGGATTGACCCTGGCCTTGCGGCCGGCCGGGGTCTCATAAAAATCGATGGCCCCGTAGGTACAGGCGGTGATGCAGGCCCCGCAGGATATGCATTTATCTTCCGCCACATCGCAGACCGATCCGGAGGCCACTACCGTATCATTGGATAGAAGGGTTAAAATCCGTCCGGCCGCCCCATAAGACTGATTGATCGTCTCTTGAATGAACTTGGGATAGTGGGCCAGCCCGCAGAGGAAAACACCGTCGGTGGCAAATTCCACCGGCCGTAATTTGACATGAGCCTCTTTAAAGAACCCGTCGGGACTCAAAGTCACCTTAAATAATCCGGCAATTTCTTTAGTGGCTTCAGACGGAATAACCGCCGCCGCCAGGGCCAGAACATCCGCATCCAGTTCCAGCTTCTTGCCCAAAATATAATCCGTGACCGTCACCTTCAGCACTTCACGACCGTCTTCCGCCGTACCGGGTTCCACCACAGGGGGATCTTGGGGCTCGAAGCGGATGAATTTGACATCTTTTTCCGAGGCCGCCCGGTAATAATCCTCCCGGAAGCCATAGGTGCGCATATCCCGGAAAAGGATCGTGACGTCCATCTGGGCATTTCGTTCTTTTAAGAGCAAGGCGTTCTTGACGGATTCACTGCAGCAAATCCGGCTGCAATAATTCCGGTCCTCATTACGGCAGCCCACACATTGGATCATGACCACGCTCTGGGAGCCCAGCACCTTTTCGTCACCCCGAGCGATCTTCTCTTCCAATTCCACATGGGTCATCACCCGCTCGTCTTCCCCATATAGATATTCGGTGGGGGTATAAACGTTGGCCCCGATGGCGATAACGGCGCCCCCATGTTTTATCTCGGTAATCCCCCGGTCGGACTTCACCTTGGTCACAAAGCTGCCGATGTAACCGGTGGCCTCGAGGATGGCCGCCTCCGTATAGACATGGATGGAGGGATGCTGATAGACCTGGCGGATCAGGTCCTTGAGATAGGTCTGAACATTCAGGCCTTCCAGGGTGTAATGGATTTTTTGGGCCATGCCCCCGAGGTCGGAAGTCTTTTCCAGCAAGTGAACCTCATGTCCCTGCTTGGCGATGGAGAGGGCACAGGTCATACCGGCAATCCCGCCGCCCACCACCAGGGCCGCCTTATTAACCGGCAGATCATATTCCCGCAGGGCCTCCAAATGACAGGCCCGGGCCACGGACTTACGAATAATATCCTGGGCCTTTTTGGTGGATTCTTCCTTTTCTTTGGAATGGACCCAGGAGTTATGCTCACGGATATTGGCCATTTCCAAGAAATATTGATTGAGTCCCGCCTCCCGCAGAGTATCTCGGAACAGGGGTTCCAGGGTCCGAGGACTGCAGGCCGCCACCACGACGCGGTTAAGTCCTTTTTCCTTGGCCAGCTCGGTAATTTCCTTGGCCGAATTGGTGGCACAGGAAAAGACCTGATTCTGAGCATGGACGACATTGGGCAGGGACTTACAGAATTCCACCGTATCCGGGACATTGACCACGGCCGAGATATTGGCCCCGCAATGACAGACGAAAATCCCGACTTTGGGATCTTCCTGAGAGACGTCTTTTTCTTCGGGGTAAATCCTTTCTTTGGTCAGCCTCCCTCGGCGGTAGTCCAACTGTTCGGCACATTGGGAACCGGCACCGCTGGCGCTGAAGACCGACTCAGGAATATCCACCGGTCCCTGGAAACCTCCACTGACATACACCCCCGGACGGTTGGTAATCATGGGATTGACTTCATCCAATTTGCAAAACTTGTGGTCATTCAGCTCAATGCCGAATTGTTGAGCCAGCTTCAAGCCGTTAACCGGAGGATTCAGACCCACGGACAAGACGACCATGTCGAATTCTTCCTCTTTGACCCCCTCATCGGCCGTGGCATAACGGACAAAGACATTCTTGGTGACCGGGTCCTCCCTGACAATGGAGGTGTAACTGCGGATAAAATGAACATCCGGAAGATTCTCGGTCCTTTGGTAGTAGCGTTCAAAATCCTTCCCATAAGAGCGCACATCGTTATGAAAAATGGTGCACTCCGCTTCGGGGTGATGATCTTTGGTCAGGATGACCTGTTTCTGGGTATAGGTACAGCAGACGGCCGAGCAATAACTGTTGGCCCCCTGGGGGTTGATCTGCCGGGAGCCGACACACTGAATCCAGGCCAATTTCTTGGGATGCTTCAGATCGGAAGCCCGCAGGATTTCTCCGCCATAGGCCCCGGTGGAGGATAAAAGCCGTTCATAATCCATACTGGTAACGACGTTCTGAAATTCCCCGTAGTGATAATCCTCCCGCACCTTCGGATCGAAAGGCTCCAGACCGGCGGACAGAATAACCGCTCCGACCCGTATCTCCATCTTTTCCGGAACCTGATGAAAATCAATGGCCTTATTCTCGCAAACATTTTCGCAGATGCGGCATTTCTTTTCTTTGAGATAGAGACAGCTTTGATCGATATAGGTGATTAAGGGAATAGCCTGGGAGAAATAAATATGAATGGCCTTGTTTTGGGATATCTCCTGATTGAATACGTCCGGATAGGAGACCGGGCAGTATTCGACGCAGGTGGTGCAGCCGGTACATTTTTCCTCGATAATGTATCGGGGTTTCTTGTTCAGGGTGACGGTAAAATTTCCCGCTTCCCCAGCCACATGGTCCACTTCCGTATAAGTAAGAACTTCGATGTTTGGATGCCGGCCGACCTCGACCAGTTTGGGCGCCAGGATTCACATGGAGCAGTCATTGGTCGGGAAGGTCTTATCCAGTTGGGCCATGTGGCCCCCGATACTAGGTCCCCTCTCAACCAGGTAGACCTTAAAACCGGCTGCGGCCATGTCCAGCGAGGCTTGAATCCCGCTGATCCCGCCGCCGACGATCATAACATCGCCAATCTGTTCGCCTGTGGGGCTTTTACAAAGCTGTTCTATCTGTTCTTTTTCCAATGCTTTATTCCCTCATTAGATTTCTTCAAATCGCTTCCTGTATAATTTCGGTTATATCTTTAATTTCTATCCGTTCGGTAATATCCAGGGTTAACCGGCTGTCCTCAAACATGGCAATGCAATAGGGACAGGCCGTAGCCAATATTTCAGCCCCGGCCGCCAAAGCCTGTTCCAGCCGGAGTTCGGAAAAACGTTCACCCTTTTGGGTTTCCATCCAGATCCGGCCGCCCCCACCGCCGCAGCACAGACTGTCCAGACGGGCATCGGCCAGCTCCAGGAACGTGAGTCCAGGAACCTTCTTCAAAGCGCCCCGGGGTTGGTCAAAGACCCCGTTATGACGCCCCAAGTAACAGGGATCATGATAGGCCACTTTTTTCCCGTACTCTTTGGTCAATTCCAATTTCCCTTCTTGAATAAGCTTGAAGAGAAATTGGCTGATATGAATGATTTCAAAGTTGACCATAAAATCGGGATATTCGTTTTTAAAGGTATGAAGACAATGGGGAGAAGAAACCAGGATCTTTTTCACGCCATGATCAATAAAGGTTTTAATATTTTCCCGGGCCAGGCGTTTAAATAATTCCTCTTCACCCGTTTTGCGGATGCTTTCTCCGCAACAGTTCTCCTTTTCTCCGAGAATCCCATAGTCCACTCCGGCCTGATTAAGAATCGTGGCTGTCGCCCTGGCCACTTTCTTCAATCTGGGATCATAACAGAGGTAACACCCGGGGAAATAGAGGAATTCCATGCCCTCAGTGAACGTCGGAACGGAAAGCCCTTCGGCCCAGGCGGCCCTCTTTTTCCGGTCTTCACTCAGGGGATTGCCTTCCCCGACCAGGCTGGCGCTGGCGGTCCTAACCGGTTTGACTGATGCCGGAAACACCCCGTATTCCGTAGCGATCCGGCGCAAGGCGACCCCAGATTGGATCTGCTGCACGTCCCGGGGACAGCGCTGGGGGCAGCGGCCGCAGGTCGTACACCGCCAGATCTCATCGTTTTCAATATCCGTCAAGCCGAAGGTCGCTTCCCGGACGATCTTGCGCATACTGAAGGTTCGAACCCGGTTCCAGGGGCAAACCGTATCGCATATTCCGCATTGAAAACATCGTTTGAAGGCATCGCCGCCGTTGGCCTTGATGACATCAATAATCTCTTTATAGGGCGCTACTGTCTCCACGGTCCTTTTAAATCCTTTTCTTTATGAATCGTTCAACCCTTCTTGGATTGGTTGAGGCGGTTAATACTATCCATGACCTTATCCAATCCATACTTATCGACCAATGACTCCAATCCCACTTCCACCTCTTCCGGTTTGGGCTCTTCTTCGCCCTCCTCTTCCCGTTCTTCATAGGTCAAGGCATCAACCAGGCACCATTTGACGCAAAGAGGCTCTTCTTCGCCTTCGCACATATCACATTTCAGAGGCAACCCGGAATCGGGTTCTTTAAAAAGATCCCTAGAGGGACAGGAGGCCCGGCAAAAGGCACATTCATCATATTCTTTGCCGTCGATAACATATTTATCCCGGCCCATACACTCGGCCTTGGCATATTCACCGGCGTAAACCGGGACATAGAGGTCTCGTAGCGGCTCGCGGATCACCCGGATACGCGACCGGGCGGGATTGTTGCTGCCGTATTTCGGGGCGGCATGAAAGGCCGAGCAGATGACTTCACAGGCCCGGCAACCGTTGCATTTATCCACATCCACTTTTATGCTTTTAACTTTTTTCTTGGTTTTCTCAGCCATGACGGTTATACCCCCTTCTCTTTATCCGCCGCGGTCTCAGCGGAAGGGGACTCTCCGGCATCATTATAGATCCCCCTTCTCTCAAGCTCTTCATAGACGTAATCCAACCCCAGTTCCGCCAAGGATTCTTTGGTGGGGATCCCCTCATTATTCCAGCCCTTGAATCGGTAATAGGTATCCAACAGTTCTTTTTCCAGCTCGGGAAATCGTTTCTTCCAGTGGTCTTCCGGTGGCTTTTCGTCTTTCCTTCGCATACCCCGGCGAATATTATTGGCCCGTACCAAAGTCCGATACCGCTTAACGGCCTGGGTCAGTTTTTCCTCATCCATCTCAATCCCCGCTCCGGCCGAGATAAATTTCGGATAGTTGTGAATATGATAGGGAGGTTTTAAAGGAAAGGAGGAGAGGCCGGCGCACATTCCCAGAGCATCATCAATGTAATGCATCTTCTCCTGCCAGTCGACGATATCACAGCACATCTGAACCGTGGGATATAAGGGCATGGATTTTTCACCCCGAGGTTCCCAGTCCAGAAAAATTTGTTTGAATTTTTCATCCGGGACCTGAAACCAATCTTTGACAAAGGCTTCCCGCTCTTCCATGGTCACAAAAGGCCCTTGCGGAAACTGCCCTTCAATCTGGGTAATGTTGATTTTTTCTCCGGTAGCATACATTAAGAAATAAATGGGATTCAGCATGGACAGTTTCAAAGGCAGTTGCTCAATTTTTTTGATATTATTATGGGCATAGGCTTCAGCCCCTTTTCCGATATGCTTGGCCGCCCAATAGGTGCCGTTAGCCAAGATATCACCGATCCCTTCCCGCCGGACGATACGGTCTAATAGCCAGTAGAATCTTCCTTCGCTGTCCGCGGGCATTCCCGGAAAATCGTCGTCGGTTAAGATACCATTTTCGTAAAGCTCCAAGGCGAAGGCCATGACTTGGGGTGCCGAGAACCCGTCCACACCATATTCCGTGGCGCTTTGGGCGATGCCCAAACCGAATTCCAGATCGGCAAAGGCGGCCATGGTATAAGTCAGCTTGGAGAAACATTTCATCATATAGGTTGGTTTTCCCGGAGGGGCGATCGTCGCCCCGCAGGTCATCGGGCAGTTATAGCAACTGATCAGACGCCGGCGCATGCTGTCCAGAGTCTCCGTCCAGGCCTTGGCCACTTCCTCGTTCCAGAAATCTTTACGGCGGACCCGGGAATTGCCCCACATAAAGTTTTCCGTATGCCATTTTTCGTCGTGAACTTTCATCTCCTGGGGTGACCCCAGACCGGCCAAAATAGGCATAACTCCAGGGATAGGGTTTTCATTCCGGAACTGGATATACTTCAAGACATCATTACAGAGTTCCAGGTATTCCATCGGTCGGGCGACATTAATATCCTTGGTCCCACGAACCACGATGGCCTTGACCCCTTTGTCTCCCATGACCGCCCCGATGCCGCCGCGACTGGCACTGGACCGTCCTTGTTCAATGGAGGCGAAGTAGACTCTGTTTTCACCGGCCAGACCGATAGCGGCTACCTGGGCCTTTGGTTCTTTCAATTCCTTGAGAAGGAGATCGGCTGTTTCCACCGCCCCTTTGCCCTTCAAATGGGAGGCATCCCGAATTTCAACTTTGTCATTGTTTATCCAGATATAGACCAGATTAGGAGACTTGCCGCGAAGGATGACCTTATCATAGCCGGCGTACTTTAATTCCGGCGCCCAAAATCCCCCCATCATGGAAAAGGCCATTAATTCGGTCTGAGGAGAAATGGTGGTGACAATGGTCCGGTTACAGCCGGTGGCCGGTGTGCCGCATAATAAACCGGCACTGAAGATTAACAGATTTTCCGGATCAAAGGGTTTGACTTCGGGGGGAACCCTGTCCCAAAGTATTTTAGCATTGGTCCCCAGCCCCCCAAGATACATTTCGGTGTCCCTTGGATCAGTTTCTACCCGTTCGATATTCCCACGGGACAGATCAATTTCTAAATTATAGCCTGTCTCTGCATACCTCATTTTTTTACCCCTTCATAAATTCCCTGAATCATTGGCCTATTTTGAGATCATTCCATTCTTATTTATTCTGCTCTTGGTTTTCCTTTACGAATTCCCCTACTCTTCCCCTTGTCTTCTTTCTAACTACATTATAATTGTTATGTAATTATATTTTAGCTATCAGAAAAACCCAAGTCAAGCAGAAAATGAGGATATTTCTTGTCGCTTAGTTATCTGGACCTCTATTTGAAAATCTTGAAAAGATCGTTATTTCAGCACTATTTTTTTATATAAGTTAATAAAATCGCTCCGATCAAAACCAATGGATTTAAAAAAAGAAAGCAAATCTACTGAGTCCCAACGGGCCGCCGTGTAAATTTCAAATATATTCTTCTTCTTATAGGCTTGAAAAAGATGACTGGCCAAGGTTTGGCCGAGTTTTTCTCCCATATGTTTCGGATGAACCCCAAGATTTTTTATCCACCCACCCTGATCGATACCGAAACTATTGGTCATGATCTCGCTGATAACAAATCCTTTAACCTGTCCTTCAATGACTGCCACGAAACTGACCGTCCCCGCTTTCTTAATATGCTCCTTTAAACTGACTATTTCTTCGGGAGTTATTTTGGTCTTAGTGATGGCCTCCTGAATCTTGACAACTTGGGCCAGGTCTTTGACCCTCATCTTTCGTACGGTAATCGGTTTCAAGATAGTCTTCTCCCCCTTTAGTCGATCCGAATAATTTTAACGTGTCTGCCTACCCATTCAGGTGGAAGGTACACCCGACCGCTGTTCCCGCTCTGCTTAACCAATTTCTCGATCATCTCCTCTCCAAAAACTTCGAACTTAGCTTTCGGGGGCTTGATGTTCTCTTCGAGTTTGTAGTAAGTCTCTTTAAAACTGTTTTCTTTTTTGGGGGGAGTCATAACAATTCCTACATTTCTTGACAGGGTCAATACGGCTATAAATTAACTACAATTTAATTACAAAATGATTATATTTTGAAATGCTCATTTGTCAAGAAAAAAATATCTTTCAAATCTTTTATTATTTAAATCAGTTAAGTCTGGAAAAGGGGAAGGGAAGCTGACCCGGCACAACGGGCCTCAGTGGATTTACTAATACTCCCAAAACTTCGGCTCATACCGGCAGGCTACTGGAGTGGATTTTTATAACCCGTCCAGAATCCCTGAGGATCGTATTGACGGATAATAGCCAGGTCCTGACTGGAAGGGGGCAAGGTGGTGGTCACATCTGGAGCCTGATTCAGATCCCAACCAGTTGCCTCCTTAACCTGTTTTATCAGAATACCCGGATGGACTTGAGATAGAACCGCTTCTTTGGTTTCGGGATGGAATCGAAAGATGCCCAAAGTAGTAATGATCGCTGAAGGCCCGCCTCGAATCAAACCTTGATTGGCTCGCCACGGCCCGCCTTCACCGTATCCCGGAGAAGTTGCATACCCCACCTTTTCCACGAATCTTCTTTTTTCATGGGGCATAATGACCAGTAGTTTTTGTGCCAAGGAAGCGATATCTCCTCCCCCACCACTCCCAGGAAGGCGGACCAAACCCTTAGGCAGGGAAATCTGGGTGGTATTTAAATTCCCAAACCGATCCACTTCTGCTCCGCCGATAAACCCGACATCCACCCGACCTTGTTGGAGGAAGCCCATGACCGTCAACATATCACAACACATGGTGGACTGATGAATATTGGGAGGATCTCCCATCGTGACAATAGGGCCGGTGGCGGGGATTTCTCTGAGCACCCCGTTCTCAAACAGTCCGATCGCCTGAGGAGCATGGGTCTTCTTAGCCAGGATGAAGGCCAGTAAGGGAAGTCGCATCCCGACAAAAACCACATCTCTATCCCGGATTTCCCTGGCCGCCACTGCGACCATTAATTCGGCCGGGGTATAGGGAAAAACATTTTGGGGATCAGCAGTTATAGATTCCGACTGATCCAGACTATTGAGATGGAACTCTTTCATAAACCTTCCTCAACCGGTTTGATTTTATTCTTAGGAACCGCCATCAAGGTTACCATGGCCTTGGCTGCCAGCCCTTCCCCTTGGGGCTGCTGGTCATAAACTTCCGACTCCCCGACTAATATCTGTCCCCCCTCACGTAAGATACGAGACTTGCAGATCAGACTCTTCCCGAAGGCCGGTCTCAAAAAATTGATCTTAAACTCAATAGTCAAAATCCGTTGGGTTTCATCCACCAGACTGAAGGCTGCATAGCCCGCCGTGTGATCGGCCATGGTTGCCAGGACTCCGGCGTGGATATACTGATCCTGCTGACGGTGTCGGGCTGAGATGATCAATTGGGTCTCCAAATAACCTCGCTCTAAATGAAGGGCCTTTATCCCCAAATCGGCGATAAATCCCCGGGCATAATCCTTTTTCAAAAATTCCAGCCGTTCAGGAGTGAGTTCCATCGTCATGACCTGATCCTGTTTTTTCCCATCAAAGTAAACCAAGTGAACTCCGAATCCCATTCTTTCAGGATGGTAAAATCAGATCCTTTTAGTTGATGTTTGACCTCCAGAAATTCACTGCGCAACATCCCCGAAAGGACCACCCATTTTTTCTCAAAAAAAGTCGGTTTTCGGATCAGTTCCTTAATCACGGCAAAATGAAGATTGGCTAAAAGAAGATCAGCCGGGTATTGGATAAATTCTTCAGCCCGACCTTCGCGGACTTGAATCTTCCCGTCTTGTCGATTAAGGACCACATTATTCCTGGTGGTCTGAACGCAGGCCGGATTCCAGTCGATGGCCAGGACCTCTTTCGCTCCCAAGGCAATCGCGGCCAGTGCCAAGATACCTGTCCCGGTCCCTAAATCCAAAACTTTCGCTGGCATGTCGAGTTCATAGATTTCCAAAAGGGCCTGAAGGGAATCCCGGGTTGTCGGATGATCTCCAGAGCCGAAGACTACACCCGGATCCATCTTAAAACAAATCCCTTCTGGGTTATCCGACTGAAGACTCCAGGGTGGACTAAAATGCAATTTTCCTATGGAGAGGGAATCTAAAAATTCCTTACCTTGCCAATCCTTATAAGTCATGATGTGGGTTCGGACCCAATGGAGTTGAGGAAAATTTTTCAACCATACCTTCAGCTCTTGCTCACGGGGCGCCGAAAAAAATAAAAAAGTGCTCTCTCCTTCCCGCCAATGAGCCAGGAAATCTTCTCGAAAAAATCCTTCCGGTTCAGAGAGGACCCCTTCCAGTTCATAGATAAATAGCTGATCGTCCGGTCTCAAAGGAGTATACGCTTGCTTTTGGTCTTGGATTTAATCATGCTTTAGCCCTGGATTTTAGTCCAGCGTTCCCCCGTTCAGGAAGAACTTACTTTTCCAAAAATAACGGCAACTATATACCCAGATAAATATTCTGGCAACGAGGAAAAAATGGTTAGACAAGAAAAACCCTGCCCCCAAGAAAGTCTTGGCACTTTTTTTTGGATAAGTTATAATAAATAAAAAGGTAATTGAAGGTTTTCTAATATTCACTCACTATTTCAAAAAGGAGGGTTTTATTATGCCGACCTACGACTACCTTTGCAAGAATTGCCAGGAGTCTTTTTCCGTGGTCCTAAGCATTAAAGAGCATGATGAGAAAAAGGTCCAATGCCCTAAATGCGGGGGGACGGACCTTGAACAGCAGATCACCCATTTCATGACCAAAACCTCCAGAAAAAGCTGAGTTTTCCCAGACCTCTATCTAATGGCTAGGCTTCTTTAGACCCTAAAAGGAGAAAGAGGGCCGGTTTCCTTAATCCTTAAGGAGCTGTCCGTCCTGTCTTAAATCCTTTTATTTTCCAAACAGTTGATTTTAAATCACAGACTATTGCCCCATCACGATCAGTTCGAAAAAGGACGACTCCCCGCTCCTCATAACGTCGGATGACTTCCGGATGGGGAAGAGGGATTCTAGGAGAGGGCCGTCCGGAAATGACGGCATAGGAAGGCTTGACCGCTTCAATAAAAGGGAGGGTACTGGAAGAGAGGCTTCCATGATGGGGGACTTGCAGGATCGTGCTTTGGAGTGATGTCTTGCTTTTCAAAAGGTCCTTTTCGGTCTCGGCTTCGATATCAGCTGGGAGAAGAATACGGTTTCCCGAATAACTTAAATGCAAGACTAAAGAATCATTATTCTGGTTATGCCAGTATTTAGAACCTGACCTTTTTTTTGATCCCTGTCCTCCTGGAGAATGTAAAATCTCTACCCGGACACCGGAAATAAATTGGTGCCAACCTTGTTCTGGGTAGATCTCCGAAATCTTTTTCTCCCTTATCAAGGCCTCTAGACGGTCAAAGGTTTCAGAATCGCCTCTTTGGCCATTAAGCCAGATCTCCTTTACCTTGAATTTAGACAGTACAAAAGGCAAACCATGCAAATGGTCCGGATGAGGATGGGTCAGAACAATAACATCCAGACGGGTAATCTTCTTAGCCCAAAGAAAGGGACCGACCACTCTCTCCCCCAGATCAAATTCAGGATTAAAAGAACCGCCGCCGTCAATGAGCATTTTTTGACCTTTAGGGAACTCAATGAGTATGGAACTTCCGTGTCCCACATCCAAGAAGGTTGCTCTGAAGGAAGGGGTGATTATCCTCTCGATCAGGGGAGAAAAGTAAAAAAGGAGTGTCCCTGAAATGGACAGAGAAACCCACCAGGCCGCTTTGGGAATTTTAGGCCAATGGAATATTCCGATGAGAGTCAAATAAAAAAAAACAATCTCCCCATAGCCCGGTCGAGGCAGAATTAAAAAGGCCCAAGGAAGGCCGGCAAAAAAACGAGTCAGCCATAACGTCCAATCCAACAGACCATGCATGATCCAGAAGAGCAGTGAAGAAACCGGAACGGAAATGGGGGTGAAGACGAGAGCCAACAGACCAATAGGGGTCGCCAAGATCCCGGACAAAGGGACTAGAATCAGGTTGCTGACTAAGCCGATCAAAGAGATTTGATGAAACCACCAGGCCACCACCGGTCCCGTAGCCAGTTGGCAGACCAGAGAGACACAAAAAGTCCCCCAAAGATAGAATACCCCTCTAGAGAGGAAAGATGATTTTTTACCAGCCGGATCAAAAGCCGGTTTCAAAATTCCAGGCAGCAAATAGCCGATAGCCCAAACCGCCAGGAAGGACAATTGGAAAGAAGGGAGGAATAGGGAATCAGGAGAAAGAAGCAAGAGGATCAAGGCGGCCAGAGCCAGGCTATTAAGCAGATCAGAAAATTTATTTAACAATAAGGCCAGGATTCCTAAACAAACCATCAGAAGGGCTCGGGCTGCCGAGGGGCTCATCCCGGCCAGTAAGGTATACCCCAAAACCGGGAAGAACGTACTGAACAGGGCCAACTTCCGGATGTTGAACGTCAATAGGATCGTTTCGGATAAACTGAAGAGAAAACGAAAAAGATAATAGGAAAGACCACCCACCAAAGTGAGATTCAGACCGGAAAAAGCCAACAGATGGGACACTCCGGCCTGGCTGAATTGCGCTTGCACCTCCTTGGGGATTTTACTTTGATCACCGGTGATCAACGCCTGGGCCAACCCGTTAAAAGGGGGCGTAAACCTTAGATCCATTAAATCGGAAACCTCTTTTCGTAAAATCGACAGCCTATGCCCAGGCCAGAACCTCTGGTTCGGTCCGCTCAAGACCAAGAGTTCGGGATCTTCGATAAAACCGGAAACCCGAATCCCCTTTCGGGCCATTTTTTTTTGAAAATTATAACCCCCGGGATTGTGATAGCTTTCGATCAAACGGAGTCGACAGACAAATCGGATTGGATCTCCATAATTCAAATCCCTAAGTATTTTATTGACCCCCAAAAGGATGGTCCCCTCAACCGGACGTTCTTGTCCCTGATCTCGGCAAGAAGTCAGTCGAACGACCAAACGGGTTTTTTCCGGATAATAAACCGGTTCTTGATCAATTATCCCAGAGAGATGTTGGATGGATTGATTCACCAGAAATGAGGGGACCTGGGGACTGTTCAAGTGTGGAGAAAAAATGGTCATCAGACTGAGGCCGGTCACAAAAAATAAACCGCACCCGGCCCATAAGGCCAAGAAAGGCAGAAAAAAGATAGCAGAAAGGAAGATCAGCAGAAAAAATAAGAGGATCCAAGGAAAAAACGAAGGATAGGTTTCAAAATACTCGGAACCCAAAATCAAACCGATTATGAGGGCCAAAACCAAAGGAACACAAGGTCGGGTGTTGGTATGAGGGAAAGAGGAGATCCTCATTATAAGAATAATTCCTCATTATCGATAAAATTTTATATTTAGATATATAATATAAAATCGTATTACAGGCTACCATAAATGACTTTTTATGTAAATTTTACTGCCGATACCCCTAGTTATCTTTATTGGGAAAGCAGGCTATTTTTTGGGAGGAAGCGAAGTCCTGGGGCTGAACAAAATATGATATCTTCGAAAAGAACGGATGTCCAGAAACAAGAAGGGTTCAATAAAAGACTTGGGTGGATCAAGCCGCTTCTTTAATTCTCTCGATCCGGGCGCCTAAATTAAGAAGCTTTTTTTCCAGTCTTTCATACCCCCGGTCGAGGTGATAGACCCGGGAGATCTCGGTAATGCCATCGGCTGCTAATCCCGCCAAAACCAATGAGGCACTGGCCCGGAGATCAGTGGCCATGACCGGCGCTCCCAGGAGTCTGGGAACCCCTTTAACCACGGCCTGATTTCCGGAGACTTCAATATCAGCCCCCATCCGCCGGAGTTCACTAACATGCATATAACGATTTTCAAAAATGGTTTCTTTGATCAGGCTGGTCTCTTGACCGATGGACATCAAGGCCATGAATTGGGCCTGCATGTCCGTAGGAAAACCTGGATATGGTCTTGTCGTCAAAGAAACACTTTTAATCTTGCGGGGGCCATGAATCGTCAAACCGGATTTTTTTTGCCAAAATTCCAGACCGGCTTCTTTCAGCTTCGTCATGACCGTTTCCAGGCAGGAACCATCATAGCCGCTTAAAGAGATCTCGCCTCGGGTGATCCCGGCGGCTACCATATAGGTACCGGCTTCGATCCGATCAGGCATCACTCTATAGCTAGTCGGATGGAGCGCGGATACGCCCTGAATAGTCATACAGTCCGTTCCGGCCCCCTCAATCCGGGCACCCATAGCCAATAAAAAATTGGCCAGGTCGACCACTTCCGGTTCCTTGGCGGCGTTGCCGATAATCGTTTTCCCTTTGGCCAGACAGGCCGCCATCATCAGGTTTTCCGTTCCGGTTACGGTGGGCGTATCAAAAACGATCTCGGCCCCTTTCAACTGGCGGGCCTTGGCTTCTACATACCCATGTTTTAATTCAATGCGTGCTCCCATTAATTCCAAACCGGCCAGATGAAGGTTGATCGGTCTGGCCCCGATCGCACATCCCCCGGGGAGGGAGACCCTGGCCCGTCCGAATCGAGCCACCAATGGGCCTAAGACCAGAATAGAGGCCCGCATGGTCTTAACCAGGTCATAAGGGGCCTCAAATCCCTCGATTTTTGATCCGTTGATGCGCAAGGTGGCTTCAGGCCCTTCTTCAAAGGTGGCCCCCAAAAAGGCCAATAACCTTTTTTCAGTTTGGATATCTCGCAAGGCCGGGAGATTACTCAAAGTAGACCAACCGTCGGCTAAAAGGGTAGCCGACATGATGGGTAAAGCCGCATTCTTGGCCCCCGATAAGTTCACCTGGCCTTTCAAGGAAACGCCACCTTTAATCTGTATCTTATCCATGATAGCAGGCCTTTATAAGACGATCCTTTCCGGCATAATCCCGGCGAATGGTCATTTCAGTAAATAAAGCGCTCTGAGCCAGTTTCAGGACCTGATCTCCTTGCGTTTCTCCGATTTCCAAAATCATCCAGCCACCTTTCTTAAGTTGTCCGGAGGCCTGCTGAATAATCGCCCGGATAGCCTCCAAGCCGTCTGTTCCCCCGGAAAGGGCCCCTTTTGGCTCAAAATTTTTTACATTGACTGGGAGATGAGGGATGTCCTGCTCCGATATATAGGGGGGATTGGCCACTAAGAGATCGATCCATCTCTCTTCGCAAGAAAAGGGCTCTAACCAATCGCCTAGGACAAAAGAGATCAAATCTCCGACCCCATGATTAGCGGCATTTTTTTGAGCGGTCTGAAGGGCCGGCCGGGAACGATCCGTGGCCCAAAAGCGGTGTGCCTTGGAAGGGGCGAGCGATTTGGCCAAGGCAATGATCACAGCCCCTGATCCGGTTCCCAGTTCTACCAAGGTCCTGAAGCCGGAACGATCCGAAACGATTTGAATCGTTTCTTCAACCAGAAGCTCCGTTTCCGGACGGGGGATTAACACCCCGGGATTGACCTCAAAATCCAATGACCAGAATTCTTTGTGGCCGGTCAGATAAGCGATAGGCTGGTGCTCTGCCCGACGAATCACCTTTTCTTCAAAACGGTCTCGATCCCCTTCTTGGATGGACTGATCAAAGGCCAAGAGTAACCCTAAACGATCCAAGCCCAGGACCGATCCCAGCAGTAATTCGGCACTCAATCGGGGATCCGGGAGGCCTGCAGACTGCAAATAAGAGGCGCCCCGAAGTAGAGCCTGCCGAACGGTCCAAGATTCGCCCGGAAGATTATTTAAAATAGGTTGGGCGAGCCTCATATCGATTCGGTTAATCCTGTCTAAAAATAAGTTGAAAGGTGAAAAGGATACGAGAACGTTTATTTCTCGGCCTTGAGTTGCTCCGCCTGATAAAAGGTAATCAAGGGGTTGATAACCTCTGCCAGATTACCCTCCATAATCGAATCCAATTGATAGAGGGTCAGACCGATTCGGTGATCGGTCAAGCGGTTCTGGGGAAAGTTATAGGTTCGGATCCGTTCACTGCGGTCGCCGCTGCCCACCTGGTTTTTTCGGTCTTCGGAAATTTTTTCCTGTTGTTCTTTGACTTTAAGGTCCAGCAAACGGGCTCTCAATACCTTTAAGGCCTTGGCCTTGTTCTTGTGTTGAGATTTTTCATCTTGACAGGAAACGACCAGACCCGTCGGCAAATGGGTAACCCGAATGGCTGAATCGGTGGTATTAACGCTTTGTCCGCCCGGTCCGGAAGAACGAAAGACATCCACCCGGATCTCTTCGGGGTCGATAACAATATCGACTTCTTCAGCCTCAGGCAGGACGGCCACGGTCACGGCCGAGGTATGCAGACGGCCCTGCGCTTCCGTCGCCGGGACCCGCTGGACCCGATGGACCCCGCTTTCATATTTAAGTTTGCTGTAGGCCCCCTTGCCTTCAATCAGGGCGATGATCTCTTTATAGCCTCCCATGCCGGTAGGATGCTCACTCATGATTTCCACTTTCCAGTTCAGGGCCTCGGCCAACTTGGAATACATGCGAAAAAGGTCAGCGGCAAATAGGGCGGCCTCCTCCCCGCCTGTACCGGCCCGGATTTCCAGAAAGGTGTTTTTATCATCATTGGGATCTTTGGGTAAAAGGAGGATCTTGATCTCTCCTTCAATTTGGGAAAGGTGTTCCTTTAGGGTTTCGATTTCACCCTTGGCCAATTCTTGAATTTGAGGATCGGAATCAGCCAGCAGTTCCTGATTTTGTTCGACTTGATCGGAATAGGACTTATAAAGACGATATTTAGAAATGATCGGACCCAGGCCGGAGTATTCTTTGGCTAGTTTTTGATAGGTCTGAGGATTTTTATGCACCTCCGGGTCATTGAGGGATTCCTCGAGCCTCATATACCGTTTTTCGACTTCTTCCAACTTGTTCAGCATCATTGTTTGGCTTAAACGACCTGTTGGTCCGGATGCTGCCCCTCTAATTGCAGGACCCTATTGAGGGCCTGTAAGGCAACTTCGATCTGGTCTTCAGTCGGTTCCTGGGTGGTCAGCCTTTGAATCCATAGACCGGGTAGAATAATCAGCCTAACCCAGGGAAGATGCGCCTTTTTGCCCGAATATTTGATGGCCTCATAAGCCAGCCCGGTAATGGGAATCATCAGCAAGATCTTAAAAAAGATATAGATCCCATTCCGGGCCCAGGAGCTTAAAGAGGGCATCTTCGGTAAAAAGGGAAACAAGAGGGAGAAAAAAAGGATACTAATCACCAAAACCAAGAGGATAAAGGAGGTTCCACACCGGGGATGCAGCGTTGAATGTCCTTTGGCGTTCTCTACGGTTAGGGCCTGGCCGGCTTCATAGGTAAAAATAGATTTATGCTCTGCCCCATGATACTGGAAGACCCTGCGAATGTCCTTGAAACGGGAAATAATCCAGATATAAGCGATGAAGAAAAAAACCTTGATCAAACCGTCTATGAGATGAAAAGAAAACGAATCCACGCCAAAACGAAAAACGGGCAATCCGCCCAGATAGGCGCTAAGCCAGTGCGGGAGGGCCACAAACAGGCCCAGACCCAGCAGGATGGCCACCGACAGGGTGCCCAGCATGGCCCCCCAGCCGATTTCTTTGGACTCTTCCCCTTCGGCCAGGGCCTGGTTGGCCGAAAAATTTAAAGCTTGAATCCCCTGAATCAAAGTTTCGATCAAAATCAGGGTACCTCTTAAAACCGGCCATTTCAGAAAAGGAAAACGATCCGACCAAGGGTAAAGGGTGTCTTCTTTGGTCACCAAATTCCCGTTGGGCAAGCGGACAACGACCGCCAGGGACTTGGGGGCCTTCATCATCACCCCTTCAATAACGGCTTGACCACCAACCTGAATCATTGGCAAAAGATCCTTTCCTTCCTTTGGATCCGATTAGGCCTGAGCCTCTTTGGATGAACCCTTTTTCCCTTTAGCCGCCTGGCTGTATTTTTTCTGGAACCGTTCAACCCTACCGGCCGAATCCAACAGTTTTTGTTTTCCGGTAAAATAGGGATGACATTGGGAACAAATTTCCACCCGGATTTCTTTCTTGGTGGAACCGGTGGGAATTTCATTCCCGCAAGCGCAGCGAACGGTCGTTTGATAATAAGATGGATGAATTTTTTCTTTCATGTGATGACTCCTTGTTATTTATTCATGAGGCTTAAAAAGTCTGCATTATTTTTGGTCCCATCCATTTTTTCCAGGAGAAATTCCATACTGTCCACAACGGTCAGAGGGGCCAATAATTTCCTTAAGATCCAAACTTTGTTCAGTTCTTCGGTATTTAAAAGCAATTCCTCTTTCCGGGTTCCGGACCGGTTAATATCAATAGCCGGAAAGATCCGCTTATCACTCAGTTTACGGTCCAAATGAATCTCCATGTTGCCTGTTCCTTTAAACTCTTCAAAGATGACCTCGTCCATCCTGCTCCCGGTATCGACCAAGGCGGTGGCGATAATCGTCAAACTGCCCCCCTCTTCGATATTTCGGGCGGCACCGAAAAAGCGTTTAGGGCGATGCAGGGCATTGGAGTCCACCCCACCGGAAAGAATCTTTCCGCTGGGAGGCACTACCGTGTTATAGGCCCTGGCCAGCCTAGTAATGCTGTCCAGAAGAATCACCACATCCCTTTTATGCTCCACTAATCGTTTAGCCTTCTCAATGACCATTTCAGCCACCTGGATATGCCGTTGAGCCGGTTCATCAAAGGTGGAACTGATAACCTCTGCCTTGACCGATCGCTGCATATCGGTGACTTCTTCCGGGCGTTCGTCTATGAGGAGGACAATTAAAATAATATCCTTGAAATTCCTGGAAATGCTGTTGGCAATATTCTGGAGAAGCATGGTTTTGCCTGTCCGCGGCGGGGAAACGATCAATCCGCGTTGGCCTTTTCCGATTGGGGTCAACAAATCCATGACCCTAATGGAATAATTGGTCGAGTCATTGGTCTCCAGCTTAATCCGTTTGTTGGGATAAAGAGGGGTTAAATTGTCAAATAATATTTTTTCCCTGGAAACTTCCGGGTCTTCGAAATTGACCGACTCGACTTTCAGAAGGGCGAAGTATCTTTCATTATCTTTTGGAGAGCGAATTTGGCCGGACGTCGTATCGCCGGTCCGTAGATTAAACCGTCTTATCTGCGAGGGGGAGACATAAATATCATCCGGACCGGGGAGATAATTGTAATCCGGAGCCCTTAAAAATCCAAACCCATCAGGTAGAATTTCGAGCACTCCTTCCCCGTAAATCAGGCCGTTTTTTTCAGTCTGGGCTTGGAGCAGAGCGAAAATAAGGTCCTGTTTTCTCATCCCACTGGCCCCTTCAATATTAAACTCTTTGGCCAACTGGTTAAGTTCACTGATTTTCTTTTGCTTGAGTTCAGCTAAGTTCATTTTGTCCTCGATGTTTTTACGTTCTAAAACCTTTAGGAAGATCCTTGGGGGAATAGACCCGTTATTTATGGTTTAGTAAAAGGTCGGGAGCTATAATTTTGTAGCAAACCCAAAAATCATGTTAATTTTACAGTGTGATTGCAAAGAGAAATGATGATGATTTTGGAATCTGTTGATTTTTTTTTTGGATTTACATCCTGAACTAGGCAGGCATTGGTACCGGGTACCACAATCTCCTTATAATTAGCCTACAAGTTTAAGACAGAAATCGAATAATGTCAAGATTTTTTTATCTTTATGGCCCCAATTTTTGGGTCCAAATCATAAAAGGCCCTTAATTGTCCAAGGAGTTCCTCCATATCGGCCGGCAAAGGCGACTGAAAATCCAAAGGAATGGTGCTAACGGGATGGAGGAAGGCCAAACGGCAGGAGTGGAGCAATTGCCGGGAAACGGTCTTTAACGCTTCTCCTAGGGGTGAACCCTCTTTTTCTCTTATATTTTTTTTCCCGCCATAGAGAGAGTCTCCGACCACCGGCCATCCCTGACTGGACAAGTGAACCCGAATCTGATGGGTCCGTCCGGTTTTCAAATCAAGCCTGAGCCAAGTAAAACCCTGGGGGAATCTTTGGAGCACCCGCCATTCGGTTATGGCGGGTTTCCCATGGATCTCATCAAGGGCCATTTTTTTCCGCTGCACCGGGTGTCGACCGATCGGCTTTTCAATCCTGCCCTGACTCCGTTGAGGCCCTCCCCAGACCAGGGCCTGATATTCTTTGATAACCCTTCCGCTTTGGAATTGACGGATCAATTGTTGGTGGGAGAGATCATTTTTCGCCACCACCATCAAACCGGACGTGTCTTTATCCAGTCTATGGACAATCCCCGGTCGGAGAACCCCTCCAATTCCGGAAAGATCCTGGCAATAGGAAAGCAGCCCATGGACTAAGGTCCCCGAATAGTTACCCGGAGCGGGGTGGACGACCAAGCCGGCTGGTTTGTCCAAAACCAATAAATCGGGATCTTCAAAGACCACTGACAGGGGGATGGTCTCAGGGGTAAGGGTCAAAGGAACAGGATCTTCCGGGTTTAATTCCAGGATATCCCCTTTCTTTAACCGATATCCTCCCTTTGTCGCTTGTCCATTTACCGTGACCCGACCTTCTTCAATCCATTTTTTTAACTGCGAGCGGGAATAAGGAATCCCCTGTTCCATTAAAAAAAGGTCCAGGCGTTTTGGGGATTCACCATCTTGACCAGTAAATTCGTACCGCATCGTTGGTCCCGATAATCCGGTCACCCGTTTTTAATCTCCGTAAAAATCATTCGACCCGTACCCGTTTGCAGGACGCTGGTCACCACCACCTCAATCGTCCGACCGATATAACGCCTGGCATTTTCAACCACCACCATGGTCCCGTCATCCATATAAGCAATACCCTGACCAGGCGTTTTCCCTTCCCGAATAATCTGGGCATTAAGGACTTCACCGGGTAATACGGCCGGTTTCAGAGCATTGGCCAATTTGTTAAGATTCAGGCATTTAACCCCACGTAATTCTGCAACTTTATTAAGATTGTAGTCATTGGTAATAATCGTCCCCTGTAATTCCAGGGCCAGATCCACTAATTTGGCATCCACATTGTCTTTAGGTGGATTCTGGTCCAAAATAAGGACTTCCAGATCTTTTTGTTTTTGTATTTTTTCAATAACATCCAGGCCTCGGCGCCCTCGAATTTTTTTCAGAGGATCGTTGGAGTCGGCGATATGATGCAATTCCTGGAGAATGAACTGAGGAATGATCAAGGTGCCTTGTAAAAAACCGGTTTCACAAATATCGGCTATTCGCCCATCAATAATGACACTGGTGTCCAAGAGATACCGAGAGGGGGTTTTGGAAAAAGCCGGGGGGATCAGAGCCGAAGCCGTAATCCTGCCGATCTCCCCGCCCCTTGACCTTCCCAAGGCCAATCCTAAATACCCAAAAATGCCGCTTAAAGAGAGCAAAATAAAATAATGCAGCAAGGCCTCGTTTCGAAAACATTCAAAGGGAAACATTAACAGTCGCCCAATAACCAGTCCCAGGACCAGACCGACTGTTCCGCCCAATGAACTGGTCAGAGGTGCTTTTTTAATCTGTTTTTCCAACCCCAGAATAATTCCCGCACCCAGGAGACCCAAAAGACCGCCCACATAAGGAATCCAAGGTTGATTGGCCGAAACGGGGAGATAGCCGGCGATCGAATAACCGCCAACTAGACAAATGGTGAATAACATTGCTTTTATAAAAACCATGGTCATAATGATCACCTCCTTTCCGTCTACGAAGAGATTAAATAAGGTTCAAAGAATCCTCAAAGGGATATAGAGAATCCTTTCTCATCTCAAATATAAATACTTTCACCAAAAACTAAATGACCGTTAAGGAAAAAAGGGAATCCCCCATTTCTGAGCTTAAAGCTGAACGAATGAAAATTGGGCTAGATTTATAAAAAGACGGCAGGGCCTGAGCATAATTTGCGCCAAGTTTCCCTATTCGCTTATGACTTATTTAGGGTACCGCGGTTTTTTGGGGGACAATTGTAAGGGCCAGCCAACCATCGAAGTTTTTTCGGGCCTTGTTTGAAAAAGAAGAAGGTGGACTTCCTGAAAAGGGTTTAATGAATAAAATACTTGTAGGCACCGATCCCCAAAATCGGATATTACAACGGTGCTCCATTTTTTTATCAATGCTTAAAGATTCGTTTTATGTCTTCCTCCACTTTAGTCTCTTCCATTCTCTTAGCTATGGAGATTTCCTTAACCAATAGGCTCTTGGCCGTTTCGAGCATTTTACGTTCGCCAAACGATAGCTCTTTTTCTAACTTGAGCAAAAAAAGATCTCGCAGGACTTGGGCTACTTCGTATACCGAGCCGGTCTTGATTTTTTCCATATATTCCCGGTATCGCCGGTTCCAGCTTTGATTATCAAATTCAACATCTTTTTCTTTTAAAATCTTAAAGATCTTGGAGACCTCCCCTTCTTTTATGATTTCCCGAAGCCCGACGTTATTGGCATTACTGATAGGAATCATAATGATCATATTGTTTTCTAAGATTCGCATGATATAAAAATTTTGGGAAGAACCGTAAAGGTTGCGGGCCTCTATGGATTCAATCCGACCAACTCCATGGGCTGGATAAACTGCCAAATCCCCCACATTAAATACCATGATGGGCCGACCTCCTATTTAAGATTCCAAAAAGTTGTATTATATCATTATTTAGGGAAAAACCAAAGATAAAAATTTTTAAATTAAATTAATTAATTAGCTTAAAATGACCCTTTCTTTGAGAAATATTACTCAAGAGCGGTGCCTTATTTTTTTCTCAAACAGGTAACGCTCTCTAAATGGTAAGTCTGGGGGAAAAAGTCAATCGGTTGGATCCATTCAACCTTCCAGCCCTTCTCTCTTAAGTGAATCAAGTCTCTGAAAAGGGTCATGGGGTTACAGGAGATATAAAGGATTCCACGCAGGGGCCAGCCATCCAAGCTGGATATAACCTCCCTGGCTCCAGTACGAGGCGGATCTAAAATAACCTGAGTAATCTTCCGATTTCGCAACTGCTGGATACCCTCATGGGCCTTAGCCGAACCAAAAGTGCAATTAGCAATACGATTATGCTTTTGGTTCCATCTGGCATTGGCCACGGCCAGCGGAAAAACCTCCAAACCGATTACGTCCCGAACTAAAAAAGAAAGCGGCAAAGAAAAATTTCCCAACCCACAGTATAGGTCCAGGATCGTCTCCTGACTATCAAAGAGATTCAAATGGTACAATTCTTTAATCAATTGCTGGTTTAAAGCCAGATTGATTTGACTAAAGACGAGCGGAAAGCAGCTTAAAATGAGGTCTTTCGGCAGTCCGGTTTCAGCAGCCGGAAGGGTGAATTCCGGACTGTCCTTTTCTGGGGAAAAGGTGTGTTGGCCTCTAAAATCGAGTTGTTGTGATTCTTGGAAAAGGAGATAATTGAGCGGGTAGTCAGCAAGCAGTTCCCGGGTAATTCTCTTTTTTTGGTCCTTTGAGATCCTCCGGTTAGAAGTAAAGACAAGGCCGCCCTTGGCTGGGTTTCCCAAAAACTGAAGATCTATGGCTGGAGTCCACTCCTGAAGGGGAAGGCTTTGGATTTTTTCCTGAAGGGTCTCTAAGACGGCATTGACCTCCCTATTGGCTAAAAGACAATGATCTATGGATACCACGTCATGCGTTTCAGCCCTAAAAAAACCCAGATTGAACCGGTTATTTTTCCAGGACGATTTAAGCTGAAGGCGATGGCGGTAGCCTAAGGCCAGGGGAGAGATCAGAGCAGGCTTGATTAGAATCTCCTTATCTTTTAAGGAATGTTCCAAAGATTGTCGGAATAGTCTTTCCTTTTCCCGGATCTGTTTATCCGGAGCCATATGCTGGAGTTGACAGCCTCCGCATTTTTGGTAAAAAACACAGGGAGGTTCAATCCGATCCGGAGAGACCTCCAATAATCGTCTCAATTTCCCTTGGCTATAATTCTTTTTGGAATAGACCAGGTCAATTTCAGCCACTTCTCCAGGGAGGCTAAAAGGGACAAAGACGACCTTCCCTTCCAGCCGACCTAGTCCCTGGCCTCCCCACGAAAGATCTGTAATCCGGATGTCAGGCATTTTATATTCCGATAAACGAACACTCTAAGGGCACAATGGCTATTTGAAAGACCTTATCTCGGATAGATATTCTGAGCAAGTATTATAAAAGCCTTAAAGATCCATTTCTAGAACCATTTTTTAGTGAATTTATAGTAAATTTATTAGTTGACCACCATGGGGACCTATGCTATGTAGGCGATGATATTCTCTTAAAAGCAATCCAAGCCAAAAAATGCAAGCGCCTTTAATCGGACATCCTCAGCGGCTTGAGCCCTTGAAGAATTTCTTAGGCTATCTGGCCAAGGCCAAAGAACCTACCCTGTTAACCGGGCCTACCGATGCGGGGGAAAAACAGTATATCCATTTCTTGGCCGAAAACGGGCCATTGAATCAAGCCCCTCTCTTCTTTCTAAATGGTCTCGATTTTTCAGAGGCTCTCTGGAACGAGGCGCACAGGGCCTTAGGGGATATCCTGACCAAACCGAATTTCCGAACAAAAATCATCAAAGAAAACCTGGTAACCCCTCTGTTAAAGGACGGACCCGGCTTTCTCGTCTTTAACTTGACTGATCAAGAATTTGAAAAAAAGACCATCTGGGTATATAATCTCATTTCAAATCATCTTATCTCAAGGACCTGATATCATAAAGCCAGAGGAGCACAATAGAAAGCTATGGGCAAAAAAAATAATGGCAACGGAAAATCTATGGAAGGGATTTACTCCTTTTATTCCCCCTTTTATGATCTGATTTTTGGCAAGGTTTTGGAAGCCGGCCGCCGGCTGGCTTTTAATTACCTGGATTCTTCCAACAAAAAAGTCTTGGAAGTAGGCATTGGAACGGGATTGACTTTACCCCATTATCCCAAAAGTTGTCACCTTGTCGGGATCGACATATCGGCCAAGATGATCGAGAAGGCCAAAGAACGGGTCAGCAAGATGGGTAATGGCCTGAAAGTTGATCTGGAGGTCATGGACGCCTGCCATATGAATTTTGAAGATAACAGCTTCGATGCCATCTTATCCCCTTATGTTATAACCACGGTTCAGGATCCTTATCAATTCTGCCGGGAGATTATCCGGGTCTGCAAACCCGGGGGACAAATCATCATCGTCAATCATTCCAAAGATACGGACCGGTTTTTGGGAAGACTGGAAACATTGACCTCGCCCTTTTTTGCCAAGATCGGCTTTGTTACGGATCTGGATGTGGTTTCCCTGGTCCAATCTACGGAAATTGAGATCCAGCAGATTATCAATTGTAACATCTTTAATCTTCACAAAATCATCCTGGGACAGAAACCCCTGTGCCAAAAAAACTAACTAAAAAAGAAGCCCAGGCCTTAGGGAAACGCTTAGGCTATCAAAGGCGAGGGGTCTGGGATGAACTCTCCTCAACCGAAGAAAAAAAAGTCTGGCAACTGGCCGAAGACTATAAAGGCTTTTTAAATGCCTCCAAAACCGAGCGGGAGACGATCTCCGAAATCTCTCGCCGATTAGTTTCCGCCGGTTTTACCGCCTCCAATCTCGCTAAACCAAATCAAAAATTTTTTCAAGTCTTCCGAGATAAAGTCTTAGCCCTGGCCATTCCGGGAAAAGAACCCCTGCTGCAGGGGTTGCAAGTGATTGCCTCCCACGTGGATGCCCCCCGCCTGGACTTGAAACAACAACCTCTTTACGAAGATCTGGACCTGGCCTTTTTTAAAACCCACTATTACGGTGGGATTAAAAAATACCAATGGCTGGCCAGACCCCTGGCCCTGCACGGGACTGTCCTTACGGCTAAAAAAGAAAAAATTCATTTGGCTATCGGAGAAAAAGAGCCGGACCCGGTCTTTACGGTAGCCGATCTTCTGCCTCATCTGGCCCGAAAGGTCCAGATGGAAAAGAAGCTTTCTGAAGCGATTGAGGGAGAAAAACTGAATATTCTGGTTGGAAGCATCCCTCTGGGGGACAAGGATGTCAAGGATCGGGTTAAATTAACCATCTTGGATCATCTTTATCGAAAATTTGGGTTGGTGGAAGAAGACCTGATTAGCGCTGAACTGGAATTGGTTCCGGCTGATTTAGCCCGGGATGTAGGGTTTGACCGAGGGATTATCGGGGCTTACGGTTAGGATGACCGGGTCTGTGTTTTTAGCAGCTTAAAGGCTGCCTTAGAAATTCAAAAACCAGCCAGGACGGTAGTGGTTTTATATTTCGACAAGGAAGAAATCGGCAGCGAGGGGAACACCAGTGCCCGGGCCCAAATCCTGGAGGCCTTTTTGCCCCAGCTTTTTTCCCTGAAAAAAGAGTCCTATTCATCCCAAAGCCTTATGACAACATTGGCCGCTTCACGGGCCATTTCAGCCGATGTGGCTGGGGCCATGGACCCGGATTATCAGGAAGTCCATGAAAAACGAAATGCCCCTCGTTTAGGCGCCGGTCTTTGCCTGACCAAGTTTACCGGTTCCGGTGGAAAATACGGTTCCAGCGACGCCAATGCCGAATATGTTCACTGGATCAGGAATTTATTTAATAAAAACAAAATTGTCTGGCAGACGGGCGAATTGGGAAAAGTCGATGAAGGGGGCGGGGGAACGATTGCCAAATTTTTAGCCGCCCTGGGCATGGAGATCATCGATTGCGGAACCCCGGTCTTGTCTATGCATTCTCCTTTTGAATTGGTCAACAAGGGCGATCTGTATATGACCTACAAAGGATATAAGGCCTTCCTCTCAGCGACTTAGAACAATATCCCCAAACACTCCTGCAGCGAACGGACCCCGATTAATTCTATAGACGAATATTTATCGATTTGCTCCAGATTATTTTTAGGGAGCAGGCAGCGAGAGAAGCCCAATTTTTGAGCCTCTTTAACTCGCAAAAGCGATTGGCTTACGGCCCGGACCTCTCCGGTTAGGCCCACTTCGCCGAAGAGGACGGTTTGGGCTGATATAGGACGATCCAGGAAACTGCCGGCCAGGGCGGCGGCTATCCCCAGATCCACGGCCGGTTCGTCAATGCGGATTCCGCCGGCCACATTTAGGAAAATATCCTGATTTAAAAGATTAAGTCCGGCCTTCTTTTCCAAGACGGCCACGATAAGGGATACCCGATTGGTCTCCACGCCCATGGCCGTCCGCCGGGGGACCCCGAAATTGGTCTGACTGACCAAGGCCTGGATCTCCACCAGGATTGGTCGAGATCCTTCCAAACTGGGCAATACTATGGAACCCGGGACATCGATGGGTCGTTCGGAGAGAAACATCCGGGAGGGATCTTTCACTTCCACCAGGCCCGAATCCTTCATTTCAAAGACCCCGATCTCATTAGTGGAGCCGAAGCGGTTTTTTACCGCCCGGAGGATTCGATACACATGGCCCCGTTCCCCCTCGAAGTACAAAACCGTATCGACCATGTGCTCTAAAACCCTGGGCCCGGCAATAAGGCCTTCCTTGGTTACATGGCCGATCAAAAACAAAGAGGTGTTTGACTTTTTGGCCCAGACCATCAATCTTCCGGCTGCCTCGCGAACCTGGGAAACACTTCCCGGGGCCGAACTCATCTCCCCGGAATAAATTGTCTGGATGGAATCGATAGCCACAAAATGGGGCTGAAGGTCTTTCAGAATTTTAAAAACAGCCTCCAGGGAGGTTTCCGAGACCACCAGGACCTGGCTGTTTTCGGCCCCCAGCCGCTCTCCGCGCATTTTAATCTGTTGGGCCGATTCCTCCCCGGAAATATAGAGGGATTTATAACCCAAGGCGGCCAGGCGGTCCAGGGTCTGAAGGATCAAAGTGGATTTACCGATCCCTGGGTCCCCGCCGATCAAAACAGCCGACCCCGGCACCAATCCGCCCCCCAATACCCGATCCAGTTCCTCAATTCCGACCAGGACCCGTTGTTCTCCTTGGCTGGAGATCTCGCCTAGGGGTTGAGGATGAGGCCGCCGAGCTGGACCCTCTTCCCAGGGATGAGCCGAAGCTGAAAGGCCGAGACTTTCCTCTAAGAGCGTGTTCCAAGACCCGCAATCCGGGCAACGGCCCAGCCATTTCGGACTTTGAAACCCGCAGTTTTGACAGGCATAGACTGATTTTTCGCTTTTCATAATTCTTTCATAGTAATGTTTCTCCGAGACTTCGTCAAAAAGAAAATAGAGAGTAGCTTGTCCCAATTAGGTCGATTTTCCCCTCCTTTACCTTTTTCATTTCCCTTTATCATTTTCTTCCCGGCAAAACTCCATTTTTATTAAAAAACCTTGGTCTCCCTCCCGTTGGCCTGTTTTTCTTCTTGACCCGTTTTTTTTCGTTCTTTATACTCCATCTTCAAAAAGGACCGAGGAATATGAATTCAAATTTCAAGCTCTATAAAGTCAAAGATTTCATACGGAAAAATGAGACAGGGGCTATCGACCTCGAGAAGTCAAAGCAGATTGTCCGTGAGTTGGCTACTGCGGCCCTATTCCACCAGGACCATAATATTCTGATCGACATGAGGGACACATCACTAATCCATGACCAGACCATTGGAGATTTATTAGAACTTGCCCTTGAGATGGCCAGTTACAAGTCGGTCTTCACAGGGAAAATCGCCAATGTCCTACCGGATGATACCAAGCGCCTTGCCAGAGCACAGCAGTTAAAGGCCGCTCTGGAGATTCAGGGTTTTTCTTATGAGGTCTTTACAACCTTCGAAAATGCCATCAATTGGCTTTCCGAGACAAGGGACATAAGTCGCGCTTCCCCCAACTGAATTGGACACCCTTCCTTACCACAAGCCTTGTTTTTCTTCTTGACTAGGCTTTTTTCGTTCTTTTGGCTTTCCCCATTAAAAATCACCTACTTATCAAAAAAATATTTTAATTGACATCTTTTATAATTTTCCGGTAAAATAATAATTTTATGCGGGCATAGCTCAGTTGGTAGAGTACAAGCTTCCCAAGCTTGGTGTCGCGGGTTCGAATCCCGTTGCCCGCTCCATTAAGGTCCGCTTCAACTGGTTTGAAGCCGTAGTTCCCTTTTTGAGGTCGGTCTTCCCTGAGAAGATTTACAGGAGGAATTCCGGAACTTCGAAGAGTGGATAAGTTGATATGAGTCGGCTTGCTCAAGAATATCAATTATAGATTGTTCTCTGCTACGAAATGGGCCTTGGCCCATTTTTTTTTGTAAAAATCTCCTGGAACTGGTTAAGGAGTCATGAAGAGCCTTTCCGAATTGGAACCGGATCGAACAGGTCGGATAGAAGAACTGGCGGAGACGCTTCTAAAAGCCGAAGGGTTGGAACTGATCGATTTGGAATTCAGGAAAGAAGGGCGAGGTTGGGTGCTTCGTCTCTTTATGGATAAACCCGGCGGGGTAACCCTGGATGATTGCGCGGACATCAGCAGGCAGTTAGGCGATCAGCTTGAAGTGGAAGATTTAATTCCTCATGCCTATACCTTAGAGGTGTCTTCTCCCGGACTAGACCGCCCCCTTAAAAAAGAAAGGGATTTCCTCCGGAGCATCGGGAAAACCGTTCAATTTTCAACCAAGGTCCCTCTCGAAAAACAGTCTTTTTTTAAGGGAATCCTTCTCGAGTACCAGAGTTCGGGATGCCTTCGTCTGGCTGAACAAAAAAAGATTTGGGAGATCCCGGTGGATACCGTAACCAAGGCCCGTTTGGTTTTTGAAGACTAAACGGTTTTCAAGACGCGGGTCTTGATATTCAGGAAATTTTGGGGCTATCGGATAAACAATAAAGGAGTTAAAGGCGATGGGCGTTATTCAGAAAAAAGAAAAAGAGTGGGCCGGTATTCCTCCTTTAGAATTGAAGAGGGTGATCGATCAAGTCAGCAGGGACAAAGGGATCAATAAAGAGGTCCTTATTTCCACCCTGGTTGAAGCCATTGCATCGGCCGCCAAAAAAAAGTTGGGCCTGAAAAAAGAAATTGAAGTCAACTATAATGAGGAATTGGGGGAGATCGAAGTTTTTGAATTCAAGGAAGTGGTCGACAAAGTTAAAGATCCCAACACCCAGGTTTCCTTTGAGGAGGGCAAAAAGTTGGATCCGGAGTGTGAAATCGGGGACAGCTTGGGAATTAAGATGGAGACCAGTTCCTTTGGTCGGATTGCCGCCCAATCGGCCAAGCAGGTCATCATTCAACGCATGAAGGATGTGGAACGGGATATCGTTTTTGAAGATTTTAAAGATCGCAAAGGAGAAGTGATCAACGGCATTGTCCAGAGGTTCGATAAAGGTGCGGTGGTTATCAATTTGGGACGGACGGAAGCCATCCTCCCGACCACCGAACAGATCCCCACAGAGACCTACAAACAAGGAGATCGAGTCCGGGCTTATGTCTTGGAAGTTAAAAAGATCAGCAAGGGACCTCAAGTCATTCTCTCCAGGACCCACCCCCAGTTTCTGGCCGCCCTTTTTGAAATGGAAGTTCCTGAGATATCCCAGAAAGTCGTCCGGATCATTAATGTCGTCCGAGAACCGGGAAGTCGTTCCAAAATTGCCGTGACCTCAGAGGCTAAAGATGTCGACCCCGTGGGGGCCTGTGTGGGCATGAAAGGAAACCGGGTTCAATATGTGGTTCAAGAGCTGAAGGGTGAAAAAATCGACATCATTTCTTGGAACCCTGATCCGGCCAAATTTATTTGTAACGCCCTGGCTCCAGCCGAAGTGATTCGGGTAATCATCGATGAAGTAAACCGTTCCATGGAAGTGGTTGTCCCCGATGACCAATTATCCCTGGCCATTGGCAAAAGAGGCCAGAACGTCCGTTTGGCTTCGAGGTTGACCGGTTGGAAGATTGATGTCAAAAGCGAGTCAAAATATACCAAATCCATGCGGGATGGCTATCAATCCCTGCTCCAGATCTCCGGGGTAGGAGAAGCTACGGCGGACTCCCTGTATAAGAGTGGTTACAAATCGGCCCGGGAAGTGGCCGAGTCCAGCATAGACGAGTTAGTTCAGATTTCTGGAATAACACCTAAAAAAGCCGAAAAATTATTGGAAGCAGCCAACGAATTTCTGAAAATAGCTCAACCGAAGGATGGTTTAGACGATGACCAGGAAGTCGAAGAAGAAAATCAAACCGCCAAGGAAGGAGCTGAAGAGAGTTCTTCAACCGAAGAAGAGGTCCCTGCCGGATGAGACTCTTGATCAGGCAGAGAACCTGTCGGGCCTGCCGGGGGAAAAGGGAAAAAAAAGAATTATTGAGGCTGGTCATTCTTAAAACGAATTTATTAGAAATAGATGCTCGGCAAATCATGCCGGGAAGAGGATATTATCTCTGCCAGACAGAGAGTTGTCTGGCTTGCTTGAAATCGTCTAAAAGCCGGCAAAAGGCCTTTGGCCGTGGCTTAGAGATCGGCCCGAACTTGAACCATTTTATCAACATTCCGCCATCAGGGGGGGTACATGGCCAAAATTAGAGTCTATGAATTAGCCAAAGAACTACAGATGGAGAACAAGGTCCTGGTGGACCATATTCTAAAGATGGGGATAGAAATCAAAAGTCATTCTTCATCCCTGACTGATGACGAGGTATCCCTAATCAAAGGCCATTTGAAGGGGACCAAATCTCTGGTTGTTGAAGAGCAGCGGATCAAGTCTACGGTTATCCGTCGACGAAAAAAAATCGTTGAGGTTGAACCGGGTCCGGAACCTCTTGAAGCCGAACCGATTGTGGAACCGCAGCCGGAACCGGAGATCCTGCCGACACCTCAACCTGCTCCCCCGCAGGAGAGTCCCGTCCTCGCAGAGAAACCAGGAGAACCGATCCCCGAAAGGCCGCTTGAAAAGGCCCCGACCCCTGAAAAAAGAGAAAAAAAGGAAGGAGAAAAAGAGATCACCCCTAAACCCATTCTTGAAGCAAAACTCCAACCGGTCAAACCCCCGAAAGTCGTCAAAGAAGTGCCTGCCCGAGTCATTCACCGGCCCGAGACGCCGGCTCGGGTGGTCCAGCCGGCCGAACCGGCAGCTAAAGCCGCCCAACCCCCCAAACCGACCCTGGTCCCTTCCCGTCCGGAAGAAAAAAAGGTCGAGAAAGAGCCCGAAAAACCCACGCTGAAAAAGAAGGGGAAAATAGCCAAGACATCTCCGGAAGAAGATCTGGCCAAGGTTAAAATATTTAAAAAGAAACGGGAGATTTTAGAACGCGTCGACCTGTACGATGATGTAGGGAAAGAGGCTAGGGCTTACAGAGCGGGTAAAGGGGGGAAGCTTCCGGTAAAAAAATTCAAGAAAACAGAAATCACTACACCCAAGGCGATTAAACGGCGGGTGAAGATTTCCGAGGCCATCAATGTGGGGGAATTGGCCAAAAGAATGGGCATTAAATCCGGGGATTTAATCAAAAAAATGATCGCTTTAGGACTTATGGTCACTTTAAACCAATCCATTGATTATGATGCTGCTGCTTTGGTGGCTGCCGAGTTTGGCTACGAGGCGGAAAAAGTCCATTTTGAAGAAGAACAGATCTTAAAACTTCATGCCGATCTCCCGGAGGAAATGCTGGCCAGACCACCGGTAGTGACTATTATGGGTCACGTGGATCATGGAAAAACCTCCTTATTGGATGTTATTCGGAAAACCAATGTTACCGCCGGGGAGGCCGGAGGGATAACCCAGCATATCGGAGCCTATCATGTCCAGTTAGACAAGGGGGACATCGTCTTCCTGGATACTCCCGGCCATGAGGCCTTTACGGCCATGAGAGCCCGAGGGGCCCAAATCACGGACATCGTCATTTTGGTTGTTGCCGCCGATGATGGGATGATGCAACAGACCAAAGAGGCTATCGATCATTCCCGAGCGGCTGGCGTTCCGATCATCGTGGCCGTAAACAAAATCGATAAACCCGGTGCCAATATAGAACGGGTCAAAAGACAGTTGGCCGACTATGGGCTGGTTCCTGAGGAATGGGGTGGCGATACCATTTTTGCCGAGGTATCGGCCAAAGCGGAAAAAGGAGTGGACAATCTTTTGGAATTAATCCTCCTCCAGGCCGAAGTACTGGAGTTGAAGGCCAATCCGCATAAATTGGCCGTGGGCCGGATCGTCGAAGCCCGACTGGATAAGGGTCGGGGACCGATTGCGACCATCCTGGTTCAAGGAGGGATTTTAAAGACAGGAGACCCTTTTGTCTGCGGAATCCAGTTCGGCAAAGTGCGGGCTCTCTATAATGAATGGGGACAGAAGGTGGACCAGGCTACGCCCTCTTTACCGGTCGAAGTCCACGGATTTAACGGCGTTCCCTTAGCCGGCGACGAATTCATTGTCTGCGAAGATGAAAGAACGGCAAAACAGATCGCCTTATTCCGTCTTCAGAAAAAGAGAGAGGCCGATCTGACCAAGACCAGCAAAGTGACCCTGGAAAAACTGTATGAACAAATCAAAGAAGGGCAGGTCAAGGAACTCAATATCATCCTAAAGGCCGATGTCCAGGGCTCTATTGAAGCAATCAGTGAGGCCCTCCATAAATTGAGTACCGCGGCCATCAAAGTCAATGTCATTCACAACTCTCCCGGAGCGATCACCGAGACCGATATTCTCTTGGCCTCAGCCTCTAAAGCCATCATCATCGGGTTTAATGTCCGTCTGAACCACAAGGCCCAGGAATTGGCCGAACAAGAACAGGTGGATGTGCGCTTCTATGATATAATTTACCAGTTGGTCTCGGATGTCAAAGATGCCATGGTCGGTATGCTCGAACCGGTATACAACCAGGTCGTCCACGGCCATGCCGAAATACGGGACATCTTTCACGTGCCCAAAGTCGGGGCTATTGCCGGAAGCTTTGTCAGCGATGGGAAAATAGAAAGAAATGCCAAGGCCCGCCTCCTTCGGGATCAGGTGGTCGTCTATGACGGTAAAATCGCCTCTCTTAGACGGATCAAAGACGACGTTAAGGAAGTACTGGCCGGATATGAATGCGGCATCAGGCTGGAAGATTACAATGATCTGAAGATAGGAGATGTTATCGAGTCGTATATTCTTGAAGAGGTGAAACCGGAACTGTAATAAACGGCTTAAGGTTAAAGGTCAGAGGTATGGAGTGAAAGGCTCAAAGCGTTATCCTTTTAACTTATACCTTTTACCTTGCACCTTAAACCTAGGTTTTACATATGGTCATCGGTATCCTGGAAATGATACTTTATCTGCCTGGGGCACATTCCTTAAAGGAAAAACGCCAGGTTGTTAAAAGCCTTAAAGATAAGGTCCGGAATCGATTTAATGTGGCTATCGCCGAGACGGACGACCTGGATCTTTGGCAAAAGGCCCGTTTGGGCATTTGCACCTTAGGAAATGATCGAAGGCAGGTTAACGGTCGGTTGGATCAAGTGGCTAATTTTGTTGAACGCTTACAGATCGCTTCCGACATCGATTTTCAGATCGAATTATTAGATTATTGATGGGATAGGAGTTACGAAGTTTGGGTTTCGTAATAAAGTTTTGAATACTTAAACCCCAACTCGCCATCCCCAGAGAAATAAACAAGTCCTATGCAAACGAGGCCATCTAAACCCAAACGGACCATCCAAGTCGGAGGATTAATCCAAAAAGAGATCTCCGAATTGTTACTCCGGAAAATAAAGGATCCCCGGCTGGAAATGATCACCATTTCCGGAGTAGATGTTTCGCCTGATCTGAAGCAGGCTCGGATCTTCTTCAGCCGTTTTGGAAATGCCGCCGATATTCAGCGGGCCCAGGAGGGACTTCGAAGTGCCGCCGGTTTTATCAAAAGAGAACTCGGCCAGCGATTGAAACTGCGTCATGTCCCGGAATTGGAATTTATGCATGACACCTCTTTCGAATATGGAGACCGGATTGAATCGCTGATCAAAGATTTATTTCCAGTCAAAGAGACGGTCGAATCATGAGAGCCTTGAACCTCAAACCGATCCTTCCCGAGTTTTCCGACCCATCGATCTGGGAAGGCATTTGGGTAGTGGACAAACCGACGGGTATGACCTCCAACAAGGTCCTTCAAAGACTTCGTAAGGCCACCCGTCTTCAAAGAATGGGTTATTTGGGAACCTTGGATCCCATCGCCACCGGGGTGTTGCCCGTCTGTGTCGGCTGGGCTACGAAGATTATTCCTTTTATCCCTAACCACCCCAAGGGCTATCGGGCGGTGATGATCTTGGGGCAAAAGACGGATACGCAAGACAGCTCCGGCCAGGTGATCCAGACCACTTCCCAAGCACTTCCGGATCCCAAAAGGGTCGAAGAGGTGCTCCAGGAATTCGTCGGATCCCAGGAACAGGTTCCGCCTTCGTTCTCGGCACTGAAATATAAAGGAAAACCATTGTATCACTGGGCCAGACAGGGCATTTCGATCGTTAAACCCCCCAGGCAAATTACGATCGAATCCATAACGTTTTTGGACATGAATGCAGAACGGGTCACCTTTGAGCTCTTTTGTTCCCCGGGCACCTATGTCCGGACACTCTGCCACGATGTCGGAGAACACCTGGGTTGTGGGGCTTATCTGGAGCAGTTACAAAGGATCCAAAGCGGACCGTTTACCCTTGATCAGGCCCATCCGTTAGAGAAGATCCAAAAGACTTCTCTGATCCAAGAAATTGAAGCCCTGAAAATTCCGGTAGAGGACATTTTAAAGTTTTTTCCCCATCTTGAAGTGGACTGGAAATGGAAGGAAGTAATTAAACAAGGAGGAATACTGCCTGCGGATGCGGGCCATTCCCCCTGGCCGGAGGTTGAACCGGGAAAACCGATCTTTTTAACCGGCCCTCAGGGAGATTTGTGGGCCGTTTATCAAAAGGTCGATCCCTCCAAACAATTGTTTAAACCTATTCGGGTTATTATTTAATTATTATAATCAAGGAGGTATATCGTGGGATTATACGCAGAACAAAAAAAAGAGCTACTGGGCAAATTCGGGTTACACCCCACAGACACCGGTTCCCCAGAAATACAAATTGCTTTGTTAAGTGAACGAATCAAATACCTGACGGAACACTTCAAAACCCATCAAAAAGATCACCACTCCAGACGGGGGCTTCTTAAGCTAGTGGGGCAACGAAAAAGGATGTTAAGTTATTTGAGAAAGAAAGATGCCGAACGGTATCGAACCCTTATACAAGAGTTGGGAATAAGAAAATAAAGCCTTCCTATTCCCGATAGAGGAGCCTACGAGTATGGTAAAAGTAGTTACTACTGAAATAAACGGAAGAAGCCTGAGCATCGAGACTGGACGGGTAGCCAAACAAGCCAGCGGTGCGGTTCTGGTTCAATACGGGGAGACCATTGTCTTAGTGACGGCCGTGTCTTCCAGCGATATCCGGGAAGGAATCGATTTTCTGCCCCTCACGGTTGATTATCAAGAGATGGCCTATGCGGCCGGCCGAATTCCCGGGAGTTTTTTCCGACGAGAAGTGGGTCGGCCCAGCGAAAAAGAAACGTTGACTTCCCGATTGATTGATCGGCCCTTGAGGCCTCTTTTCCCTAAAGGGTATCATTTTGAAACCCAAATCATCGCCACGGTGCTTTCGACCGATCAGGAAAATGATCCCGATATCCTGGCCATGATCGGGGCTTCAGCTGCCCTGGAGGTCTCGCCTATTCCCTTTTTAGGACCGATTGCCGGTATTCGGGTGGGCCGAATCAACGGTGAACTGATTTTAAATCCAACCAATTCCCAATTAAAGGAAAGCGATATCAATCTGATCGTAGCCGGGACCAAAGAAGCCGTGGTTATGGTTGAAGGAGGAGCCAAAGAGGTTCCGGAAGAGGATTTGGTCAAGGCGATTTTTTTCGGACATCAGGGATTTCAGGATATCCTCGACCTCCAAAAAAAATTAGGCCAGGCAGTTGGGAACACCAAAACAGCATGGCCGGCTCCGGTGGCGGATGACACCTTAAAGAACCGGGTTTATGAATTGGCTAAAAGTCCTTTAAAAGAGGCCTTGACCCTTCCGGGGAAAATGGAGCGGCAAGATCGGGTCCATGAAATTCAGACCGACCTTTTAGAAGAACTGACCAAAGAAAATCCGGATCTGAAAAATCAAGTAAAAAAGTTCTATGAAGGTTTAGAACGACAACTAATCCGCGAGATGGTCTTGAAGGAGAAAACCCGGATTGGCGGGAGAGGTTTTACGGAAGTCCGTCCCATCTCCTGTGAAGTAGGCCTGCTGCCCAGGACCCATGGATCGGCCCTATTCTCCCGGGGCGAAACCCAAGCCTTGGCCGTGACGACCTTGGGAACTTCTTCAGACGAACAACGGATCGACTCTTTGAACGGAGAAACGTTCAAAGCTTTTATGCTCCATTATAATTTTCCTCCCTATTCGGTCGGCGAAGCCAGGATGCTGCGGGGGCCGGGACGGCGGGAGATTGGACATGGAGCCTTGGCTGAAAGGGCCTTACTGCCCATCTTACCTGCCAACGGCGATTTCCCTTATACTATCCGTATCGTCTCGGAGATCTTAGAATCCAATGGCTCATCGTCCATGGCCACAGTCTGCGGCTCCAGTCTGTCTCTGATGGATGCCGGTGTGCCCATTAAATCCCATGTAGCCGGTGTAGCCATGGGATTAATTATGGAGGAAGGAGAAGTCGCTGTCCTGACCGATATCCTAGGGGATGAAGACCATGGCGGGGATATGGATTTTAAAGTAACCGGGACGGAAACCGGGGTTACGGCCGTACAGATGGATATCAAGATAACCGGCGTGACCCAAGAGATCATGAGCCAGGCCTTAAGTCAAGCCCGCGATGGAAGGTTGTCCATCCTTCATCTGATGAATAAGACCATCAATCAGCCCAGAACCAGCATATCCGATTATGCCCCCAAGATTACCACCATTGAAATCAATCCTGAAAAAATCAGGGAAGTGATCGGCCCGGGAGGCAAGGTCATCCGGGCGATCGTCGCCGAAACAGGAGCAAAAATAGAGGTGGAAGATTCGGGTAAAGTCATCATTGCTTCTTCCGACAGCAAGAGCGTCGATCGGGCCATAGCCATGATCAAAGAAATCGTTCAGGAGGTTGAGATCGGCCAGATTTATTTGGGCAAAGTCATTAAAATCATGGATTTCGGTGCCTTTGTCGAGATATTACCCGGAACCGAAGGGTTGGTCCATATCTCTCAGTTGGATAATCATCATGTCAAAAAAGTAACCGATGTGCTTAAAGAAGGAGACGAGGTTATGGTCAAAGTCCTGGATGTGGACCGTCAAGGGAAAATCCGCTTGAGCCGTAAGGCCGCCCTGGGCCAGTCCCCTTCAGAAAAGCAATAGACTATGGTACAAAAAACCATCTTAGATAACGGCATTCGGATCGTTACCGAGCCCCTGCCCTATCTGTATTCCGCATCAGTAGGGATCTGGGTGGATAACGGCTCCCGTGATGAAAAGCCGGAAGAGAGCGGGACATCTCATTTCATCGAACACATGATCTTCAAAGGGACCCGGAACCGAACGGCCTTGGAGATTGCCAAGGAGATGGATGCCATTGGAGGCATGTCCAATGCCTTCACCTCCAAAGAACAAACCTGTTTTTATAATCGGGTCTTGGAAAATCATCTGGAACAGGGAGTGGAGATCCTTTTGGATATTTTTCTGAACTCCCTCTTTGATCCGGAAGAGTTGGAGAGGGAGCGTCTGGTCGTTCTCCAGGAAATCAGTATGGTCGAAGATACCCCGGATGAATACACCCATGTCCTCCTGGGAGAAACGGCCTATGAAGGAAACGCCTTGGCTCAACCGATTTTGGGAACACCCCAAACGGTTCAAGCCCTTAATCAGAATAAAATCCTGGATTACTTAGGGCGAGCCTATGGGCCAGAAAAGATAGTGGTTGCCGCAGCCGGGAAGGTCGAACATGAGTCCTTTGTAAAGTTAGTTGCTCCGGCCTTGGAGACTATCCGGCCCATTTCGGCCGGCCATAATCGCCACAGCCCAATCCTTTCTTCCCGGACAAAAGTGGTTTCCAAGGATTTGGAACAGGTCCACTTGGCTTGGGCTACCCGAGCTCCGTCTGTTACCGATCCAAAACGGTATGCCAGTACCTTGTTGAACATCTTGATGGGCGGGAACATGAGCTCCCGCCTTTTTCAAGAGGTCAGAGAAAAACGGGGACTGGCCTATACCATTTATTCTTTCCTTTCTTCATACCGGGATATCGGTATGTGGGGAATCTATACGGCCGTGGCTAAGGAAACCCTTTTGGAAACGTTGGAAGTCATCGGTCAGGAACTCCGGAAGATCAAAAATGGGGAGCTTTCCGGACCTGAATTGGACGCCGCAAAGGAATTTGTTAAAGGCGGCATTCTGCTAGGGGCCGAAAGCAGCGATAACCGGATGACCCGGATTGCCAAGAACGAACTGACCTTCGGCCGTGACGTGCCTTTTGAGGAAATTTTGGAGGATCTGGAAAAAGTGACCCCTCAAGACCTGGTCGCCCTGGCCGAAGAGATTCTCCAACCTGAGCAGTTTTCCCTAGTTTCCCTGGGACCGGTGAACCCGGAAACCCTTCCCTCCCCGGCTATAGCCTTATCATGAAAAGCCCCGGAAAGCCGGATCAATCGCCTGGCGAAAAAAGTCCGGAACATAACGGGCTGATCCTGAAAATTCGTCGTCTCAACCCGGAGAAAGACCAGGACCTTCCACTCCCCGGATATATGAGTTCCGGGGCCTCTGGGCTTGATCTGCCCGCGGCCATCGAAGAGGAGCTCGTTCTGGCCCCGGGAGAAATCCGCCTCATCCCCACCGGACTGGTCTTGGCCATCCCCCCTGGCTATGAAGGCCAGGTCCGCCCCCGGAGCGGCCTGGCTTTAAAACACGGCATCGGCCTGATTAACAGTCCGGGGACGATCGATTCCGATTACCGGGGAGAGATCGGCATCGCCCTGATTAATCTGGGGCCAAAACCCTTTACCCTGCGCCGGGGAGACCGCATCGCCCAACTGGTCATCAACCGGGTATATCAGGCCCATATCCGGCTGGTGGACGATCTGGATCAGACCGAACGGGCCGATGGCGGATTCGGGCACAGCGGAATTTAATCTCTTTTCCTCTTTAACGGTCTTTCCCCCACTCTCCTAAACCCTCTTGACCCTTTTCCCGAGAAGACCTTGACACTTCCCCGTTTGGAGTTTATGTTACGCTATTAACCTTTCCCAGAGGAGGCGGAAATGGATCAGGATCGATTAGCCGAAATCATCCGGCGGAGATTAAATTTAGACGGTCAAGACTGGACGGTCATTAAAGAAAATCCTAAATTTAAACGGTTATTTCAAAATGCCTTGGAAGCGTCCAAATACCGGTTGGAGGCCGAGGTCATTGAATCGAAAGGGTGTCATTCAGGGCATGTGGTCGGACAAAAACTGATTTTCGACAACTCGGGAAATCTCCTGACCAAAGAATGTCCGGATCGGGTCTGTGCTTTTTTAATGCCTAATTTGACGGTCTTGATCAATGCTTTTTTCGAGAATATGATGAATGGCCGGGATCCGAATGAAGTGATGTTTAACACTACGGGATGTTTTGATACGGGTCCACAATGCGGCGGCTGGGGTCATGTCGTGTTTAAAATGACCGCTGTGCCCCGAACCTGAACTTCATTCAAGCCTGGACTGAATCGGGTTGAACCTACGGTTGGGCCGATCGATGATCTTCGATTTCTTTCAGCAGCCGTGACCGATCAAAATAGACCTCGTTCCGGCAAATCTTTCCGCCCCCGTCCAACTGAACGAGGCAGACGCCGATCACCTCGATGATTTGGCTTCCAACCGGGATGGAGGCTTGCCACTTATTCAAGAAACCGCCCTCAAGAGGAATGCCTTCAATCTGGGTCCAGACCCATTTGGGATTGTAGGCCAAAAGCCTCCCGAAATAAGCCAACAAAGCCGGCTTTCCTTTGACACCTTCGGGTACGGCCGGATCGAGATAAAACGTATCGTTCGAGTAGAAGCTGGCCAGATGCTCCGGATCGTTCCCGGTCCAGGCCGGAAGCCAGGCTTCAGCGAACTGCCGTGCTTCCCTTGCAGTAAGATATTGCATAAACCCTCCAGTGGCTCAACTGTTACTGGCCATAACTTATTGTTCCTTTAAAAACTCTTTTACCGTCAATCCGATGTCCCGGGCAATCCTTTTCAAAAGGATGGGAGAGATGTCACGACCTTGGTGAAAAGGGACTGTGGTACCCCTTCCATCTGCATGCCTGAACTGCTTATGCCCCACCCTTTTGCCGGGCCTCAAAAAACCCCATTGCTTCCAAGATGGCAATGACTTCCGCAGGTTTGAGAACCGGGAGGTCGCCCATGGTTATGCTACCACCACGTTTTGCGTTCCCACAAACTCGGCTTCCAATCTCGGTTCACCTTCTTCAAGAAGCAATTCAACGACTTCTTTGAGGTTGCGATTCAATTCCTCCAGACTTTCTCCTTGGGAATGAGCGCCAGGGAAGCCCGGGATATAACCGACATAAAAACCGGTGTCCGGACATCGTTCAATAACGGCGGTATATGACCTCATGTTTTTCTCCTTGTATTAATTTTTTCGTCTAGAATAGGACCAAGTCAAGCGCTTGATTATTCGTTATTAATCTCCCAGAAATAGGCATTTTTAGGACCTATAAAGCCCTTTTTAGGCCTAAAAAGGGCTTTATAGGAAGCAACGCTTTCCCATAACCGCGATGCCTTCATTCCCCCTCCAGGACATCCCTTCCGATTGTTTGCCCTGGCCATTAATTTTCCATACCGCTCTTTTTGCCCCCAAAAAACTCAATATAGTCCCATTTTAAAGGCCAAGTTTGACTTCATTTCATATTATATCAATCCATTAACGTGGCCCGACCCCGTTTTTCGTTAGGCAATCGGTTGTTTCCCGCATCTATGGTCATGAGGCATCGAAAAAGTCTGAGTCGATTTGTTTGACTTCATACTGATTGCGAACCTGTACCCCGACATTGTATTGATACATCAGGTCAACCAGACGTTCTCCATCTACAAGAATGATTGTATGATGCGCCTCGTGGGCTTTCTTTGATGCTTTTTCATCAAAGCTGCTGGTCGTCACAAATACGCCTTTTGTGGTGTCTCCACTCATTGCGCCGATAAAGTTACGAATATCAGTTTCCCGAACTTTGCTGTCGGTGTAACGCTTGGCCTGTATGTATATCTTCTCCAACCCCAGCTTGTCTTCGTTTATTATTCCGTCAATTCCGGCATCTCCAGACTTGGATGTCTCTGTGAAGTCTCCATACCCCATCCTCTTCAACAGAATGAGAATAACCTTCTCAAAATAGAACGGATCGATTTCGCGCAACCTCTCTAGTAGTTCAGATTTCGTTTGTGCCTCGATCTCAGAAAACCCGGCATCTATCATATCCTGTGGAGATTGCTCGGCAGCAACAGGTGTGTCCGTCTGTTTTGTCTTTTCTACGGCGTAGAAATCCATCAGATTCGATTCCATGTCACGAAGAGTCACTCCCTGAGCGCAGGCTTTCTTTCCCGCTTCGGTGATCTGAACCATGCCGCGCTTCGGATAATGAACGAGCCCGCCCTTCTTGAGATAGGACTTTCCCCATGCAATTCGATTTTCAATCAGCACCTCACCGCTTTTTGTGTTCTGTTGCAGCAATTCTTTGGGCAAATCCGAGTAGTATTGCTCCTGAACTCGCTTGATGAGTTCGCGATGATGAACGACCTCTCCGTTGCTGAGGGTCTGAAGAATCGGCATGAACGTCTCGTTAAACTTTGGTAGTTCCATATCTTGTCCTCTCATGCCTAATGCGGCGTTGACCCGTGGCCCGCAGCGTGCGGGGGCCGAAGGCCCATGTGCGCGGAGGGACATCGCGGTCCAATGGCCTGGTTGGCGCCAATGGGCGCCGGTTCACCTGCGGAACCGAGGCCAAATGAAATTTGGACGAGGGGACGTCAGGTGCAACCGCGTTGTTCTGCCACGCCGTAAGACCTTTTCCCATTCATTCAATTATGGATAATTACCCAATCTTCCTTATTCTTTTACTAAAAAACTGAATAAAATATCCCCTATTCCATTCACCTTCTCGTCTACCCCTTATGTATAATCTTTTTTAAATCCCCATCAAGAAGTTCCCAAAGATCGGGATGGCTTTCGACTAACCTAGCAATATCACCAAGATCTTTAAGTTTTTTACTTTGCCTTCTTTCCGGATCTCGCCAAGCCTTGATTTTACCCTGAAGGGTATCTTCCAAAGAGGCTACACGCATTAAAATTCCGTGTATATCTGCCGGTACGGAACGACCGGGAAACTCTTTATAAAAATCCTCCGTGCTCAATTGGAGGTTCACCTTAGAACGCCCTTTAAAGTTTATAGACCATTGGAAATGCTCCGCCTTAAATCCGGCCTCCTCAAGAAATTTTACGGCAAGTTCTACGGATTCCGCAGCTACGACAAAAACAACATCCTGTGTGACCATAGGTTCAGTCGCCCAGTGATTAACGGCTATCCCCCCAATGGCGCACCAGGAAAGATCCGCCCGCTCCAGGCAATCAACCATACGCATAACATCATCCGCTCCTCCTGCCGTCTGCCAGTCATAAAATTTCTTGGGTGTCATGTCGCGATCCTTAATTTTTCTTCTTTTAACATTCTATCGTATTAAATAATATCAGATAATTTGTTTTCAGTCAAACATGGAAAAGAATCATCTTGACGTAAGTTATTAAGTTTATTATTATTTAATAATAAAGAAAGCTTGTTGTCGATATTCTATTGTAATTATGGTTCATCATGTCGAGCAAGTCATCTCCCGGTCTTTATGTCCATATCCCCTTTTGTCGGAGCAAGTGCCCCTATTGTGATTTCTACTCCCATACGGATTTATCCCTAGTGCCGCGATGGTTGGAGGGCGTAGAAAAGGAAATCGGATTCTATCAGGATCGCTTTTTCCTTTTTGACACCCTTTATCTAGGAGGTGGGAGTCCGTCGAGTTTGTCTGAGAAAGAATTGGACCGACTTTTGGATCTCCTCTTGGGCGAATTTCATTTTACCCCAGATGTGGAGAGGACTATCGAGACGAATCCCAATGATTTGAATCCGGCTAAACTGCAGATGCTTAGGCAGCGAGGATTCAACCGGATCAGCCTGGGTGTGCAGTCTTTTGATGACCAGGAATTATTGTTTTTAAAAAGAGGCCACACCAGCAAAGAGGCGGAAGCTGCCCTAAACCGGATTCGGGAGGCCGAATTTCAGAACCTAGGGATCGACCTTATTTACGGCCTTCCGGGGCAGAGCGTCGAACAGTGGCGGGCCACTCTGGAAAAGGCCTTGATGTTCAGTCCCGAACACCTTTCCTGTTATCAATTGTCCATAGCCAAAGGAACCCTTTTCTGGGGGTTGAAAGAAAAAGGAAGACTTCAACCCATAAGCGAGTCCGAAGAAGAAACCTTTTTTCTGATGACGTCTCACTTTCTACAGGATCATGGTTATATCCATTATGAAATCTCTAATTTTGCCCGAAAGGAAAGCTATTTCTCCAAACACAACCAGAAGTATTGGCAACGGCTGCCTTACCTGGGCTTAGGACCTTCAGCCCATTCCTTTGAAGGGAGTAGGCGGTGGTGGAATATCCGGTCTCTCCACAAATACTGCCAGGTCCTGGAACAAAATGAACAGCCCATAGAAGGTCAGGAAGAACTTAACGCCGATCAGATTCGGCTGGAAACGATCAGTCTGGGCTTAAGAACCAAAGCAGGAGTGGAACTACGCCATTTGGAAGGCCTACCGGATCTGGAAAGAAAGATTAGCAAGTTGGTTGAATCAGGGTGGGTGTTGGTTGAGACGAATCGTCTTGTTCCGACATTAAAGGGCTTTCTAGTAGCGGATAGATTACCACTGTTGTTTTAAAAAGTCTGAAAATAATTATTGGCGCGGATTTCACGGATTACGCGGTAATGCTTATAAAAGAAAATGATCAGATGGAGTTTCCGATTGACGGTATCCTGGACCTCCACACCTTTCAGCCCCAAGAGGTGAAAGAGCTGATCCCGGAATATTTCGCGGCCTGCCGAACTAAAGGGATTCTCGAAGTACGCCTCATCCACGGAAAAGGCAGCGGCACCCTGCGCCGATTCGTCCATAGCCTCCTACAGCGCCTCCCGGAAGTAAAGGCTTTTCAGCCGGCCGGGGAAGAGGCTGGCGGTTGGGGAGCTACCTTGGTTACCCTGAACCCCCTTTAGTTTGAAAATAAATTTTTTAGCACGGATTTAATGGATATGACGGATATGACCAAGATCTATCTCTCATCCGCCTGCGGCGGAAGAGGGTCTTCAGAAAAGGAATACTCCTTTTCTGAAGATAAAAAGAAGAGCCGTGTTAATCCCTGTGTCAGGCTTCCCCTGACCCGAGCCTAAACAAATCTTGCGTTGTCCAATTTTCATCCTTTATGGCGCCTGCTTTCTTTCCTCCTTATCCACCCACTTCGATTTCCAACAAAACGATTGACAACAACTGATAATAACTATAAATTATTAAATAAATTAAAATTTTGTAGACGTTTTAGTTGGGATGGAGGACGGTCAAACTAATGAGAAAAAAAACGGGGGAGGTTTTGAATATAAATGAGTTAGCTTCCTATTTAAAGATCCCTAAGTCTACACTCTATAAGATTGTTCGGGAGGGCAGGATCCCCTCACAAAAGGTCGGACGGCACTGGCGTTTTCATAAAGTGGCCATCAACCAATGGCTGGCCCTTGGATCGACTAATGATCGCAAGTAAAACGGCCAGGACTATGCCCCAGTGCCCCTTTTTTCTCCTATTCATCAGGAGAACAGGAAATATTTGTTTATTACAAACTGTGGAGTTTAAACTCCTTGACTTCATGAACCTCGAGATGACGACAAGCACGGTCAGAAACAAAAAATATTCCCCGGTGTGGTTACTACTTATAATCTTGGTAATTTTTTTTACTTTTACCCAAGTCGGGGCGGGGGGACTTTCTTTCAATGAACAAGATTACCTTAGAAAAAAGGGGGCGATTACTTTTGTCAGCCAAACCCATTATCCTCCTTTTGAATTCATTAGTGCCGATGGCGATCACATCGGGATGTCTATTGAGCTGGTCCGCTGGATAGCTACCGAATATGGATTTCAGATCAAGCTAACCCATACCTCCTTTAAAAAAGCCCAGCAGGCGATCCTCTCCGGACAAGCCGATGTCTTGACCGGTTTGTTATACAGTGATAAACGGGAACAGGTTTTTGATTTCAGCAAAGATGTCTACAAAATCCCGGTTTCCATATTTATAGTATCGGAACGATCGGACATCCTGGGGATTAATAACCTCCAGGGCAAAATCATCGCCATGCAGGCCGGTAGTTATGCCCAAGAGTTTCTGGAAGCAAAGAACATCTCTTTTAAAACGATTTTCACCAAGGATATAGCCGAGGCTATCAATCTGGTCATCGCCGGTCAGGCTGATGCCGTTATCGGTGGTGAACAGATTGTCTTCCACCATAGTTTTTCCAATAACCTGATCAAGCAAATAAAAAAAGTCAGCAAACCGCTTTATATCGGTCAAATCTGTATGGCGGTCAAAAAACCTAATCCAATCCTCATCAGCATCCTGAACAAAGGCATTGATCGAGCCCGCCGGGAAGGGGTCCTGGATCAAATCAACAGGAAATGGATGGGTGAAGAACTCTCCCCGCCCCCTCCCCGGATCATCACGTACGTAATTATTTTGCTGGTTATCGCCGCGCTGTTCGGCCTTACGGCCCTAATGATCTGGTTTTGGAATTTCCGACTCCGGGCCCAAATGAAGGCCAGGACAGCTGCCTTGATCGGTTCGGAGAATACCCTGCGGGCCATCCTGGCGGCCTCCCCGGTAGGCATCGGGCTGGTCCGGGGGCGGACCATCGGCTGGCATAATCAGGCCATGAGCCGCATGTTGGGATACGAACCCGAAGAATTGACCGGGAAGGACCTGGAAACTCTTTACCCTGACCGGAAGGTGATGGTCTCAACCTCTGAGAGGATTAGACAGGTGATCCGGGAAGAACCGAGTGCCGCCGTGGAAACCCAATGGATCCGTAAAGACGGCTCAATTTTTGATTGCCTGATTAAATATGCCCCCTTGCCTCCTGAGGGCGGAAAATCAATAGCCATTACCATCGCAGAAGATATCACCGAACGCCGGCGGGCTGAGGAGGCCCTGATACAGGCGGAATCCCAGGCCCGGGCCTTCCTGGAATCCAACCCAGATCCGATGATAGTTTATGATCGGGAAGGGAAGACGATGTACCTCAATCCGGCCTTCACCCGCGTTTTCGGCTGGAGTCTGGAAGAGCTTCAAGGCCGGACCATCCCTTTTCTTCCTCAAGAGTTGATCCCAATGACTATGGCCCATATCAAGGCCCTATACCAAGACGGCCAACCGACCTCTTTTCAATCCAAGAGGCTGACGAAGTCGGGACAGTTACTGGATGTAGTCATCAGTGCCGCCGGGATTAAAGATCTCCTGGGAATTGTTGTTGGGATGATGGTCAATATTACCGATATAACCGGCTTCAAACAGATCGAGGCCGAACGGCTTCGTCTGGCAACGGCCCTGGAACAAGCGGCCGAGACCATCGTCATTACCGATGTGACTGGGTCCATCCTGTATGCCAACCCTGCCTTTGAGAAGACTACCGGTTACTCTCTGGAAGAGGCCCTGGGAAAGAATCCGTCCATCTTAAAAAGCGGAAAGCAGGACGAGGAGTTTTATCACCAACTCTGGGCGACCATAAAAGAGGGACAGGTCTGGAGCGGCCATTTCTTTAACAAGAAAAAAGACGGAACCTTGTACGAAGAAGAAGCCATGATTTCCCCGGTCCGCAATGAGGCCGGAGAGATCATCAATTTTGTAGCGGTCAAACGCGATGTGACCCGTGAAGTCCAACTGGAAAACCAGCTTCGCCAAGCCCAAAAAATGGAGGCCATCGGGACCCTGGCCGGTGGAATCGCCCATGACTTTAATAATATTTTGAGTGCGGTTATGGGGTTCACCGAACTGGGACTGAAAAAAGCCGAACAGGGGATGGCCAACACCGCCGAACTCCAACAGGTCCTGGAAGCGGCCGAACGGGCCAAAGAACTGGTCAAACACATCCTGACTTTTAGTCGAAAGGCGGAGATCGCACTGGTTCCTCTTCAGTTGAATGAAATGGTCACTCAATCGATAAAAATGATCAAACGAACCATTCCCAAGATGATCGAGATCAATCTCAACCTGGCCGGGGAGTTGAAAACCATCAAGGGAGATAGCGGCCAGCTCCACCAGATCTTCTTAAACCTAAGTTCCAATTCGGCTGATGCCATGCCGGAAGGCGGTAAGCTGACCATTCGGACGGATAATGTGACGGTTACGGAAGACCTCTGTTCAGCCTGTGGGGCCCAACTGAGTGGGGATTTCGTCCTTATGGAATTAAGCGATACCGGTCAGGGGATGGACGAGGAAACCCTTGTCAATATCTTTGATCCCTTTTTTACGACCAAGGATGTGGGCCGGGGTACCGGCCTGGGACTTTCCACCGTCTTCGGAATCGTTCATGCCCATTCCGGACACATTGTCTGCCATAGCCGATTAGGTGAAGGAACCAGTTTTGCGATTTATTTTCCCGTTTCCGGTTCCGAAGACGCTCCCTCTGAGTCTCTGCCTTCTTCCTTCAGCGGAGAATTGCAGGGACGGGAAACCATTCTCCTGATCGATGATGAACCGACCATTCGAAATATCGGACAGGAAGTTTTGACCGGTTTCGGATACCATCCGCTCCTGGCGGCCAGCGGAGAAGCGGCCTTGGAGATCTATCGGGGAAAAGGGAAATCTATCGATCTGGTCATCTTGGACATCAACATGCCGGGTATGGGGGGGCATAAATGTCTCTCTGAGCTGTTACGCCTAAATCCGGAGGTGAAGGTTATTATCGCTAGTGGTTATTCACACGAGGGACAATTGAAAGATACCATTGAATCAGGGGCTCGGGCCTATATTCATAAACCCTACAGCCAGATTGAGATGATTAAGACGATCCGTCGGATTCTGGATGAGGGATAAGGCCGTCAGTGAATCATTAGGCCACTGGGAGCGATCAAGTCGGAGCTTATGATTTTAATCCATCCGCCAGTGGCTAAACCCTCCGAACCTCCGGCCGGTTTGGCCAAACTGGCCGGAGCCCTAAAACACCACCGTCTAATGGCCCGGTTTGTTGATGCCAACCTGGAGGCCCTTGAGCATCGTCTTAAGGGATCCATGGGCAGAATCGATAGATGGACCAACCGAGCTGCTAAGCACCTGTCCGCAAATCTGGCCTCCTTGTGCGACGGCCAAGCCTTCCGCCAGATCGATCATTACAAACGATCCGTCTTGGACATCAATCGGGTCGTCCAGGCAGCCCTGCCTCAGGTGGACGGCACGCTCTCTTTAGTGAATTACACCGATTCCCGGCTCTCACCGGTGCGCAGTCAGGATCTGATCCGGGCGGCCGAACAACCCGAAGGGAATCCCTATTATGACTATTTCCGTACCCGCCTGGACGACCTGATGGAGGAGCAACCGTCCCGAGTGGGGATTTCCCTTAATTATCTAAGCCAGGCCCTTTGTGCCTTTGCCCTGGCCGGCTATTTACGGAAAAAGGCCCCCGGTTTAAAAATTATCATGGGGGGCGGTTTGGTGTCCTCCTGGATGGCTGCCCTGAAAGGGCGTAATCCTTTTGCAGGGCTGATTGATGAATTAATTCCCGGGCCGGGAGAAGGCCCCTTGCTTTTAAGACAAGGGATTGAGGATAGGCTTAACCATTACCGGCCGGATTACACAGCCTTTAGGGATAATCGATATTTGTCGCCGGGATTTATTCTGCCCTACAGCGCTTCCAGCGGCTGCTATTGGAATCAATGCTCCTTTTGCCCTGAGTGTGCTGAAAAAAACCGCTACCGCCCTGTTTCTTCTCAACAGGTTTTGATGGATCTAGAAGTGCTGATTGAGGAAACTCGGCCGGTATTAGTGCACCTGCTCGATAATGCCCTCAGTCCGGTACTTCTTAAGCACCTTTGCCAAAATCCCCTGTCCGCACCTTGGTACGGCTTCGCCCGCATGTCCAAAGAACTGACTGATCCGGATTATGGACGGGCCTTGAAGCGCGCCGGGTGTGTCATGCTCAAACTGGGTTTGGAATCAGGGGATCAAACGGTTCTGGACCGCCTGAATAAAGGAATTGATTTGGAAACGGCTTCAGGTGCTCTAGACAATCTGAAAGCTGCCGGAATTGAAACCTATGTTTATGTTTTGTTTGGAACCCCGGCCGAGGACCTTCGCCGGGCCAGACGCACTTTGGATTTCCTTGTCCGGCATAGCCGGTCCATCGATTTTCTAAACCTGGCTATTTTTAATTTGCCGATCCACAGTCCGGATGCCCGGGATCTGGAAACGGATTCGTTCTATGAAGGGGACCTTTCTCTCTACCGACAGTTTCGTCACCCCCTGGGATGGGATCGTCCTTTGGTCCGGCAGTTTCTGGATCAGGAAGTCAAAAGGCATCCGGCCGTAGCCGCCATCCTCCGCCGAGACCCGCCTTTGTTCACCTCCAATCATGCACCGTTCTTGGCAGGTTGTTAAAAAAGATTCTTCTACGTTATTTCCCTCATCCTTTTGGAGCAACCTGCAATAAACTGATTTTTCAGTGACCTTGTAAAAATTCCAGTAAATGCTGATTGAATAAGCTAGCCTGTTGGATGTTGGACAAATGGCTGGCCGAGGGAAGAATGACCAGCTTCGATCCTTTTATCCGCTCATGGATGGCCTCGGAGGCGGCTACCGGTGTTCCGGGATCATCCTGCCCCACCAGAATCAAAGTAGGAAGGGCTATGGCGGGGAGCCTCTCTATAAAATTAAGCCGGCCGATGGCCTCACTGCAGCCGATATAACCGGCCACTGAAGTGGCCAGAAATTGACTGCGGATAGGCTCCAGGGTTTGGACTTGCTCTTGGGCATAGGGTGCGGTGAACCATCGTTCCAATGTTCCTTCAACCAAGGCGGAGAGGCCTTGGTTGCGGGCTGTTTCAATACGTTCCCGAAGGATCGGCAGGGCCGGAGGGGGTAGATAGGCCGAGGTAGAACAGAGGGTCAGAGTGAGCAGCCGATCCGGGTGCTTCAAGGCCATGGCCTGGGCGATCATCCCCCCGATGGACAAACCCACAAAATGGACCCGGTCAATCTTCAAAGCATCCAGCAAATACAGGGCATCATCCGCCAGTTGTTCCAAAGTATAGGCCCCCTCGGAAATATCACTGTTTCCGTGGCCGCGCATATCATAAGTCAGCACCTGATAACGGCCTTCCAGGGCAGTCCGCTGGAGATTCCACATGGCCAGGTTTGACCCCAGAGAATGACTGAGCATAACCACGGGCGCCCCGCTTTTCCCGGTCAATTCATAATTCAAATGAATGCTTCCTGCTTTGATCCGCATGGTCCCTCCTTTTTTCCCATGGATATGATTTTATCATACCTTCTTTTAGACAGGCGGTCAAAAAGATTTTAATTTTTAGGCCTTCAGAGGCCAGGGATGGCCTAGATAGAAAAAATCCTTTGATGATTGCCTTTCCGGACTCTAACAAGGTATACTATCCAATGAAGCCGTCCGGTCATCTTGACTAAACCAAAACCGGTTCATCACGGCGATCAGAGACAAGGATGATCATCCGGTCATGAACAGGAATAATCGATCAAAATTTTTCCATTTCCCCAATTTACTCCTGACCTTAGCGGTGCTCTTTTGGTCGGGAAATTTTATTGTCGGACGAGCTGTCCGGACTGATATACCTCCTGTTGCCTTGGCCTTTTGGCGATGGGCCGGTGCATCATTCTTGGTCTCTTTTTTGGCCTGGCCCCATTTGAAACAGGACTGGCAAGTGATCAAGGCCCATTGGCCAATTTTAATACTCCTTTCCGCCATCGGCGTGGCCTCATTCAATACCTTGGTTTATACCGGCCTGCAATGGACCATAGCCTTAAATGCTTTTCTGATTCAAGCCATGATGCCTGTTTTGATAGTCTTGATGTCTTTTCTTTTGTTTCGAGAAAAAATTTCCTTCCGGCAGATTGGGGGGGTTTTTCTTTCCCTCATCGGAGCGCTGGCCATAATTATCCAGGGCAATGTTCGAACCCTCTTATCGCTTTCTCTCAATCTAGGCGACCTCCTCATCTTCTTAGCCGTGGGAAGTTATGCCGGGTATTCAGTGCTTTTGCGCAAAAGGCCTCCGATTCATTCACTCAGTTTTTTAGGGGTCACCTTTGTCATCGGGGCTTTGATGCTGGTGCCTTTTTATCTGTGGGAGTCCTGCCTCTTCCGATCCATCCATTTCGACGATCGGACCCTACTGGCCGTCGGTTATGTAGCGGTCTTTCCTTCAATCGTTTCTTATTTTTGTTACAACCGGGGAGTGGAACTGGTCGGCGCCAACCGGGCCGGTCTGTTTCTTTATCTCATGCCGGTTTTTGGCAGCCTGATGGCCATAGTCTTCCTTGGAGAATCGTTCCGTTGGTTTCATGGAATCGGTATCCTAATGATCGTCCCCGGCATCTTCTTAGCCGCCGGATCGCAATACCCCTTTAAAAAGACTCAACGGAACAAGAAGGATTAACTGATTTCCACCACCACCATCGTCCCATAGCCAAACTGCTGGTGCGCGACAGTTTCAAGCGGACCGGCAAGTTGATCATTACTTCGATTGTGGATGATCCCGAACAGGTCGTTCATGGGTCGGTCGGTTCGGAACTGCAGGCCTTTTTCGACTCCTTGGGTATAGGTCACCTCTTGGAGTTCAATTTAAATTACCGGCACAGGAATTCGCACGAAAAAAGAAAAGGAAACAAAGCCTCCCTATCCTAAAATATTCTCTTATCTTGGGCTCCATCAGATATGATTGGGAAGTAGACACATGTAAGTTTCAGATCCTTTCATTTGTCTTTAAATCATGGTACAATTTAAAACAACGGGGGCAAGTCCAATTCTTATGAAAAAAGTTTACCATTTTTGGATCGGAATACTCGGATTAGTGGTTTTCCAAACCGCCCTGTTTCTGCGGGTACCTGGGGTAACGACGTTTTTCTATTCCCTGATCTGGTGGTCCTATATCATTATGATTGACGGCCTTGTTTACCGACTCCGGGGAAACTCCCTAATGATCAACCGGACTAAAGAATTTTTCAGTTTGATCCCATGGTCGGTGGTCATCTGGCTTATTTTTGAAGGATTTAATCTGGTCCTGAAAAACTGGTATTATATCGGAGTGCCCAAACCGATCTGGATCCGCTGGCCCGGTTATGTCGTCGCCTTTGGAACGGTTCTGCCGGCAATTTTGGAGACCAGTGATCTTCTGGCGGCTTTAGGTTTTTTCACTGAAAAGCGTTTGAAACCGGTTCGGATTCAAGGTGCCTGGTTTCGTCCCCTGATCATCACCGGAACCTTATGCCTGGTTCTGCCTCTATCCTTACCCCTTTTCTGCTTTCCTCTGGTTTGGCTGGGATTTATTTTTCTCTTGGAACCCTTTAATTACCGGACTGGCAGAGCCTCTCTCTTGAAAGATTTGGAAGAGGGGAAAATTGGAACTCTTATTCAGTTTCTCTTCTCGGGATTGATCTGCGGTCTGCTTTGGGAATTCTGGAACTTTTGGGCCGAGTCTAAGTGGGTCTACAGCGTCCCCTGGGTGGGGAGTGTCAAGCTTTTTGAAATGCCGGTCCTGGGTTTTTTCGGATTTCCGCCCTTTGCCCTGGAATGCTTTGTCTTGGTCCATTTTCTGGGACTATTAGGACCCCAAAGGGTCGGGGGAAAAAAAATCGGCCGGTCGGCCTTTATGGCCTGGCTATTTTTCTGCGGGATCATGTTTTCGGCTATAGACAGCCATACCGTTCATTCTTTCGGGCCTTAAAAAAATACAGTTTGAAGTTCAAGGAAGGGAGTTCGGAGAATTTTTTATTTACATCCTTCGTGGCGCCCGACAACAGATGACCTGAAATATCGGGATGAGACAAACTTTTTTTTGTGGTTCTTATGAATATGAAACTATATTTCATCAGTCTCGGCTGCGCTAAGAATCAGGTGGACAGTGAGATCATGCTCTATCAATTTCAGGCCCAAGGATTTTCCCTGACCTCGGAACCGCAGGAAGCCCGGGTCGTGGTGATCAATACCTGCAGCTTTATCGAATCGGCCACACGGGAAAGCATCGAGACGATTTTTGAGGCCGCTCGTTTAAAAAAAGAAGGGGCTTGTCAGGTCCTGGTGGTGACCGGTTGTTTTCCTCAGAGGTATAAAAATCAATTGGCTGAGCAAATGCCGGAAGTTGATCTGTTTGTCGGCACGGAATCTTTTTTAACCGTCACCGAGCAGGTCTCCGACCTTTTAGCCGGAAGAAAACCAGCCAAGATCACCCTGGCTTCCAACCAACGACTTTGGCAAGAACCCCATAACCGTATTCTGACCACTTCCCCAGGTAGTGCTTATCTGAAAATCGCTGAAGGTTGCTCCAATCGATGTGCTTATTGCACCATTCCTTCCATTCGAGGCCCCTTTCGAAGCCGGAAACCCCAAATCTTGATGCAGGAAGCACACCTGCTGGCCGGACAGGGGGTTAGAGAACTCATCCTGGTCGCCCAGGATATAACCAGTTATGGGTTGGATCTCAATCCGGCAACGTCCTTAACCGACTTACTTAAAACCCTTTTGTCGCTTCAAACCATTCCTTGGCTGCGATTGCTCTATCTGCGGCCGGAAAGGATAACCTCGGAACTTTTGGCCTTGATCGGCCGGGAGGAAAGGCTTTGCCCTTATTTGGATATTCCCATCCAGCACGTCAGTGACTGGATTCTCCAGGCCATGAATCGACCCTATCGGCAAAAAGACTTAAGCCAGTTGATAAAAAAAATCCGACGAGCCGTTCCTTCCGTAGCCCTGCGAACGACAATCATGGTGGGCTTCCCCGGTGAACAGGACGAAGATTTTGAAGAACTGATTCGTTTTGTCTCCGAAACCGAGTTTGATCATTTAGGTGTGTTTCGTTATTCACCGGAGGAAGGGACCCCGGCGGCCGATTATGCCGATCCCGTAGCACCGGAGATCAGCCAAGCCCGGATGGACCATTTGATGGAGATTCAAAAGGCCATCACCTGGGGAAAAAATGAGAGAAGGATTGGTTCGGTGGAGCCGGTCCTGGTGACCGGGGTCAGTCCGGAATCGGAGTTATTGATCCAGGGCCGAACCCGTTTCCAGGCACCGGAGGTCGATGGGGTCGTTTACATCACCGATGGCCAACCCCAAATTGGAGAGATCGTCACCATCAAGATTACCGAGGCCCATCCTTATGATTTAGTCGGGAAGGTAGTTAACTATTGATCTTCGCCTGGATAGTCCCAGAGTAGTATTATCTCCGGCCATCACCCGAATGTTCCCTCCCGATATCGTAAGGAGTTATTTGTCACAGGGCCAAAAGATCAATCTGCCTAAAGGCCTTCCTGGTCGAGGTTTGAAGCTCATAAAGATTTTTAACGCTTTCGATGGCCATAGAAGCATATGGTTTTTAATAGGCCAATAAAGACGTTGATCTTTCTATATTTTGATTTCCATGCCATCATCCAGAAATTCCCAGCGAATGCCCTTCAGGGAATGTAATTCTTTTTGAATGGTATTTTTATATTGAAATTTAGCATGGGTAATGAAAATCTTTTCCGGAAGGACGGGCATTTTTTTGATTTCATTTTTAAGCAAGGAAGGAGTTAAGTGTCCCGTAAAGAGGGCCAGCTTTCTGAGGGCATTGGGGAAGGAAACCTCAATAATCAAAGCCATTACGCGATGCCCGGCCATCCGTTTCCAGATGGCTTCGGTTGGGCCAGAATCCCCGGAATAGACTAAACAGTTCCGATTGTCTTCTTCGATCAAATACCCATAGGCCGGTACGGTATGATTCACTTTGGTCGTATGAATCCGATATTGACGAACCGCTATATTCCCCGCGGTGGAGAGGGAATGATAGCGGAGAAGTCCATGATCAGGAGAAGGGATAACCGAGAAATCGGGCCAGATCCGGTTATTAAAAATATGTCTTTTTAAATCTTGGATGACTTCTTTCCCACTATAAATGGTGACAAACTTTTTTGGTTTAGTATTATTTGTAAGGTTTTCGACTAAAAAAGGGATTCCTTTGATATGATCAAGATGGGCATGGGAAAGGAAAATGTCCGATATTTGGGCTTGGGCCTTTTTTCTAAAAGGGAGAGAGACCGTACCGGCATCCAACAACAGGAAGTCATCCAGAAGAAATGCCGGGGTATTTTCCCCCTCGCTGACTGAACCCGATGCGCCCAAGACCTTAATCCGCATAAAAGGCTCCTCTTCCCCCTGCAATTTCAGGGTTTAGCACTCTCTGATGAAAGCCAAAAGTTTTAAGTAAGTCCATAATGACTATACCGATAATAGGAAAAAAATCAAGAATAATAATAGGATTTAATCAATTAGATGGCGCCGGATTTGGCCAACAAAGCGGTAAGGAAAATTGTTTTGGTCGACTATTCCAAAAGAAAAGGGAGTTCATCAAGCTGACGAACTCCCTGAGTTTTCTGGCGGGGTCGACGGGACTCGAACCCGCGGCCTCCGGCGTGACAGGCCGGCGTTATAACCGACTTAACTACGACCCCGATAAAAGAAATGGTAGGCGGAACAGGATTTGAACCTGTGACCCCCGGCTTGTAAGGCCGATGCTCTCCCGCTGAGCTACCCGCCCAGCAAAATATGAATTATATCTAAAAAATCATTTTTCTGTCAAGAAAAAAGCAAGATTTTTTATTCCGCATTTGATCAACCCCGGGACCGGTCTTAATCGGCAGCTAGTATTTTAAATTGTTCCAAATGCATGGGGTCTTTGGCCTCGACGGAAATCCTCTTTCCGATTCGTTGTTCCAATTCCTCGGTGGCCGAGTGTTCTTCATCCAAAAGCAGGCTGGCGATTTCCGGATGGACCTGCAGAGTGAGGCTCTCCCCAGGTATTTCCCAGACCTCCCTTTCGATCTGCCGGAAAATCTGATAGCAAATGGAATTCTTAGATTTCAACCAGCCTTCCCCTTCACAATAAAAACAATGTTCCCGGAACAGTCGGGTCAAATTTTCTCGGGTCCTTTTCCGGGTCATCTCAATTAGCCCCAATTCAGACATCTTCAGGACATTGGTTTTATTTTTATCCCGTTTGAGGGCCTCTCGGAGGGCATTGAATATTTTTTCCCGGTCCCCCTTCTTTTCCATATCAATAAAATCAATAACCACCAACCCCCCAATATTGCGCAACCGTAACTGGTAAGCGATTTCTTTGACCGCTTCCAGATTGGTTTTGAGAATCGTTTCTTCCAGATTTCGTTTACCGACATAACGGCCGGTATTGACATCGATGGAGGTTAAGGCTTCTGTGGCTTCAATAACAATATAGCCGCCGGATTTTAACCAGACTTTTTTTCCTAAAGCCCGTTCGACCTCGACCTCGATCCCATAGCCGTCAAAAAGGGGTTCTTTCCCTTCATAAAAATGGACCAAATGCTTTAATTTGGGCATAAAGGTATCTATAAAATCCAGAATCTGCTCATATTCCCTTTGCGAGTCGATGATTAAGCGGTCCACTTCTTTAGTGAAAAGGTCGCGGACCGCCCGTAAGGTAATATTTAGATCCTGGTGGATCAGGCTCGGAATCGGGGCACGGGCCATTTTCTGCTGAATGTTGTTCCAGAGCTTGATCAAAAAATCCATTTCGGTCTTAATTTTATCTTTGGGGATTCCTTCACTGGCCGTTCGACCGATCAGACCGAACCCGTCCGGTTTGAGGCTGGTCAGGAGTTCCCGCAGTTTCTTGCGTTCCGTTTCGTCTTCTATCCGACGGGAAACTCCGATATGATCCATGGTGGGCATAAGGACTAAATGACGACCGGGCAGGGAGATGTGGGTGGTTATGCGGGCCCCTTTTGATCCCAAAGGATCCCGGATCACCTGGACCATAAGCTCCTGTCCTTCCGTAAGCAAATCTTCGATATTGAAATAGAGCTGAGGGGAACTGGTTTTTTCCTCCAGGTCTCCCTCTAAATCATCGAGGCCTTCATTAAGGCCCTCTGATTCCTTCATCATGGCCTCAAATTCTTCAAAATTGTCGGTTACATCGGAAATATATAAAAAGGCCGCCCTTTCCAGGCCGATATCGACGAAAGCGGCCTGCATACCGGGCAAGACCCGGACGACCCTCCCTTTGAAAATATTACCGGCCAAGCTATGGCGGTTGGGCCGTTCAACGTGAAGTTCGGCCAAGAGGTTACTTTCAATAACGGCTACCCGGGTCTCATAGGTGCGGGCATTGATCAGTAATTCGGTGGACATACTTTGTTTTTTGTTTTCTATTTGTTCGTTATTTAAGCGGAAATATTAATAATACACTATTTGGATTCGGTTATCAAGCCTTGGTTCATTGCCGGGTGGGGTTCGAGTAAAAGTTGACAAGAGGCAATTTAATGGTAAGATTGTACTCGAGTATAATCTCTAAAAAAAGAAACCCCAAAACAGAGTTTTCATGCGGTATTATCCGGTTTTTTTAGATCTAAAAGAGGTCCCTTGTCTGGTGATCGGGGCAGGACAGGTGGGAGAGCGCAAGGTGAAAACCCTGCAATCCTGCCTAGCCAGGGTTTCCCTAATCAGTCAGGATCTGACTCCTTATCTTCAGGAAGAGGTCCGGACAGGACGGATTTCCTGGTTGGCCAAATCCTATGAAACAAAATTTTTAAGCGATATGTTCCTGGTAATCGGGGCCACCGATGATGCCGAGTTAAACGAAACTATTGGCCAGGAGGCCAGAGATCGTGGACTTCTCTGCAATATTGCCGATGACCCCCAAAACTGTAACTTCATCCTCCCTGCCCTGCTAACCAGGGGGGATCTGACGATTGCCGTTTCCACCTCCGGGAAAAGTCCGGCCCTGGCCAAAAAGATCCGTCAGGACCTGGAGAAGGGATTTCCGGAAATCTATGGTCCCTATTTGGAAATATTAGGGCACATCCGCACCGAGGTTTTGGCGCGCAAAAGACCACAGAAGGAAAACCAAAAAATCTTTGAAGCCCTGGTTTACTCCCCGCTCTTGGATTACCTGGAAGCCGGGACTCTTGAGCCTGTTTATGATCTTTTGGACCGCCTCTTTGATCCGCCCCTTCCCCGGTCCAAATGGTCTTCCATTATAGATCAATTATTCTCGTCTAGTCAGTGAGGACCGATGGCCCCTTTCTTCTTTAAATGCGCCTTAGGCCTTTATCTCTTAGGAAGCCTGGGATATATCTTGTATATTATTTTCCAGAAGAAACCTTTGGCCCGGCTTTCCTATGGGTTTCTGGCCTTGGGTTTTATTGCTCATTCCTTATCCATCGGTTTTTGGTCCATCCAAAACGGCTATTTCCCTGTGTCCAATTTAAAGGAATCCTTATCCTTCTTTGCCTGGGCGATCATTGGGGTCTATCTCTTGATCCAGTTGCGGTTTAATATCCTGGTCTTAGGTTCTTTTCTTTCTCCGGTGGCTTCGGTGATGATGATCAGTTCTTCCTTCCTCCCTCTTCAGGCTGAGGTCGTCAATCCCTTGATCCGCAATCTCTGGTTGATGATCCATGTGGGCACAATTTTTATCGGAAATGGAATCTTTGCCGTGGCCTTTCTGGCCGGAATTATGTACCTCATTCAGGAACGCCAGATCAAATCCAAACATTTTGGCCCCTTTTACCATCGACTCCCTTCTCTGGAGGTTCTGGATTCCTTAAATTATAATTGTCTGATTCTGGGATTTCCTCTATTGACCATGGGCATGTTGAGCGGGGCCATCTTCGCCCATTACACCCTGGGCTATTTTTGGAGGTGGGATCCTAAAGAAGTCTGGTCCCTGATCACTTGGCTTATTTATGCCATCTTGCTGCATGGCCGGTTAACGACCGGATGGCGAGGCCGACGTTCGGCTATGATCTCCATTATCGGGTTTACGGTCTTAATCTTTTCTTTCTTGGGGCTTAATTTCTTGGTCAAAGGCTACCATAGTTTTTCGGCCTTTCAAGTCTCGTCCCCCGAGGTCTGGGAGACGAAACCGAAGAAAACTCCCCAAAATTAGCGTATGAACACCGGATGGGTTTAAACTTGGAAATAGTTGTAATCGGCCTTAATCATAAAACAGCTCCAGTAGAAGTAAGAGAACGGCTGAGCGGATTTTTGAATCAGAAAGGGCCGGCCCATACTTCTCTGAAAGGACAATTCGGGCTTAGGGAAATCCTCTTTTTGACAACCTGCAACCGGGTGGAGATTTTTTTCACCTCGGAGGAACCCGATCAAACTATCCAAGAATTAACGACCTACTGGTCGGCCGGTATTCTTCAAAAGCCCTCTGATCCTCTGCCGGGGTTTTATATTTATCGGGCCGAAGAGGCTGTGCGCCATCTTTTTCGAGTAGCCGCCAGCCTGGATTCTCTGGTGATTGGAGAACCCCAGATACTCGGCCAGATCAAAGATGCTTATCGCCAAGCGGTTGATCATCAAACCACCGGCGCAATCCTAAATCGGTTGCTTCACAAAACCTTCTCGGTGGCCAAACGAATCCGGACCGAAACCGGGATTGCCAGCCATGCCGTTTCTATCAGTTTTGCAGCGGTTGAACTCAGTAAAAAAATTTTTCAGGACTTGTCCGGGAAAAAAGTCTTACTGATCGGAGCGGGAGAGATGGCCGAATTGGCGGCTGAGCACCTCTTAAACAACAAGGTCCAAAAAATTATAGTAGCCAACCGGACCCTGGAACGGGCCATGGAACTGGCCAAACGTTGGCACGGGCAGGCCATTTCTTTGGAAGAAATCCCTTCGGCCTTGGTCGAGACCGATATAGTCATCAGTTCAACCGGAGCGTCTGAAACGATTTTGTTTTACCCGGAGGTGAAAACCATTATGAAGCAAAGGAGGCAAAGGCCTCTCTTCTTCATTGATATCGCCGTCCCCCGGGATATTGATCCCAAGATTAACGAAATAGACAACGTCTACCTCTATGATATCGATGACCTTGAGGGAGTGGTCGCCCAGAACATAGCCGAAAGAAAACAGGAGGCCCTTCAAGCCGAACGGATCATCCAGGAGGAATCTATAAAATTCCGCTCCTGGCTGGAAGGGATCGATGTTGTCCCAACCATTCTGGCCCTGCGAAAAAAAATGGATGATATACAACAAGGGGAATGGAAAAAAGCCGGGACAGTCCTGCAGGGGCTAACCTCGGAACAGCACAAAGCTGTGGAAATCATGACCCATTCCATTATCAATAAGGTTCTCCATTATCCGATCACCTTTTTAAAGGAACAAGTCCCGGACAATCATAAAAATGAAAAAATTGATCAGATTCAAAAAATTTTTAATTTGAATGAAGGAATGGAGGTGGAGTGAAATGGCCGAGATCATTCCTTTCGAAGAACGTCTGCGCAAACAAAAAGAAGAGGTCCTCTCCAAAGAGAAGAAAAAAAGGCTGGAGTTCTTCCGCATGGCCATGCAATGTACGGCCTGTCAGCTTAAATGCGCCAAGTGCGGCAGTCAACTGGAAGTCCCCGAATCCCGGATGATCTCAGACTTTTTACCTTTAAAGCTGTGTCAAGCCTGCGGAGAAGAGTATCGGCTTTATCAACAAATAACTGAAAGTTCAACCCAGGTTGAAGGACAGGAATATTTTCACAACCAGGATTGGCTGGGTGTCTGGAAAACCTGGCTGGAATACCAGGTGCAACTCCAGCGATACCGGAATTCCAAAGAATTTTTGAAGTTGGTGGGAGAGCTATCCCAAGGAGAAGAATAGCCCCTGAAAAAAAGGGCCTGTCCACCCGTGATCAGGAGAAGACCTCTCCTCCCTTTTAAAGACTGGGACTGAAAAAGTGGTCGACTAAAAAGGGATGTCATCTTCCGGAAAAGGTGCTCCAGCTTGGGATTCTCCCCCGCCGAACTCTTTCTGACCGAAGTCTCGGTCGGAAACCCTTTCTCCAGCCGGTCCCAACATTTGCATCGTTTGAGCTAGGATTTCGGTGGTATAACGTTTATTCCCATCCCGATCTTCCCAACTGCGGGTTCGCAATTTCCCTTCTATATAAACTTGTTTCCCTTTAGCCAAATATTCTCCACAGATTTCTCCTAATCGCCCCCAGGCCACAATGCGATGCCATTCCGTTTTTTCTTCCTTGTTTCCCTCTTTACTGGTCCAATTGTCTTTCGTAGCCAGGTTGAAATTAGCCACAGCTGTTCCGGTGGCGGTATAACGCAATTCCGGATCGGCCCCCAGGTTTCCAATCAAAATGACCTTATTTACTGAAGCCATGGTCCCCCCTTTACCGAACAACAAAGCGCTGAATTTTGGGCAATGCTATCATATCTACCGAAAGGGGGCAAGCCTTTATCCGGGTTTCTGATGTACCTCAGCCTATTACCGAGGAACCTATTTTCCGGCCTACTATGAGGGGACTTTTTCAGATTTATTTGACAAAAAACTTCTTTTTCCCTAGATTAACCCCCATGAATAGCGAATATTCTCAAACAGCCCTAATTGGGCCTTATACGTTGATGGAAGATGAGGCCCTAGCCTGGTCGATAATTTTATTTAAGCAGACCCTGTTGTTGCACCCTTTCCCCTTACCCTTACCGCAATCCTATCAGCCTTTGGTTGACCAGGGCTGGCTTCAGGTCCGGTCACCTTCTCGGTCCCCGGGAGAAATTAGGCAAAAGGATAAAAAGTTAAGGGAAATTGAAACTTTTATCTCCGAAAAACCCGATCAGGGCATTTTGAAATATCTCAAAGAAGCCAGCCTGTTAGCGGATCAAGAAACCCAGGAGGAATTAGTCGGAATTCTAAAAGGAGAACCATACTCAAAGGGTTTCCAACAAAACCAGCTTTCCAGCGGCTCCCTCCTCTTATGCCTGATTCATGACTGGATCTTACAGGAATGGGCCGTGGAAGCAGCCCTGGTAGACATTGAGGAACAGGAAAAACAACTCACCCAAAGCTGGCAAGAAGGCCTGGAAGAGGGACCGATTGGAAGCACCAAGGAAACCCAGAGGTCAAAAAGGAATGAAATGGAGATTCCCTGTCCTTTAGCCCTCCAGGCATGGAAGGAACTAAAAAGTCTACTAGTCCCCGAACCCGTCTTCTTTTTTACCAGCCAACCCTGGGTTTGGAAAAACTATTACGGAACGGATTGGGAAGAAAGCCAAGCCACCTCTCTTGTTTTACCTGATCTGGGGTTCTCCGCCCAGGATTTTCTTCAACCCCTTTGGGAAGAGGCACTCATTCAGGAACATATTCTTCTCCTTCGGGAGACCTGGGAGGGGATACTCCGGGATATTTTTCTTGGTAATATTAAACAGTTGGAGAAAAAATGGCCATTGGCTCTTTCCGCCTTAAAGCTGCCGAATCCCGGCCGATATCAGCTTGTCCTTCCTTTCATTCGGCCGGGGGAGGAAGGGGCTTTAGAGGTCAACGGCTTAAAGAAGGTCGAATCACTGATCCTTATTACTCCCCAATAAAAATAGGGCTTTAAACAACAGAGGTTGATTCTTTTCACTTGACAATGATCTTTATTTTTCCTAAATACTTAAAATAAACCTATTTTTTAAATTATAACTAAAGAGAGAGAGTCGTTATGTTCAAGGTTGAAGTGGATCCGGATAAGTGTGTCGGTGATGAAGAATGTGTAGAAGTTTGTCCGGTTGACGTTTATGAACTTCAAGACGGAAAATCCGTCCCGGTTAATGCTGATGAATGCCTGGGTTGTGAAAGTTGTGTTGAGGTATGTGAACCGGGAGCTATTACCATAACAGAGATTTGAGTTGAATCAGCCCCTGGTTGGGCTAGAAGACATAACGATTCAGTCTATTTAACCAGTGGAACGGATTGCTGCCGGATTTTTTAAATCCTCGAGTGAAAATAACCGGGGACCTATCCGAAGAAGAAACCTTCCCTATCCGATAGGAGGAGCCTCATTTCGAGCAAGAGGTCCTCTTGGCCTGACACCGTAATCTTTTTGACCTTCTATCTTTTTCCCAGATTTCAATAAAATGAAAAGGCCTGCCGGCGATGTATCCAGCAGGCCTTTTTAATGATCAGCTAATACGAACTACTTCTTTTCCACGTGGCACTGAGCACAAAGGGTAGGCCCGGTTTTCTTGCCCTCGGTCTTCAGCTTGGTATGACAATCCTTACAATTTTTATGAAAGGCATTCTGGAGGGTTAACTTTTTGCCTTCTTCAGCCGCCTTATGGCAGGAGTTGCACTTGGCTACTTTATCCCCCTGCTTCCAGACATTTTTACCATTCTTGTAGTCGTGATGGCATTCGGTACAGGCTATCTTATACTGTTTCTCATGTTTTAGGTGAGTAAGTTCTACGGCCGGCTTGGTCCGCTTGCTGTCCTTGAAAAACGCCTTATCATTGTCAAGTTTAAACGTATCGGCAACCTTGTCGGCTGCCTGGACCCAAGCCATCAGTCCAAAAGAAAAAACAAAGGCCATAATAATCGCTAAAATGGCTAAACCCTTTTTCATCCTTGAATTCACCTCCCTCTATGGAAAAGTTTAAACCTTGAGCGTTTCTCCTCTAAATTAAGACAATATTCCAATCTATTTTATTATTTGATATGTTCTGTCATATAATCAAACCAGGCTGGGCTGTCAAGAAAAAGTTGACAGGATGACGCATTTCTGTTAAAAACTAAGTATCTTTATAATGATCAGGAGGTTAGGATTATTTCGGAATCATTCTCTACCCATAGTGTCTGGAGTATCCTTCCTTGGGAAGTGCCCTGGGATCTGGGCCACCTTTTTTTCCTTGGGCTGACCTACCTGGTCCTGGGTGTTATCGGGGTGACCTTAACTATTGCGGTTTTAAGGACCAAAGAGGACCTTAAAGAACCTCATCACTAAGCCATCAAGGTCCGTTTAGTCCCTTTCCTTTCTCCGAAAAAGAAAGGGAACGCCGATTTATTAAAGGGTCTGGCGGTGAAACCCTTTTTATACTTTTAGACAGCGAAATAAAAGGAGATCCGATGTTTGGACTTGGAACTCAAGAATTAGTCATTATTTTAATAATTGCCTTGTTTATCTTCGGGGCTAAAAAGCTTCCTGAAGTGGGTAAGGGACTTGGGAAAAGTATTCGTGAATTCAAAAGCAGTCTCAGCGGCGAAGGAGACCATGAAGAGTCGGCCAAACCGAAAGAAATCAATAAAGACTCTAAGGGACCTTCCACCTGAAACGGGTTAACCCAAACCCGTTTTTTCCCCTCTTTATGCTCCCGGGATTCCCCATTCTTTTTTTAGATACCCTCTTTTGAACGCACCCAGAGTTCATCCCATTCTTCCAGGGAAAGGGGTGAGACTTCCTTTTCCTGAAACCGCGGTTCCTCGGCCATCCTGCGAAAACGCCTCAAAAATTTATGATTGGCCTGTCTTAGGGCATTCTCGGCCGGAATCCTTAAAAAGCGTCCCACATTAACCAAGGCGAAAAGAAGATCGCCCAGCTCTTCTCCGGCGGCCTGCCTATCGTTTTCTTGGATAGCTCTTTTCAGTTCTTCTATTTCCTCTTCTACTTTTCCCAAAACCCCTTCAATATGGGGCCAATCAAATCCCAAGCCGGCCGCCCTCTGAGAGATTCGATGGGCCTTTAACAGCGACGGCTCAGAAACAGGGATGGACTCGAACGGATCTTGCCCTCTTTTCTCTAAGGCCTTGATATCTTGCCACCCCTGGCTGACCTGTTCGGGGCTTTCCCAGTTTTCATTTCCAAAGATATGGGGATGCCGACGGATCATCTTTTGATAGATAGTCCTAATGACCTGATCCAGATTAAAAACACCCTGTTCTTCAAAAACTCGACAGAAAAAGACGATCTGAAACAAAAGGTCTCCCAGTTCTTCTTTTATTTCCGGGAGATCCATCTTGTCCAAGGCTTCGGCCAATTCATAGGCCTCTTCCAATAGATAGATTTTAAGACTCTGAGGGGTCTGTTTTCGATCCCAGGGGCAGCCATCCTCACCCCGAAGGCGGGCCATCAGGGCCTTAAGGTCATCCAGGGTTAAAGCCTCCGGATTCGTCTTATTCCCCATTAGACCTTTTTTCCTTTTTTCGGATCGCAGGCTTCTTTCCTTGCCACATATCTTGCAAGTTCTTTTTTTTGTTTAAATAATCTTCTTTGATTTTTTCCGGTATCAAAAACATTAGTTTTTCTGTAAAGGTCAGAATGGAAGGGAAATAATGGGAATCTTTAATTATGGGAGAACTTTTTGGATAAAAAAGCATCAGAACGGTTACCAGGACAAAGATAATAATCGTTCCTTTTATAAGGCCGAATAGACCACCTAAAACCCGGTCTAGCCATCCTAAGAAGACCAGCCGGATAGCCTTCCGAATCATCAGGGCCACTAGATGAAATACATATAAGCAAAGGAAAAAGAGTAACAAAAAACAAAAGACCGTCAGGAGAAGACGATGGTGGGGAAAAAAGCGGGCCAGCCATAAGGTCAAATTATTATAGTAATAAGAGGCCAAAAAAAAGCTGGCTATTAACCCTAGTATGGTCGAGGCTTCTTGAATGAACCCTCTAAAAAAACCGCGGATGGTACTCAGAGCGATAACAATAAAAATACTAATATCCAAAAGATTCATGGGAAATTGGTAACAGAGGGGTGGAAATTAGTCAAGGGAATTAGGAGCAGGAAAAAGATACTTCCTTGATTAAATTATGGTATAATAGGAGACCTTCTTACAAAAAGGATATCCTGGAAACCATTGGATTTTGACTTAAAAGAAACACCGAATGTCGAGCGAATAAGTTTTGAGAATAATCTCTTGGCTCAAAACCTCTTCGGAGAGCATAATCATAACATCCGCTTAGTGGAACAGAGGCTGGGACTGAGAATTTCTACTAAGGGCAATACCCTCCAGATTCGCGGAAATGAGTATGATGTTTCGTTAGCTCAAAGATTGTTTTCGGAATTATATGAGTTGTTAAAAAAGGGGTATCCTCTTTATGAAAACGATATTGATTTTGCCATCCGTTTTCTTAAAGAGAATCAGGAAGCCAGTCTGCAGGACGTCTTTTTAGATGCGGTTTATGTCACCTCTCAAAAACGGATCATTACTCCTAAGACGCAAAATCAGAAAGAGTACATTGAGGCTATTCGAAAATATGATATTGTCTTCGGGATTGGACCGGCCGGTACGGGAAAAACCTATCTGGCCATGTCTATGGCCATTTCGGCCCTAATGAAAAATCAGGTCATTCGAATAGTCCTGGCCCGGCCGGCTGTCGAGGCCGGAGAAAAGCTGGGTTTTCTCCCCGGGGATCTTTACGAAAAAGTAAACCCTTATCTTCGCCCCCTCTATGATGCCCTTCACGATATGATGAATTTCGAAAAGGCCACCAAGCTGGTTCAACGGGGGGTTATTGAAGTGGCCCCCCTGGCCTTTATGCGGGGCCGGACCCTCAATGATTCCTTTGTCATTTTGGATGAAGCCCAAAATACCACCTCGGAGCAGATGAAAATGTTTTTAACCCGATTAGGGTTTAGCTCCAAAGCAGTCATCACCGGGGATATCACTCAAATCGACCTGCCGGAAGGAAAGATATCCGGATTGGTTGAGGCCCAACAATTATTGCGGGGGGTTGAGGATATCGCCTTTATTACCTTTTCTAAAAAAGATGTCATCCGCCATCCTCTGGTCCAGAAAATAATCAAGGCTTATGAGGAGCTGGATGAAAAACGGCGTTCCCTGAAGGAATTGTCTTAAGAAACGTCTCCATGGAAAAATCGGAAAAAGAAATCAAGAAAAAATTCACCCGTATTTCTCGCTTGGGAGAAGTTAAGAAAGTTTCCCTCAAAGATTATCTCCGAGAATTAGCAAACACCCTCCTTTCTCTCTTGCAAGAGCGTTTTATTATTCTTTGCCTTCTTTGTCTGTTCATCATTCTGGTCAATGCCCCGAGTCTTTTTTTCCCTCCCAAGACCTATCACCTGGGGGAGGTGGTCGGTTTGGACATCAAGGCCTCCCATGACCTCCTGATAGAGGACAAGAACGCCACGGAATTGAAAAAACAAGAGGTCATGGGGTCTAATTTGGCGGTCTACGATTTTTTTGAAAACACCGCCTTGGAACTACAAAAAAAGGTCCATCTGGGTTTTCAAACCATGCAAGAGCGTTTAAAGACCCAGACCTTCCGTCCAGAAGAAAAAGAGCATCTTAATTTAGAAAAAATTTGGGAGATCGAACTTACTCCTCTCGAATTTGAGACTTTGCTTAAAGACCGGTTTTCCGAATCCTTAGAGGGCAGTCTGGTCCAATTAGTTCAATCGGTCCTGGCCCTTGGGGTGGTTGGTAATAAATTGTCCCTGATGAACGAACAAGGCAAAGGGATACTGATCCGCAAGGTCCCTTCCAATAAAGAAATCCAGGTCCGCGATCTGGAGCGTTTTCCTGACCTGGAAGAGGCTCGAGATCGTCTGGAAAAAAAATCAACCTATTTCCTGTCTGGGAAAAAAAGAATATATCGCCCCCTAGTGGTCGGTCTATCCCAGAAACTGATCACCCCAAACCTGATTTTCAATAAGGGAGAAACGGAAAATCGTCTGAAAAAGGCCATTCAAGATGTTCGTCCTGTGCTCTTCCAGATAAAAAAAGGGGAAATCCTGGTTCGCGAAGGAGAGAAAATTACCCCGGCCCATCTGACCAAAATCCAAATGGCCACCCGTGCCAAAAAGGGAGGGGAGGTTTTGGTATCTTCCTTGGGTTTGGCTCTGCTCTGGGGTTTATTCATTTTTATGGTTTATCTGGCAGCCAAACGGGGAGGATTGTTCCCCTCGGAAAATTTACGGGATCTGATATTTTTAACTTCTTTGTTGGCTGTTTCTTTTCTGAGCATCCGAACCTCCTATTACCTGGCTTTGATACTGGTAGGCGGGTTTCCCAAGCTCAATCCCCATAGTGTGCTCCTGGCCATCCCCATTGCCGCCGCACCGATGATGACCAGTTTGGTCTTGGGTCCCCTTACGGCCCTTTTGTTCGCTTTGGTTCAGGCCTTCCTGGCCTTTTTATTTTGGGAAGGGAATCCTGAATTGGCCCTCTATTTTGCTGTAGGCGGATTGTGGTCCTCTTTGGCCCGGGGAACCTGTCGCACCCGCTGGGACCTGATTCGAACCGGTTTTATCCTGGGGCTGATTAATATGGCCGGTGTCTTGGCCTTGCAAATGATGCATGGGCGGGTCTTTCATCTTGAAACCCCGGTCAACCTCTGCTTTGGGTTTTTGGGAGGGATTTTGGCCGGGATTGTCGTCACCGGGTTCAGTCCCTTGATTGAAAAGATCTTCGGGTTTACAACCGACCTAAAACTGCTGGAACGGGCCAATATGGACCAACCGTTGCTGCGGGATTTGATGGTCCAAGCCCCAGGGACGTATCATCACAGCGTCATTGTCGGCAATATGGTCGAAGCGGCCGCCGAAGCGATTGGGGCTAATGCCCTCCTGGCTCGGGTGAGCGCCTACTACCACGATATCGGTAAAATTCAAAAGCCACAATATTTCATCGAGAACCAAATAGACATGGAGAATAGGCATGATAAACTCGCCCCTTCCATGAGCAGTTTGATCCTCATCGGACACATTAAAGATGGGGTGGAAATGGCCTATTTAAATAAGTTGGAAGCCCCTATCATTGATATCATCAGTCAGCACCATGGAACCAGTCTCATCACCTATTTCTACCAAAAGGCCTTAGACCTTAAAGGAGGGGATTCCAATCAGGTATCCATGGAAGATTTTCGCTATCCCGGACCCAAACCTCAGACCCGTGAAGCCGGGTTGGTTCTCTTGGCCGACGGCATTGAGGCCGCTTCCAGAACCTTAGTCGACCCCACCCCAGCGCGGATTCAGGGCCTGGTCCAAAAAATCATCCAAAACGCCTTTTCCGACGGGCAACTGGATGAGTGTGATTTAACCTTGAAAGACCTTTCTTTAATAGCGGCCAGTTTCAATAAGATCCTCAATGGAATCTTTCACCACCGAATCCAATACCCCGAGTCAACTGTTAAAGGCGGAGGTTCGAGGAAAAAACCCAATGGAGATCCGGATAAGCAACCATCAGAAGCTGATCGATCCCTCAGAGATTCAGATAATCAGTCAACAACTGCTTAAGGCCTGGAAATGGCCTGAAGGAGAGGTTAGCCTGCTCCTGGTCGAAGACCGGGAGATGGCCGGGTATAATCTGCAATATCGAAAGCGGAAAGGCCCGACTAATGTCCTGGCCTTTCCCATGAAGGAGGGCCCGTTTTCAGAGATCAATCCCCAACTCTGGGGGGATGTCGTTATTTCAACCGAAACCGCCTTGAGAGAGGCCCGGGAGGCCGATCTTAGCCTACCAGAGCGGATGCAGTTTTTACTGGTTCACGGTTTATTGCACTTGATGGGTTATGATCACGAGCAATCGGAAAAGGAGGCCCGGCGAATGGAGGCCAAGACGGATGCAATCATAGCCCGGTTGAAAGGAATTAAAAAGGAGGACAGTAGGATGCACTTACCCCGTTTAGCTGTTAACGTGGACCATGTGGCCACGGTCCGGCAGGCCAGAAAGATTGACCAGCCTGATCCGGTTATCGCCGCCGGCATTGCTGAACTGGCCGGCGCCGAAGGCATTATTATCCATTTAAGAGAGGATCGCCGGCACATTCAGGATCGGGATCTGTTTTTGCTGAAAGAAACGGTTAAAACCAAACTAAACCTGGAAATGGCCGCCGCCGAAGAAATCATCCGCATTGCCTTGAAGGTCCGTCCGCCCATGGTCACCCTGGTCCCGGAAAAAAGACAGGAATTGACCACCGAAGGGGGGCTGGATGTGAAGGGAAACCAAGCGGCTTTAAAAGAGACCATCAGACGCTTTCATAAAAACCGGATTGAAGTGAGTCTTTTTGTGGATGCCGATCCGCAGCAGATAAAGGCCTCCAAGGATATCGGAGCCGATATTATCGAATTGCATACCGGACATTTCGCCGAGGCCAGAAATAACCAGACGGCTCAACGGCTTTTCGAGCGTATTGTCTCCGGGGCCCAAATGGCCGCCCGATTGGGATTAAAAGTCAGTGCCGGCCACGGTCTGGATTATTTCAATATCAAATGGTTTCAAGGCATCGAAGAAATCGAAGAGTATAGTATCGGCCACAGCATCATTGCCCGGGCCATCTATGTGGGCCTGGACCAGGCCGTACGCGATATGGTCGCTTTGGTCGAACAATTATAAAGGTATATAAATGGAACATTTCGTTTCAATGGATACAGTGCAGAGATCGATCTCAAAAATAATCCTAATCCTAGGGGGGCTGATCCTTCTTATTTCGGCCTTGATCGGGTGTTATTCCTCCTCTTCGGGGGGCGGTTCTCAAAAGGACGTGATCTATACGGTCAACGGCCTGCAGATCAGTCATAATGCCGATAACGAACGGGATTATACGATCGTTGGAGTCGGTACAGATTATAAAGTCCTGACCTGGTATTGCGGGAATTATATTGGGTTTATCAAAAAGTATGTCGAATTGACCTTTAAGAAACAAAATAGCTGGATACTAGATAATCAGGCCATGTCTCCGGGGCATTGCGGTTGAAATAGCCCTGAAACGATCAAATCTTAAAATAAAAACCGAGCAACCATTTTCTCTATCCCCTTAGGTATGGAGCCAAGTTGAGAATGGCTTTCCGAAACCTGAGCGTCAAAAGGCAGGTTTCCCCAAAACGGCACCCCGGAACTATCCGAAATGACTTGCGGGGCGGTTTGTTCTGCTAATCCCGGTCTTCCTTTAAGCCCATTAAAGAGAAAACCTAAGACCGGCAATCCCTTTTGCTTTAATAAAGTCAAGGTCATCAACGTATGATTGATGGTTCCTAGAGAGGCCCTGGCCACAACCAGGACCGGAAGTCCTGTCTTTATCATCAGATCTAGGACCAGGAACCGTTTTTTCAACGGGACCATAAGACCCCCTACTCCTTCCACAACCATGAAAGAATGGCGTCTTTGGAGGGTCCGGAGGTTTTGAAAAACCGCCTTTAAAGTCCAATCGGTCCGGCTGATTTCCGCCGCCGTGATAGGAGCTAGGGGGGGAATCAGGCAAACAGGATTGATTAAAGACGATGGGTCTTTCAGGCCGGTGGTTTTGATAACAAATTGGACATCCGGGGACAAAAGACCTTGGCGGGTCTTGAGCGCACCACTGGCCACGGGTTTGAAGTAGCCAGGATCCATCCCCTGTTTCTGCAGGGCCTTGATCAGCCCGGCGGCAACCAGGGTTTTGCCTATACCGGTATCTGTGCCGGTGATGAAAATGCCTTTTAGTTTTTCTGCCATATCGATATCCTCTTCCCGCTTAACACGGGCACCATGAGCAATGGAAATAGGTATAAGACGCTGATTCCAAGGTGCAAGCTTAAACTCCTTTAACCCTTACACCTTAAACCTTGGACCTTTCTTTAAATCACTTCCTCCAGACTATTCAGCAAATAGTCGATTTGTTCCTGGGTGTGTGTGGCCATCAGACTGATGCGCAAACGGCTCTGGTTCTCCGGGACGGTGGGCGGTCTGATGGCCGGGACATAAATCCCCTTCTCCGTCAGGACCTTGGAAACAGCCAAGGTCTTTTTTTCCGTACCAATGATTAAAGGAAAGATCGGCACAGGAAGGTTGTGAGAAGGAATTCCCAACCTTTTAAGTCCATTTTGCAGAAATAGGATATTCTCTCTAAGGCGCTCCAGCCAGACCGGTTCTTCCTTAAGAATGGTCAGGGCCGTTAGGACCGAAGCGCAGACCGATGGAGGCAACGCGGTGGAATAAAATAACGTCCGGGCCTTATTTTTTAAAAACTCCACCAGGATGGCCGGTCCGGCCATAAAACCGCCCAGACACCCCAGGGCCTTACTGAACGTGCCCATGGTCAGCAGATGCTCCGATTTAATGTTCCAATAAGCGGATGATCCTTTTCCGCCGGGGCCCAGGACCCCGGTGGCATGGGCGTCGTCCACCAAGACCAGGGCTTCATGCTCTTCGGCCAAGGCGATCAAATCCGGCAAGGGGGCCAGGTCCCCGTCCATGCTGAAAACGCCATCGGTAATGATGAGCACTTTGCTGTCCGGTTTCCGCTGGATGGCACCGAGTTTGGCTTTCAGGTCTTCCACATCAGCGTGGCCATAGATGAAAACCCGGGCCCGGCTCAAACGGCAGGCATCGACGATGCTGGCATGATTCAAAGCATCACTGAAGATCAGATCGTCCGGTCCCATCAAGGAGGGGATCGTGCCCAGATGGGTTAAATAGCCGGAGGAAAAAATCAGGGCCATTTCCGTTTCTTTGAACAAGGCCAGTTCCTCTTCCAGACGGTGGTGCAGGGAATGGTTCCCGGAAACGAGTCGGGAGGCCCCCATGCCCGTTCCAAACCGTTCCAAAGCTTCTTTCGTTTTGGTTATCATGAGAGGGTGAACGGCCAATCCCAGGTAATCGTTGGAAGCGAAAAGGAGTTGACTGCGACCTTTGATTTGAATCCTCGGGCTCACCGGACTTTCCACGACCTGCAAGGTTCGAAATCGTCCTTGATCTTTGAGCCGTTCGATTTCCGTGTGACAGCATTGGGTAAAGGAAGAGGGGAGCATAATCGGTCTCTCTATTTGCAAACGGTCTGGATGGACTGAAAGGTGCCCTGGATCAACTGCTTCAGCCCTTTTAGGGAAATGGTCAAAGGAGGCATTAAGACGATCACATCACCCAACGGCCGGATAATAATCCCCATTTTGCGGGCCTGCATGATGACTTGATGTCCCATTCGTAAACCAACGGGAAAGGATTCTTTAGTTGTCTTATTCTTAACCAGTTCTATGCCCACCATAAAGCCCTTCTGGCGCACTTCCCCCACATGGGGAAGGTCTTTAAATGGATGCAACATCTCCTGGAGTCTCTGTATTTTTTGTTGCAAGTCGGGGAAAAATTTTTGGACTTTCATCAAATCCAGATTGGCCAGGCTCACGGCACAGGCCAGGGGATTGCCGGTATAGGTGTGACCGTGGAAAAAGGTCTTGGCCTCCTCCACTTTCCCTAAAAAGGCCCGATAGATTTTCTCCGTAGTCAGAGTGGCCGCCAATGGTAAATAGCCGCCGGTCAGGCCCTTGCCCAGGCACAAGAGATCCGGGGTAACTCCTTCCTGTTCACAGGCAAACATCGTTCCGGTTCGTCCGAAATCGACGGCTACCTCATCGGCTATGAGCAGGACCTTATGTTTTGTACACAGTTTCCGGGCCTTTTTAAGATAGCCGGCCGGAAAAGTGAGCATGCCCGCAGCCCCCTGAACCAGGGGTTCAAGAATAAAGGCGGCCAAGGAGTCCTGGTGCCTTTCCAGTAATTCTTCTAAACGCCCCAGACAGGCCGATTGACAGGTGGAAGGGACTTTCTTTAGGGGACACCGGTAGCAATAGGGAGATGGGGCCTGAAAGGTTTTAAAAAGCAAGGGGCGATAGACCTGATGAAAAAGAGGAATCCCGCCGACACTGACCGCCCCCACCGTGTCCCCATGATAGGCATTTTCCAGACGGAGAAAGGATTTCTTTTCGGGCCGACCCTGATTGGACCAGTATTGAAAGGCCATTTTGAGGGCGATTTCCACGGCCGTGGACCCGCTGTCGGAATAAAAGACCCTTTTCAGACCTTTCGGGGCTATCTCGACCAAATCTTTGGCCAGGGCAATGGCCGCAGGGTGCGAAAGCCCCAATAAAGTGGAATGGGCAACATCATTAATCTGATTTTTAAGGGCGGCATTTAATTTGGAGTTCCCATGCCCGTGGACGGTCACCCAGAGGGAGGAAACACCATCGATATACCAGTTTCCATTAATATCTTGGAGTCGATGATCTTTTCCCCTTTGAATGATTAAGGGCTTTTCCTTTTCCCAATACTGCATGGGTGTAAAAGGGTGCCAAAGATAGGTGTGATCCCAGTTGGCCAGGTGTTGGGTCTTGCTATCCGGATGGGTGATGTGCTTTTTTTTCATGTCTGATTCCTAAAAAACGATATGGGATGCCGGATCTAAAAAATACGGGATACGATTTGTCTCCAGTATCCTGGTTCTGCCTATTCATTCCGAAACCGGCAATCCGAAATCGTAATTCGGGATAAGTCCCAAGTCTCTTATTTCCTGAATATCCACTTCGGGACTGCGCCCCTCGGTAGTGAGATAATTGCCGATCATCGTCCCGTTACAACCGGCCGGATACATGAGGGGTTGTAACGTGCGGAGTCCTTTTTCCCGGCCCCCGCAGGTTCGGATATCGGCTCGAGGCAAGATGAACCGAAAGAGGGCGATGGAATGCAGCAATTCCAAAGGAGGGACCGGAGGCCGGTCTTCCAAAGGGGTGCCGGGGATAGGGTTCAAAAAATTCAAAGGGACGGAATCGACTCCCAAATCCCTCAAGGTAAAGGCCATTTCCAGTCTTTGTTCCAACGTCTCACCTAGACCAAAGATGCCCCCGGAGCAGATTTCCAGCCCTTCTTGTCGGGCGACTTTAATGGTCTCCACTCGTTTTTCAAAAGAATGGGTGGTACAGATGGAAGGATAAAAACTGGGAGCAGTTTCCAGGTTATGATGATAGCGTTTCAATCCGGCTTTTTTTAATGTTGCGGCCATGTCAGGGGTTAACAATCCCAACGAGGCACAGGGGCTGATTTGCCCCTGATTCGACAGAGCGGTAATGACCTGACAAATCATATCCAACTCTTTAGAGTCAGAGGGGGCCCGACCGCTGGTAACAATGCCGAAACGACCGGCCTGGGTTTCTATGGCCTTTTGGGCCGCAGCCAGCATATCCTTTACTTCTAAGAGCGGGTAATGGGGGGCCTCCGTGGGATACCAGGAAGATTGGGCGCAGAAGGCACAGTCTTCCGAACAACGGCCCGATTTGGCATTGATAATAGCACAGAGGTCAATTGCTTCCCCTTTAAATTTTTGCCGGATCTTATTAGCCCAAAAAATAAGCTCAAAGATCTCTTCGAATCCTTTTTTTTCGGCCAGTTGGAGAGCCGCAGCCCAGTCTAACTCCTGTCCGCCCAGGACATTTTCTCCTAATAACATTATGATATTTTTCAAAATATTACCTTTAAGTTAACCAAATAATCGAGACAGGTTAACCGTTATAATAAATGAAGGACTACTTGTCAAGTTTTTAAGTTCAAAATTAGAACCTGGCCTTCATCTTCCTACATGGACAATAGACTGTACAACTCAGGAAGGTGCCGATATGGAAGCCAAAACCTATTCGAAGGCGGGACAACACTTAGCCAAGACAATGGAAAAAGTCTGTAGGGACCATGCCCCGGTGGTTGTGACACGGAAAACTTATGATTCCGTGGTCATAGTGTCATTGGATGACGATGCGGCCCTTGAAGAAACGGCTTATCTTTTACGGTCCCCCCAAAACACCAGACGTCTGATCGAATCGATTGCACAGCTTGAAAAAGGTGAAGGGGCGGAAAAGGGATTGTTGAAGTGAGGCTTATTTTTCAGAGCATGTCTCGGAAGACTACCTCTCCTGGCAGGAGAACGACCGGAAAATCCTGCAGCGTATCAATATCCTCATCAAAGAAACCAGACGAAATCCCTTTGAAGAGATAGTCAAACCCGAACCGCTCAAACAGGCCCTCTCCGGTTATTGGTCCCGCCGGATCAACAATGAACACCGTTTCGTTTACAAAGCTACCGAAGACGCCCTTCTTATAACCCAATTACGATACCATTACTGATCCGCCGCCTGAAAAACGTCCCGTAGTTCCTTCACAGTTTTTCCATGGAAGGTTATGTTTTCAGTAATTCCAATAATCTTGCCGGTAAAGATATTATCTCTTTGATCAAATTCGATCCGAGCCGTATACCCTTTATAGGTCAGTATGTTCTTCATGGTGTTACCTTCAATTGTCTTAGCCACTCGCGCAGTTCTTCGATCTGATACTTTTTTGCTTCTTTGCCCGGATGAGGACGGTGACAGGATATTAATATTCTTTTTGCAAGTAAAAATGAATGCAATACGCTCGGGTAACCTACTCAGGCGTAGAACTAATATTGGGACTTTTCAAATCAATCTCTGTTTGTAATTTGAGACAGATCGCTAAAATTGGAGAACACCATTATAGGAAGCAATACGTACTAATTCCCATGCCCCGCCTTTTGGGGCGTGGCACCACCAAACATGAAAATAGGCTCAGAAGGCTCCGAAGCCTATTTTCGGATTAAAGGCTGTTTTACAAAGATATGGAAGAAACAGGGGAACCCCTTCAGCCCCGAAATTGAAGTTTCATCCCAACTCTTAGGGCCTTAGTCTCTCATTGTTTTGGATTCCCTCAAATATTTTGATATTGTTTAAGCCTCGAGGGCCACATCACCTTGACGTGTAATATTTTTTCTTCGCAAGCCAGACAGACTCTTCCGTTCACTTTATACACGTAAACAAATTCAAGGGCGGGCCTTTGGCAATTAGGACAAATTCCTATCATGCCGGCGGCACGAAAAATTGTAAGAATTAAAAAGGTCATTCCAAATCCGGAAACCAGCAAAAAAATAAGAAAGATCGTCATCGACTACCCTCCTTTTATAGAATATTCAAGCAATCCTTAACTTACTTATCGGAATTTTCCGGACTTCCCTTTAATTTTCTCCGATTCTCTCTTTCCGGAGTTTTTGCAGCTCCTCTTTTTCCAGGGTCAGCCGCCCCTTGCCGGGGAAGGCATTCTGCCCTTCCGAGGTCAGCTGGCTCCTCCAGCGGTTCAATAAGCTGGGGGGGATGCCTGAATTGCGGGAGGCGTCAGTCGTTTTGTACCCCTGTTCTGTTATCAGACGAACCGCCTCCATCTTGAACTCGGGGGCAGACTTCTTCTTCATTGTTGTCATGGGTCACCTCCAAAAGCTGATTTTTTTGTCACGCTTTTCTCGGTGTCCATAATTACTGTACCAGATCAATGGCCCTGCCTTTTTTGTGCAGGTTTCGAATGGTAATTTTTAAACATTGGAACATCATGGATCACATAATAGATAAACTCCTTAATCAAGACTCAATTTGATATTGTCTATCAAGTCAAATACCGCTCGGAAAAATTCATTAGTAAAAGATCGGATCTCTCTTTGGCGGAACTTCTTTTCTTCTTGACTCGAAATTTTCCTTAACCTATCCTTCTTGGGTTAATACCTCTCAGCATGAAGGAGAAAACCCATGATCATCGATGCCTGGGCTCAACACCCGACACTGCGACATATTCAGGACCCTATTTTCGCTTCCCTTTTCCGCTGGACAAAGGCCGAGCCTCCGAAGGAGGAGTTGCCCGTCTCGGTCACCATAGCGGCTATGGATAAAGCCGGCGTTTCTAAAAGCCTAATTAGTGCTTGGATTGCGCCACATAAGGTCATGATCTCGAACGATGAAGTGGCTGGTTTTGTCACCCTGGCCCCTGATCGATTGATCGGGGTGGGCTCGGCGGATATTTCCAAGCCCATGACGGCGGTTCGGGAGATCCGCCGGTGCGTGGAAGACCTGGGTTTCAAGGCCATCCGCATCCTGCCCTGGCTCTGGGAACTGCCTCCCACCGACCGCCGCTTTTACCCGATCTATACGGCCTGTTGCGAAATGAACGTTCCCTTTTGTACCCAGATCGGCCATACCGGGCCCCTGATGCCCTCTGAGGTCGGTCGCCCTATTTATCTGGATCAGGTGGCTTTGGATTTTCCTGAACTGGTCATCGTCGGCGGACACATCGGCTATCCCTGGACCGACGAAGCCATTGCCCTGGCCACTAAGCACGAAAACGTCTTTATTGATACCTCCGCCTTTACGGCTAAACGTTATCCGCTCCCTTTGGTCAAATATTTGCGCAGTCATGGCCGAACGAAGGTGCTCTTCGGCACCAACTACCCGATGATCACCCCGGCCAAGGCCCTGGCCGATTTGGAAACTCTCGGCCTCGACGAACAAACCAAGGCCCTATTCCTTGGAGAAAACGCCCGGAGGATTTTTAAACTGGCAACAAATTAAGGCCATCATGTTGAACTCCGATCTTCCAGAACTCCATGATGTGGAAGGCGAAAGGGTGCCCGAGGGACTTCCTCCGGTCATCGACGGCCATGTTCATGTCTTCCCCCGGAACATCTTCTCGGCTATCTGGGCCTGGTTTGATCAACATGCCTGGCCCATCCGCTATCGCCTTTCAACCTCCGAGATATTCCAATTCCTGTTATCTCGAGGAGTCAGGCACATCATCGCCTTGCAATATGCCCACAAGCCAGGTCTGGCCCGGATGCTGAATACGTATCTGTCCGGGAAGTGCCGTGAGTTTCGGGGCCGGGTTTCCGGGCTGGCCACCATCTTTCCTGGGGAAGAGGATTCCCAACAACTCCTCCAAGAGGCCTTTGATCAGGGTTTGATCGGGGTAAAGCTCCACGCCCACGTCCAGTGCTTTGACATGGTCTCCCCTGCTATGGAAAGCATTTACGACCTTTGTCAATCGGTCCAAAAACCCATAGTCATGCATGTGGGCCGAGAACCCAAAAGCCCGGCCTATCTCTGCGATCCTTACCAAATCTGCAGCGCCGAAAAATTGGAACGGGTCTTAATCAATTTTCCCAAATTGAAGATCTGTGTACCCCATCTGGGTTTTGATGAGGTGTCTCGTTATCGAACTTTGATTGAAAAATACGACACCCTCTGGCTGGATACAACGATGATGCTGGCCGATTATTTCCCTTCGGAGGGACCGGTTGATTTGACCGGTTATCGAATGGAGAGAATTTTCTATGGCTCGGATTTCCCGAATATCCCCTATTCTTGGGACAGAGAACTTAAACGGATGAAACCCCTCGGGCTTTCAAACAATTATCTGGAATGGCTTCTCTACAAAAACGCCGCCACATTCTTCAACGTAATTGAAGAGTCGTAGGATAGTCTTCTTTTCAAAAGAGGAAAACCACCAAAACGGTTATCGACCCAGACCAGAGCAGGGTCTAAATAGTATTTTCTTTTACTCCCATTCCTCCAGTCCGCTGGCCAGGACCGTCTGCTTGGCCGGTCGAACGGTCCGAAAAACCTCGGATGGGGTGCATCGTTGCCCATCCACTATCAGGAGGTGTTCTTCAATGGAGATACCGAAGAGGCGTTCATTTTCTTTCAGATATGGCATGATCAAGTCCCAGTCCTGTTCGGAAAAGGGATATAACGCTCCGCCGTTCAGTTGTTCGGCAACGATCTTTTGATGGGGATCCCGTATAAAAATGGCCCCGCCGGAGGCCAGAGAAAAGAGATTGGACCCGGGATATGGCGTTTCCTGAGGGATAATTTGGCCTTGGTTATTAATAGTCAGGCCATTGACGATGACAAATCCGCCGCCGTTATAAGGGTCCCCGGCCATAAAGGACTCGGCCAGAAAATCAAGGGCTGTCCCGTTGATGACCACCTTGGGCCGGCCTACGGCATTGATCAGAGGCCGGCCGGCGGCATTTCCCAGGACATAGACCTCGCCCCCCTTGGCCCCGTACATGAAGGTTTGGCCCACATCACCGTAAACGACTAGTTTTCCTCTTTTGAGGATCTGCCCCAACTGATCCTGGGCATTTCCATGAACATGAATTTCCAGTCCATCAATGCCTGAAGCCAGGTAATCACCGCTGCTGCCGTAGGCATCGATGCGCACACCGTCTGTGTCCGGTCCCAGTCCGCAGCCTAGAAAGCGCTGACCACGATAGCCATAGCCGATGAACCGTTTCCAACCAAGCTCATAGGCCCTGACCAACAATCGGGCATCACATTCCTCCCCTTCCGGCGGAAACTGGGCGGCGTTGATCACCAGGATCTCTTCCTGGGGTTGAGGAGCGCGGAGATCATGACGATGGGCAAAATCGATCTGAACGAAACGCAGCTTCGAACCCTCATGAATAAAGGGAATATCCCGGAAGATCTGCTCCAGGGCATCAAAAAGCATTTGTAAAATCGAGCGGCGCCTCTTCTTCCCCGTAGGGTAACGGCGATCCCATAAAAGGGTTAGTAATTCAATAGCTCCTTCCCGCATGGTTTCATCCTTGGCCATAAGGGTCAACTGATGAAGTAAAGAACCGATCTGGGTGTAATCCCATTTAATAAAGGAGGTCTTGAGATAATCAAACAAGGTCTCGATCTCGCCGGACTTCAAGCCGTCTTTGACCTTTTTCCCCAAAACCCCTTTCAAGGAGGAGACCTTTATTTCCTGACGAAAATCATGAGGGATCCGCTCGGTCGATATGTCAATGGCCCGGCCGAATTTATCTTCACAGGTTAGATCCCACTTTGCCGGGGCGGTCTCCTTGACCGAAAAAATGAAAGCCCCTCCGTCCGTGTAGCTCCCGCCCCGGGCATTCCAATACCGGTCGGCAATGGTGCCGAAGCGGGCATCTTCTTTGGCCAGAGACTGCAGGGTGGCATCAATGGCCTGCTTTTCGGAACAGATCAGGCCGATCTGAACCTCTCCTTTTTGCAGGGCAAAGACCTGGGGACGGAGCATGGCCGTATCGGTGATCCCGATCAACTGGTAACACTTTTGGCCGGTAAGATTACGGGCAATGATAAAGAACCAGGGGCCGTCCGGTGATCCATGGATCTGGGTGGCCTGGACCTGACGGTAGATCCGTTGCTTTTCCAGGGGCAGTTTATCGAAATCCATTTCCGTTGTCGGGGCCAGAGATTCGATGATGTACTCCAGGGGATATCCGTAGACCCGGTTGAGCAGATCGAAGACCTGGACCGAAACTTCCGTATCGGTCAGAAAAAGAGGTACGACGTTTCGCTGAAAGAGGTATTCGCTGACCGAATAATAATTGGCAAAATCCCCATTATGAACCAAGGCCTCATCCAGACCGATGAAAGGATGGGCTCCACCGGGGTGCCAGACCTTTCCTTTGGTTGGATAGCGTTGGTGGGCGATCCAGACATGAGCTTTAAAATCTTCCAACTGGTAATACTGGGCCACCTTCTCGGCATAGCCGACGATTTTCAAAATCATCATGTTACGGCCATGGGATAGAACAAAGGCCCGCTTCTCTCCCAGGGAACTGTAATAACTCCGGTTCAGTTGAAAGGTGTTCTGATAAACGAATTCCTCGGCCACTTTTTCCGGAGGCAGTTTTTCCAGGCGCCGGTCTCTCTGAAATTCGGCCAATACTTTAGGCTGAACCCGCACAAAATAGCGCTTGACTTTCGGCGGTTCTATCTCCAATCCGGGAATATCCCGATAATCGGAAACAGAGGGCACAAAGGCTTCATGGTCCACCTGAAAAAAAGGACGGATATAGAGGGACTCCAGTTCGGGCAACACAGTCGGATCAAGCAGAGCAATCTGGATGAGGAAATCTCTTTCTAAGGTGGACTGATCCACACCCAATTTTTTTGCCTCTAAGCCTACGGCGGCGATGCCGCCCCCTTTCCCATTGCCACGATTGTGCATCTGGGCCGATGGTTCAAAGATATGCCGGCCGCTGACCGGGATATTGCAGGCAAACCCGGTAACCCCGCAGCCCCCTTCTCCGGCCTCGCTGAGCGAGGCGGGGTATGAGGGCCTGCCGATTTTGTTCCATAACCGGCCCCGGGCCTCGATTATGGCTTGAGCGATTTCTTGCTGATTCATAATGATAACCTTAGTGCAAACAGGGTCCAAGGATTCTAGGATTCCCAGGGTTCAAGTGGTTTTGCTTCCAGTTCTTTCACTTGAATCCTCGACCCCTCAAATCCTTGAATCCTGTTTTTTATTATTCCAACTCCCCCGCAACCTCTTCTTCTTGGAGATAGTCGAGGTGCCTAAGCACATCCCATCTCCCGACTAACTCTCTAATATGACGGAGACCCAATCGTTTCAAGATTGAGGCCAGTTGATTCATCCAAGACGCATAGACATTGATGATTCTCTGGGTGCCCCAGTCCTGGGTCATTAGATTGGTCAGTTCCGGATCAGTAGTGGCAATTCCTCGGGCGCAGCCCCTCCCTGATTCACAATTATGGCAGCGCAGGCATTCCAGGGCCACCATGTCCACGGTCCCTAAACAAACCCCGTCAGCCCCCAGGGCGATTATTTTAGCCACGTCATAAGCAGTCCGCAAGCCTCCGCTGGCAATCAGAGTCAATTTATCCCGGATGCCTTCTTCGGTCAGGAACTTGTGCACTTTTGGAACAGCATACTCTATGGGCATGGCGATATTTTTCTTGGCAATATCCGGTGCGGCCCCGGTTCCGCCATAGCTTCCATCCAACTGGAGGATATGGGCCCCGGCAAAATAACTCCCAACAGCCACCATATCCACATCCGTGGGAGTGGACACCTTCACGGCCACCAGAGCTCTAGGATTGATTTCTTTAATCCAGTCGAGATGCTTTTTATGGTCCTCCACCGAATAAACGCTATGAAACGGGAAAGGCGAAAACAGAGAGCTTCCTACCACCGCTTCGCGCATCCGGGCTACTTCCGGAGTAACCTTATCTCCCAATAGATGACCCCCCAGACCCGGTTTGGCTCCCTGAGCATATTTAAATTCCACAATCCGAACCCTTTGAATGGTTTCTTCGCGCACACCGAAAAGGCCGGTAGCCACTTGGGTAATGATATGATCGTCAAAGGGTTTAAGGTCTTCCGGATAACCCCCTTCACCGGTGCAGCAAAAGGTTCCCCAAGCCGCCGCAGCTCGAACCCGGGAAAGGATGGCATTGATACTCACCGATCCAAAAGACATGCCGCCCAAATAAAACGGTACCGGCAAAGAGACCCGCGGTCTCTCGTCTCCCGAGCGATTCAGTTCCAAGGCAAGAGAAGGTTCTTCCTTCGAAGGGGCCGTTCTTTCTTCAGTGGAGAAGAACAACCGAATTTTATCAAATCCGCCACCCGAATCTCCGGTTTTATAATTCAATCCTTGGGAGGGGACATCGCCCGTTTCGGCCATGTACCAGGTGCTGGCTAGGAGATCAGCGGTCCAGCGACTGTCTCCCATGACCTCGAAGGAAGGATTGGGGTTTAGGTGGATAGCCTCTTTTGGGCAGCGGACCAGGCAGCAAAATTCATTCTTTCGGCAGCCCGGACCAAGACACAAGTAATCGTTAGCGGCCTTAGGCCTTTTCGATCCGGGCTGATAAACGCCGTTGGGACAAAGGGAAAGGCATAGACCACAATTGTCACATTCTTTGCCGATAACAATCCGGAATTTACTTAAGGCGTGGCGAAATCGCGTTGGAGCAGGCCGCACCACGGGAGGACTAAAAATAAACTCAGTAGACATGATATCCCCAAAAATCTTCAGCTAGGACGGCACAGTAAAAAGGTTCAGATGCAAGGCGCGCAAGCCCTGAGGAATGAGGCGTACAGAGAAGTACGCTGCAATAAGCCTGTCCCGCTGAAAAGCGGGGAAGAGCGCCGCGCAACGCAGCAGATAACCTTTTTACGAAGCCGTCAGACATAAATTAGTTCCTTTTGCCTAAAGGAAGGAATATTTCCCTCTCCAGATCTTCAAAAAACATGGCCCGGCCCATTTCACCCCGTAAGCGCCGGGCCTCGCGGATACCCATGGCCCCCATCACCTCCAGAAGTTGACTATGCCAGCCGGCAATGAGATTCCGAATACGGGCCGCTCCACGAGGGGGATAGATTTGGGAAATATTAACCGGACAGGGAATCCCTTCGGCACAGCGCCGGCATACCCGGCATTCCAAGGCGGTGAGAAGCGGGATATCGACCGTAACGGCATCAGCCCCGCAGATAATCAACTTGGCCATGTGTTCGGCCATAGCCACCCCGCCGCCGGCCAGGATGGTCACCTGATCACGGAAACCGTAACGAACCAGATACAAGTGGATTTCCTTGATCCGGTCCTTAATGGTCAAAGGGGCCTCTCCCTCTTCCCGGCCGTATTCATCGGCCGTGAAATGGAGGACCTCCATCCCGGACTGGGCCAGCTCCAAGGCCCGTTCAGGAGATTGGGCATTTAAAGGGATCTTAATGGCAACGACGGCCTCGGGATTCAGTTCTTTCAGTCTTTTTTGTTGGTCCAAAACCTGGAGCCCGTCAGGGATCTCGATCAGATTCAACTTTTTTAAAAGGGCTTCTTCAAACGAATCGGGTCCGTCGGTCAGATAGAGCATGATATGATTGAGATAGGCCTTCAGACTGGGATCCCAATCCTTTTGGGCAATAATAGTATAGGTCCCGATATGTTTGGCCGCCCTAAGAAGGGTATGATTGATGCGGTCGAGAGGCGGAGACCAGGGAAGGATATCAAAAATGATCGGTAAGGGAATCTCCTTTAAGGGCAGAATCGGCGACAAAAGGTTCCCCTGGCCATCAAACTCTAAGGCCTGGTGTTTCCGACCTAGATCGACTTGGGTGTTGATATATTCTCGGCCGTGAATCCCATCACGGGTAGGCCGGACGATCTCCGACATATCAGTCCACATGGCATCAAACCCCTGGCCGGAAAATCGGCCCCCATACCCGGCGCCGGAAACTGGGATGCGCCCGGTTTCCGCTTGGAACCACAACTTGGAGATAATCTCCGGAGTCCAGTATTCATCCCCCAGATTTTTGTATTCCGGATTTAAGGCTTTATGGATAAGACGGTTCGGGCAATTCTGAACACAACGAAAGCAGTCTTTGCAAAGACTATCCAGGGAATCGACCATCAGTCGCGCATCCAACCCCCGTTTATCATAAACTCCATAGACGCATTCCTTTTTGACGCATCTAGGACACTTTAAACATCCTTCTTCCCAGGCGATGACTCCGGAACGGGTTACGGTTGAATACCGGTTGGACACCGCCGCGGTATGGATGTGATATTTTGGTGGCATAATTACAGCTCGGTCTAAAGTCCAAGGTTCAAGGTGCAGGTGAAACTCTTAAAAAAGAATTTCAAATACCTTAAACCTTATACCCTAAACCTTGGCCCTTTCTTTAATTTGGTCTTGGAAGCAACCCGGCTTCTTTGACAATCTCCGGAACGACTTCTTCCCATTCGATAGCCATGAGATGGATCCCCTTAACCCCTTCTATTTCCCGAAGGGCCTGGATGGTCTCCACACAGATCTTTAGCCCCTCCCGGCGTTGTTCCTTGGGTGGAACCCCTTTCATGCGGGCCACTAATTTTTCCGGGATATCCATGCCGGCCACTTGACTTCCCATATACTCAGCCATCTTAGCCGATTTCAGAGGAGTCAGTCCTCCTAAGATATACACTTGATCATGCAGACCGCGATCCCGCACCTGGCTCATCCATTCTTTGAAACGGTCCAGGTTGTAAATACATTGGGTCTGGATAAACTCAGCGCCGGCTCGAACCTTTTTGGCCATGCGGATGACCCGATAGAAAAAAGGATCGGCAAAAGGATTTGCTGCCGCCCCGATGAAAAGATCCGGCCCTTGGCTGAGGGCCTCTCCGCCTAAGATCTGACTGTCATCGCGCATCTGATGTACGGTTGAAATAAGTTGAATCGAATCCAAGTCAAAGACCCCCAGAGATTGGGGCTGATTTCCAAAGGATTGATGGTCACCGCTTAGACAGAGTATATTTCGTATCCCCAGAGCCGATGCCCCCAGGATATCGGATTGCAGAGCAATCCGGTTGCGATCCCGGGTGACCATCTGCAACACCGGATCAAGACCTTCTTGTTTCAGCAAGGCACAGGCTGCCAGGCTGCACAAACGGACCACCCCGGTTTGATTATCCGTCACATTGACGCTATCTACCGAGCCTTTGAGAAGTCGCCCTTTTTTAATAACGGACTCCGGATCGGCCCCTTTGGGCGGACCGCACTCAGCCGTAACGGCAAAATGACCGGCAGTCAAAACCTTCTTCAGTTGACTTTCCCTTCTCATTGTTGATCCTCCCTGACGATTCTTCGAAAGCCCACTCCTTGCTTTTTAGACCAATCGGCCGGAGGATAAACCGTTTCCAAAAGATCTAATCGTCCCTGGGTCTCCAATCCGGTGACAACCAAATCCCAGGCACAGGGTACTTCCGGATGAACCTCACAATGTCCGCCCTGAGATCCTCCGCACGGTCCGTTAAAGAGCTGTTTGGCACAGCGGGAAATCGGGCAGACGGCGGCGAAAAGATGGAGTCGGCAATCGCCACAGCCCCGGCAGTTTTCCAACCAGAGGCCAGCCTCTTTGGTCTGTCCCAGGAAGAGGGTATTTAAGGCCGGAAGGATGGGCGTCCGGGGAAACACTTCGGCCACGGCTTGGACACCGGCGCCGCAGCCCAAAGAGAGCACGGCCTCGTATTGATCGATTAACCCGGTCAGTTGATCGATAAATTCATAGACGCACTGGCGTTCAAGGGTGATCTCCCTGGTTTCCAATTCCCTAGTGGTCAAGCGGGCATCCATGCGCAGGGCCGAACCGAGTAATCCCACCTCTTTTTCCCCGCCGGAGGCGCATTCGGCCACACAACTTCCACAGCCTACAATCAGGAGTTTCTTATATGGTGAAATCATGGTTATGATTTCATCCAATGGTTTCCGTTCAGCGGTAATCATGGTAACTCTCCATTCCTTTTCTAAGGCATCATATGACCTAATCCGATCAAGGCTATAAAAACTATAACTTGCTCAAGAGGGAACGGCCTTTTAAAGGGGGTTCGGCCAAAAATTTCTGAGTCAGGAGATCGATCCGTTTGGGAAGCGGGGGGGTCGTACTGATAAGGATTAAACGATCCGGGTCCAACCCGATCTCCTGGATCAATTTCTGGGCGTAGGCCATCCTTTTTCGGGCCCGCAGATTTCCTTGTTGATAACGACAGGCCTTTTCCGGACAGGTAATCAGGTAGACCAGGTCGGCACCCGCCTCTAAGGCCCTAAGAAAATGAAGAGGCTCGATTCTTCCACTGCAAGGTAAGGGAAAAAATTTAACCCGGGGGCCTAATTTTTTTTCCAAAACCCGGCGATTCGCATCCTGGTTAGGATCTAATTGCTGACAGAAAAAAATGGTTACATTCAAATCCGGAATAGTTGTAGTCATAGCAGAACCCGTAATAATCTAAATAGATTCTTCAACAAAGGTATCATGTTGGCTTTTTGAAAAAAGATTGTTAAATCCCTCCCGGCCTCCCTTTTTAAAAGGGAAGAGAACGACTTCCCCCTTTGGATAAGGGGGATGGAGGGAGATTTGGTCCTTCAGATTACGAAAATGATTCAAAACTGATCTTTCTTCTAAAACGCTAAACTGGAACTAAAAAATAATGTTTTCGTCTTCCAAGCTCAAGATTATCCTTCCAGAATTTTTTCTCTAATGGTACACCGGACTAAGGGATATTGAGCGTAAGGAAACGATAACACAAGGTGCAGACGGTACAGAAAAAACTGGACTGGTCTGGTCGACGGCTATCTCGAATACCATTAAAGCAAAAACTTTACCAAGATGGTAAATATATTAAATCTATTCAGAAAATTCCAGCAAAAAATACGCTAACCATTTAAATTTTATGAATATTTATTTATAATAAACTTTTCTCCGGAAAGTTAGCAAAACTAAAGAATGGGGCCGACTTGCTAAATTTATACAATTTTGTAACAATTTTTATAGATAAAATTACAAAAATGAAATATTCCACCCTGAATACAGTTAAAGGACCGGCAGATATTTCTCCAATTCATAGCGGCTCACATGGGTCCGGTACATATCCCATTCGATCTCCTTATTGGCTATGAATTTAAAATAAATATGATCGCCTAACGCTTCACGGACCAAAGTGCTTTTCTTCACTTCGTCAATCGCGGCATAGAGATTACCAGGCAGAGATTTTATGCCCCGGGTCTCCCGCTCGATCGAGGACATTTCAAAAATGTCTTCTTCCACCGGTTCGGGCAGGACATAATTCCCTTCAATTCCGGCTAAGCCGGCGGCCAACTGGACGGCAAAAGAAAGGTAGGGATTACAGGCCGGATCGGGTGAACGGAATTCAATGCGGGTGGCCTTTTCTTTCCCCGGTTTATACATGGGCACCCGGATCATGGTCGAGCGATTGCGACGGGCCCAGGAGACATAGACCGGGGCTTCGTAGCCCGGCACCAGTCTTTTATAGGAATTGACCCATTGATTATTGATGGCGGTCATTTCCCCTGCGTGGCGCATCAGGCCGGCGATATAACATTTGGCAATTGAGGAGAGATGGAACGGATCGGTAGAATCAAAAAAGGCATTCTTATCCCCTAGAAAAAGGGACTGATGGGTGTGCATACCGCTGCCGTTTTGGCCGAAGATCGGCTTGGGCATAAAAGTGGCATAGACCCCTTTACTCCTGGCCACCTCTTTAACCACCAGGCGATAGGTCATGGTCATGTCGGCCATATTTAAACCTTCGGCATAGCGCAGGTCGATTTCATGCTGACTGGGGGCTACTTCATGATGGCTGTATTCCACCTTAATGCCCATGGATTGAAGGGCAAAAATGGTATCTCGGCGCAAATCCCCTCCCAAATCCAACGGGCGGGAATCAAAATAGCCGCCGGTATCTAAAAACTTGGTCTCCATATTATCCTGAAAATAGAAATATTCCAGCTCCGGACCGACTAAGAAGGTATACCCTTTTTCCTTAGCCTTGGCTAAGAGCCTTTTAAAGGCATATCGAGGATCACCTGGATAAGGGGTCCCATCGGGCTGAAGGATATCACAGAACATGCGGGCCACCGGTTGGTCGCCGCTACGCCAGGGGATCATCTGGAAGGTACAGGGATCAGGCTTGGCGATCATATCGGATTCTTCAATCCGGGCGAAGCCTTCTATGGAAGAGCCGTCAAAGCCCATGCCCTCGGTCATTCCTTCTTCCAACTCCGAAGGTGTAACGGCAAAGCTTTTCAACAATCCCAGGATATCGGTAAACCAAAATTGAATAAAACTGATGTTTTTGTCTTTAACCAAACGAAGTACATCTTCAGCAGATTGGCAATTCATCGAACCCTCCCCAAGAAAATAGATTCACTCTTCCTAAACAAAAGACGGATTATCATAGCTCAACTACGATCATGGGTCTATTCTTTTTTTCACTTGGAATTGGAGCGGGTGAAGGATTGGAGGATCCGGGGCGGACACAATAAAGGATGCAACTATACTTCAGAACTCCAACAATTGGATTTCAGATTTTGCCTTGTACCGATATTTTTTTAAGTAAAAATCTGCCTAAAAGTATCCCTGACCTTTTCTCTGATTTTTCTATAATGATGGACAATATCCCAGGAAGGAATACCGGCATCTCCCAATCCCAGGACATTTTGCTTGGCCAGAAACGAAAGTTCCTCGAGGCTATAGGTCCGAGGGTCTCCCTTGCGGTCATAGAGGAGCTGGAGGCCATGGTCCAGCCTGTTCAGGAATAAGTAGGCTTCCTTCAAAAAATAATGCGTCTCATCGGCAAAATAACCTTTTGTTTTCAAGTCCCTCAGTACACCTAACGTATTGGTCTGCCTCAGCTCCGGATCAATCTGTCCATAGGTCCATTGGAGGTACTGGGCCATAAATTCGATATCGGTCAGGCCCCCATAACCCAATTTCGGATTGAACCGTTCCTTATTTTCTCCGGACCGTTCATTTTCCATTCGCTGTCGGAAATGGACGATTTCTCCACGGACTTCCGAGGCAGGAGGGGACTGGAAAAGGACCTGTTCTATGACTTCTTGAACCTCTCGGCTGAGTTGGGGCGGCCCGACGATAATTCGGGATTTCAGCAGGGCCTGTCTTTCCCAATTCTGAGCTTGGTTCTGATAATAATCTCGAAAAGCATCTAGGGTGACAATTAAGGGACCGAAACTCCCGGAAGGCCGGAGTCGGGTATCTACGGCATAACCCGGCCCTGGTTTTAAGGGAATGGAAAGATAAGAGATGAGGCGTTGGGCCAAACGAACCAGGTATTCATGGTAGGTAATCCATTTTTTATCCCCCCTTCGAGCCAGACGGGGAGAAGGTTTTAAGATGTCTTTCAAGTGAGAGGTTTTCAAAGAGTAGACGAAGATCAGGTCTAAATCCGAGACATATCCCAATTCCTTCCCGCCCAGCTTTCCCAGACCCAGAATGCAAAACGGGGACAGCATGGAAGCGGTTGGGCGACCGGAGGAAAAAGGATGAACCACTTCCAGATTTAGGGTTTCTTCAGCTATACGGGTGGTTTCGATCAAGACCCGATCGGCCAGTTGGGAGAGTCTTTCCGAGGCCTCGGAAGAGGCTATTCGGCCGGCCATTTCTTCCAAAGCGATTTCCAGAAAATGGCCGCTCTTCCATCTCCGTAATTCAGAGAGTTGTTCCTCCTGGTCAGGGTCCTTTCCTCGAGTTTTTAGGTTATAGATTGCCTTTTCTCTCTGGATCGGTCGTCCGACCAAAGTCCTTTGCAGAGCCAGATGATCGAGCATCTCCGGATTCTGCATAAATAAACGGCCCATCATGGCGCTTTGAGCAAAAAGCTCGACAATCTCTTTAGTCAGGGCCGTTCTTTCCAAAAGCATGGCCAAGACATTGATCCGGCCTCCAATGCTCCGCAGAAAGCGGTCCACAAAAGAAAGGGCTTGATCCGGGTTTACGGTTTGCAGACAGGAGCCGAGCAGCAGGGGGAATATCTTGCCCAAATAGCTTTTCTCCCTGTCCGTAGAGGCTTTTAGCCTTTTCGACCAGAATTCTATCGTTTCCGAGGCCTGGTCGATCCTCCGGAAACCGAACCGGGCCAATCCTTTCTCCCGCTCTTCAGTCTTCGCCGAAGGGGCCAATAAAGAATGTACTTGTTCCTGAGAGACGGGCGTCTCGGCCAGGAGAAGATTATCGAAAGCAAGGCGAACCTTTTCCCGGACCAGATTCAATTTTTTTTCGAGCCTTTGGATAATCCCGATTTTCTTTAAGCTCGGCAGGTGTAGTTGCCGGGCTAGGCCCTCTAAGGCCTCGACCTGGGAGGGAAGGCTATGGGTTTGGCGTTGGTGGACCATCTGGATCCGGTGTTCTAAAGTCCTTAAAAAGGTATAGCCTTGGCTGAGTTGACGGCATTCTTCCTTTGGAAGAAGGCCGTGTTTTTGGAATTTCTGAAGGGCCTTCAAGGTATTTCGTTCCCGGATGGCCGGGAGTTTACCTCCGAAGATCAATTGCAGAGTTTGAACGATAAACTCTATTTCCCGGATCCCTCCAGGACCGAGTTTAATATTATCCCCTTTGAGTAAATGGGAACGGGTCTCCTCGAGGATTTTCTGTTTCATGTCCCGAATTTCAGCCAAGACCGAATAATCGACAAATTTTCGATAAATCATCGGCTGAATCTCTTCGATAAAGGAGCGGCCCCTGGGGATATTGCCGGCCACCGGACGGGCCTTGATAAAAGCCAGCCGTTCCCAGGTCCAGGCCGCCGTCTGATAATATTCTACGGCCGATTCCAGGGAAAGGACCAAATCGGAAGCTTTCCCCCCGGGTCTGAGGCCCAAATCTACTCGAAAAACATGATCACCGTCCATCTGGGCCCCCATAGCCTGAATCACCCGACGGGTCAGGATCTGCAAATATTCTTTTTGCTCCAGGGGAGAGAGGGTCAGTTTGGGAGAAGGATGATAAAGGAAGATCAGGTCAATATCTGAGCTGAAATTCAACTCTATTCCGCCTAGTTTTCCCATCCCCAAAACAATCAAACCTTCCTCGAGCAGAGGCGGGAATGTATTCTTTCGAGAACCGTTTCGGTCTTGAAGACAGAAGATAATAGAGGCTTGGAGACAAACCTGGGCCAGCGCGGAAAGACTCTCCGTTGTTTCAATCAGTCCAGCCAAACCGCCCAGGTCCCGGGCGGCAATTCTTAAAATTTCTTCTTGTTTGAATTGGCGGAGGGTAAGGCAAAAAGTCTGGAAGTCCTTTATTCCGGCCACTTTCAATCCGAGGTCTTCCCCCAAGCGGGCTGCAGATTTCTTCTCGAACATCCCCTGATGGTCAAAGAGTTTTTCGACCAACAGGGGGTACCGGCGCATGATATGGGTTAGGTAGGGGGAAAAGGCCTCGATTTTGTCTAAGAGCTGCCGGGCATCAGGGGTCATAGTATGAGGAGGGTGCGAGGATTCAAGGGTTCAAGGGCAAGGCCTGAAAGGATATCACTTTCACCCTCGATCCCTTGAATCCTGGAATCCTGTTTTAGTTTAAATATCGAAATAAAGCATAAATTCATGGGGGTGAGGTCTTAAGCGCACCGGGTTTACCTCTCCCTCGGTCTTATATTCAATCCACTTTTCGATCACATCAGGGGTAAAGACATCCCCTCGGAGCAAGAATTCATGATCTTCCTTAAGGGCCTTCAGGGATTCCTCCAAAGAACCGGGAGCGGAAGGAACATTGGCCAACTCTTCCGGGCTGAGACCGTAAATATCTTTATCCAGAGGCTCACCGGGATCGATCTTATTTTCTATACCATCAATGACGGCCATGAGGATAGCCGAAAAAGCCATATAACCGTTACAGGAAGGATCCGGGGTCCGGAATTCCAACCGTTTGGCTTTCGGGGAGGCCGAATACATGGGGATGCGGATGGCCGCGCTGCGGTTCCGGCTGGAGTAGGCCAGGTTCACCGGGGCTTCAAAACCGGGGACCAAGCGTTTATAGGAGTTGGTCGTCGGATTGGTAAAGGCGCATAAAGCCCGGGCATGTTTTAAGATACCCCCGGCGGCGTAGAGGGCCTCCTGGCTCAGACCGGCATATTTATCCCCGGCAAAGAGGGGTTTCCCACCCTTCCACAAACTGACGTGGGTATGCATACCGGAGCCGTTATCGGCAAATAAGGGCTTGGGCATAAAGGTGACCGTTCTATTGTTTCGTTTGGCCACGTTTTTGATGATATATTTAAACCACATGAGTTGATCGCCCATTTTTACCAGGGGCTGAAATTTCATATCAATCTCGGCTTGGCCGGCGGTGGCCACTTCGTGATGCTGGCATTCGATTTCCATACCCAAAGATTCCATAACCAGGACCATCTCCGTCCGCAGGTCCTGCTGGCTGTCCGTCGGGGAAACCGGGAAATAGCCTTCCTTATGTCTCGGTTTATAGCCCAAATTGGGGGATTCGGCGCGGCCGGTATTCCAGGTTCCTTCAATGGAGTCGATTTCATAAAAAGCAAAATTAGAGCCTCCATCATAGCGGATATCATCAAAAATAAAAAATTCGGCTTCCGGGCCGAAATAGGCCGTATCCGCCAGACCGGTAAACTTCAGGTAGTTTTCGCACTTCCGGGCGATATTCCTGGGGTCCCGGGAATAGGATTCTTTGGTGATCGGATCAACGACATTACAAATCAGACTCAGGGTCGGCACGGACATAAAGGGGTCCATGACCGCCGTATCCGGATCGGGGATGACCAGCATGTCACTGGCATGAATGGGCTGCCAGCCCCTGATGCTCGAACCGTCAAACCCATAGCCGCTTTCAAAGGAATCTTCCTCCAATTCATGCAAAGGGACAGTGAAGTGCTGCCAAATTCCCGGAAAATCCAGGAATTTTAAGTCTACCATCTTGGCCTTGTTTTTTTGGGCGAAGGCCATTACTTCTTTCGGGGTCATTGTTATATCCTCCTTAGGATGTTTTTAAAGCAAATAAAATTGCTTTTTGAATTTCGTCCAGACGTTCCTGGTCGTAAAGTTTTTGTCCTTCTAAATCGGTTACATAAAAAACGTCGACCACCTGATCGACCTTAGTGGAGATCTTGGCAAAATGAATGTTGAGTTCCACCTCAAAAAGGGTTTTGGTAATGGTGTAAAGCAAACCCAGACGATCTTGAGTAAAGATCTCCAAAATGGTATGAAAATCCGATCCCTGATTGTCGATCTCAACCTGACTCTCCGGGGCCGTGATCGGAGTCGAGGAAATCTGCAGGGCCGGTTTTTTCTGGGCCAGGCGATAGTCCAAAGAAAGCTTACCCCCGATCACTTTGGATAATTGTTCATAGACCTTGTCCCAGGTTTCTTCGACAAACAAGGGATCAATAGGGGGTTGAACCTGGAGAATATCCAAAGCGATCTTATCGGACCGGGTAAAAATCTGGGCCCCGAGGATGTTGATGTTATTCAAGGCCAAGACCCCGGTCAGCCGGGAAAAAAGCCCCGGCCGGTCATGGCAGCAGATAAAGATTTCGTAAATCTCTTCTTTTTTCTCCACCTGCCAGAGAAAGGGTTTTCCGTCCAATTGTCGAAGCAGCCGCAGATGTTGGGCTATGGCTTCCGGCGGTAGGGAAACCAGGTAGGAATGGGGCATCCCTTCCAGAAATGCCAAGGCCTCTTTACCGGGGATTTCCTTTTCCACTAATTCCAGGACTTGTCGTTGAGAACTCTCCATGACTACTTCGGAGGCCAGATCCCCTTTCTCCAGGATATGAAGGAGTTTGAAAAAAAGTTCCCGGAGGAGCATGGATTTCCAGTTATTCCAGGCCTGATGGCTCGTGGCCAGGGAATCGGCATAACTCAACAGATAAAGCATCTTCAAGGTATCAGAGTCCTGAATGATTTGGGCGCAGCGAACCATCAAGTCCTCATCATTTAAATCCCGGCGCAAGGCCGTTTCCACCAACAGAAGGTGATTCTTGACCAAAAAGGATATGGTCTTGGCTGATTGAAGCGGCAGTTTCAAACGTTCAGCTATTTGGGGGATCATCAAGGCTCCCTCTTGAGCATGGTTTTTCCCCTGGCCTTTACCCAGGTCATGGAAAAGGGCTGCTAAATTGAGGACGGAAAAGTCCTCCACTTCTCCCCAGATGCCGAATAATAAGGGTTCTTCCTTAACGTAATATCCCTGGCCGATCCTTTTCAATTCCACCAGCGTCAGGAGGAGATGAATATCAACGGTGTAGACGTGATAGGTGTCGAACTGGGTGCGACAAACCGTTGCTTCCAGTTCCGGGATATAGGCGGTCAGTAGCCCGGTCTGGAGCAAGGTTTCCAACAGTTCCCGAGATGTTTTTAAATCACCGATAATCTCTAAGAAAAGCCGGCTGACTTCACGAGAGTTTTGAAAACCTTCATCGGCTAAAAACAGACACTGTTTAATCAGGCGAATGGTTTCCTGACTTAAAATGGCTTCACGCTTTAGGGCATACCAGAAAATTTTCATCAAGAGGCTTGGATTATCCTTGAGTACCTTGGCTGAATCCAAAAAAAGCCTTCCTCCCTCCAAGTATACACCCGGTTCGAGGATATCCCGGCTTTTTTCTCCTTTCTGTTCCAGTTCGGCCATATTTTCAAAAAAGTTTTGGTGAATCGTCCGAACTCCCTGGAGGTGCTGATAAACCTTTTGCATAAAGACTTCAACGGGCAGGATGTCTCCTTTGCCCTTCTGTCCCAACCATTCAGCCATGACCTCCTGAAATTCGAAGGAGAGGCGGTCATCCTTTCTTCCTGACAGATAGTGCAGTTGATGGCGAAGGCGCAGGAGGAAATTGTGAGAGTTAAGAAGGACTCGACGATCCTCGTTGGAGAGGAGACCAACCTTTTCCAGAGCCAACAAGTCCGGGGCTTCAAAAAGGGCCTTGCCGATCCAGAGAAGGACATGGATATCCCGGAGGCCTCCTAATCCTTCTTTTAAATGGGGCTCCAGGAAAAAAGCCGAATCCCCATAACGCAAATGACGTTTTTCTTGCTCGTTAAGTAGCCAATCTTTCCAAAGCCTCCCTTGCTCTCCTTTCAAAAGACCTCTAATATCGGTTTGAAGGGCTTGAGCCAAAGGGGAACTGCCGGTGATGCGCCGGGCATCCAGCAGAGCGGTCAGGAAGGAAGGGTCGCTGGAAGCCATTTCCAGACATTCTTTATAAGACTGGACCGTATAACCCAGCTCATATCCGGCGTCCCAGAGGGGGTAAAGTATTTTACGAATCACCTCTTCCACTTGCGGTTCGATTTTTTCTGAATAGAGAAACAGCAGGTCAATGTCGGAGAAGGGCGCCAACTCCTTCCGGCCGTATCCGCCCAAACCCAAGACCACACAAGCCTGCTCCGTCCCTTCCAGACCTAAGGACGCCCGCGCTTCCAGGCTGTTGAAAATGGAGATGATAAAGACATCTATAAAGGAAGCATGCCAGGCGGCTACGGACAGACCGCCTTCTTCATGATCATGGCGCTCCTTTAGTTTTTGGCGCTGCTCGCTCAGATATTTTTGATGAATGGTTTCGGGCATAAATAAGTAAAAAGGGGTTAAGGAGCCAAGGATTCAAGGACAGGCTTAAAACCGTTAGGTTTTTTATCCTTGACCCCTCGAATCCTTGAATCCTCGGCCCCGTAGAGATATTTAAATCGCTTCTTTTCCCCGCTCTCCGGTTCGGATACGGATGACTTCCTCTACAGGGAGGACAAAGATTTTGCCGTCCCCGATCTTCCCGGTTTGAGCGGCTTTTTGGATAGCCTCAATGACTTTTCCGGCCAATTCCTGAGCCACGACCACCTCGATTTTCACCTTGGGCAGAAAATCAATAACATATTCGGCCCCCCGGTAAATTTCGGTATGGCCTTTCTGACGGCCGAATCCCTTTACTTCGGAGATAGTCATACCTCGGATCCCTAGATCATTCAGGGCATCTTTGACTTCGTCTAATTTGAAGGGCTTAATAATTGCTTCGATTTTTTTCAGCATGAGGCTCGTCCTCCTCGGTTAGTTGTGGCCCCCAAGGGCTCCCCTTTTTTCAGCAGTTCAGACCGCGAACCGCTCAGATCAAAACGGTCCGGGGCCTCTTTTACCGGCTCTTATTATTTTTCAAGAATGGGTAAAGTAATGAAAGCATAATGCAATTGATATGCCACGGACTTTTTGTTTATTTAAAATAATAATATCAAATAGTTATAAAAATGATGGCCTGACCGGAAAAATTATATTACAAAAATGTTATTTTTATCAATAAAAAAATTACAAAAATGAAATAATTTTTCAAGGGTCCCGATACGCCGAAGACGGTTTATGACTTCCTCGGCCGGCCTCCATGGTCTCAGCCGGTTTCAGAGAAGCGGAGCCCTGAAAAATTTTTTCCCGAAGCGGAAACCTGCCTTTTCTCGATACGATCCAGGTAATGTCCGAAAAAAAGACGCACCTGTTTCTGGAGCCGTTCGAGATAAATTTTACTATCCCGGATAATATCCAAAGCAGTTAAAGGCTGGGGCTTGGCACTGGCGATCTCGCCTGCCCACTGGCTTACCCAGGTCTTGATCATCGGTTCGGTTACTTCGAAGTGAAACTGGAGTCCATAGGCCCAATCTCCGATCCGAAAGGCCTGTTGGGGATAGGCTTCATTGCCGGCCAGGCCAATCCCTTCATCCGGAAGATCGAAGGTTTCCCCATGCCATTGGAAAACGAGAAAACAGGGATCCAACAGGGAAAACAAAGGATCCGTTCGGGCTGAAGGAGTCTGGCTCAAGAAATACCAGCCGATCTCTTTATGAGGTCCCGGGTAAACCCGGGCACCTAGAGCCTTGGCCATCAATTGGGCCCCCAGACAAATTCCCAACACCGGTTTTCCCAATATTAGACACTGACGAATAAAAGGGAGTTCTTTTTTTATAAAAGGATATTGATCTTCGTCGTTGGCGCTCATGGGACCTCCCATGACCAACAAAAGATCATAGCGGTCCGGAGAGTCCGGCATTTCTGCACCGGCATAAAGAGACAAGGCGTCCTGATTCCACCCTTTCTCCTTGAGGATCTGTTCGAAAAGCCCTCCCCCCTCCGAGGGGTTATGCTTAATAATCAGCGAATTCATGACTTCGGTTTATCTCAAAAACCCATACCCCTCTTCACCGTGCAGGCTTTCGTCCATGCCGGCCAATTCCTCGTTCCGCTCCAAACGAAAACCGAACAGTTTATTAATTAGAACCAAAAGCAAAAAGGTCAGCACACCGGCATAAAGAAGGGCTATCCCGACTCCCAGAGCCTGAATGCCGAATTGATTCCAAACGGTCCAATGACCACCCATCTTTTGAGCCGCCTCAGCCATCCAGGAGGGACGGATAAAAAAGGAGAGGAGCAACACCCCCAATCCGCTTCCCACCCCGTGGACTCCGAAAACATCCAATGTGTCGTCATAGCCCAGTTTATATTTGAGCAGGATGGCCGAGTAACAAACCAATGACGACACAGCTCCCAGGACCAGGGCCCCTATCGGCTGGACCACCCCGGCCGCCGGGGTAATAGCCACCAGTCCGGCCAATATTCCCGTGGCAAAACCCAAAGAGGTTGTTTTTCTCAAATGGATTGCTTCAATAATCACCCAGGTCAGGGAACCCGAGGCGGCGGAAAGTTGGGTCATGGTTAAAGCCCTGGCCGTGTCCAGCCCGCTGGAAACGGTGCTGCCGGCATTAAAGCCGAACCAGCCCACCCAGAGCAAGCCGGCTCCGGTTAAAGTCATAACCAGGTTATTGGGCTGGATGGGCGTTTTGGGATAACCTTGCCGAGGCCCCAGATACAAAGCAGCCACCAGGGCACTGACCCCTGCCGAAACATGGATGACCGTTCCACCAGCCAGATCGATGAGCCCTTTGGCCCCTATCTGGAAGAGAAAACCATCATCGGCCCAGACCCAATGACAAAGGGGGCAATAGATCAGCAGAAACCACAAGGTAATAAAAAGACTGTAACTCCAGAAACGGACCCGCTCGGCGAAGGCCCCGGCAATCAGGGCCGGGGTGATGATGGCGAATTTCCCTTGAAACATGGCCACCACGTATTCCGGCACTCGGGAGCTATGGATGGTATCATCTATTCCGGACAAGAAAAAAAAGTTTGGATTCCAACCGACCCATCCTCCTAAGACATTTTTACCGAAAGCCAGGGAATATCCGCAAACCGCCCAGAGGACCCCGATTATGGCCATAGCGATAAAACTGTGCATCATGGTGCCCAAGACATTTTTCGTCCGAACCAGCCCCCCGTAAAACATGGCCAGACCGGGAATCATAAACAGGACCAGGCCGGTGGAAATGAGCATCCAGGCCGTTGTGCCCGTATCCACGGTCGGAGCATCAGCCGCCCAGACCGCCTTTTCAAAAACAAAACAAATCAGAACACCAATCCGTAACAGACATTTGGACATACTCATAGACGCCCTCTCTCGCGAATTTTTCTATCCCTAATTGCAAAACAGCGGCCAAGGGCGACCAGGTCATAATTTTACCTTAAAATCAAAAAGTTATCAAAAAAGGTCCATAAAAACATCTTCAGTATTTTACAAATTTGTAATTCTATAAAAAATTGGCTTACATTTTTGAATTTTTTCCCAAGACGGGTCCGATCCCGGAACCGGAGGAGTGAGCCGGAGAGCCGGAAGTCAAGGTCCGGAGCTTTAAGAATCCATCATTTTCCTTAAACCCAGGACCTTGAACCGTTTTGCCCTTAAATCGCCGCTGATCCCGTCTCCCCGGTTCGAATCCGGATTACTTCCTCCACCGGAAGGACAAAGATCTTGCCGTCCCCGATCTTTCCGGTCCGGGCAGCCTCCTGCAAAGTCTTCAGGACCTGAGGAACCACTCCATCATCCAGGATTAATTCCAGTTTTACCTTGGGAATAAAATCCACCACATACTCAGCCCCACGGTAAATCTCCGTATGCCCTTTCTGACGGCCGAATCCCTTGACTTCCGTAATGGTCATACCCGTTATATTGATCCTTTGTAAGGCATCCTTGACATCATCCAATTTGAAAGGCTTGATGATTGCTTCCACTTTTTTCATCTGACTACCTCCTAGATGTTATAACCGGTTTCACTGTGTTGACTCAGATCCAGACCGGCCACCTCATCTTCATGTTCCACCCGAAGTCCCATGGTCCAATCCAAGACTTTAAGGATGATTAAAGTCAACACAAATGAATAAATTATGGTCACCCCGACCGCCAAGGCCTGAATACCCAACAGAGAAGGATTACCAAAGAAGAGACCGTTATTCCCGGCATCATTCACCAGCTTGCTGGCAAAAAGCCCGGTGGCCAGGGCCCCGAAGGTCCCGCCGACCCCATGGACGCCTACCACATCCAGGGCGTCGTCATAGCCTAACTTGTGTTTCAAGAAGATAGCGAAATAGCAAAGCACACCGGCCGTCAAACCAATGATCAAAGCCGAAACGGGACCAACAAATCCCGCTGCCGGGGTGATGGCCACCAGGCCGGCCACACACCCGCTGGCCGCTCCTAAGGTGGTCGGTTTGCCGCGGTATATCCATTCGGTGAAAACCCAGGAGAACGTAGCGGCCGCTGCAGCAATGTGCGTAGCCGTAAAAGCCGAAACGGCCAGGCCATTGGCTGCCAGGGCGCTGCCGGCATTAAAGCCGAACCAGCCGAACCAGAGTATGGCCGCACCCAAGATGGTCATGGGCAGGTTGTGAGGATGAAAGGCTTCATGCCCATAGCCTTTCCGTTTCCCGACCACCAGAGCGGCAGCTAGGGCGGCTATCCCGGAATTGATGTGGACCACGGTCCCCCCGGCGAAATCCAAAGCCCCCAGGTCTCGAATCCACCCGCCGATGCCCCAGACCCAGTGGGCCACCGGATTATAGACCAGGGTGCACCAGAGGAGTGTAAAAACGACAAAGGTGGAAAATTTAATCCGTTCGGCAAAGGTCCCGGTGATCAGGGCCGGCGTGATGATGGCAAACATCATCTGATAAATCATAAAGAGTTGATGAGGAATGGTGGCCGCATAATCCTTAAAAGGTGCCACACCGACCCCGGCAAGCCCGAACCAATCCAGACTGCCCAGAAATCCTCCCAGGGAAGGCCCAAAGGCATTACTGTATCCCCAAAGGACCCATTCAATGGTTACCAAACCCAAGATGATAAAACTGTGCATAATGGTGCCCAGCACATTTTTACTCCGGACCATGCCCCCGTAGAAGAAGGCCAGACCCGGCGTCATAAACATAACCAAAGCGGCCGAGATGATCATAAATCCTATATCGCCCGTATTTAATGCATTCATATTCGTTTCCCCCTTTAAACAACGAAGTCCTTTCTTTTTCTCTTAACAAAAGCATTAAGCATGCCAAGACGACCAAAACTTTATTTTTTAAGTTTTTTTATTTAGTTATGAAACAACTGGCAGCTTCCCTTATTTTTGAAATATTACAAATATGTACTTTATAATTATTTATAAAACAAAAATGTTTTACAAAGCTCGCCGGAAACATCTGCTTCCCATTGCCTCATTTGGTTAAGGCAGACCCAGTGCTTCCAGATATAAAACTCCCATGGTTACCAAGATGGTGATCACAATTAAAACAAGCGATATTCGTTTCATCCATTCCTCCGCAAAGGATCGGGCCTTTCACCCGATCCTTTGAGCTATAATTCAAGATTCATCATTTTAGGTTACCAGGTATACATGACCCCCAAGGCTAAGGTGACCTGATTTTTATCTTTCCCGCCGTTGAAGCTGGATTGATCGGACCAGTCATAGCGGAGTTCGGGTCGGATGATCAGGCCCTTGGCCAGCCGAAATTCCGGGGTCAAAGTAAATTCTTTGACCTTCTGCACCGTACCGGTCTTGGCTCCGTCCTGGTCATTAAAATATTCACCCCTTAGGGCCAGGCTGAAAAAATCATTAAAATCATATTTAACGATGGCCGCCGCCCCATACCACAATGAATCTATACCGTTGGCATTAGGGTCCTTCTGCTCACTGCCGTAATCCGCATTAAGGATAAAGCTTAAATTCTTCAGCGGTTTAATGGTCCCAACCCAGTCAAAGAGAAAACGGATATTGCTGTTATTGTTATTCTGCTCAGGGCCATAGCTGAAATTAAAGCTCATAGCCAATTGCTCTATAGGTGTCCAGCCGATGCTAAGACCCAACGTTTTACCGGTGTTATTGTCATCCACATTATCCCAACCATTCGTGAGATAAAAAGTGGTGGTCAAGGCATCAGAAAAAGAATAACCCACAGATAGCCCGGTATGAGTAAAGAGTGGATAGGCATAGTTGAATAATAAGGACCGGGAATAGTTCGGATTATCCCGGGCCTCGATCACTTCGGCCCCAATATAGGTGGCAAATTTTCCAAAAGTGAATTTCAACCCCCTACCCAAAGGGGCATTGTATTGCATATACGCCTCGGTCAGGTCAAAAGGTTCGGTATCGGCCGGGGCCTGCCCGTCTTTGATCCCCAATCCTCGGGAATGGATATATTTGGCCGTCTCCCCCATGGAGACCTTCAACTTATAACCTATACCGCCCACAGGAGCGTCTCTCATAAACTGAATCTGGGCCAGATCCAGAGTGAAGCTGTTGGCCTTATGATCAAAAAGTCTTAAGGCATTCTCCGAAGGATTGGGATTCCAGAAATTATAGGTGTACCCGCCCTGGAGATAAATGCTGAGTCCGAGCATTTCCTTCAACTGATCCACGGTCATGGCCGCCTTGGCCGGTTCGGCCACCTTGACAGCCTCCGGCTTGGCCGGCTCCGGTTTGGCTTCTTCAGCCATGGAGGTCAAACTGAAACCGAAAAACATTAATCCGGCTAAAGTCAAACACATCAATCTCTTTTTCATTTTCCTTTCCTTTCTTTTACCTTAATAAATTATCTCCAGATCCAACACGATCTTGCCTAACTTAAAAGCAGGAACCGTGCCACCAGCCAATAGTAAAATTTTATAGTTTATTCAATAATTTATAAAAAATAACCCTGATTAATAATTTTACAATATTGTATTTTTGTAAAAAATTAATACATTTTTGTGTTTATTAAATTAAAAAAAGATAGAGATATCTTCGGGAAGAATTCAAGAAAGGCTTAAGAGTGGTAAAATCCTGAAGGGCTGTTTAAAGTTGCGCTTTTGCATTAAAGGCGTTAGGGGAAATGAGCGATTGGGCGGGGATTTTTAATGTAAGTGTAAATTCTTTTATTTGAGACACGGTAATATCATCTATGCTATCAGCAGGGCAAAAAAAGACCAATTGTAAATGACGTGAGATTGCAAACAAATGACAAGAGGAAGGCCTTTTTATAATTTACCCATGACCGGAATTCATGGGTGCGTTCCTCCTTATGATCTGAAGGAACTTCCCATTTT
>Ga0233425_10000441_pt1 | contig 108649 bp, 71 predicted proteins | sample Watercolumn_Towu_2_FD_181712 | JGI IMG/M metagenome (GOLD analysis project Ga0233425, IMG submission 181712) | Freshwater microbial communities from Lake Towuti, South Sulawesi, Indonesia - Watercolumn_Towuti2014_140_MG | ecosystem: Environmental > Aquatic > Freshwater > Lake | place... | reverse complement strand
TGCGGAAAGCTGATCGGGTGTCTCCGCGTAAGGAAAGGATGCGTCGAATTCACGCTGCCAATCGCTATCGGTGGAAAAGCTGATTCCCGGGCGCGAGGCACGCGCTGCCTGCAGGTCGAGCAGTTCGGCGGCCATGTCGACGACGGCCGACTCTGCGGCATGTTTCTGCCGTGTCCAGGCTTGACCGCCGATCTTCGCCAGATGCGGCCGGCTTTTGCTGCCGCCCACGTATTTCTGCACCAGCCCGATCTTTGCCGCCGGGACGAAGACCTTGGTCCCGCCGTCAAATTCGAGCTCCAGGTGCTCAAGCGCGTAGTCTTTTTTCTCCAGCAGTTTCAGGCCGCGATAACGACCTACGCCGTGACTCAAATGGACGACCAGGTCGCCGGGTTGCAGGTCGAGGAAACTGTCGATCGCTTTGCTGAGATGCCGCTTGGCGGTTCGACGGACTTCGGTGCGATGAAAGATCTCCTGGCTGGTCAGTATCAACAGGTTCTCCGCCGGCAGCCGAAACCCGCTGCGAAGCATGCCCTGGGCGTAAAGCAGACGCCCTGCGGCAGCCAGGCCCGAATCGGCGAACAGTTCCCGCAGCCGATGCAGTTCGGCCTCCGTGGCGGCGACGATGATCACATGATCATCGCGCGCCGCCCGTTCCAGTTCACCTTTGATGCGCGCCAGTTCGCCTTGGAATCGTTCGACCGATTCGATCGGCAGCACGCAATGTGCGACTGCCGGGCTCCCAGGAGCAGACTGCGCTGTGGCCAGCCCGAAACGCGTCAGTCTCTTCAGCACTTCGGAGGCCGTATGCAAAGGACCGGCCGACTGCATGCGGTCGAGATATTGCGAGGCAGCGGCGACGACATGATCCGGTTCCCACAGCATGACGGTCGCGTTGGCCGGCAGAAACGACGTGAAATAGTCGGCGTTGTCTTCCCAGGAACGGACGACCGTCAATTCGACGGAACTCAGCGACGCCAGGCTGCGTTGCGTGGCACGGTCGAATCGGCGCAGCGATTCCAGTTGATCGTCGAAAAACTCGATCCGTACCGGGTCATCCCAGTCCGGAGCGAACACGTCGAGGATGCCGCCTCGCACGCTGAATTCGCCGGGCAGATCGACGGCGGTCGTCGCATGGAAGTGGTTTTCGACCAACCAGCGGCGCAGTTCTTCCAAGGGCACCTTGTCGCCGATTCGAAAGGTGCGCGTGCAGGCCGCAATCGTCGCCGGATCGGGAACCGGTTGCAGCAGACTGGGAATACTCGTCAGCAGGATCGGCGATTGCGCGGGGTCCGCCGCCGAATGCACCAATTGCTTGAGAACACGAATGCGCGTCCCCAACGCATCTTCCCGAATCAGTCCCTGCGGCTGCAGAGACTCCAACGCCGGAAACAACTGGCGGGGTCGGGTACTGAACAGCGCCAGGTCGGACTCCAGATCGTCGATCTGGCTGGGATGAGCTCCCACGACAACCAGTGGTCCGGGGAGCGAATCGGCTAATGCGGCAGCCAGCAGCGCGCAAGACGAACCCCAGGCGCCGTCGAATGACGCCGGCTGTCTGCTGGCGAGTGCGGTCACTGCGGCGGCAAATTCGGGCCCGGCCGCCAGCGCCCGCGCTAAATCCTGAATTCTCGCCAGACCGGGGAGTGTATTGTGTTGCCCAGCCGTGGCCATGTCGCTCCGATTCTAGGCGAATCTGCCACTTTGACAACCTGCGGCGGCCGTCGCTGCGGCATTTGGGGTCGTGTTTCGCCGCAACTGTCGATTCTGCAGAGACTTGTGCACTGACTTTCCTGCTTGGCACAGTGCTTGCATTAACTGCCGGTCTCCCGAAATTGGCTGCCAATTTATTGCGGGAGCGGAATCATGAATCACCGGTCGACTGACAGCATCTAGGAGGAATCCTCTCGTGGCGAAACAAATGGTATTTGACGACGAGGCCAGGCAACCGCTACTCGCGGGTGTGTCGAAACTTGCCCGGGCGGTCCGCAGTACGCTGGGCCCTCGAGGTCGCAATGCGGTACTCGATAAGGGCTGGGGTTCTCCCAAGGTGACGAAAGACGGCGTGACGGTGGCCGAGGACATCGAACTGGATGACCCGTATGAAAACCTGGGTGCCCAACTGGTTAAAGAGGCCGCCAGCAAGACCAACGACGTCGCCGGCGATGGCACGACGACGGCGACCGTTCTGGCGGAGGCGATTTTCCGCGAAGGGTTGAAAATGATCGCGGCCGGAGCGGACCCGATGGCCCTGGCCCGAGGTATCGCCAAGGGGACCGAGGCGGTCTCCGAAACGATCGGCAAGATGGCCGAGAAAATCAACGAAAAGGATCGCAAGGAAATTCAGCAGGTCGCGGCCATTGCCGGAAATAACGACGAAACGATCGGTACGGTGCTGGCGGATGCCTTCATGAAAGTCGGCAAGGATGGAGTCATCACCGTCGAGGAAGGGCGCGGCCGAGAAACCGAAGTCGAAATCGTGGAAGGAATGCAGTTCGATCGAGGATTCCTCTCGCCGCACTTTGTCACGAATCCGGACGAAGTCGTCGTCGAGTTGGAAAACTGCTTCATTCTGCTGCACGAAGAGAAGATCTCTTCCAACAAGAAACTGATTCCGCTGCTGGAAGCGATCAGCAAAGCGAACAAGCCGCTGCTGATTATCGCGGAGGATGTCGAGGGTGAAGCCCTGGCGACGCTGGTCGTCAACAAGATGCGCGGCATCCTCCAGATTTGTGCCGTCAAGGCGCCGGGGTATGGCGACCGACGCAAGGCGATCATGGGTGATCTGGCCGTGCTGACGAAGGCTCAGCCGATTTTCAAGGACCTGGGCATCGATCTGGAGAGTGTAAAGCTCACCGATTTGGGCAAGGCCAAGAAGATCCGCATCACGTCGGAACACACGACGATCATCGGCGGCAGTGGATCGAAAGAGGAAATCGAAGGTCGGGCTCGCCAGATCCGTGAAGAAATCGGCCGAACCGACAGCGAATACGATCGAGAAAAGCTGCAGGAGCGGCTCGCCAAGCTGGCGGGCGGTGTGGCGCAGATCCGGTGCGGAGCCGCCACGGAGACGGAGATGAAAGAGCGGAAGTGGCTGATCGAAGATGCCAAGAACGCCACGCAGGCTGCTTTGGAGGAAGGAATTGTCCCAGGCGGTGGCGTGGCTCTGCTGCGAGCCGAGAAGGCGCTCGACAAGCTCGACCTGACCGGCGACGAGAAGCTCGGGGCAACGATCATTCGCAATGTGCTGGATCAGCCGTTGCGGGCGATCGCGCGAAACGCCGGCAAAGACGGCGCTGTGGTGGTCAATCGTGTACGCCAGCAGCGTGCCAAGAACGAGGGCTGGGACGCCGATCTGGACGAATACTGCGATCTGGTGAAGGCGGGGATCATCGATCCCGCCAAAGTCGTGCGTACCGCGTTACAGAATGCTTCCAGTGTCGCGTCGTTGTTGTTGACAACGTCGTCGTTGATCACCGAGATTCCGAAGGAAGAGTCGGAAGAGGGCGGCGGACACGATCATCACGATCATGGCATGGGCGGCGGCATGGGAGGTATGGGCGGCATGGGAGGCATGGGTGGTATGGGAGGCATGGGTGGCATGGAAGGCATGATGTAAATGCCGCGGCACGATAACGACAATACTGCAGAGTTCAACCAACAAATACGGGAAAGGAATAGCGAATGGCCAAAGTAAAGATTCGACCTCTGGACGATCGGGTCGTGGTGGAGCCGATTGAGGCGGAAGAGCGGACGGCGGGCGGGATTGTCTTGCCGGATTCGGCAAAAGAGCGTCCGCAGCGCGGGACCGTGATCGCGGTTGGCCCGGGCCGATTGCTGGAAAACGGCAAGCGGGGAGAGTTGTCGGTGCAGGTTGGCGATCAGGTGATTTACGGCAAGTACGGCGGAACGGACATCAAGGTCGACAACGACGATGTGAAGATCCTGCGGGAGTCGGACATTCTGGCCAAGGTTGTCAAGTAAGCGTGGCGAGCGTTTGCGCGTCTATAAAATAGGGGAATCCAGAGCGTGGCTAAGCAATTACTTTTCGATGATCAGGCCCGTGCGCGGATGCTGCAGGGCGTCGATAAACTGGCCAGTGCGGTCGCGATTACGATGGGACCGACTGGTCGCAACGTGATAATTGACAAGTCGTTTGGCGGCCCCACGGTCACCAAGGACGGCGTAACGGTCGCCAAGGAGATTGAGTTGGAGGACCGTTTCGAGAACATGGGCGCCAAGCTGGTTGTGGAAGTCGCCCAGAAAACTTCCGACCTGGCTGGCGACGGCACGACTACGGCGACGGTCTTGGCGCGAGCGATCTTCCGGGAAGGGATTCGCAATATCGTTGCCGGCAGCAACCCGATGGCGATCCGCCGCGGGATCGAGAAGGCGGTACATGCCGCCGAGGCGAAGTTGGTCTCGATGGCCCGTCCCGTCACCAGCAAAGAGGAAGTGGCGAATGTCGGCGCGATCAGCGCCAACAACGACCCCACGATCGGCCAATTGCTGGCGGACGCGCTGGAGCGCGTGGGCAAGGACGGCGTGATTACCGTCGAGGAAGGCAAGACGACGGAAACGCGCGTCGAGTACGTCGACGGAATGCAATTCGACAAAGGATTTGTCTCGCCGTATTTCATCAACAATCCGGCGGAGATGAACTGCCATCTGGAAGACGCTTACATTTTGATCTTCGAAAAGAAGATCTCGAATCTGCGCGACATCGTGCCGATTCTGGAACGCGTCAGCCAGACCGGCCGACCGCTGCTGATCATCGCCGAAGATGTCGACGCCGAGGCGTTGACATTGCTGGTGGTGAACAAGCTGCGGGGGGTCCTGAACGTCTGCGCCGTGAAGGCGCCCGGGTTCGGCGACCGCCGCAAGGCGATGCTCAGCGACATCGCTGTGCTGACCGGCGGGACGATGATCAGCGAGGATCTGGGGATTCAGCTGGAGAATCTGGGGGTCGAGCATCTCGGTCGCGCCAAGAAGATCACGGTCGACAAGAACAACACCACCATCGTGGAAGGTGCTGGTTCGCGCACGGAGATCGACAAGCGCGTGCAGCAGATCAAGAACCAGATCGGCCAGACGGAAAGCGAGTATGACAAGGAGAAGTTCCAGGAACGGCTGGCCAAACTGGCGGGCGGCGTGGCGGTGATTTCGGTTGGTGCCGAGACGGAAACCGACATGAAGCAGAAAAAGGCGCGGGTCGAGGACGCCTTGCACGCCACGCGGGCCGCGGTCGAGGAAGGGATTCTGCCTGGCGGCGGTGTGGCGCTGCTGCGATGTGCCGACGTGGTGCAGAAAGCTCGCGATTCGGCCAAGGGTGACGAGCGGATCGGCGCGGAAATCGTGCTGAATGCCCTGAGTGCCCCGCTGCGTCAGATCGTGGACAATGGCGGCCGTGACGGTTCCGTGGTCGCCGACGAGATCCAGGACAAAGGTGTCAACGTCGGCTACGACGCCAACACCAATCAGTACGTCGACATGTTCAAGGCCGGGATCATCGACCCGGTAAAGGTGGTGCGGACGGCATTAAGCAATGCCGCCAGCATCGCGGCGCTGCTTTTGACGACAGAAGCGCTTGTGACCAACTTCGACAAGGACGATAAGAAAAGACAGAAGGTCGAGGGCGCGGTGCGATAACGCATCGGCCCCCGGGTCTCGCAATGTGAACTCTCATGGAACGGCCACTTCGCCCGGAGTGGCCGTTTTTTCGGTATGTCCACAATGGCGAAAAAACGCGACTACTACGAAGTGCTCGGCGTGGCAAAGGATGCCTCGGCGAAGGACATCGCCGCTGCCTATCGCAAGCTGGCCATTAAGTATCATCCGGACAGTAATCCGGGCGACGAAGGCGCTGTCGAGAAATTCAAGGAGGCCGCGGAAGCCTACGAGATCCTGAACGAACCCGAAAAACGGGCCCGGTACGATCGCTTCGGCCACCAGGGCGTCGAGGATCAGGCAACGCACTTCACCGACGTCCAGGATATCATGGACGCCTTCGGCGACCTTTTCGGCGGCGGAATGTTTGGCGACATTTTTGGCGGCCGCGGACAGCGCCAACGCCGGGCCAGGCGCGGTGCCGACATTCGCGTTGACGTCGCGCTCGATCTGGAAGAAGCGGCGTCAGGCGTCACCAAGACGATTGAGTTCTCCCGCAGCGTCGCCTGTGGCAAATGTTCGGGAACCGGCAACAAAGCCGGCGCTTCACGGGACACCTGCCGGCGCTGTGGCGGACGTGGGCAAGTTGTGCAGTCGGCCGGCATACTCCGCGTGCAGACGACCTGCCCGGCGTGCGGCGGCGGCGGCACGATCGTGACCGACCCCTGCGACGCCTGCCGTGGCCGGGGCTATGTCGGCGCCAAAGTGCGTCGTGACGTGCGCATCCCCGGCGGCGTCGATGACGGAACACCCGTCCGCATCACCGGTGAAGGTGAGCCTAGCCCCGACGGCGGTCCCGCCGGCGACTGCTATCTGTTCATTTCCGTGCGCAAACACCGCCTGTTCCTCCGCGACGGTCAGGACCTGGTCGTGCAATTTCCGATCACCTATCCCCAGGCAGCGCTCGGCGCAACGCTGGAGGTCCCCACGCTGAGTGGCAAGGCTTCCCTGGAAATTCCCCCGGGAACCCCCTCCGGACAAGTCTTCGAGATTCCCGGCAAGGGTCTGCCCGACCCGCACGGACGGGGACGCGTCGGCAGCATGCGCGTCCATACGTATATCGAAGTGCCCAGGAAGCTCGATGTGCGCCAACGTGAATTGCTCCGGGAACTGGCGGAACTCGAACATGTCCACGTCTCCGCCGACCGCAAGAGTTTTCTGGAGAAAATCCGAGACTATTTCGTTCCGCATTCCGGCACCACGGAAAGCCAGGAGAATGCCAATCCATGAGTGAACACGATTCAGGCTGTCAGCCGGAGTCGACGGCGGGTATGGATACCGATCTTGCGGCCGATGTGGCTGTAAGACAGTTGCAGCAACAGGTCGCCGAAGCCAACGATCGGGCATTGCGCGCCCAGGCCGAGCTGGAGAATTTCCGCAAGAGGTCGCGCCGCGAAATGGAAGACGAACGGCGTTACGCGGCCCTGCCGCTGGTAAGGGATGTGCTGAATGTGGCGGATAATCTGCAGCGGGCCATCGCCATTGCCGAACAGTCCAACCATGCCGATTCGCTGCTGGCCGGTGTGAAGATGGTCGCCGTCCAACTGAGCGCCTACCTCGAGCAACACCATTGCGTGGCGATTCCCACCGTCGGAACGCTGTTTGACCCGAACCTGCACGAGGCGATCGCGCAGGAATCGAGCGGCGAGTTTCCCGCCGGCACGGTGACCCGAGAAGCCCGCTCGGGATACCGATTGTTCGATCGTGTCGTACGGCCTGCGCAAGTGATGGTCTCGACGGGCCCCAACGCCGAGACGGCCGACGCACCCCCGCCATCCGCACCCGCGCCATCCGCACCCACCCGTTCCACCAGCTGATCTGCCCGCGGAGTAACGATCCGATGCCAACCTACGATTATGTCTGCGACGCCTGCGGCCACGAACTGGAAGTGTTCCAGTCGATCAGCGCCGAGCCGCTCAAGTCATGCCCCAAGTGCAAGAAGAAGAAGCTGCGGCGGCTGATCGGCACCGGAGCGGGCATCCTGTTCAAAGGATCGGGATTCTATCAGACCGACTACCGCAGCGAGTCGTACAAGCAGAAAGCGGCTGCGGAATCGAAATCCGAATCGGGCGGAGCTTCCGGCGGAAGCAGCGACTCCAAGGCTCCCGCAGGCGGAGAGGGCAAAGCCAGCACCAAATCGACGGCGAGCGACTCCAAATCCGGTTCCTGAACCATGTCCCCCCGATGTTGTCCCACCTGCGGTAAACGGTTCGATCCGCCCGCCGATTGGCAAATGCCGTTCTGCAGCTCGCGATGCCAGACAATCGATCTGGGACGGTGGCTGGGCGAACAACATGCCCTGCCGATCGTGCGTTCCGACGAAGATGCGGAAGAGGGCCAGGATTCTGCGAGTCATGACGACGAATGGCGCGCCGCAAGCCGCGATCCGGGATAGTAGCTTCGGTTGCCCGCGTAACCCCGGCCGACCTGCCGGAAAAGACCCGCCTGGCCACCGGACACTCCGCAACGCGCATGCAGTCCTTTACTGCTGGAATGCCGGCGGCGTTGTTCCTCGGTGGGCCTGGGACACGGAATTACGGTCTGCCCTCTTGCTGCGAATCGCCGCTTAGCGATATACATACTATGGTGGTATAAAGTTAGCCATAGTACTACTTCGGGAGTTCTGCTGAGAATCGGACGCGCCGCGTCCGCCTGCTCTGTTCGCGCTGCCCTGTTCGCCCTGCGAAGTCGCCCGACCTCCGCCTTCCTCACGCAAAGGTACGAGGTGGTTTCTTTGTCATTGGCGGCCTGCCATTGGTGCAGGCAAGGGAGGGAACGGTATGGACAGGATTTTGGTTAATCTGCGGGATGAGATGCGAACGGCCCATCTATCGGTGGAGGCAGAGGACTGGCAGCTGATCCTTGCCGCGCTCGCCGCGGATCCGGAGACGATTGAGGAGCTGGAGCAGGCGCTGATGCGGTTTCGCGAACCCGATTACGCAGCGCATGTCTGGGGGCGGTCGGTCGAGCTGCAGCCGGGGATGAGCTGGGACGGTCCTGACAGCAAGGTGCTGCTCGATCTTGCAGCGCGATACATCGCAGTGGACGAGCAGCTGAGCTGTCCGGAGCGGTTCGATCGCGTCACGATCACGGCGCGCGGCGACGAAATCGATCGTCGGATCAACGTCGATTACGAGCTGTCGCGGGAGTGGGAGATTGCCGATTCGCTCAATGGCTGGCAGGAGCGGACCCAGCAGCGCCGCGAGGAGCGTTCGTATCGTTTGCCGGAAGATTACCGAGCGGTACTTTACGGCGAGGTGGTCGCGTTTCTGTTGCGGAATCTGGACGAGGGAAACTGGGGGGACCGCGAGCGGATCGCGCGGATACACGAAATGTGGTTGATGACGCCGCGAGACGATTTGGGGGGACGAACTCCGCGGGAACTGATCCTGTGGGACCTGGAGCGGATCGATAGGGACCTCGAGTCGCGCTCACGGCAGTGGACGCGGATGGGGCGATGTCCGGCGGGAGTCTCCAAGTCATCCGCGGCGTATCGTCACGGCGCGTGGGGGCGGCACGAAGCGATCGTCTATTACGACATGATCCGCGCGGTCCTGGATCGGATCGTCGACGATCGATCGCGCGGGATCGATGTCAGGGCGCCGGAGCAGGTGCGGGTCTACCTGGAGTTGGGCTTGCGATGGATGGCGCAGCCGCAGGAAGAATTCGGGGGCCGCACGCCGTTGGAGATTGTGGAGCTTGAGCGGCAGCGGCTGCCGGTGGCGGCGGGGGAGCAGGAGTCGTGCATCGATCCGGATTGTCCGTTATGCCGGATGATGGCCGACCAGGCCACGGGTCCGGCATTCTGGTTTCTGGACGGCGCCCATATGGACTCGGACTTCGCCTTTTCGTTCTGTCGGACACGATCGGAATGGCAAGACCAGTACGGCGACGAGCCGGACGATTCCGGGAGCACGGAGATTTTGGCGATGGCGGGCGATGCTCCCAAGCCGCTGCGGAGATCGGAGATCTGGAAGGGCAGTTTCATGAACGAGGAGTTGGTGGCAACGATGAGCGGCCAGCAGCGGTTGACGGTGATTCTGTTCGGGATCGGCGGCCACCTTGCCGAATTGGCCGAGGATCTGCGTGGCGACGGCGGGGCTGCCGGGACGATGCGATCCCTCTTGACGCGATTCGACAGTTTGCGGGTGGCGCTGCGCGACAAGGAGGGTTGGTTGGGCCGGGCGTTGGTGCAGCAATGTTGTGACGAGCTTGCGGTGCTGTCGGGGCTGCGGCCGGCCTTGGCGCGCAAGTGCGAGGATCTGGAGCGGAAATTCCTCTGGCTGGACGAATTGGCCGAGAGCATGGCCGGTGCGATCGACTTGTCGTCTTGAACCGTCGAGCCCGCAAGTTCGAGTGATTCAACGCCAACCAGTGGCTGCAGGGGGAGCTCCCCGGCGCGAAAACGCCGGGGGAGCTCGCCCCGAGGTTCAACGGCGATGGGCGGAAGCATGGCCGCATCCGGCAGCTTCCCACTCGACGGCCGAATTGATACGCTTGGACCATGAAGATCATTCGCAAACTGCTGGTCGCCAATCGCAGCGAGATCGCGATTCGTGTCTGTCGCAGCGCCCACGAGTTAGGTATCCGCACCGTCGCGATTTATACGCACGAGGATCGCTATGCGCTGCATCGTTTCAAGGCCGATGAGGCCTATCTGGTCGGGAATCCGGGCGAGCCGATTCGTGCCTACCTCAATGTCCAGGGGATTGTCGAGCTAGCGGCCGAACAGGGTGTCGACGCGATTCATCCCGGCTACGGCTTCATGTCGGAGAATCCGGAGCTGGCGCGGGCCTGCGAGCGGGCCGGGATCGTGTTTGTCGGGCCGCAAGTCGAAGCGCTGGAGCAACTGGGTGACAAGACGGCCGCGCGGGCCATTGCCGAGCGCGTGGGAGTGCCGGTGCTGGGGGGGAGCAATTCGATCCAGGACCTGGCGGAAGGTCGCGAGTTAGCCGAACGACTGGGCTACCCGGTGATCCTCAAGGCTGCCAAGGGCGGCGGTGGGCGCGGTATGCGCGTCGTGCTGTCGCCCGCCGATTTTGATCTGGCTTTTTCCCAGGCACAGCGTGAATCACTCACCGCCTTCGGTAGCCCCGATATGTTCCTGGAACGTTACATTTCGCAAGCCAGCCACATTGAAGTGCAGCTGCTGGGCGACAAACACGGGAACCTGGTGCATCTCTGGGAACGGGATTGTTCGATCCAGCGCCGCCACCAGAAAGTTGTCGAAATTGCCCCGGCACCATTTCTCGAGACCGGGGTACGCGAGGCGCTTTGTGAAGCGGCGATCAAGATCGGTCGGGGCGTCCAATACCAGAACGCCGGAACGGTCGAATTCCTGCTGGACCGTCAGTCGAACCAGTTCTATTTCATCGAAGTGAATCCGAGGATTCAGGTTGAGCATACCGTCACGGAGGAAGTGACCGGGATCGACATCGTCAAGTCGCAGATCCTGGTTGCTCAGGGCATGCCGCTATCGGATCCGGAAATCGGCTTGCCGTCCCAGGATCGGATCCGGACCCACGGTTTTGCCATTCAATGCCGGGTAACGACCGAGGATCCTGCGAATCATTTCATGCCGGATTACGGCCGTGTCTCGCACTACCGATCGGCCAGCGGCATGGGCATCCGGCTGGATGCGGGCAGTGCATTTTCCGGCGCGGTGGTGAACCCGTTTTACGATTCGCTGCTGGTCAAGGTCACCGCTCGTGGACGGCGTTTCGTAGATGCCGCGCGACGCATGGAACGCTGCCTGCAGGAGTTCCGCGTACGAGGCGTGAAAACCAACATTCCATTCCTGATCCGGCTGATCACGCATCCCAAGTTCCTGGAGTCACCCTGCGTCACCCGTTTCATCGACGAAACGCCGGAGTTGTTCCAGTTTCCGCCGCGCAAGGATCGCGCCACGCGGCTCTTGTCGTACCTGGGAGATCTGATTGTCAATGGCAACAGCCTGGTGAATGACGCGCCCAGTTCAATCCGCCGCGTGCCCGCGCCGGTGCCTGCCAACAGTTGGCGCGAACGCATTCCCGCTGGCACCCGGCAGCGACTGCTGGAGTCGGGGCCGGCGAAATTCTCCGCTTGGGTGAGGGATCAACGAGCGCTGTTGATTACGGATACCACCTTCCGTGACGCGCACCAATCGTTGTTGGCCACGCGACTGCGGAGCTACGATCTGCTGCGCATTGCCGACGTTTATGCCCAACGCTGTTCCCCGCTGTTCTCGCTGGAGATGTGGGGCGGAGCCACGTTTGATACCGCGATGCGGTTTCTCAAAGAGTGTCCCTGGAAACGGCTGACCGACCTCCGATCGAAGGTCCCCAATATCCTGTTCCAGATGTTGCTGCGGGCGTCGAATGCCGTCGGCTACACAAATTACCCCGACAACATCGTCCAGGAATTCGTCAAGGAATCGGCCGAAGCGGGCATCGACCTGTTCCGGATTTTCGACGCCTTGAACTGGCTGCCCAACCTGCGCGTGGCGATGGAGGCGGTGCTGCGGCAGCCGAACGCCATTTGCGAAGCGGCGATCTGCTACAGCGGCGATATTCTCAATCCGGCGCGCGCCAAGTACGACCTGAAATATTATGTTGGCATCGCCCAAGAGCTGGAACGGATGGGGGCGCATATCCTGGCGATCAAGGACATGGCCGGACTGTGCAAACCGTATGCGGCGGAACTGCTGGTGAAAACACTGAAACAGGAAATTGGAATACCGATCCATTTCCATACCCACGATACCGCGGGGATCCAGGCCGGATCGATCTGCAAAGCGGCCGAACAGGGAGTCGATATCGTCGATCTCGCGATGGCGCCAATGTCGGGCGGTACCTCCCAGCCGAATCTCAACACCATGGTCGAGGCGATGCGGTTTACACCTCGAGAAACCGGTCTGGAAACCAAAGTACTTGATCAGATCGCCGAGTACTGGCAGGCGGTGCGGCAGTTTTATCTACCGTTCGAAAGTGAAATGGTTCCCGCCACCGCCGACCTTTACGAACATGAAATGCCCGGCGGGCAGTACACAAACCTGCACCAGCAGGCCAAAGCGCTGGGGCTCGCCGACCGCTGGTCGGAAATCTGTCATGCCTATGCCGAAGTCAATCAGATGTTCGGCGATATCGTGAAAGTCACACCGACCTCGAAGGCGGTCGGCGATATGGCGCTGTTCATGGTCGCCAACAACCTCACTACGCACGACGTCCTGGATGGCGAGCGGGAGTTCGCGTTTCCTGAATCGGTGATCGACCTGATCGGCGGACGCATGGGCCAGCCTCCCGGCGGGTTTCCAGCAGCAGTCGTGAAACGCGTGATGCGCGATCGACCGGTCATCCTGGAACGTCCGGGCGAGCGATTGCCCCCGGCCGACTTCGCTCGCGCCGCGACGGAAATCAAGGAATTCCTGGGACGCGAGCCGTCCCAGCGCGAAGTGCTCAGCTACCTGCTGTACGGCAAAGTGTTTCGCGAATTTGTCAACCACCAGCGCAGCTATTCCGATACGAGCGGTCTGCCCACGCCGGTTTTCTTTTACGGGCAGCAGTCGGGCGAAGAAATCGCCGTCGATATCGAAACGGGCAAGACGCTGATCGTCCGGTTTCTCACGGTCAGCGAACCGCATCCCGACGGGCGAAGAACGGTGTTCTTTGAGCTCAACGGCCAGCCACGCGACGTTTCGGTCATCGACCATTCGCTGGAACCGGAAACCCAGCAGAGCGCGAAAGCCGACTCTGCCGATCCCAAACAAGTGGGAGCCGGAATGCCGGGAATGGTGGTCACGGTCGCGGTGCTTCCCGGTGACAAGGTGAAAAAGGGGCAGAAACTGCTCAGTTTGGAAGCGATGAAAATGGAAGCCACCGTCAATTCCGATCACGACGGGACGATCGCGCAGGTCCTGGTCAAACCGGGGACCCGGGTCGAAACCGGCGACCTCCTGCTCGTTTTTGCCTGAAAAACAACCGAATTGCCCGCCGCCTCGCCAGGGTGATACGACGTCACTTGCGCTTTCGGTAGATCGGGACGGCTCGAAAAACAAAAGTCTTGAACTTACCGCGGGCGATAGGTATAAATGTGCGCTGATGTGATTCGGATGCATACAGGGCGCATCCGGTCGCATGATTCTTGTTTTGTACGTGAGGACTGCAAAGATGCTCGAAATTCGATCGGCTCGGCAAAACACCAACTGCGAACGATCCTCCCGCCGTGACTTCATCAAAGTCGGCACGTTGGGATTGGGCGCATGCAACCTGGCGGGGTTATTGCGGAGTCGAGCGGACGCGGCCTCCGCAGGGCGGGCACCCCGGGACACTTCGGTAATCTGGCTCTGGCTGGGAGGCGGCCCGACGCATGTCGAGACTTTCGATCCAAAAATGACCGCCCCTTCGGAATACCGCAGCGTGACCGGTGAGGTCAAGACGGTCCTGCCGGGCGTGACTCTGGGCGGCAACTTTGAGCGGATGGCACGGGTCGCCGACAAGATGGCATTTGTGCGGTCTTTTGCCCACACCAACAGCGGCCATGGCGGCGGTACGCATTACGTCATGACCGGCTACGATCATCGCCTGGCCGACAATGGTGCTCCCCAGGATCGACCCGGGATCGGCTCGATCGTGGCGCGTGAGCGCGGAACCAACAATCCCCAGACCGGCATTCCGACCTACGTGCGGATCGGTGGAATCTACGGTGACGGCCCGTCATTCCTCGGCACGGCCTATGGGCCGTTCGATCCGAGCGGCGAAGCCCGCCAGAACATGTCGCTGGTCGTGAATCGCGACCGATTGGGAAATCGTCGCGAACTATTGAAAGGCATCGACAATGTGCGCCGGTCGGCCGATCGCAGCGGCCTGGTTGAAGGGTTGGACTCCTTCGAAAAGCAGGCATTCGATATTATTCTCAGTCGGTCACAGCAGGCTTTTGATCTCAAGTACGAGGATCCTCGCGTTGTCGACCGCTATGGCACCGGCCTGGGGCAGCAATTGCTGCAGGCGAGGCGACTATGCGAAGCCGGGTGCGGTTTTGTGACGGTGCATTTCGGCGGTTGGGATATGCATGGCGGCATCAAACAGGCGATGGATAACTTGGGACCGCAAGTCGACCGCTCGGTCGCTGCCCTGGTTGAAGATCTCGATCTGCGAGGCCTCAGCGATCGTGTATTGCTGGTCATCAGCGGCGAATTCGGTCGGACTCCGAAGATCAACGGCGGGGCCGGGCGCGATCACTGGGCACCGTTGAGTACGCTGGCATTCGCGGGCGGTGGACTCAAAATGGGGCAGGTGATCGGGGAATCGGCGGAAAAAGTTGACGTTCCCAAATCGACGCCGATCGGACCGCAGGACTTGATGGCGACCGTATTTCAAGTTCTGGGGATCGACGGGCGCGTGCAATACGTCAATCAGGCCGGACGACCGGTTTACATGATCGAGCAGGGTCGAGCGATCGAGGAACTGGTTTAGACTTCGTCGCGTTTTCCGGCCCTTGCCGTTTGCCAGACCATAGCGATGTCCATGCCCGCCTCGCAATTCAGGGGGGCGTCGGGCACTCCCTTTCATCGTCCGCTGGCATTACAATTGCGCGGCGTTGCTCATGCGTCCACTTCCTGCGCCCACCGTCCGGTGGACCGCATGAGTTCCTCCCCGAATGTACACCCTGGCCGACTCGGGAACCCGCCTCGCGATGAGTTTTCCTTCGATCCTGCCGTCGTGCCATCTGCTTGCCGATCTGGAGTTGTGGGGGCAGACGCTGGCAACGACCGATCTCGCCGTGATTCTGCTGTTGGTGCTTCTCGAGGGGTTGCTGTCGATCGACAACGCGCTGGTACTCGGGCTACTTGCCAAGCGGCTCCCCAAGCATCAACGCACGCGAGCGTTGTCGTATGGGCTGATCGGTGCGCTCGTATTCCGCATTATTGCCATCAGCGTGGCCGGGTTCCTGCTGCGGTGGACCGCCGTGAAGTTTGTGGGAGGGGCGTATCTGGTCTACATCGCCGTGCGTCACATTTTCTTTGAGACGCGGGAGGCTCACGAAGACAAGATGATCGTCGACGAGCAGGGACAGCCTCAGCTCGTCGATTCCGAAACGGGTCAGGAGCTCACAACGGCTGAAATCAAGCTGGAGATTCTGGAACGGGTTCCGATCGGCGGTTCGCTTGTCGCTGACGAGATGACGAACCTCAGTGATTCACAAGAAATCGCGCGGCCATCGTTGAGCGATTCCCAGGCGAGCAGCGCGGGAGTGCGACAAGGCAAGCATGCAGGCTTCTGGCGCACGGTGCTCGTCATCGAGTTGACCGACGTCGCCTTTGCCGTGGATTCGATTTTGGCCGCGATGGCGCTGGCAGGCGGACGATTCGAGAAGCGCTGGCTGGTGATTGCCGGCGGCTTCCTGGGTGTGGTTTTGATGCGATTCGCCGCGGCCATCTTTATTCGCCTGCTGGAGAGGTTTCCGCGTTTTGAAATCTCGGCCTACATGCTGGTGGCGATCATCGGATTCAAACTGCTTGCTGACTGGAGTTTCAACGGCGACTGGAGTTTTCGCGACTCGATGCTCGCCACGCGCATGCCACCGGCCTGGAAGGCCGGTTTCGAACGACTCGAAGTCGCGCGAATCGGCACGGTGCAACGGTACGAGGACTGGCTGGATCGTCGCTGGATTTTCGGACTGAACGAGCGATCCGTTCCGGACCCGGATGCACAGGGCGGAGTTGCCGCGATTCGCGATCCCGACCAGCCGCTGGAGATCCCGCATCTGCTCGACTTCCACGACATACGCCGGCCCGAGTGCATGAGTTTCTGGGCGCTGATGATGATCTGTTTCTGCCTGGGGTTCCTGCCGCGAAAAAGCGAACCGGCCGATGCAGTAACGCCGTAGATTCTGGAGTCCGTTTACGCCGTGCCGGCCTGGAAAGGGCCGATCACTGCTTCGGCGAACCGTTCCATCTCCTCGAGTTGCGGGCTGCATTGCAACAACAGCAGGTCGACCCCCACTTCGGAAAACGCGGCGACTTGATCGAGCACCTGCTGTGGAGTTCCAATCAATCCGGACCGTAGACCGCGATTGGAAACGGAATAGTCTTGCAACGATACGCGTTGCTCAAGCTGGGTGCCGGCGAGCCATTGCTGGTAATTGTGATAGCCTGCCGCCGACTGTTTGACGTCGGTGATTCGGGCCAATTCCTGCTGCGCTTCGTCTGTGGAGCCGCGCACGATCGAGTAGCCGGCTACGCCGTAAATCATGGGATCCTTGCCGAGTGCTTCGCGGCGTCGATTCATGTCACGGATTTTCTCGCCGATCCTCCCGGGCGGGTCGCCGTGCATCACGTAGGCGTCGCACTTGTCGGCAATCAGGTTCTTTGCCGCTTCGGACTCGCCGCCGGCATAGATTGTCGGGCGTGGTCGGGTGATCGGCTTGGGTTGCAGGATCGCGTCCTTGATCTGGTAATAACGGCCCTCGAATGAGCCACCGTCGCGGCTCCAGAGATCATCGAGAATCTCCAGCCATTCCGCGGTGCGAGCATAGCGATCGTCGTGTTGCTCAAACTGCACGCCATAGCGCATCGCCTCGTCGCGCCACCAACTCGATACGACGTTCAGCGACAATCTGCCGCCGCCGCCGATATGATCGATATTCGCGGCCTGTTTGGCCAGCAGTGCCGGATTGTGGAATGTGGGGCGCACCGCAACCATGAACTCCAGCGACGAGGTGACCGCCGTCAGCGCCGCCGCGGAACTCCAGGCGTCCAGCGATGGGGCCGATTCGCCCTTGATATCGTTCAAATTCAATTCCGCGACCAGGGTCAACCCGTATCCGATCTGTTCACTGCGCTGGGCAACGCGGCGCGCGTATTCCCACGTCGCCTGCATGCGTTCATCGTCCACGTTGCGCAGCCAGCCGCCGAACACAGGTAGCCAGTAACCAAATCGCATCAGCGACTCCTTGCTGCGCGGCGTTCGAGATAATCGACCAGCCTGGAGAACGGGTCGAAGCCTACGACGTTCACCGCATCGGCGACAAAATTGGACAAGGCGTTGACGTCGTAGTACAGCCGGCGGCCGTCGCGGTCATCGATCATGTACTCGATGCCACCGACGTCGATTGCGGCGGACCGCATGATCAACTCGCATTCCGCGACTACTTCGGCGGGCGGACTGTAATTCTCCACGGTCAAGCCGGTCTTGGGTGCGTCCACGGGACAGGCTGTTCGCTCGAGTGCCACTCCGTCGCTGCGCTGGCAAATGTCGGCAGGGCAGAGATTGAACGTATCGCCGGGAGTTCCCACTTTGATGGCGTAAAGAAATTTTCCGTCGAGCAGCTCGACGCGCACAATCTGCGAGTCCCGCGCGGGGACGAATTCCTGTATCAGCGCCGTATGATCCACGCCGAAATCGAGTCGACCCTCCGCCGCCGCCCGGCGCAGGTCGTCGCGATTGTCGAATCGCACAATCCCCGCGCCGCTGCCGCCCACGTTGGCCTTGAATACAACCGGAAAACGCCAGCCATCGAGTCCTTCGGCTGCCAGGCTGGGATGGTTGATCACGCGACTGCGCGGCGTCGGCAGCCGCAGCGACTCCAGCAGGGTAAGCTGCCGTGCCTTGGAGATTTCGATGCTGAAAGCTCTCAGCCCATTCACAATCGGGATTCCCAATCGCTGAACGTGGTCGAGGAACCCCAGCGTGAAGAACATTCCTTGCACGCCGCCGCGCAGGTACGCGGAAGGACTCATCCGGTTAAAAAGCAGCGAAAACTCCGGCTCCGCTGCCTTGGGATCGTAAGCGTGTGCGCGAGGGTCGATCCGCCGATGCGGGATAGATCGTCGATCGAGTTCCGCCAGAAGCGGCCGAAACCAATGTTCTTGTTCGTAATAGATCGCCCAAGGCTTCACTTGCATCTCCCTTTGATACCAGAACACCCCGGGGGCTGGAAAGTCGATGCCTGTCGATGCCCGTCTGAACCTCGCGCCGTCCCCGATCCGCCACTTGGCCGTTGTTTCGTACTCAGGCCGATAACAGAGCCTGAACAACGCGTCCGTGGACATCGGTCAATCGATGATGTCGCCCCTGAAACTGAAACGTCAGCCGCTCGTGGTCGATGCCCAGACAGCGCAGAAGCGTGGCGTTCAAGTCGTGCACATGGACGGGATTTTCGACAATGTTGAAGCTGAACTCATCGGTGGCGCCGTAGACCATTCCGGGCCGGACGCCGCCGCCCGCCATCCAGACCGAAAAACATCCGCCATGATGGTCGCGTCCGAATTTCTCCTGCAGCGGCCCCTGGCTGTAAATCGTGCGACCGAACTCGCCACCGCATACGACGAGCGTATCTTCCAGCATACCGCGTCGTTTCAGGTCCCGGATCAACCCGGCCAGCGGCCGATCGCAGCCGGCGGTCTTGGTGCGGAGATGCTGGGGCGCGTTGCGATGGTGGTCCCAGTCGCGGTCAAAGACCTGGACGAATCGCACGCCGGACTCGACCAGCCGTCGCGCCAGCAGGCAGTTCGCGGCGAACGTCCCTGGGGTCCGCGACGCCGCGCCGTACAACTCGAACACCTCGTCCGACTCGGTGGCCAGGTCAGTCAACTCGGGGACCGATGCCTGCATGCGAAAAGCCATTTCATATTGCGCGATCCGGGTAGCGATTTCGGAATCGCCGAATGTCTGGTGTTGCTGTGCATTGAGTTGCGCGGCGACGTCGATCATCTCCCGTCGCGTGGCGCGGTCGATGCCCGGCGGGTTCGCCAGGTAGAGAACCGGATCCGCGCCGGCCCGGAACTTCACGCCTTGGTGGACCGATGGCAGGAACCCGCTGCCCCAATGCCGCGCCGACAATGGTGTAGCCGCATCCTGAATCTGGCCGGGATTCAACAACACAACGAAAGCCGGCAAGTTGCTGTTCTCACTGCCGATGCCGTAGCTGAGCCAGGCGCCCAAACTGGGTCGGCCAGCCTGCTGCGCCCCGGTAAGCAGGTAAGTCACCGCCGGATCGTGGTTGACCGCCTCCGTGTGCATACTGCGGACCAGGCAGAGTTCGTCGGCGACTTTGCCCAGCTCCGGCAGCAGCTCGCTGACCCAGATGCCGGCCTCGCCGCATGGAGCGAATTTTGCCGAAGGCGCGGCGATCGTAAACGACTTTTGCCCCGAAGTGAATCCGGTAAGCCGTTGTCCGCCGATGACCGATCGAGGCAATTCCTGACCATGTCGGGCCTGCAGGTCCGGTTTATGATCAAAAAGTTCCATCTGTGCAGGGCCACCTGCCAGAAAGACGTAGATAATCCGTTTGGCGGATGCCAGGCGCGACACGGAAGGATGGCCCGTCTCCGATGGCTCCCGCGCCATGGCACTCGCCGGCCGGTCGCTGGCACTCAACAATTCGCCCAATGCGGCGATGCCGATGCCGGATGCGGTGCGACCGAAGAAATGCCTGCGCGTGAGCTGACTGGTAACAGGATCGTACATGAATCAATGGAATGTCAGGGTTTCGTCGAGATTAAGTAGTACGCTGGCGACGATGGTCAAGGCGGCGAGCTCGGCATGCGCAATGCGGTCATCGCGCGGTGCATCGCCGACTTGCAACAAGGTCGTGGCGGAGGACAAGTCGGCCTCGAACCGCTGTTGCTGGTGGGCGAACAATCCCAGCAGCGGTCGCAGTTCCGTCGATTCGGGCGGGCGACCGGTCAGCAGGTGAAATATCCACGAAATTCGGCTGGCGACGGTGTCGGTCTGCTCGCGGCAACTGCGCTCGGCCAGTTTTCTCGCCGCTTCCACAAATGTCGGATCGTTCATCAGGACCAGTGCCTGCATCGGCGTGTTTGTCGTCTCGCGCCGCACCACGCATCGTTCGCGATCCGGCGCGTCAAAGATCAGCATCGTGGGCGGTGGCGCCGTGCGTTTCCAGAACGTATAGATCCCTCGGCGATACAACGACGCTCCTTGATCCTGCTTGTAGACCTGAGCCGTCAACGCTGCTCCCGCCGGATCGAAAGCCACTTCGCGCCAAACCTCGGGCGACATGTAAGGCTTGACCGAGGGACCGCCTATCCGTTCGACCAACAGTCCGCTCCAGGCCAGCGCCGCATCCCGCAGGAACTCTGCGGGAATGCGCCAACGCGGCCCCCGGGATAACCAACGATTGGTCGGGTCGATCTGCGCGCGTGCCGTGTCAACAATCGACTGCTGTCGATAGGTGGCGCTGCATACGATCGCGCGTCGAAGGCGTTTCAGGTCCCAGCCTGAATCGATGAACCGCAGCGACAACCAGTCAAGCAGTTCGGGGTGGGAGGGAGAATCGCCTTGGTAACCGAAATTCTCGGCGGTGCGGACGATGCCTTGGGCAAAACTGAGCTGCCAGAGGCGATTCACGGTGACCCGTGCGGTCAGCGGATTTTCCGGGGATACGATCCAGCGGGCGAGCCCGAGCCGGCTGCGCGGCTGCTCGGAAGAAAAGGCAGGCAGGAACGCGGGAGTGGCTGGCTCGACGCTGTCTCCCGGCTGATTGTAGGCCCCCCGCGCCAAGACACGGGTCTCGCGCCGCTCGTTGCGTTCGTCCATGACCATGACCGTGGGAAATGCTCGCATTGCTTTCTCACGGGCCGCGCGCGTCTGCCGGCAGCGTTCCGATATGGTGCGCCAATCGGTCGGCGCCTCATGGGCCAGATAATAGTTGCGCATCCGCTGCGTCGCCTCGTTGCTGCGGTTCACCGGTTCGATGGCCAACAGCGATTCGATCGATACGCCGGGCAGTTGCGCGACCTCGTCGGCCGACAAGGCCCGCTGATGGACGCGGACTTCATCGAGTCTGCCGATAAACTTCGCACCGGGATGTCCATTGCCAACCTGCAAAGGTCGTGTCACCGCGAAAGGTTCCGTCAACTTATCGATGACCAGCCCGGCTTCCTGGACGACGCCATCCAGGTAAATGCGCACACCTTCCGCTTTGCCCGAGCCGTCGTAGGTGGCGGCCAGGTGGTACCAGCGATGGGCTTCGAGTGGCTTTTTGGTTTGCACCTGCAAGAGGTTTTCCGGAAACTCATGGACCAGGAACAGCGCCGGCGCGCCTTGAATCAGCTGCAGTGTGTAGCCGCGGTAATTGCCTTCCGCCGGCTCCATGCGCGAAAATACGGCCCGCCGACCGTCCACCGTGGTTTGATATACCCAGGCGGACAAGGTAAATGCGCTGCGAACATCAAAATCGGCCAGATCTCCAAGTTCCAAAAACTTCTGGCCATCCAATACGGCCGATTGTCCCAGCACGCCGGTTTCGTAGGTCGGCACTCCTTCCTTAAATTCCGCCACGCGGTCAGCGGAAGCAAGATCGACACCGTCACCGTCGAGCCGCAGCGCGGTCACCAGATCGTGGAACGACGCAACGTAAGGGCGGGAACGATCGACTTCCCATTGCGTTTGTGCCTGCCGGATTTGTGCTTCCAACGGCGCGAACGCCGCTTCCGCTTCCGCCAGCTCGGCCTCGATCCCGTCGAGCCGCTGCCGATCCTCCGTCGTAGGCGCCGGCAGGAGCGGCCTGGCATTGGCATTAAAACCATCCAGACCGATTTCGGGCACGTTGTTGAAGAAGGCGTACAGCTGGTAATATTCGCGCTGCGAAATCGGATCGTATTTGTGATCGTGGCATTGGGCGCAAGCCAGACTCAACCCCAGCCAGACCGTAGCGGTCGTGTTCACTCGATCAACAACGTTCTCGACAAAATACTCGTCGGCGATCGCCCCTGCCTCGTTGTTGATGATGTGATTACGGTTGAATCCGCTGGCGATTTTCTGTTCCAGCGTTGCTCCAGGCAGCAGGTCGCCGGCAAGTTGCTCAATCGTGAGCTGGTCAAACGGCTGGTTGGCGTTCAAAGCGGCAATCAGTCCGTCACGCCACCGCCACATCGAGCGTTCGGTGTCGAACAGGTAACCGTGCGTGTCCGCATATCGACCGGCATCGAGCCAATCCAGCGCCATCCTTTCGCCATACCTGGGTGATGCGAGCAGCCTGTCGACCGAGCGCTCGTAACGATCGGGATCGCCGGCGCCGTCGTCCTGAGGAAATTCATCCAGATCCGGCGGCAGACCGGTGAGATCGAGCGATGCGCGCCGCAGCAGGATCGCAGGCTCCGCTGGCCGGGACGGGTTCAAACCAAGTTTCTGCAGTTTCTCCCGCACGTACAGATCGATCGGGCTGATGGCGCCGGACAGATCGCCTGCCGAGGGCATGACCGTCTGAAGCGGGACAAACGACCAATGTGGTTCAAACTCGGCACCTGCCGCGACCCATTGTCGCAGCAGGTCGATTTGTTGTGCCGTCAGCGGCCGGCGAGCAGCGTCGGGCGGCATGCGAGCAGCCGGGTCGTCGGAGGTAATACGGCGTATCAGCTCGCTGCCGTCGGCGTCGGCTGGGATAATGGCGCGGCTTCCGTCCCGTTCCGCATATGCCGATTGCGGGTCGTCCAGTCGCAAATCCGCCTGGCGACTGGCCCGGTCCGGTCCATGGCACTGAAAACAGTGGTCCGACAGAATCGGCCGAATGTCACGATTGAATCGTAATTTCGTGGACGCTGGCGAACTAACTTTCCTGATGGTGTTCAAGGCCGTCTCGTCCCGCGGCGACTCACCCGCCACGGGCACTGCGGCGGTGATCGCGACGCTGCCCGCGAGAATCAGATTCCAGACTTTCTGGCGACCGCACATCGTTTTCCGGGTGAACCCGGTCCTGAGCCAGCTTGATGATAACAGGCTCGGCACTGGCGGGCAATTCTGGCCCATAGCACGTCCATTCCAGCATCGGAACGTGGGTTCGATCCCGGTCACCCGGAACAGCACAGCACCGTTGATTTCGCCGCGGCCAACAATCGACTACAATAGTGCAACTGCCGGGGCGATCCGCGTCCCGCAGATTGAAACCGGGCAGGACTAACCAATCGAGGGAAAGGGACCGTCATGAAACGTCGAGACATTTGCGGGGTCGTTTTGGTGGCATTGATCGGCCTGCGTTGCGGCTACTTGAACGGTTCCGACGGAGAGGAGCTGCGCGAGCGATTTCGCCAGCTGCGCGAGAAGGCCCAAGCGCTGAGAGAAGAGGGCCGCAACGAGGAAGCGGAAGAACTGCGTGCCGAGGCGGCCAAGTTGATGGAAATGGCGAAGGCCGAATCGGCTCGAGCGGCCGAAGCGATCAAGAAGCGCGCGCCGCAGATGCGGGCGGAATTCGAGGAAAAGTGGCGGCAGATTCAGACGCATATCGAGGATCTGCGGAAAAAACTGCGGGTAGCGATGGAGTCCGACCTGGACGCCGTCGAAATGTTGAAGGACCGCCTGGCCGAGGCCGAAAAACGGGCCGAGGAGTTTCGTGCGCAAATGCGGAAAGCGGCGGCGGAACATATCAACGCCCCCCGCGAGCAGGCCAGTGCCGCTTGGCGCGAGTTCGAGCCGCGTTTGCGCGAGGCCCGTGATCGGATGGAACACGCTGTCCAGGCTGCGGAGCATTTGCAACGCGCCGGGCTGAACGATTTCGCGGCAAAGTTGCATGAACGGATCGCGGAGATGAAGGAGGAACTGGAACGGGCAACGCAGCTTGCCAGGCAGAAACAGGCGGATCACGGCCAGCGCGAGCAGGGTGAGTTCACTCCGGAAATCCGGGAGTTACGCGAGCAGGTGCGACGGCTCCAGGCCGAAATCCGCGAACTTCGTGGAAGTGGACAGAAGCCCTGATCCGCACGATATTGTCTGTCCTGCAAATCCGCGGCTGCTCCATGGAATCGATCCTGCTTCCCCGTCGGCAGATGTCCGGTATTTGTCATTGGCTGATCCTGCTGGCGGCCTTGGGGACGCTCGCGCGCCCCTTCCCTGCCGCGGCGGAAGTTGTGGCCTGGCGGATCGAGCGACGGGAACCGTACGCGAGCGGAAAGTCGTTTGGAATCGTCGGCCCGTACGAGCGATGGCGCGGGAAAGTACGGTTTGCATTCGACACCGACTTGCCGTCCAACCGACCGATTGTCGACTTGGAACTCGCACGGCGTGGGGGCCCCGGTCAAACTGTCGAGGCGGAAGCCGACTTCGAGATGCTGGTTCCCGTACAGCGAGACCGAGCGAACGGTTGCCTGTTCTACGAGGTCAACAATCGCGGTAACAAAACGGCACCGAACATTATCGATGGCGGCGGCGATGAATTCCTCTGCCGGCAGGGATTCGTTGTGCTCTGGTCGGGATGGATTTCGGAACTCCTGCCCGGTGGAGAACGGCTGCGACTGACCACGCCGCCACCGCTCGCCGACGGTCAACCGGTGCGCGGAGTCGTAAGATATGAATTGGTTGTCGAACAGCCCAGCGACCGTGCAAATATCGCGCACCGAGCCAACATCGCCAGCTATCCTCCCGCAGCCGAATCGATGAATTCGGCCGTACTCACCCGGCGCGAGCGCGAGGCGGACCGCCGTCAGGTCGTGCCCCGGTCCGATTGGAAACTGATCGTGCATCCCGTCGACTCCAGTGCCGGTGCGGCAATGCCTCGGGTCGACTTGGAACTTGCCGGCGGCTTGCAGCCAGGCTGGATTTATGAGGTTCTCTACCAAGCAACGTCGCCGATTGTGCCGGGAATTGGCCTCGCGGCGATTCGCGACGTGGTTGCCAGCCTGAAGTACGATCGCAGCGCCGAACGCAATCCGCTGATCGCCGGCGACTCAACGTCACCGATCCGCCGAGCGATCGGGTTCGGCACATCGCAGAGCGGGCGCTGCCTGCGTCATTTTCTCTTGGAAGGATTCAATGCCGACGAGCAGGGTCGCAAGGTTTTCGATGGGGTGATCTCGCACGTGGCTGGCGGCGGACTGGGATCGTTCAACCATCGATTTGCCTCGCCCAATCGTACGAACGGACAGCACGAGGAACAGTCCTTTGCCGCCGACTTCTTTCCTTTTACCTATGGCGACGAAACCGACCCACATACCGGCAAGGTCGATGGGATCCTTCGCCGCGCGCGGCAAGCGCATGTGGTCCCGAAGCTGTTTCATACCCAGTCATCCAGCGAGTACTGGCATCGAGCCGGCTCCCTGGTGCATACCGATCCGATGGGCGAGCGTGATTCGGTCATTCCGAACGAAGTACGCATATACACTTTTGCCGGGACGCAGCATAGCCCCGGTTCTGGAATACCGGCTTCGCCAGGCAACGGCACGCTGGCCGGTAATCCAGCCGACTACCGCCCGTTCATGCGGGCCTTGGTGCGCGCGATGGACGATTGGGTGCGCGACGACCGCGAACCGCCACCGAGTGTCTACCCGCGGATCGACAACGGGACACTCGTTGACTGGCGGCAGCAATCAAGTGGATGGCCCGCTATTCCCGGCGTCGCATACCCACAAGTCGTTCATGTTCCCTGCTTACTCGACCGCGGTCCTGAATGGGATCGACGGAGGATCGCCACCATCGAACCGCCGCGCGTCGTCGCCGCTTATCGAGTCCGCATTCCGGCATTCGCTGCGGACGGGAATGAACGCGGTGCGCTGAGCCTTCCCGCCATCCAGGTGCCTGTCGGCAGCTACACTGGCTGGAATCTGCGCAGCGAGCGAATCGGAGCCGCGGGCGAATTACTTTCGTTGCAGGGCGGATTCATTCCTTTCGCGAAATCGGATTCGGAACGCGCCAATGTCGGGGATCCTCGTCCAGCGCTGCAAAGTCGCTATCGGGATTACGCCGATTATCACACTCAGTATCGAAACGCCGCCAGCGAGTTACTGCGGACCGGATATCTGCTCGACGAAGACCTGCCGCGTCTCCAACTGCTGTGCGAAAAGTTCCGCGATCGGTTCGACAAATAGCCGTAGCTCCGAGTTGTCACGTCGCGCAATTTACCCCGAAGGGGTTTTTCCGCAGCGCAGCCGGGGTTGCCGGTATTCCGACTACCCCCGGGGACCGGCCCCACGCTGTCTTCGCACGACGATGACCTGGAAGCGGCCCAAGTCGCTGTCGGTGGTGGGACGGCCTTGCCGGTCGCGCAGTGAAACGTGCATGCCGCAATCGTCGGCCGTGAGCAGGAACTCGAGGCTGATGCTGCGGCCGGGATCGGCGAGCCAGCATTCTCCTTCCGGCTCCAGGATCTGCCCGAGAAAATTGAGCAAGGGGCGATGCAGGGTTCGATCGTAAACCAGATCGCTGCCAACGACCAAAGGCCATTTTTCTTCGGCGTGCGTTTCGTGCCAGTCCATGATCCGACCGACTCCCACGAATCCGTTCCTCCGTGAGTTTTCCAATGCGGCCTCGACGGCCAACGGTACGTAATCGGAGAATGTGAGATGGCATCCTCGGGCCAGCAAGGCCAGACCGGTCAGCCCCAGGCCGCAGCCGATCTCCAGCACCCGTGTTCCATCTGCGATCGGCTGCTCGCTGAGGTACGCCGCGAATTCCTCGGAAACCGGCCACAGCCGAGCCCAGTAGGGGTCGCGCAGTTCGCGCGGCGCCGAAGGGTCCTCGGTATAGTCGTCGAGAAACTTGTCTGGATCGGTGGCCAATACGATATGAAAGCAGCGCCCGGCGACGGAAATCTGTCGTTCGCTCCAACCACCAGGTATCGGACGCTCGGTTACCGACCGCATTACGCTGTTCCTTCGCCCGGGTAATCGGCTAGCGATTTGCGCGGCGTACCAGTTCGTTGTCGAAATAGTTGATCGACATCGCGGCATCGACCACGATTGTCTGCGCATTGATTCCGGAGGAACGCGGGCTGAGCAGGAACACGGCCACGTCGGCGGCTTCTTCGGTGCGGACCGCCTGCCTCCGCGGAATCACCTGTTCCGCGTAGAGATACGAATCGATGTACCCTGGGATACCGGCGGAGGCGGAGGTCTTGAGCAAACCGGGACCGACCGCATTGAATCGCACCTGGGAGAATCGGCTGAATGACTTGGCGAGAAAAGCGAGCGATGAATCGAGCGCGGCCTTGATCGGCGCCATGAATCCATAATTTTCACTGGCCATACGCGTTGTGGAAATCGAGATCGTAACCACGGACGCGTCGGGCTGCAGCAGCGACTGCAAGGTGCGGACGATCGCGATCAGCGAATAGCAGGAGATGTCGACAGCGCGGAGGAACTGCGACTTCGTCGTCTCGTGGAACGGCTTCATGCCTCCCTCGTAGTCGGCGAAGGCAATCGAGTGCACGATACCGTCGAGTCGATGGCCGGCGGCCTGCAGGTCATCGCGCAAGCGGGTGATCTGGTCCTCAAATTCGACATCACAAACGAAAATCGCGTCCCCTGCCAGCAGTTTGGCGACCGCGTCGCGCCGCTGCGGGCTGCGCACCACATGGATGACTTTTGCGCCGGCCTCGCGCAAGGAACAGCCGATCTGGTAGGCGACACTCTTGCGATTCGCCACGCCGAATACCAGGATCGTCTTGTCGCGCAGTTGCAGGAAGTTGTCGGACATCGAATTTACTCGGCGAATTTACTTGTCGACTCTATTCAACCAGGGCGGCCAGCGTACAGCTGAAATCAAGTCGCGCTGCCAGCTTTCCCTGGCAGGTGACTTTGGCGCTCAGAAAGAACGCATCGGCAAGCCGTTCGTTCAGCTCGACCTGCAGCAGAATTCGATCGCCGGGGCGGACCATTTTCTTGAACTTGACATCGTTCAGGCGCGTGGCCACGGGTACGCCCTTCCCATCCTGAACGAATCGCGACAGCAGGATGGCGCCTGCCTGCATGGCTGCCTCGCAGAGAATGACGCCGGGAACCAGCGGAAAGCCCGGATAGTGGCCCTGAAAAAAATATTCCTCGGGGCGGAATGTCTTGGAACAGCAGATCGCATTCGGCGACTGCTCCTCGATCGTGTCGATCAGCAGCATCGGAGCGCGGTGGGGAATCGCGTTTTCAATCTCCTGGCTTGTCACTCAATGCTCTCCGCTTACCGCGCCCGTGGTCGCCATGGCCGCTCGACTCAGCAGACCATCGACATCGTTGGCGACGATGACTCCGTAGTTAATCGCGCCCAGCCAGCCGGACATAATGATCCCCACGCTGCCGGCATGGTACAAGCCGCGAATCTGTTCGGGCAACGCTCGGCTGACCGCCAGCCCTTCGAACTTGGTGCCAAAACTGGCGCCGTCGACATGGCAGGTGTAATGCTGGAAAGTGCGCGGTGTACTGGCTTCCACATGGTCCAGCCGTTGGCGGATATTGGGCACGTAGCGATCGAGGTGTTCCAGGGTTGATTCAATCAATTCCCGCTTGCTGGCTTGATAATCCTCTTCGGACAGGTTCACCCAGTCGGCGTAATGGGCATTGGTACTGGAGACGATCAGGCAGCGGGGGCGACCTTGGGGACGAGTGCGCGGGTAGTAAAAAGAATAAGTGCGACTGGTGACCGATCGGCTTAGCAGCAGGTCGGTGCGAAAATGATCGGCGGTGGAGCTGAATAACAGGTCGCCGGTCGATTCCTCGACGAAGTCGTTATCGGTCAGTCCGATGTAGACCTGCGTGCTGGAGTTGTTGAGTCGCACGGCAAGAGTCTGGTCGACAAAGTCGCGATCGAAGTGTCGTTCGCCGACGAGCCGCAGCACGGTACTCCGCAGGTTGGCGTTGGAGACGACGGCCCGAGCGCCGATAAATCGGCCGTTGGCCACGACGCCACGTACGCCTGCCCGATCGACCTCAATCGCGGCCACATCGGCCTTGATCCGGATATCGACGCCATTGGCGATCAGCGCTTGCCGCATTAACTCGACCAGCCGATCGGTTCCGCCGCTGAAGGTGAACACGCCTTTGGACATGAAATTGGAAAACACGATGCCGTATGTGATCGCGGGATCTTCGAGGGTTGACCCGTTGGCGTAGACGATCGGCTCCATCAGCAGCCGTACCACGTCTTCCCTGCCGGGGAAGAACCGCTCGAATAATTCACCGGTGGTCAACCGTTGATCGTCGTAGAAATTCATTCCGCGCGCGGTCTCAAAGAACGAGGTCACCGCTTCGGGGGAAATCCGGAACTTTTCGACGAGCAGGCGCGTGAAATCGTTACGGTTGTAGGTCGTCGTCAGCGAGAACATCGGGTTGTCGAAACGGATATTCCGCAGCTGCACGATGGAATCGGCGATTTCATTGGTCCAATACCGCCGGCAGCTTTTGATCATGCCGTAGGGAAAGCCATGCAATGAAACATCGAAGATATGGCCGCCCGGCCGCCGGAACCAGGTGGCCATGCCGCCGAGTTTGTAGTGTTGTTCGAGCAGCAGCACCGAGTAGCCCGCGCGGCCCAGCACATTGGCGGCGGTCATTCCGGCCAGACCGCTGCCGATCACGACCACATCATATTGGGGCTTGACGCCAAGCAGAAAATCCCGGGGCATAGATCCACTATTCTGCAGCAATCGACGGCGATTCGACAGGGGGGATCCGGCGAGCGGCCCGCGTCAATCGCCACGTATTAGTGCCGCTCGAACCTGCTCCAGTTCACTCTCCCCCGCCGCGTCCAGCTTGGGGTAATGCAGATCGAGCGAAGACAGCGTGTCGATGACCGCGGCGGCGACAACAATCCGCGTGAACCATTTGTAGTCGGCGGGAATCACATACCACGGCGCGTCTTTCGTGGAGGTGCTGCTGATCACCTGCTCGTAGGCCTCCTGGTACTCCTTCCAGAATTCCCTCTCCTGGGCATCGGCGACCGAGAACTTCCACTTCTTCGCCGGTTCGTCCAATCGGCTCATGAACCGGCGCAGCTGTTCTTTTTTGGAAACATGCAGGAAGAACTTGCGGATCACGACACCATTTCGGGTCAGGTACGACTCGAAGTTGCGGATGTCGTCGAAGCGTTCCTTCCAGATCTTCTTGCTAACCAGCTCCGGCGGCAGCTTCTGCCGTTGCAGGAGCTCGGGATGCACGCGCACCACGAGCGTCTCTTCATAGTACGAACGATTGAAGATACCGATCCGTCCGCGTTCCGGCAGGCATTTCAGGCATCGCCACATGAAATCATGGTCGAGTTCTTCGTTACTGGGTGCCTTGAACGAATAGACCTGGCAGCCTTGCGGATTGACGCCCGACATCACATGTTTGATCGCACCGTCTTTTCCCGCCGCATCCATGGCTTGGAAGATCAACAGCACCGCCCAACGATCCTGGGCATAGAGTTTTTCCTGCAGATCCGAGAGCACCTCAACGCCTTCGCGCAGGACGTCGGTCGCCGCCGTTTTATGTTCTTCTTTCAGCCATGCCGTGTCGGCGGGGTCGAAGTCGCGCAACCGGAACTCCTTCCCGTCGGTGATCCGGTAACGGTTGGCCAACTTATGGGCTTCTTGGAGCAACTCTTTTCGATGCATAGATCGAGCTCGCTGAGACGGGGACGGACGCCGGTGCCGCCAGGACCGGTCAACGACGCTGTCGCGGGGGCGGCCCGCGCATTGGACACCGGGAACGCTCCGACGTCCACTCGTTGACTGGATGAATGTCGCGGGTTGCGGTAGGCTGGAGGACCGTTTATTGGTAGTCACCGGCCGCCCGCCGGCGACCGCCGCGGGATCCCATTCCTTGCACGAGCGCCCGACCGATATGGAACTGGTACGCTTACGGAAGCTCATTGTGGCACTTGCCGCTGGCTGTGCTGTTGCCGGCGCCGTCTGGGGTTTGCTGCCTGACATCGGCAATGCGGCCGAGTCGGCTCGGCCGAATATCGTGCTGATCCTGGCCGATGACCTGGGGTTTTCCGACCTCGGTTGCTACGGCGGCGAAATCGAAACTCCGAACCTGGATGCGTTGGCGCGCAACGGTCTGCGATTTACGCAGTTCTACAATACGGCACGCTGCTGGCCCACGCGCGGAGCGATGCTTACTGGCTATTACGCGCAGCAGATTGGTCGCGACGCGTTACCTGCGGTGCCGGGCGGCAGCCAGGGGCGACGGCCGACCTGGGCGCGACTGCTTCCCGAGTACCTCAAGGCCGCCGGCTATCGCAGCTACCACAGCGGCAAGTGGCACGTCGATGGCGATGTCCTTGCGGGTGGCTTCGAGCGGTCGCTGCATACGCGCAACGATGGGAACTATTTTACCGCCAAAGGAAATCTGCTCGACGATCGACCGTTGACGCCCGCGGCCGACGAGTCGGACTATTACGTAACGACGGCGACGGCACAGCACGCGATCGACTGCCTGCGCGACCATGCGCGGCAACACGCAGCTGCGCCCTTCTTTCAGTACGTTGCTTTCATCGCCCCGCATTTCCCTTTGCATGCTCGACCGCAGGACATCGCGAAATACCGGGACCAGTACCGGGATGGCTGGGGAGCGATGCGCAACGCGAGGTTTTCCCGACAGACGCAAATGGGCATCGTCAATACGGTGCTCTCCAAACTGGAAGCGGATATCGGCCCGCCGTATCACTTTGCCGACGCATTCCAGAAGCTCGGTCCCGGCGAATTGAATCGCCCGCTGCCGTGGAGTGACTTGAGCGACGAGCAGCGGCATTTTCAGGCGACCAAGATGGCGATCCATGCCGCGATGGTCGACCGCATGGACCAGGAAATTGGCCGGATCATCGGGCAACTTCGGGAGATGAACGCCCTGGACAATACGCTGCTGATGTTCGCGTCCGATAACGGCGCCAGTGCGGAGATCATGGTTCGCCACGGTGGGCACGACCCCCAAGCCGCAGCGGGGAGCGCCGCCACCTATCTCTGTCTCGGCCCTGGGTTCTCCAGCGGCTGCAACACTCCGTTTCGCCGCCACAAAACCTGGGTTCATGAAGGCGGAATCAGCACGCCGCTTGTCGTGCATTGGCCCGCTGGGATCCGCGCCGCGAATGAACTGCGGCATACTCCGGCGCACGTCGTCGACGTTCTGCCCACGATCCTGGAACTGGCGGGTGTCGAGCTGCCTCGCGCATGGAAGGGACAACCGCTCCCGCCAGCGCCGGGCAAAAGCCTTGTCCCCGCTCTGGCTGCCGATGTCACCGTCGCGCGAGAATGCCTGTGGTGGCTGCACGAAGGGAATCGCGCGGTACGCGTCGGCGATTGGAAACTGGTCGCCGCCAAGAACGAAGCATGGGAACTTTATGACTTGCGTGTCGATCGGGCCGAACAAAACAACCTGGCGCAATCGATGCCCGACAAAGTCCGCGAACTGGCAGCGATCTGGCAACGGCAGACCGACGCCTTCACCGATTTGGCTCGGCCGTCGTCGCCGCCACCAAACGGCCTGTAATTTGCCGCCCGCCATATGCCCCGTCCTCGACCGGCAGTTCCATCCATTGCGGCCACACCGCGGCGCGATCTGTCCGCAACTTCAGCATGGCAGAACGGGGGCTGGAAGCCCCCGCCACGGCTGCCATGCTCCGATTGCCAACAAAGCCTGGTGCAAGATCGTGGTGGGGGCTTCCAGCCCCCGTTGAATTCAGCGGGGGCTGGAAGCCCCCACCACGGGTCGCCGGATCCAAGCCTGCGGCATTGCCGGGTAAGGCTAGGCGATCAGTCCCGTAACGACCTGTCCGTGAATGTCAGTCAGTCGGTAATCGCGTCCGGCGAAGCGGTAGGTGAGCCGCGTGTGATCGAAACCGAGCAGGTGGAGGATGGTCGCTTGCAGGTCGTGCACATGCACCGGTTTGTCGACCGCTTTGAATCCAAATTCGTCCGTGGCGCCGTAGGTCTGACCGCCGCGCACGCCGCCGCCGGCAAGCCAGGTGGTGAACCCCCAATGATTGTGGTCCCGCCCGTTGATCTTGCCGGCATTAGCGCCGGGCTGAGGCAATTCGACGGTGGGAGTCCGGCCGAATTCGCCGCCCCAGATAATCAGCGTTTCCTCAAACAGCCCCAGCCGCTTCAGATCGGTCAGCAGCGCGCCGATCGCCCGATCGCACTGTCCGGCCAATTTGCGGTGGTTCTGCTCGATGTCGTCATGGTTATCCCATGGCTGACCTGCGCCGTGCCAGACTTGAACGAAGCGAACTCCGCGTTCCACCAGTCGGCGGGCGATCAGAATCTGTCGGGCCTGCGTACCCGGCCCATAGGCGTCGAGAATATGTTGCGGTTCCCGCGATACGTCAAACGCCTCGGCAGCCTCGCTCTGCATGCGGTATGCAAGTTCGAAAGAATGAATCCGCGATTCGAGCGCCGCGTCGACGCCCCGTTCGCGCAAGTGCCGGCGGTTCAACTCGGCCAGCAAGTCGAGCTGTTTCCGCTGCGCGTCAAGCGGCAGATGCTCGTTGCGGACATTCTCCACTAACTTGCGGATGTCCTGCTGGGCCGTATTGATATGCGTGCCCTGGTAGATACCCGGCAGGAAGGCGGCCTGCCAGTTCTGGGTCTCCGTGATCGGGTAGCCGTCCGGACAGAGCGCGATGAATCCAGGCAGGTTGAGATTCTCGGTCCCCAATCCGTAAGTGATCCAGGAGCCCATACTGGGTCGAACCAGTCGCGCGTCGCCGCAGTTCATCAGCAACAGCGACGGTTCGTGATTGGGAACATCGGCGTGCATCGAGCGGATCACGGCGATGTCATCGATATGCCTGGCTGTGTGCTGGAAAAGTTCGCTGACCTCGATCCCGCTCTCCCCGTAGCGTTCAAACTTGAATGGCGAAGGAAATGCCGCTCCCGTTTTTCGCTCCGTTGCCAGATTCGGCATCGGGAGATTTGCGCCGGCGTACTTGGTCAGCGCCGGTTTCGGATCAAATGTGTCGACATGCGAAGGGCCGCCATTCATAAAGAGGTGGATTACACGTTGGGCCGGCGCGGCGAAATGTCCGGGGCGCGCCTGCAGCGGATTCGCGTAGTTTTCCCCCGCTTGACTCTCGCGGGCGACATCTCCCGCCAGGGCGGCAAGTCCGAGCATTCCCAATCCCATGCCGCTTCGTCGCAACAGTTCCCGGCGGCTGTATCCGCATTGTGGATCGCTCCGCATGGCAAGTCGTCTCCCGAGTTAGTCCACGAACAGGAATTCATTGGTCTGCAGCAGGAGTTGGGCCAGTTCGGCCACGGCGGTCCCGCGAGCCCGATTCTGCTCGACGTATTCGCTTGCCAACCGCAATTCCTCGTCGACAGGAGCGCGGCCGAGGATTCTCCAATAGGCGGCGCGCACCACGCTCGGAACGGACTCTGGCTCGAGCCTGCTCGCCTCGCGCCCCGCGGCACTCGCGGCGGCACCCGCAAGCAGCTCGCTCGACAACCGCTGTGCATGGTCCCAGACGAAGGGCGAATTCATCAGAAACAGCGCCTGCTGGGGCACGGTCGTGCGGGGGCGACGCTCGTTGCTCTGATCGGGGCTGGCCATGTCGAAAACGCGGAACAGGTTTGGCAGGTCCTGCCGGTCGATCGTACCGTAAACGGCGCGCCGAGCGGCAAATGGCGGCTTTGCCAATTCGACCGATTTGCCTCCCATGCGCAGGTCGAGGCTCCCGCACACCGACAGGATCGAATCGCGCAGCGTCTCGAATTCCAGCCGCCGCCGATGCATCCGCCAGAAATACCTGTTTTCGAAGTCGATCGATCGGGCGTCCGCCCGATCGTTGCTCGACTGCCGATACGTACCGCTCAGAACCATGCGCCGATGCGCATGCTTCATCGACCAGTCATGTTGAACCAGATCCACGGCCAGGTAGTCCAGCAGCGTGGCCTGAATCGGCTGGGGGCAGCGGGCGCCAAAGTCGCCGGGAGTAGCCACCAATGGCTCCATGAAATGGTACATCCAGAATCGGTTCATCAGCACGCGACGCGTCAGGGGATTGCGTTCGGCGACGATCGCCTCCGCCAGTTCGCGCCGTCCACTGCCTTGCGTGAACGGCGCGCGCTGTTCTCCGCTGAGCACTTCCGGGAACTGTCGCGGGACCGATTTACCTGGCCGGTTGGGATTACCACGCATGAAAACGATCGGCTCAACAGGTTGCGGATTATCGTTCAAGACCATGGCACGCGGCGGCGCGCCGGGCGAGGTCGCCTGCAGCGCGTCGATCCGCTTGTTGATCTCCGTCTGCTTGCTGCGTTCTGCCCGGTTCAGCAGGCCTTTCAATTCATCGCGAGAAAAATCCGTGGGAGAATCGGGACCGACCAGCACCGCCAGCAGTTCGCGCTGGCTCTCGTCCAGTTGTTCCCGGGCGGCGTCATTCGCTCCTGCCTTGGTCCAGGCCTGCAGCGCCTCGGACAGCAGTTGCCCGTAGATGCGCGCGATGTCAGCTGGCGCTGCCGGTGTCTCCCGGGATAGCAGCTCGAGCAAACGGGAATTGAGCGCGGGACCATTGGCGGCGAGCCGTTGTTCCAGGACCTGTTTGGCTTGCGCGGCAAATTGCTCCTGCGGCAGATCCGACGGAATGGCTCTCCACAGCGCGAAGGGGCCCCAGACCCCGTTTTCGGCCGTCGCCTGTTTCTTCAGGTAAGTTTGCCAGCGTTCGACGAGCCGGCGGCGCAAAGGCGACTTGCCCGATTTGTAGAACGGAAAACGGGCCAGTTCCTCGTCCGGCAATTGGGTCACGATCCGTGTCAGATAGTCGCCCGCATGCTCCCGCGCTTCCGCAAGAATCCCCGCATGCCGCTCGTCGAGGAACTGCTGCATCGTCGCCTGCACGGCCGCCAGCTCCTGTTGGAACTTCGCATATTCCGCCGACTCCACGGGACTGCCGATCAACGGCAACTCGGCCGGCTCATTGCAGCTGGCAAATACACCGTACAGCGAATAATAGTCTTCCATCGGAACGGCGTCGTACTTGTGATCATGACACCGCGCGCAGGCCACCGTGATCCCCATCAAGCCGCGACAGACGACATCAATCTTGTCGTCAAGATCGTCCTGCGCGTTGTTGAATTTTCGGCCGGCGGTAAGGAAGCCGAGCGCGGCCAGCGATTCGGAATCGGAGGCGGTCGGCAGCAAGTCGGCGGCGATCTGTTGACGTAGAAAATCGTCCATTCTAAGGTCGCGGTTCAGCGCCTGAATCACATAATCGCGATAGGTATAAGAAAACGGGTACCGCCGATCCTTGTCGAACGCGTAACCCTTGGTGTCGGCGTAACGAGCCAGGTCGAGCCAATGCCGGCCCCATCGCTCCCCGAAACGCGGCGAAGCCAATCGCTGGTCGACCAGCCGCTCGTACTTGTCGGGCAACGATTCGGCCGCATACTCCCCAAGGTCGTCGGCATCCGGCGGCAAGCCACAAAGATCCGAAGTAACACGACGGTTCTGCTGCGTGTCGCTTGCGCGGGGCGAGGGCGACAATTGGACCGATTCCATCGCGCGCAGAACGTGCTGGTCGATTGGATTCAGCGGCCAGCCTGGATCGCCAACCTCCGGCAATGGAGGAACAGTTATCGGCTGAAAAGCCCAATGATCGCGACGGTCCGCCTGGACCCGCTCCGCGATGGTCATCGCCGACGCCGAAGGCGACGCGCCGTTGGACCAGGGCAGGTCCCGTTCGATCCAGTCTTGCAGCAGATGGATCTCGGCATCGGAGAGCTTTTTCGAAGGCGGCATCTTCAAGTCCCCGGCGTGCCGCACGACCTGCAGTAACAGGCTCTGTTGCTTGTCGGCCGGATCGATCAGCAGGTTGCCAGCGTCTCCACCGCGGAACAGGGCCTCGCGCGAGTCCAGGCGTAGTCCCGATTCCTGTTTCTTGGAACCATGGCATTCCCAGCAATGGGCGGCCAGTAAGGGGCGAACATGCGTCTCAAAATAGGTTTCGCCGTCCTCCGCAGTCACCGCTCGCGTTGCGCAAAACGTCGAAGTCAGAGCCAGTCCCGTCACGAGGCCGGCCGTCAGTCGTCGCAGCCAGCCGCTGGTCGACGCTGCTATGCGACAAGTCGGTTCGATTCGGCATCGGAGCAGGGTGCGATTCATCAGCGGCCGCGTGAAAAAGACAGGAAGCAAACTGCGTGGAGGGAAGTCGTTGGCGGGAACAATTCGGACGACGGACTTGCTCGCGGGAGCTACCACTCACTGTATCTGACTGCAGTAACGAGCGAAAGTCCTAAAATGGCCGCCTCGGGGAACGGGCCGCTCTTGTGCCTCTAATCGGACGGTTCGCGCGCAGCCGTGCGACGATGCTCACCCCGTACAGCGAAAACGCGAACGATGTTATCTTGGTTCTCTTACGCATCAGAGCGTGCTGGTTGGCACGGGTCGGCCGGCATGGAGGAGTTACATAGGTCGACAGTTGCGAACCGAGGAGGGAGAGTCGATGACCGTATCCGGACAGACGATGCTGCAGTGGCTGCGAGGGATATTCGGGGAGGGGCGCGAGGAGCTGTCGTTGAGTCAGTACCTGGAGCGAATTCCCCGGCTGGAATCGCTCGCTGACGTACCGTCGGGAACGCCGGTGTTGATTCGCGGCGATACGGACTGCAAGCCGGGTGCGTCGGTCGGTGACGGCGACGTGCGACTGCGCAGCATGAAGTCGACGTTGGAGTTCGGTCGTAGCCGCGGCTGGAAGCAGATTATTTTCGGGCATGTCGGCCGGGACCCGGCGCAGTCGCTGAACAAGGTCGCCAGGCGACTGGGAGAGATCCTGAACTTGGAAGTGCCGCTGCTCACCGATTGGTTCGACTCGACTTCGGCCTCGATCGATGCCGGTGTGACAAGTCGCATCGGCGATTCACCGGCGGGGAGCGTCTTTCTGTTGGAGAACACACGCGCCTATGAAATGGAACGAGTGCTTTGGAAGGCCAAGCTCGATGACCTGCCGAAGTCCGCCGAGTACCTGGCCAAGGTTGCTAATGAATTCGCGGCGAAGCTGGCAGGCGTTTACATTCACGAAGCGTTTTCGGCGGGGAGCCTGGACACATCGAGTGTTGTGGTGCCTGCGGCAATGAACCGCGTGGCGCTCGGGGCATACGAACGCGGGCAGCTGGAGGGACCGATGCTGCAATGCCTGCGGGCGGAACTGGTGATCTTCAGCGGCCTGAAGGCCGACAAACTGGACGACATGGAAGCGATCATTCGCCGGGGCCATGTGCGGATGCTGTTCTGCGCCGGCTCGCTGGCGATGGCGGTGAAGAAGGCCGATGCGCAACTGGCCGGCAGCGATTTTCATCTGGGAGTGTCGGAGGATCTGGGGCATGCGGACAAGCCTTATTATGTGCCGCCCAAGCGTATCGAGCAGGCGAAACGGATGCTGCAGGACGGAAGGAAGGCGGGAATCGAGTTCGTGCTTCCGGTCGATTTTGTGCTGGAGGACGGAACCGCTGCCGATCGGATTGGTCCGGGGCGTCAGCAGTTTGATATCGGCCCCAAGTCGACGGAGCATTTCGCGAATAAAATCGACGAATTCATCCAACGATCCCGTGGGGCGCGGGTGGTCGCCTTCCACAATGGCGTGTTCGGGATGTTCGAGGACCCGCGATTCGAGTCGGGGACGCGCGAATTCACGCGGCAGTTGAAGAAGATGAAAGATGCCGGCATCGAGGTCTTTGTCGGCGGAGGGGAAGGCGGCGCGGCACTGGAACGTTACGGGCAAACGGACTGGATTACCCACTGTTTCACTGCCGGCGGCACCGTGTTGAACGCACTCGGTGCCGATCCGATTCCGTACCTTGTCGCGCTATGTCAGGCGGTCAAGTAACGGTCCAGGTCTCGCCGGAATTGAACAGCTTGTTCAGGTCGCCCTCGCCTCGCTTGCCGCGGGCTTCGGTGATCTGGCGCGTGACTTCGACCTCGTACCGCGGTCGTTCCACGGCCCGCAGCACGCCGATTGGCTCGGGAAAATCGGGGTAGCGCATCCGGCTGAGCAGATAGGCCAGTGTCGGCTCCGGCGCCCGTTCGTCGTGGAACAGCAGGTCGTCTTCCTTGATACCGATCCCGAGCGGGACGATTTCGGGTTGCGTGCCGATCAGCCGAATTCCCTTATCGCGATTCTTGCCGAAAATCAGCGGCTTGCCATGCTCCAACTCGACAATCGTGTCGGCCTTCGTCTCCCGGCTGGTCGCGTAGTCCCAGGCCCCGTCGTTGAACACGTTGCAATTCTGGTACACCTCGACAAAAGCGGTGCCCTTATGTTCGCCGGCCCGTTTGAGGACCTCGGTGAGGTGTTTGATATTGACGTCGACGGCGCGCGCAACAAATGTTGCCTCGCAACCGATCGCAACCGAAAGCGGATTCAGCGGCGAGTCAATCGCACCCATCGGTGAACTTTTCGTGACTTTGCCGACCGGGGAGGTGGGGGAATATTGTCCTTTCGTGAGCCCATAGATCCGGTTGTTGAACATGATGACCTTCATATCCGGATTGCGGCGGATCGCATGCAGGAAGTGGTTCCCGCCGATGCTGAGCGCATCGCCATCGCCGGTGATTACCCAGACCTGCAGGTCGGGGCGGGCAATCTTCAGGCCGGTCGCGATCGCAGGCGCCCGCCCATGGATGCCGTGGATCCCATACGTGTTCATGTAGTAAGGAAAGCGGCTTGAACAACCGATTCCCGAGATGAAGACGATGTTCTCGCGGGGGATTCCCAGCGACGGCATCATCTTCTTCATCTGAGCCAGGATCGAATAATCTCCGCAGCCTGGGCACCAGCGAATATCCTGATCGCTGGCAAAATCGTTCGCAGTCAGGACAGGAAGTTCCTTGGTAGTCATTTTGAGCTCTCCAGCATCTCGTTGATTTTGTTGACGATTTCGGCGATTACGAACGGTTTGCCTTTGACCTTGTTCAGGCCGACGGCATTCACCAGGAACTTGGCTCTCAAGACCATGCGCAACTGTCCGAGATTCAGTTCGGGGACGAGCACTTGCTTATAGCTGCGGAGGATCTGTTCAAGATTGGTGGGGAAGGGATTCAGCCACCGCAGGTGGACGTGGGCGACGGAGAGGCCCCGCTCCTGGCAGCGTTCGACCGCCGTTGTGCAGGCGCCGAACGTACCGCCCCAGCTGACGACGAGCAGGTCGCCGCTTGACGGACCGTTCACTTCCAACGGCGCAATTTCCGACGCGATGTTGGCAACTTTCTGAGCCCGCAGCTGAACCATGTGCTCGTGATTATCGGCATCGTAACTGACGTTGCCGGTAATGTCCTGCTTCTCCAGCCCGCCGACCCGGTGCATCAAGCCTTCGGTACCGGGAATCGCCCAGGGGCGCGCGAGTTTTTCATCGCGTTGGTACGGCCGGAACGGCTCGCCGTTCAACGACTGAGGACCGGGGTGCTTGATCTCGATCTTCGGCAGCGAGTTGGCGTCCGGAATCGGCCACGGCTCGGCGCCGTTCGCGATATAACCGTCGGACAGGATGATCACGGGAACCATGAAACGGGTGGAAATCCGCCATGCTTCCAGGGCAACATCGAAACAGTCGCCCGGACTGCGTGCGGAGATCACCGGCAGCGGAGATTCACCGTTCCGCCCGTAGAGAGCCTGCAAAAGGTCGGCCTGCTCCGTTTTTGTCGGCAGCCCGGTGCTGGGGCCGCCGCGTTGAACATTCACGATCAGCAACGGCAGCTCCAGCATCATTGCCAATCCCATCGCTTCGCCCTTGAGGGCGATGCCTGGGCCGCTGGATGTCGTTACGGCCATCGCACCGCCGTAGGATGCCCCGATAGAGGAACAGATCGCGGCAATTTCATCCTCGGCCTGGAACGACTTCACGCCAAAATTCTTGTACTTGCTCAGTTCGTGCAGGATGTCGCTGGCGGGAGTGATCGGATAGGAACCCAGAAACAACTCCTTGCCACTCAGGCGGGCCGCCGCAATCAGGCCCCAGGCTAGCGCCTGGTTGCCCATGATATTGGTGTACTTGCCCGGTTTGAGTCTGGCCGCCTCGACGCGGAAACTGCTGGCAAACGCATCGGTCGTCTCCCCATAATTCCAGCCGGCTTTCAGCGCCCGCCGATTCGCCTCCGCGACGTCCGGCTTGCCGCCGAACTTGCTTTCGATGTATCGCAACGTCGCATCCAGATTACGCCCGTACAACCAATACAGCAGCCCCATCGCCAGGAAATTGCGGCAGCGATCCGCTTCCTTCTGACTCAACCCAAGTCCTTTGACGGACTCTCGTGTCAGCATGGTCATCGGCACGCGAAACAGTTTGTACGATTCCAACGCGGTATTATCCAGCGGATTCGATTCGTAGCCCGCCAATTTGTAGCTCTTGGCATCGAACGAATCGTCATCGACGATCAGGATTCCCCCGACTTCCAGATCCGAGAGGTTGGTTTTCAGCGCCGCGGGGTTCATCGCGACCAGGGCGTTCAGCCGATCGCCCGGCGTAAAGATATCCTGCGACGAGAAATGAACCTGGTAGCCGCTGACTCCGGCCAGCGTGCCGCGGGGAGCACGGATCTCCGCGGGGAAATCTGGGAACGTCGCCACGTCGTTGCCCAGCAGCGCGGAAGTGCTCGTCAATTGCGTGCCGGCCAACTGCATACCGTCCCCCGAGTCGCCGGCGAGACGCACCGTCGCTCCCTCCAGGACGATGACATTTTTGTCCGTTTTGTTCGAATCCGAAACCGTCGATGCCATAAATTACTCGTCGTTAAAACAGGTTTGTGGATGATACTTACCCGTTGCGGGTGAATCGGAATCTTCTGCGTTCGGGACATTTAGTACGAAAGATAGGAATGACCACGTATCCGCTTTTCTAGTCGAGGCAAGACTGTCGAGGTACGACTACCACCGCCGGACGTGATTTATGGCGCGATTTATGGCGCGGCGCGGACCGTGCGATTGCATCGAGGAAACGAGCGCGGAACGGATCCATCCCCCAAACCGATTGCGACTGCGGAGGGTGACAACCATTGCTGGTCGAGCGCATGCAAGACTTGCTTCGAGACAGGGCACTGGATGAATACCTCGGCACGACTTCCGATCGATCCGCTTCGGTCCTTCGATCTTCCATCATCAGTAACAGACATTACCACCGTCCGCCAAACAGGGCAATACAATGATACAGCCCAGACCGCCTGGGGCAGCGATTTTTCGCTAAAAAAATGCCGTGGCAGACTGCGATAAGACTCCCTTGCGAAACTGTTATCTACGATCAGGATTACTTATTCTGCAACGGTGACCCGGGCGCCGTTTTGGCCGCAGGTAACGGCGAGAAGCCCGAGGGCAGCGGCGACCATGACGAACTTGTGCGAACAGGGAAGTTCGGGTAGGAATCGATCATGGAACGCGATCTTACCGGTGGCATCGACGCGCGAGTGATTCTCCGCTCATGGGGCCGAACCTGGGCAATAGGACCGACCCTGCTGGTGGCGGCAGCCACTGCGGGGTGCTCTGCACCCGAACCGCCGACGCTGGCTGACAACTCGGCGGACGTTATTCTGGCTCGCCCGGCCCCGCACGATCGAGCCGAAACCGAACAGGTATTTTCCGGAGATCGAGTCCATTGGCTGCGGATCGCGCTGGCGGCCTCGACCGAGCATCGATTCCGGGAGGATCTTCGCAAGTATGTCCCGTGCGAGCTTTGGGAAAATGAGGTCACGAGTTTTTCCCGGGTGGCGATCAAGTTGAAGGGAGCGGCGGGCAGTTTCCGGGAACTTGACGACAAGCCGGCGTTCACGCTGAACATGAACAAGTTCCACAAGGGCCAGACGTTTCACGGTCTGGATAAGTGGCATTTGAACAACTCCGTACAGGACGAATCGTATCTTTCGGAAAAATTGTGTGCCGCGATTTGCGCCGAAGCGGGATTGCCAACGCCGCGCGTTGCGCACGCGCGACTCTGGCTGAATGATCGCGAATTAGGGCTTTATGTTCTGAAGGAGGGATTCGACCGGCGGTTTCTGAAGCGTCACTTTCGCAATGCCGACGGCAATCTTTACGACGGCGGATTCCTGCAGGACTTGGACCAGGAGCTGGAAAAAGACGCCGGCGACGGTCCGGACGACGGTTCGGATCTTCGCGCGCTGCGTGAGGCATGCCTGGAAGCCGACGTTGAAGTGCGCTGGCAGCGGATCGAGGAGCGACTGGATCTGGAAGCGTTCCTCCGATTCATGGCGTTCGAAATGATGTCCTGCCATTGGGACGGCTATACGCTGAACAAGAACAATTATCGACTCTACTTTGAGCCACGCACCGGCCGGGCCTATTTTCTGCCCCACGGCATGGATCAGATGTTTGGCGATCCGGGCTTTCCACTGTTCGAGTATCCCGAGCCGCTGGTGAGCGGCATCGTGATGCAGAATCCCGAATGGAGATCGCGCTACCGGCAGATCCTACGCGAAATGCTGCCGCTATTCGATGCAGAGCGTTGGACTTCGCGTCTGGCCGAATGGCAACAGGCGCTGCGTCCCGCGATCGATGAACTGGGCGGTGAGGAAGCGGTGCGGAACCATGCGGAAAGGGTACGGGAGCTGCAGCAGCGCGTGACGGACCGCTACGAGAACTTGCGGCAGCTGATTGACTCGCCCGATCCCGAAACCGAACCGTTTGACGAAAAAGGGCGTCTGTTGGTGGCCGATTGGCATCCCGTCGAGGAGTTCGGTGGAGCGCGTCTGGAGCAGCTGGAGATCGACGGCCGCAACTGTTACTTGATCGCCGCTGGAGACGGCGGCGATTGTATCGCGTCGTTTCGCCGGCGCTTGCTGCTCTCCGCAGGGGATTATCGCCTGGAAGCCAGGATGCGTGGACGCGGGATCGAACCGCGCGAAGATCCCCAGGGCGCCGGCGGCGGGCTGCGAGTCTCGGGTTCTCCGCGGGAAAATCAAGTCATCGGCAGCGGGGACTGGGAAACGGTGCGGTTCGATTTTCGCGTCGAGGAATCGAGGCGGCCGATCGATCTCGTTGCGGAACTGCGCGCCACCGCGGGCGAGTTATGGATCGACGCCGAGATTTTCCTCTACCGCTTGCCGTAATTCGTGACGTGTGGCCGTCCGTTTTGGAATTTCGGCCCCTTGGAATTATGACTCCGGTTCGTAGCCTGTCGGATCGATCGGCCGCGGAGCATTCTGGTAGAAACGCGTCAGGTCAAATCCACCGCGCTGGTCTTCCTCCAGGAGCTTGATCCGCGTCTCCAATTGTTCGAGTCGGCGTTGCATTTGCGGTATCAGCGAAATGGTCTCATCGATCGGTTTGCGCCGGGCGACGGCCGGATAGCCCAAGTGCCGCTGCAACGACGAGAAAAGGTAAAGCGGATCCTTGCGGCGATGGGCGAGCGCGATTTTGCCTTCTTTTTCTCCGAACAAAACGACCGGTGGGATATCGGGACGCGTCGCCGGATCGGGGTCGGTGCCGAGCTCTCGCAGACGGCGGTTTACATAATACTGGCTGCGAACATAGATCAGGTCGGCCAGATCGACCGTTCCCAATTGTCGGCGCACGGTCAGGATCCACTCGCGCCAGGCGGCGTCGAAACTGGGGTCCTGCGCCATGGCGGTCAGGCCATGGTCGTATCGCAGGCGATTGCGGCAGATCGTTTCCAGCTGGAACAGGAACAGTCCCTGGACCGTCAGTCCGGCGGCTCGGTAGGCTGCTTCCTGCCGCAGGACTTCCAGAGCAATGCGAAAATCAAACTTCGTTTTTTCGTCTTCTGCCTGCCGCATGATAAATGCCTGAAACGGCGAAAAATAATGCGACAACCGCTGCATGGCGGGAGCGAGCACCCCCAGGTGCTTCAATTCGCCCAGCAGAAAATCGATCGCCAGCGGCAGGTTTGTAGTGGAGAGAATCTCTTCGCGGACCTGCGCCAGAATGTCCTGCAGTGGCACCTGATCCAGGATCCGTTGGGCAATTGCCTGGAAAAAGTAGGCTTGCTCGACGTATTCTTCACGATCCAACATCGCGTTCCCTGGTTTGGCCGGTTGCTGTACGTCTATAATAACGCAGAGTCGATGCGGCGCCCCAGATGGCTCCGAGATGGCAATAGCGAGGAGTGGCCAACGTGAATGAGTCGTTTTCCGAGATCGGCGATGCGGTGGACGCGATCGCGCGCGGCGAAGTCGTGATTGTCGTCGACGCCGAGGACCGGGAAAACGAGGGTGACTTTATCTGCGCGGCGGAAAAAGCGACCCCGGCGACGGTAAATCTTGTCATGAACGGCCGGGGCGAATTCTGCATGCCGATCCTGCCCGATATCTGTCAGCGATTGGAACTTGTGCCGATCGTCGAGCATAACACCGCTCCTTTGGGTACCGGGTTCCTCACGCCGATCGACCATCGTTCCGTCCGAACCGGCATCACGGCCGAAGAACGCGCGATGACCGTACGTTCGGTCGTGGATCCCGCCAGCGTTGCCCGCGACTTTGTGCGTCCTGGTCACGTTCATCCCCTGCTGGCCAAGGAGGGCGGGGTGCTGCGCCGGGCCGGCCATACCGAAGCGGCCGTCGATCTAGCTCGCATGGCCGGACTCGCACCCGCCGGCGTCCTCTGCGAAATCCTGGACCCCCAAGGTGATCGTGCGAGCCGCCAACAGCTGGCAGAACTTGCGGCCACGCACCGTCTGCAGATGATATCGATCGAACAACTGATCGCGCATCGCCGAGTAACGGAAAAACTGGTGACGCGAGCCGCCCAAGCGCAGCTGCCGACGAAATTCGGCGACTTTACCCTGATCGTCTACGACGTCCGCTACGAGTCCCATCAACCGCTCGCGCTGGTGATGGGGGATCCCGCCAACCATCCGGCGCCGCTGGTCCGGCTGCACTCCAGTTGCTTTACGGGCGACCTGGTTGATTCATTGCGTTGCGACTGCGGGGATCAATTCCACCAGGCGCTGCGGATGATTCGGGAGGCTGGTTGTGGAGCGGTAGTCTATCTGCCGCAGGAGGGACGCGGGATCGGGCTGGTAGAGAAAATTAAGGCATACGCGCTGCAGGAACAGGGGCTCGACACCGTCGAGGCCAATCTCGCTCTGGGGCACAAGGCCGACATGCGCGACTACGGTATCGGCATTCAGATCTTGAAAGACCTCGGCCTCAGCCGCGTTCGGCTTTTGACGAACAATCCCAAGAAAACCGATGCCTTCATTTATGGCGGATTCAAACTGGCGGTCGTCGATCAGGTGGCGTTGACTCCGCGCGTCAACGAACACAACGCGCTCTATCTTCAGACCAAGCGCGACAAATTAGGTCATCAGTTTCCCGACGCTGTTTCCCTGCAGCTGGATTCCCAGGTTCGGCAGGATCGATCGGGGTCGGAATCGTCGTCAGATCCCGGGCATTCGTCACCATCGTGACAGTCGTGCCATCGTCGGCGCGCTGCGGCCGGTGATTCCGCCACGCAATTCCATCTTCCTGCGTCGCCGGAACAGATTGGGGGCGATGTCGGGATACGGCGAGGATGAGCGTGCTAGGTTTGTTTGGCGTGCGTGCGACGCGGGTTCGCCGTGACCGGGCACTCGACAAATCGGGGGAACTTCGCACGCTGCTCACGGCCCGCGACGGGCTAACCCAACCGGAGTCGCTTTGTTACCTGCAGGGCGCTCTTTACATCACGGACGACAAAGCGGGCACGTTCGCCGGTCCAAGATTACAAAGATAGGGCGGTCGTCAGCGCCGGAACAGATCGGACTGAACCGTATGTCAAATCAAGTTCGAGCGGCTTCGACCACAGGAAGGACCGCGGACCGCCTGGCGGACAGCGTCATCTTTCTGTTGGCGATGACGATCGTCCAGCGACTGTTCGGCTTCCTGAGGGGGATGCTGTTCTGCCGCTGGCTGGAACCAGCCGATCTGGGGCAATGGGATATGGCGCTCGGGTTCATCGAATTGGCCGCTCCGCTCTTGATGCTGGGTCTGCCGGGATCGTTTGGGCGATTTGTCGAGCATTACCGCGAACGGGGGCAGCTGAAAGTCTTTCTACGCAGAACGACCGGGGTTACGGCCATTGCGGTGTTCGGCGGAATTGCGGCGATGCTGGTGCTTCGCGAGTCGTTGTCGCAGGCGGTGTTTGGAACGACCGGCAAATCGCACCTGGTCGTGGCACTGGCCTTCGGACTGGTCACGGTAACGGTTTACAACTTTGCCAGCACGTTGTTGACGGCGTTTCGGCGCAGCCGCGTTGTATCCGGTCTGGAGTTTCTCAACAGTCTGCTGTTTGCTTCGGCGGCGATCGGATTGTTGGCGTTCTGGCAAACCAGCGCCGTCAGCATCGTCGTCGCTTATGCGATCGCCTGCATGGCCACCGCGACGGTTTCGCTGCTGCGACTGCGTGAAATCTGGCGGGAGCTGCCGGCAATCGAGGTCGAATTGACTCATCGCGGCCTGTGGGCCCGACTATTTCCATTCGCGCTCTGGGTCTGGGGCACGAACTGGCTGGCGAACATGTTCGAGCAGGTCGACCGCTATATGATCATCCATGCCGGCAACTTCAGCGCGGAACAGGCGCTGGCGGCGGTGGGGAATTACCACAGTTCGAGGGTGTTGCCGCTGTTGCTGGTCTCAGTGACCGGGTTGCTGGGAACGATGTTGACGCCGTATCTCAGTCATGACTGGGAACTCGGCGGCCGGCTGGCCGTATCGCGGCGCATGAACATGACGCTGAAGCTGCTCAGCATCTGCCTGATGCTGGGAGCGACGGCGATCCTGCTGACCGCACCGCTGCTGTTCGCTTCCGCCTTCCGAGGCAAGTTTCAGAGCGGGCTGGCGGTTCTGCCCTGGACGCTCACCTATTGCGTCTGGTTCGGCATCGCGCGCGTGGCGCAGAAGTACTTGTGGTGCGCGGAACGGGTCGGTCTTGCGGCGATGGCCTGGCTGGCGGGCCTGCTGCTGAACGTCGGCTTGAATTTTCTGCTACTGCCCCGCTTCGGATTGTCGGGGGTTGTCTGGAGCACTGCCGCGGGAAACCTCACCTCGCTGCTGTTCTTGTACGGCATCAATCGGGCCTTGGGCATGCGTTTCGAGCGCGCGACGTGGGTCCTTTCCGCGGCGCCGCTGCTGCTCGCGTTTGGACCGTGGGCAGCCTGCTGCGGCTGCGGGCTGATCCTGCTGAGCGCAGCGGCCACGCCGTGGCTGTTTCACTCCAGCGAAAAGCAACAGTTGCTTGACGTCGGGCGTGACTATCAGTTCCGTTTACGCGCCTGGTTCGGCGGACGTTCTCGACGCAAGGAGTTTTCCGGGACATGAGTCAGTTGAGCCGATCACAACCGATTCAGCCAGAGGATGACCGCTCGTTGTCGACGCCGCGCCGATCCGGACGAGTGCTGGTTCTGGGGACCGATCAACGCGTGATTCTGGCCGTAGCTCGATCGCTGGGCAGACAAGGGCTCGCCGTCGAACTTGGCTGGTGCGCGCCGCAAGCGCCGGCCACCCGCTCGCGCTACGTCGTGCGCACGCACACGATTCCTGCCTACGCGCGCGATGACGATCGATGGAAATGTGTCCTGCTCGATCTGCTCGATCGTGAGACCTACGATCTGGTGATTCCCTGCAATGATTCCACGCTTGTGCCGCTGATCGCCCACCGATCGGACTTCGACCGATTTCCTGAAATCTACGTGCTTCCCGACAACGTTTTCTCCATCGTTTCGGATAAGTTCAAGACGTACGAGCTTGCGGTTGCCCAGTCGGTCAATGTGCCGCGTGGATTCGTTGTCGACGCAACCGCCGATCCGTCCCGCTTGATCGACGTATTGGGACTGCCGATTGTGCTCAAACCGCAATCGACGTTCACCGTTCGCAACCGGGATCTGGCCAATGTGGTCTGCAAGGCCCGAGACCGCGACGAACTGCGATCGCAACTCGAACGGCTCGGCCTGACTCCCTGCCTGGCGCAGCAGAACTTCGGCGGTCGCGGCGTCGGTGTGGAAATGCTGGTGCGGCAGGGAGAGATCTTGTTTGCGTTCCAGCACGAGCGACTCCACGAGAGCATGGAGTGGGGGAGCAGTTACCGGCGCAGTGTCGCCGTCCAGCCGGAACTGCTCGACGCCTCCCGTCGGATGATGCGCGCGATCGGATATACCGGAGTCGCGATGGCTGAGTACATGGTGGATCCCGACAGCGGACGGTGGGTCTTTCTGGAAATCAACGGACGATTCTGGGGTTCCTTGCCGCTGGCTGTTGCCGCCGGCGCGGATTTTCCCTGGTTTCTCTACCAGATGCTCGTGGAAGGTCGACGCGATTTCGATCCGGCCTATCGCCTGGGCGTGCGCTGCCGCAATCTGTCTTTGGACCTGGACTGGATCAAGCGAACGTATGCGGGGGACGGCTGGCGCAGATTGGGGTTGCCGCTCGGACTTGCGCTGCAGCTGGTCTCCGCCGCAACTCACCTCGACCATTGGGATACCTTCAGCCTCGATGATCCAAGCCCGCAGTGGAGCGAACTGCGCGCGATCTTGAAACGCCGTCTCGGCCGATCTGCCGATCGCCAGTTACCCGAGTTGCCCCAACCCGAATCGGCATGCGAAACAACGGCTGTCGGTTAGCCGCCATCGGGTCCTCACTCCGCAACTCGAACTCTGCGTAGCTCGAAACTTGTTTCGAGCTCTTCGCCGTCCGTAGCTCGAAACTTGTTTCGAGATTTCCAATTGTACCCAGCTCCAACGGTGCGATATCATGCGTTACGTGGTTTGCGTGGCCGGTCGGTGCAACGGAGTTGGGCCGTTCGGACGGAGCCTATCGAGGTTGACCGTTCGAGCACGACGAATTGCTAATCATGCGGAGTTGCGAGCCATGTTGAGCATTTTCGGATCGGGTTTGACGGGTGTTGGCGAGGCGAGTCGTCGAGAGATTCTCCGCGCGGGCGGACTTTCGTTGCTGGGGCTCAGCTTGCCCGGGTTGCTCCGCGCAGTGGAACTGAACTCCCGGCGCGGCACGGGACAGCCGGGCGGCAAAGTTCGCTCCGTCGTGCTGTTCAATTTGCTGGGCGGTCCGAGTCATATCGACATGTTCGATTTGAAACCGGACGCCCCGGCCGAAGTTCGTGGCGAGTTCCAGCCGATCGCGACCTCCTTGCCGGGACTTCAGATCTGCGAGCACCTTCCGAACACCGCGAAACTGATGCACAAGGCCAGTTTGATCCGGACGATCTCGCATCGCTACGACTCGCACGACCCCTTGATCATCATGACCGGCTATACCGACGCGAATGCGCAGCTTCCCACACAGCCGACCTATCCGCCAGATATTGGCGCGGTCTGCCAGTATCTAGGGATCGGTCCGCGTGACGTGCCCGGTGCCGTCTGCCTGCCATGCTATCCGGGGTGGGGGGAAGGAGGACGGCGAGGTGGCCCGTATGGCGGATTCCTCGGAAGCCAGTACGACGCGTTGTTCTCCCTTTGCAACCCGAAATTTTCGCGCGAGCCAAAAACCAACCATTACGATCCGGTCATGCCGGAAGGCGAACCGTATCTTCCGGGACTGAACAGTCAACCCGACATCACTGCGGATCGTTTTGACGGACGCCGCACGCTGCTCGATCAGTTGGACGACGCCTTCCGCAGCAGCAGCCAATCGGCGGCCCAGGTGCGGCTAGACGGTTTTCAGAAACGGGCATTCGATCTGCTGACCGCCAGCAAGACGCGCAATGCATTCGACTTGTCGCAGGAACCGGATTCCATTCGCGAACGCTACGGTCGCAACCTGTATGGCGCGAGCATGCTGATTGCCCGCAGGTTAGTGGAGGCCGGCGTACCCTTTATCAGTGTCCACCAGGAGATCTTCCGGCACTATGGCCATTCGTATGACATGCACGAAAATAACTTCCGCATGTTGAAAGACCATAATCTGCCGATCCTGGATCAGGTCTATCCCGCTTTGATCGAAGATCTCGAACAGCGCGGACTGCTCGACTCAACCCTGGTCATCGTGATGGGCGAAATGGGGCGGTCACCGCGCATCAATGCCAAGGCCGGCCGGGACCATTGGCCTCAGTGCGGATTCTCGCTGCTGACCGGCGGCGGCGTGAAACCGGGAACGGTTTACGGCGCGACCGACAAGCAGGCTGCCTACCCGATTACGACGCCCGTGCATCCGAAGGACCTGATCGCCACCGTCTATCACTTGCTGGGTATCGATCCAAATCTCCTGGTACACGATCGCCTGGGGCGCCCCCATCCGATCGCCCGCGGCGGCGAACCGATCCGCGAAATACTCAGTTGACCCTGGCCGCACCTCTCTCGCAGCATGTAACTCGAAACTTGTTTCGAGTGCAAAACTTATCGCGAGCGCAAAACCTGTTTCAAGGCGTGCCCTACGACCGTGCGAAAGTCGACTCCGGGCCCACCTGATACCGGACGGCGAGGTGCGGCGTGTCGATTCGTTTCTGTCCGGTTCCAAGCGAGCGGACGCCCGCTTCGACCAGGCCGGTCGTCAACAGCGTTCGCTCGATCGGATAGGGCGACTTGCCTGTCAAGAATGTCTCTTCGGCCTGCGACATCAGCGCCGCCGAATAGGTGACGTTGGGATTTGGGGGCAGGTAGAACAGTGTTGAAAACGGCTCGGCTTCCCCCGCGATCCGGGCGGCGAAGGTGAAGTCGCCGATCAACCCGTTCATCAAGAGCATGGTGGCTTTGGCGCCGTCGGCGTATTCATAACGGTAGGCGATCGGATCTTTTACCCATTCGCGGATTTGTGCCTTTGTCGGGTAACGGTGACTGAACGATTCGGGCTGCGTCAGAGTTTGACTGCGGGCAAGGCAGGCTTCGAACAGCCGCGGATCCCAGCCGCCGTCCGACCAGCCGTTGGCGTCCATCGCTTTCCATACGGCGTCGCCGCGCAAGGCCTGCATGGAAACGACGCCTGTCTCACCGCCGCGCCGCCGCTCGGCCATGCACTGAATCACTTCCAGGGCGTGAAAGTCGTAGCTGTCGATGCCGCCAATCGCGACGCACAACAACTCCTCAGCTTTGGCCTGATAGGGCAAGTCGACGGCTGGCATTCGCCAGGTGACAGGCAACGAGGATCCGGCGGTGAATGCAAACCCTAACTCACGCGAGATATCGACCATTTCCTTCGCCCAGTCCCACTTCCACGAGAGATGTTTGTCGTTGAAGACCGGGACGGCGCGACCGTCTCGGCGAAAGGTGTTGGTTACCTCTTTGAAGAACTCGTAGCGCGGGTACTTGGTTTGAGCAAATTCGCTTTTGGGATAGTCTCCGTGTTCGCCGATGATCAGCACGGCATCCACGGCCAGTTTGTCTCCGCCGCAACGCAATGCTTCGGGGATGGAGGAATAGAGCGGAAAACCGAATTCTTGCGAGCGACTCGCACTGAGGTCGTTTTCGGGCTTCTGATCGACATAGGCGGAAACAACGTCCAGTGGCGGTCGATGCCAGCGGCCTTGAATCGGATACCCGACAAGAAACCGTTCGGCCATATGCCAGGCGTGGGAACGATAACGCCACTCGGTGGTGATGACGGCCAGCCGTTTGCGTTCGTTGGCCGCGGTCGGCTTGATCGGTGCCGCCTCCAGCCTTGGTTCCCCCGCCCATGTTCCCAGTCCGGCGGCACCGAACGCACCTGCCGCCATACTGCCGAGAATCGTTCTGCGTGTCAGCATCGTACCGGTCACCCTCGAACAACAGGACCCAAACTTGCCGCATCGGAAAACAACGCAGCGATCGGATCCCCGTGATAGATCGCGTGCGGGCGCTCCAAGTCATCCTTCCAGACGGCCGTGCGAGGTATCCCCAGCGCGTGATAGATCGTCGCGGCCAGATTCTCCGGCCGCTGCGGGTCGGCCGCCGGATAGGCGCCGTTCTTGTCGGATGCGCCGATCACGGTTCCGCCTTGCGTTCCCCCGCCTGCAACGAACACCGTCTGGACTGCTCCCCAGTGGTCGCGGCCCGCTTTGGCGCCAGGACTGCGGTTGGCGGCGTTCACTTTGGGCGTACGCCCCATTTCCCCGACCATCACGATCAGTGTTTTGTCGAGCATTCCCAACGACTGCAGATCGTCGAGCAACGCCGAGATTCCTCGATCCGTCGGCGGCAGCAGGCAGTCGCGCAGCAAAGGAAAATTATTGTCGTGTGTATCCCACGACTCGTTGTTGCCGAGGTTCACCTGGACGAGACTGACTCCGGCCTGAACCAGTTGTCTCGCCATTAATAGCGACCAGCCGAACGCGTTGCGCCCGTAGCGGTCGAGCAGTGCCGGATCGGCATTCTGCACATCAAACGCTCGTTGCACACCGGGATCGGTCAGTAAGGAGATTGCCGCCTGGCGATGCCGATCGAACGACTCGATCGACGCGGCCTGGTCAAGCTCGCGCCGCTGTTGATCCAGCAGCCCTCGCAGGCTGTTGCGGTCCGCCAGCCGCAAACGACTCAGCCCTTGCGGCAGGCTGAGATTGGGGGATTGGAATTTCAGATTTTCGTTGCGTTCCCGGCCGCGAACGAAGTGGAACTCGTAGTCCGGATACGCGCCGTACGACTTGGGATTGTAAGGCGAAGCTTCGATGAACCAGGGATCGCGGCGACTTCCCATCTGGCCTCCGAACTGGCCGGGCAGGATCCGCCCGGAGTTGTGGATCAGCCGCTCCGGGAGCACGACGGCAGGTGGAAGATTGTTGACCCGCTTTGACAACGCGTCACCGACAACCGACGCGATCGACGGCCAATCCGTGGACTGTGGCAAGACCGGGCTGTAGCCGGTTGGCATCGGTGTGCGCCCCGTCAGCACGGAAGTATGACCTTGCGAGTGTTCGTTGTAGGGTGTGGTCAGCGAACGAATGAGGCTCCAATTCTGGCTGCGAGCGGCCAACATCGGCAAATGTTCGCAGATAAAAACGCCGGGCGTTGACGTGGCAATCGCCGAGAACTCACCGCGAATCTCCTGCGGCGCATCAGGTTTTGGATCAAAGCTGTCGTGTTGAGTTAAACCTCCAGACAAAAATACAAATATGACCGAGGTCGCCGTGCCGCCTCCACCCACTTTCGCGATCACGTCGGCGGCGCGCAACGCGGAAACGTGGTTCATTCCGAGGCCCAGCAGCCCGACGGAACCGGCCTGGAGCATCGTTCGCCGATTCAGGATGGGATGGTCAGGACAAAATCGGGGCATTCGGGAACTCCTCGACAAAGTACGGCAGCGGCTACCATCTGAGTTTACCAGACGGTTGTGCGCGCCGCGAAGACGTTGACGGGGTGGTTTGAGCCGCTTGAATCGCGGCCGGTTCCATGCCAGATTAGCCGCTTCGCGGTTCGGCCCCACGCGGAACCGTCGATGATCCGGGTCCCCGGCCGAAAAGGAGGGCAGTCACAATGCGTTTGGCGATACTCTTGTCCGTGCTCTTATATTGTGGAACTTCGCGGGGCGAATCCCTGCCGGACGAACTCCGGGCACTGCTCGATGAGCCGCGATTTCAGCAGGCGCATTGGGGACTGTTGTTTGTCGACCAGGAGTCGGGCGAAGTGCTGGTGGAGCGGGACGCTGATCGATTGTTCGTGCCTGCATCGACGACGAAACTTTATTCCGTCGCGGCCGCTTTGGACGCATTGGGGCCCGACTTTTGTTTCAAGACTCGGCTGTACGCGGCCGGCAAGCGGAGCGACGAGCGGCTGGAAGGCAATCTGATCCTGCGTGCCAGTGGTGACCTGACGATGGGCGGCCGAACGACCGCCAGTGGCGAGATCGCTTTTGCCAACGGGGACCACACTTATGCCAACGGTTCGCCGGATGCCGAACTGACCGAACCGGATCCGCTGGCCGGGTTGAACGCCCTGGCCCGGCAGGTGGCCGAATCGGGAGTCAGACGCGTGCGAGGCGACGTGCTCATCGACGACCGCCTGTTCGACAAGGCCGAGTCGACAGGCAGTGGCCCTTCGCAGCTCACGCCGATCATCATCAACGACAATATTCTCGATCTGACGATCGAGCCGACGCAGGCGGGCCAGCCGGCAAAGGTCACGATGCGGCCGGAAACCGGACTGTTCCATCTGGAGAACGACCTGGAAACATCCGCAACCGGGACGACGTTGGAGACCTGGATCCGGCACCTGGGTGGCGGCCGAATCTATCTCTCCGGACGAATACCGGAGGGTCACAAACGGGTGTTGCGGATCACGGAGGTCCCGGATCCGGCGTCATTTGCGAGGACATTATTGATCGAGGCACTGCAACGGGCGGGTGTGGCGGTGGAAGCGGCTGCGTACGCCGACCATCCGCGTTCGCAGTTGCCCGACAGTTACGACGGCCTGCTGGAACTTGCGACGCTGACATCCCCGCCGTTTTCGGAATCGGCCCGGCTGATCCTCAAGGTCAGCCACAACCTGCACGCCAGTACTCTGCCACTGATTATCGCGTCGCAACATGGCGAGCGCACGTTGCGGGACGGCTTGCGGCGGCAGCATGACTTTCTCGCTCGCGCGGGCGTGGACGTGGAAACGATTTCCTTTGGGGGCGGCGCCGGCGGGGCGCGTGCGGACCATGTGACGCCACGAGCGACGATTCAGCTGCTGAAACATATGGCGACGCGGCCGGATTACACAACCTATCTCCGCGCGCTCCCCCGACTCGGGGTCGACGGCACGCTTGCCTCGGCCGCCAGCGCTGACAACCAGGCGCGCGACAAAGTCTTCGCCAAGACCGGCACGCTTTCCTGGGAAAACGTGATGAACGGTCGAACGCTGCTGACCAGCAAGGCGCTGGCGGGTTATATGCAGACCGCTCGCGGACGGAACCTGGTTTTCGCGGCGTTTGTGAACAACGTGCATCTGCGCAACGGAGTTGACGCACGGAGCGTCGGCCGCGATCTGGGTAAAGTCTGCGACATCGTCCATCGCCAATTCTGATCGCTTGGGCAATAATGGGTTCGACCGTTGAAATGCTTACGCCGCAGGAGGAGTTACCTTGGAAACGACTTCCAGTCCCGTCCGCCCTTTCGTGCACCTGCACTGCCACAGCCATTACAGCCTGTTGGACGGCGCGAGCGCGATCGATCGCCTGGTGACGCGCGCCAAACAACATGGCATGAACGCCCTGGCGCTCACCGACCATGGCAATCTTCACGGCGCGCTGGAATTTTACCGGGCGGCCAAGGATGCGGGGATCAAACCGATCCTGGGTTACGAGGCCTATATCGCGCCTGGACGCCGCACGGAACGCGACGCTTCGAGCATGAAAGAGGCGAGTTTTCATCTCACGCTCCTGGCTCGCGACCGAACCGGATTCAAGAACCTGATCAAGCTGGCCTCCGCGGCAATGCTCGACGGATTCTACTTCAAACCGCGTATCGATAAGGAACTGCTGCAGGCCCGCCACGAGGGAATCATCTGTCTTAGTGGCTGTGCGTCCAGCGAGTTCAGCCGCGCGATTCTCAAGGGACAGGGCGGCGAAAAGGAACTGGACGAGGCGATGGAGATCGCCCGCTGGTTCCATCGTCTGTTTGGCGACCGGTATTTTGTCGAGGTGATGAACAACGGAGTTGAGATCCAACGACTGCAGATGCTGGGCGCGCTGGAGGTCGCGCGGCGACTGTCGCTTCCCGTCGTTACCACCAGCGATGCGCACTACGTCGATCGCGAGGATGCCGTCGCCCAGGATGTGATGCTCTGCATCAACACAGGCAAATTCCGTACGGATACCAACCGAATGCGGATGGAAGGGGATCAGTTCTATTTGCGCGCTCCGGAAGAGATGTACGCGGCGTTTCCGGGGATGGAGGATGCCGTCGCTCGTTCGCAACAGATCGCCGATACCGTCGATATCGACCTGGAATTGGGCAAACGGCATTTTCCTTCATTCAAGCTGCCCGAGTCGGTGACGGCGGAGCAGTTTTTGCGCGACTTGTGCATCAAGGGACTCAAGGAACGATACGCCGGCGACGAGTCGATCTGTCCGAGTGGGGAATTGACGCCGATCGTACTGGAACGGCTCGACCGGGAATTGAATGTGATCAACAAACTGGGCTTCCCCAACTACTTCCTGATTGTCTGGGATTTTGTGCGCCACGCGCGCGAAAGGAATATCCCTGCCACGGCACGCGGGAGCGGCGTGGGAGCTCTGGTCTGCTTCGCGCTTTATCTGAGTCACGTTTGCCCGATCCGCTACGACCTGCTGTTCGAGCGGTTCCTGGACGAAAGTCGGCGCGAAGCCCCCGATATCGACATCGACTTCTGCAAGGATCGGCGCGGCGACGTGATCCGATACGTCAAGGACAAGTACGGAGAGGAAAACGTCGCTCAGATCGGGACATTCGGAACGCTGGCGGCGCGCGCGGCGATCAAGGACGTTGCCCGTGTGATGGGCCTGCCTGTCGAACGGGCAAACAGGATCTCGGCGATGGTTCCCGAAGAACTGGGAATCTCGCTCGACGAAGCCGTCGAGAAGAGCGATGAACTGCGGTTGGCCTACTCCCAGGACACGGAAGTCAAGGAACTGATCGACCTGGCGAGAAAGATCGAGGGGTTGGCTCGGAACATCGGCACGCATGCCGCGGCGGTCGTGATCGCCGATCGACCGCTCACCGAATACGTGCCTCTGGGCCGCGTCACCGGCAAGACCGACATCATTACGCAGTGGTCGATGGGCGACGTCGAAGCCGCCGGCCTCTTGAAAATGGATTTCCTCGGCCTGCGCAACCTGACGATCCTCTCCAAAGCGGTCGACATTATTGAACAGACCACCGGCAAGCGGGTCGATCCGTATCGGTTTCCGCTGGACGACAAGGCGACGTTCGCACTGTTGTGCCGTGGCGAGACCAAAGGCATTTTCCAGCTGGAAAGCGGCGGCATCCGCGACCTGCTGCAGAAAATGAAGCCCGATCATTTTCATGATATTATCGCCACCAACGCCCTTTACCGCCCGGGACCGCTCGAGGGTGGAATGGTTCGCGATTACGTGGAGGTGAAACATGGCCGGCAGAAGGCCGAGTACAAGCATCCGGTGCTGCAAGAGATTCTCTCTGAAACCCACGGCGTGATGGTCTACCAGGAGCAGGTAATGCGGATCCTGAATCGCCTGGGCGGCATTGAACTGGCAAACGCGTACACCTGCATCAAGGCGATCAGCAAGAAAAAGGAGTCGTTGATTGCCAAGAACTATGAACAGTTCATTCGCGGCGCGCAGGAACGCGGACTACCGGCGAGCGAGGCCCAGGACCTCTGGAACCTGATCATCAAGTTTGCCGGCTACGGGTTCAACAAGAGCCATTCAACGGCTTATGCGCTGATCGCATATATGACCGCCTACCTGAAGGCCCATTACCCGGTCGAATTCATGGCGGCATTGCTCTCCAGCGACATCCAGGGCCGCAATTTCAAGACCAAGGATTCGATGGTCGAGCATATCGAGGATTGCCAGCGGATGGGGATTGAAATCGTAATGCCGGATGTCAACCGATCGAACGTTGACTTCACCGTCTGCGATGGGAAGATTCACTTCGGGCTGGCGGCCATCAAGGGTTGCGGCGGCGGATCGGCCGGCGAAGCGCTGGTCGCGGCGCGGAAGCGACATGGCCCGTTCAAGGATATTTTTGATTTGTGCGAGCGGGTTGACGCTGCCCACTGTGGCAAGGCGACGCTCGAGACGCTGACCAAAGCCGGCGCGTTGGACTGCTTGGGTGGCACGCGCAAGCAGCTGATGGCGGTGCTGGACAAGGCAATGCTGGCCGGCGCCGCGCTGCTCGCCGATCGCAAATGCGGCCAGAAGAACCTGTTCGGCGCGATCGAGGCGGCCGAGCCGGCCGCAAAGCAGGTCAGCCTGCCCGATGTGGGTGACTTTGAACCGCGCGAACGCCTGCTGATGGAAAAAGAAGTGTTGGGATTTTACCTTTCCAGCCACCCCCTCGCGGAACATGCGCGGACGCTGGAGGAATATTGCTCGCACACAATCGAGAGGATCGTCGACCTGCCCGAACGGGCCGAAGTAATCGTCGGCGGGATGCTGGCCGCGATCAAGCACTCCAATACCAAGACGCCGAAGCCCGGCGCGCCGTCCCGCTACGCGATGTTTGACCTCGAAGATGTTTCCGGATCGGTCCGCTGTATCCTCTGGCCGAATCAGTACGTGGAATTCGGTGAGTTGGTAAAGCCTGACGCGATCGTCGTCGTGCGTGGATCGGTGGATCGCCGTGGCGGCGACGAAGCCAATCTGATCGTCGACGAGATCCTGCCGCTGGATCAGCTCAGCTCGCGCTACACCACCGGCGTCGTCATCCGCATTGATGAAGGCCGCCACGGAGCCGACGTACTGCCGAAGGTCCGCGAGGTCGTACGCGGGTATCCCGGCGACAGGGATCTGGAACTGCTGCTGCAGCTGCGCGACGGCAGCCGGGTCCGCATGAAAGCTACAAAGCTGCGGCTGGAAATAACTACGGAGCTGCAGCGGCGAATCGACGACTTGTTGGGGCCCGGCAACATCCGCCGCATCACTCAACCACCGCGGCCCGACCGCCGTCGTCCGGCCGAATCGGCTCGCCGCCGCTAGTTGTTCCAGCTGTCCTTCGTTCGCTTTTCCTGTCGCGGAAAAGCTGCTAGAACCAATGCGCGACGCGGTGGCTCTGCACCGGTCGAAAAACGGGAATGAAGTAAGAGGCAACGGTGTTGGTGGAAATGGCCTGGGATTCGACAAGCCTGATCGATCGGATGCCAAACTGATGAAGCTGCGTGTGATTGCCACCGGGGGCACAATCGACAAAGTCTATTTTGACGCCGCCAGCAGTTACGACGTCGGCGAACCGCAGGTCGTACCGCTGTTTACGGAAGCAAATGTCGGCTTTCGCTACGAAGTGGAATCGGTGGTCCGCAAGGATAGTCTGGCGATGACGGACGAGGACCGAGCCTTGATCCGACTGCGTGTCGAGGCGGCCGCAGAGAGTATGATCGTCGTGACACACGGGACCGACACGATGACGGAGACCGCCGCCGCGCTGCGAGGAATTCCCGGCAAAACGATCGTACTGACTGGCGCGATGCAACCGGCCCGATTTCGTTCCAGTGACGCGTTTTTTAACCTGGGTTGCGCCGTAGCGGCGGTTCAACTGGCGGCACCGGGCGTTTACATCGCGATGAACGGTCGAGTGTTTCCAGCGGATCAAGCCCGCAAGGACCGCGAGCTGGGGCGATTCGAACTCCTTGACCCGCGATCCGAAGCCGGCCATGACTGAATTCGTACATCTGCGGCACAAGCCGCCAGTCGCCTTGAAACAACCCCGGTCCCTCGTCGTGGCCTGCGCTCCGCTGCGCAGCAATGTCAATCTCTCGAAAATCGTCCGCGCCGCCAGTTGCTGCGGAGTCACCCGCGTCATCGCCTGTGGCAACGCACGACTCGATCGCGACGTAACGCGGGACGGAATCGATCAGATCCAGTTGGAAACGCATCGCTCTTTGTCGCCGGTACTGAAGATGCTGCGAGCCGACGGGTTCCGGCTGGTCGGGCTCGAACAGACCACGCATTCCCATTGCCTGTTCGATTACGTATTCCGGGAGCGGACGGCCCTGATCGTAGGGAACGAGCGCCTGGGCCTCGAACCCGAACACCTGGCGCTGCTGGATGATGTCGTCGAAATCCCCGTCTACGGATTGCCCTTCAGTTACAATGTCGCCACGGCCACGGCCATGGCTCTGTACGAATACTGCCGCCAGTACCGCGATGGCGGAACGACAGGCCCCGCGACGGTTTAGAGTTGTCAGTTCGTTCGATTGCAACCAAGGATCCACTCATGCTTCGGCCGATCAAGATCAAACGGGGCTACACTCGCAATTGCCCCGGCAGCGTGCTCTATCAATCCGGCGAGACGATTGTGCTCTGCTCCGCCAGCATCGAGCCACGCGTCCCGGAATGGCTGCTCGGCAAAGGCAAAGGCTGGATTACGGCCGAATACAGCATGTTGCCCGGCAGCACCAGCCCGCGCAAGCGGCGCGAGCGCGACGGCAAGCTCGACGGTCGGTCCAACGAGATTCAGCGACTGATCGGCCGCAGCCTGCGATCCGTGGCTAACCTGGAAGCACTGGGGGAACGGCTGATCACCGTCGATTGCGATGTGCTGCAAGCCGATGGCGGCACCCGGACAGCCAGCATTACCGGTGGATTCATCGCACTGGTGGAGGCAATTCGGACCATCCAGAAGGAGCTGCCTGACCCCCGTCGACATCCGTTGACGGACAGCGTCGCGGCGGTCAGCGTCGGGATCTGTGACGGCAAACCGGTTGTCGACCTCGACTATCTGCACGATTCCGAAGCCGACGTCGACATGAACGTGGTGATGACTGGTTCCGGGCGGTTTGTTGAGATCCAAGGCACGGGAGAAGAGGCCACATTCAGCGAGGACGAGTTGACTACGATGCTGAAGCTGGCGCGAAAAGCAATCGCTCAGCTGGCGGAAGTCCAACACAAAGCGTTGGGCAAGCACTGGCCGTTCGAGTGACACTCCGCCGTCCCCGTAATGCGGCCCTCGATCGCTTCGCATCGCGCGAAACCGTGGTCGGTTTCTTTGACCACGGCGGACTTGGCGCGGCGACCGGGCGTTGATCGCTTCGGGCAGGAAGTAACGGGTTGCGTTGCGGTAAGCGCGGAGAATGGCCGCCGAATTCTGCAATGTTGGCAAGCCGCGCAAGATAGCCGATTCAGGCAAAGCGACTTGCGCCAGTCGCTCGGGTGGCACGAAAAAGCCGGATTGGTAGACCTTTATTTCTGTAGCGATTGTGCCGACATTCTGGAATGAGACCAAGTGGCCGCATGCGCGCGTGGGGTCGATTCCGTCCGGGGATCGGCAGGATGGTCATGGCAGCGGCGTCTGGAGTGGCGGGAGGGATTGCGTCGCGTGTCGAATCGATGGGTGGCAACAGCGTTATTACTGATCGCCGCGGGAACCGTCGGTTTGATCCTGGCATTCACGCCCGCCGAGGACGTGCCGCGTCCGTTTCCGGTTGATGCCGAGCGTTTTCGAGAGCTTCCGATCGACACGGCCCCGGAAGATCGCCACAGGTTGGAGCGCGAATTCTCGCCCGAAACTTCGCGAAATTCGGCGCAACGCGTCGTGCCGGCGGTGCGCCAGGTGGCTTTCGAGGCACCGGAACCGCTGCCGCCCGCTCGATCGGTCGCAACTGCGACCGCCGACGCCATTTCCATTCATCGCGTGAAGGTTGTCTATCGGGACGCGACCGGAGCGCGCGTCGAACGAGCCGCATCATCGAATGCGGTGATTCGGGTGGGTGCACAAGCGATAGAGATCCAAGGCGAAGTCGACGGCGCCGCCGGCGTGCTCATCGCCGTAGATGGCGTTGAACGGCGCGTGAACCTCAGCCAGCGAGGCGAGTTTTCGGCGCCATGGACCGAATTGAGTGTGGGCGCACACCAGGTGCGAATCGAGCCCGCCGGCGAGGACGGCCGACCGCTCCCCGACCGCAGCGCCATCTACTTCCCGCTTCAGATCCGTACCAGCAGCCTGCGGATTCGCAGCATTGATCCCTCCGGACTTGTTTTCGCCCAACCACCCTACCGGATCCAGGTCAATCTGGACAGCGCCGAATTCGAGTCTCCGCAGGTTTCGATGTTTCAGTTGCATCAACTGAGCGACAACGGCGCGTCGCGCGCGGAAATACCGATTGCAAGTGCGGTGCGCGTCGGAAATGCTCCCGCATTGGAACTGGCCGTCGAACGGCCGTTGGAGCCCGGCGCCTATCGGCTGCGCGTGCTGGGCGGGCAACAGGGACTGCGCGACGCGTACGGCAATTTGCTGGCCGGCAATGACGGGGCCGGCAAGCACCATGAAAGCGAATTCGTCAAGCCCGATCCCGACGTGGGGAGCGGCGTCCGGCCAGGGATCAGCGGCTCCACCGGTCCCTATGTCCGATTTCAGGAGTTCACAGCGCCGCGCAAAGTGCCCGACGGATTCAACCCCAACGACAAAGTCGAGACCCGTGTTGCCCGACTGTACTACTATCGCGACGCCCATCGTGTGGCCCAAATCGTAAACCGCAAGGTCCGATCGCATCACCGCGCGGGAGTGGACGTGGAGCGGCAATTAGCTGACAAGGCGCGCACACTGGCCGAACAACGAACGGCGGCGAGGCAGCAGGCGGAACGCTCCGCCATCAGCGCCGCCCAGAAAGCACGCCAGCTTGAACAGCAGTTGCAGCTGACCGAACAGTCGCTGCAGCGCGCCATCGAGGAATGGAACGCATTCCGACAGGCGGCGGGGACGGCAATCGATCCGGGCGGAAACGCGAGCGCAGCTGAAGGCGTCGGCGGGAAGCAGGCCAACGCGGCGAAGATCGACGCCGTCCAAACCCGTTCCACGGCCGGGCAATTGGAGTCGCTGGCGAACTCACTGGCCCGCAAAGCCGACGCGCTGCGTTCACAATTGCTCGCAGCACGCGATGCCGAGGTGGCAGCAAACAGCCTGCTGCTGGATACTGAGGCCAGCGAACAGATGACGCGCGAGGAACAGTTCCGCCGCGAAGTCTCGGCGGCGCACGCCGACCCGGACACCTATGCGGCCGGCGAACCGGCATCGGACGATCCCGTGGAGCAGGTATCGATCTCGGTGATCGGCGAAGGTCTGATCCAGCTTCGTGGTCCCCTTAAAGGCATCAATCAGATCCGATTGATGATTGACCAGATCGACGCACCCGTCGGTCAGGTCCGAGTCGCTGTTCATAGCGTGCAGCTGAATGGGGAACGTGCCGACCGGATGGAAGTCGTCGCCAATCAGGTCCAGAAATATGTGCAGCATTCCCGCTTTCTCACCATGCAGTCGGCCGAACTGCTGCGTCGCGCCGTTGTCGAGGTTGCTGCCCAGCGGGCGGAGGAAGCCCGTATGTTGTCCGAGGGGCGCGGTCAGGCCGACCGCGATGCCGCTTACCTCGACGCGTTCTTCGGTCAGGACTTTCTCGATGAACTCGCCACGCTGGATTCGGAATTGCTCCGTACAGGGAATAAACTGCTCTCGATCCACGCGATGGACACCACCAGCCTCTCGTCGGCATTGACGTTGATTGCGCTAGCCCGGAACGACACGCGGCGGGAGATCCTGGCGAGGTTCGAGGAACTCTGCCGCACGCAGCTGGTATGCGGGGAAGAGGGCTACCTGGAGGCCGGCATCTCCTGCGGCAAGCAGCGCCACGGGCTTTGCAGACACCCGAAGTACTGCCTGTTAGCCCCGAACGCGCGGTTCGAGTCGTTACGCGGATTTTTCCAGTCGGATCTGGTCGGTGATGACACGCTCACGCCGCTGCAACGGGACGTCATTCGACTGGGGCAGATCTTCAAGAGCCGTTTGATCACGGAGCTGGAATACAAACAGCGCGTCATGGAACGGGCGGTGATTGAAGAAAGGCTGGGGGATCGGCTGAAGGAGCTGCAGCAGGCCCGCGATCGCGAACAGGCCTCGCTGGCCCGGCTCAGCGAAGCCCGTAACACACGACGCGACCAGTTGAATCTTGTTGCTCAAACGTCGACTGAGATGCGGTCGGAGGTAGCGTCGTTGTTCGCGCCGCTGCAGGGTGTGGAACAGGACGCTCGCTCATTCGAGCAGTTCGTGGACGCCACATCGGAGGCGATCTCCAATGCGATGCTGGAATCGACGTTTCCCGGTCTTCAAGGCCGCCCCGCAAGAAAGTCGCTGCCGGGAATACTCAACTCGATAGACGGCGACACGTCGCGTTTGAAGGTCGAGATGGCGGAACTGCCGGCGGGCGTGCGGGCGGAAATCGACCGTGCCGCCAAAAGGCCTCTGGCGGAGCGGCTGTACGAGCATCGCCGGAAGACGGTGGAGTCTCTGCAGGGGGCACTCGACCTGGATCTGCGAAAAGACGAACGCCTGCGGATCAACGAAGCGATCGACGAGACGCCGATCGAAGGTTCGTTTCGTTTTGGCGGGCGGGATGTCGAATTTTCAATACAAGACGGCGATGTGCGGCTGGGGCAGGCGGCGGAAGAGATGTTGCGGGCCAGCCTCGACAATTGCCGGCAGTTTGCCGATCGGTTGGCTGGGTTCGAGAAACTCGATCATCGCATCCGCAACACGCGCCGCTGGCTGACCGATTTCGACAAGCGCGCCAAGGATGACGGAGCCTTGCTGGAAACGGTGCTGGCCGCGCGCACCGAATATCGCGAACTTGCTGGTGCGGCAGCGCGCATCAAATCCCGCGCCGGCGAACTGTTCCAGGAATTTGACCAACTGCTGATCGAACTCGATCGCGATGACGCTGATTTGACGAAACTCTTCCGGCAGTGGCAGGAGATCCGCACTCAGGTCGAGGCATATTCGGCGAGCCTGCCGGAGCTGGACCAGCTGGTGAAGCGCCAGTTTCCGGTGTTGAATCGACTGTTTGCCAAGCTGGTTGCGGACGAGCGCACCGTGCGCGCCGCCCAGGGAGACGCCGACGCCTCACGCCGCCCGCTGGATCACAAGAAGTTCCTGGACATGCTGATCGATGAGCTGGAAGAAAAGTATATCGAATTGCTGGAAGGCACGCGCGCCCACACGGCAAATGTCGACAATTACATCAAGAGACTGACGACTGCGCTGGACGACGATTTCCATACGCAATTCTATGAGCCGGCCTTCCGGCAGATTCGTGAAGCCAGCCAGTTTTACGATGTACAGTTCGGCCAGACGGAGACCACGTCGATTCTGGCCAACAATCGCGAACTGGCCAAAGTATCGCCGGCCGCCACGATGGAATTCGATCTCCCGCACCGCGACCTGCTGGTCACCGAGGCGATGCGGGGTGCCAAGGCGGTTCTGGACGATGTCGGCGCACTGGCGAACGACCCGACATTCCTGGCGCTGGCCAGACTCAAAGCGGGCCAGTCGACCGCCTCGCCGCCCGCGGGGACGTCCGCTGGACTGGCCACCGTTCGCAACGTGCTGCCCGGTCTCGATTCAACCGCCGCCGAGGCGATCCTGCCGCAGAACCAGCAATCGAATCGTCAACTCGGCGCGGCGCTGGAAAGTCTCATTCCGGATCCGGCAATCTACAAATTCGAAACCGGAACCGGCTACGAGATTCGACCGGTCATCCAACCGGATGGCCAGGCCGTCGTGTTCGATTTCAATTACATGTACACGACCTCACTGCGCGAACCGGTGCGGGCGGATGAAAAGCACCTGGGACGAGTCAAACGGCACTTCATTCGGACCGATGTGCAATTGAGCAATTTCGAGCTGCGTGAAGTCAGCCGTTACGTTGTGGCGTTGAAAGCCGCCCGAACGTCGCGCGGCGTGCCGCTGTTCGAGGACATTCCACTGGCCGGCGTGCTGTTCAGGCCACTGCCAAGCGACGAAAAGTCCCTGCAGGAAAACCTGATCCTGGCCCAGGCCACGATCTTTCCGACCCTGTTCGATCTGATGGGACTGCGCTGGGCGCCGGCCGTCGCCGATCTTGACGCGCTGCGGCTGCAAAACTCCGAATTCACTGTTCGTGGACGGCAGCGGGCGATCAAGAATCGCGTCTACGATTATGCGAGCGAGCAGGTGGACGAATTTCTCCGCATTCCGGCGGGACAACGACGCGCCGACCTGTACCGCTCGCAGGAATCGATCCCGACGCAGCATCCCAACGGTTATGAAGGCCCCGGTCTCGATCAGCAGGACAGCCAGTTGCGGGAAGGCTACGAACCGCGATCGCTGTATCCGGAGCGGCCATTCATCCCCGGCGAATCGAGCGAGGGCGTCTTGCCACGCGGCGGACGCGGCGTTCGAGTTCATATCCAGTCGCCGCATGAGTTTCAGCCCGAAATAGAAAACCTGCCGGAGACCGATCCGCGGTCGTCGCGCACGCGGACAAACGGCCCAGCAAGATCCTCGCGACAGCGATGAGGTGCGAACGTGCCCGACACGCGTCGAGCTTTCCTGGTCTGGTTCGGCTGCTTCGGCGTGGCGGCGTCGACGCACGCTGCCGAGCCGCTGGCGGCAGCCCGTCATCGCACCCGCCCCGGCTGTTTGCGCGGAATTCCCGATCATCCGTACGAGTGGCGAACTCGCTCGGAAACCGCGGTGGCGACGAGCAACACACCCGTGCGCGTTGCGGGCGTTCCCGGCGTGCATTCGCCCTCCGCCGTCGGGCCCGGGATGACGCGCATGTTCCAGTTCCCGCAGGACCGATTCACCGTCGACCGCTGCAGCCTGTCGGACGTGGCGATCCGGCTGCAATCCAATGGGAACTGGGAATTGACATGCCGCGCCGCACTGGATGGTGCGGCCACCCCTGGTCGTTCCTACGAATACCTCAAGCGTATCGACCTGATCGTACGCTGCCGATGCCTGGCGACCGGGGGAAGTCCGGCCCGCAGCGGACCACGAGCTGGCCGGCCGATACTCGCCATCCTCACGCCCGACGCGGTCACTGTTCGCCGCGCTGAGAAAGAACCCGAAAATTGGCAGGCGGTTCGACTTGCCGGACACAGCGACGAGGTCGCCATCGCCTTTTCCGAAATCGATCGTGTCGAATTGGAGTTCTATTACCTGCAATGAGCCGCCGCTTCATTCGTAAGACGATCGCCGCGCCAGTACGCCGGACATCCGGCCTGCAGACCGGCCTGCGAATTGGCCTGCGGGCCGTACTTGCCGGCTGGTTGGCCTGGTCGTTGGGCGCGACTGCCGTTCACGGAGCGGGGCCCCGTCCTCGATCGAACATTCCTCCGTCGCTCGAAATCGAAGTGCTCGATCCGGCCGTCGATCCTCTGGCAAACCCGGCGGTCCGACTCAACCGTGTCGACGAGAACTGCCTGGAAGTCGAAATTCCACCCACGGTGCTCGTGCATCGATACTACTATTCGGGCGACCGGTCATTCCAAGGGCCCTTGCTGCAAGGCGGTCCCTGCATCATCGTCGCGAATCACCCGCGGTCCGGCGAGCGCTGTTACATTCCGGTGCAGATGCCGGCCGGCGCGCCCCAGGTTACTTTCACCGGAAAGACGATCGAGTACGATTTTGGCGAACAGAACGTGGCCGTGGTGTTCGGCTGGCTGGGTGAACCGACGATCCGTTATCAGACGGGCCGGGGGATTACCGGGCGGGTCGCGGAGGCCGTACAGTTGCAAGCCTGGAACGAGCGGTTGCGGCGAGTGGAAGACAGAACGGAACAGTGGATACGTCGCAGCGGAGACGTAACGACCGGCGCGGTCTTAAAGGCGGCCGATGCGAGCCGACTGGTCACCGTGCCCGCGCGGAACGTTGCCCAATCATTGCCCTTTGGCAAGGTGCTCTTTTCGGGCGACGTACCGGACCGACTGGCCGAGCGGGGCCGCGCCTATCGTGACGCTCATGCTCGAAGCGAATCGTCGGCATCGCCGTCGGCGCGCGAAAGACGTTGACCGACCACCGACGACCCGTTTCACTCTCCGCCCTGTGGGTCCCCCACGCCGCCATTCTCCAGAACGGGTATCGAGCCCGTCGATGCTTGCAAGCGGCCGATTACGGATGACAAGACGTCGGCCTGCAGCGGCTTGGTCACGTAATCGTCCATGCCGGCAGCCAGACAGAGTTCCCGGAAGCCGGTGAGCGCGTGCGCGGTCATCGCCACGATCGGAGTGCGCGTCTCGCGATTGCGTTCCAGTTCCCGGATCAATCGCGTGGCGTCGAAACCGTCAAATCCGGGCATTTCTAGATCCATCAAGATCAGGTCGAACGGCTGTTTCTCAAACATCGCCACGACCTCGGGTCCGCTGCCTACCACCTGGGAGCTATGCCCCATCAGCTCCAGAAAGGCCACTGCAACTTCCTGATTGACCGGACTGTCGTCCGCAATCAGCACATGCAGGCTGCGCGGCGGATCTGTGGGTAACGCGAGGTAAGCCGATTCCACTTCCGCATCTTCTTCGTGAAACAGTTCCTGCACTGCCCGAATCATCTCCGGACCGCAAACCGGTTTTGTCAGACAGCGGCGCGCCGGCAGTCCATGGTCGATCCACTGCGTGCCGCTGCCATTGGCCGGCACCAGGACCAATGTGGGAATAGCCGCCAGCTGCTTCAGGATTCGTTCGTCAAACCACTGTTCCGCGTTCGATTCGGCGGCCGCGACATCCAACAGCAGTCCCCAGAACCTATGGGTGCATGCCGGAAGCACTTCCAGCTGGCCACGCAGTCCCTCCACGGTATCGCAGACAATGGCGTTGGCGCCAGCGTGCGTCAACAGCTCGCGGCAGACCTGAATAAATGACTGCCGGCTGGATGCCAATACGACCGTAAAGCCGTCCAATGCCCCGCGGTGCAGTACCGCGCCGACCTGCTGCGGAGCTCGAATTGGAATTTCGAAATGGAATGTGCTGCCGCGTCCCACTTCGCTCTCGACCCAGATCCGGCCGTTCATCAAGGCGACGAGTTGCGCGGAGATCGAGAGTCCCAACCCCGATCCGCCATAGCGTCGGGTCGTCGAGCTGTCGCTCTGACTGAACGACTCGAAGATCAGCGATTGCTTTTCGCGGGGAATTCCCGGGCCGGTGTCTCGGACGAAAACGTGCAGGTGATCCGTGCCGGACTCTCCGCAGCGGCGCTCCATGTTCACGTAAACTTCGCCGTTGTCGGTGAATTTCAGCGCATTGCCGATAAGATTGACCAGGATCTGCCGTAGTCGTCCGGCGTCTCCCAGAATTGGTTGCGGCAGATCGGGAGCGATGCGGCAAATCAATTCGAGCCGTTTCTGTCCCGCAAACACGCCCATCAGCCGCGCCGCTTCGGTGATGACTTCGACGGGGTTGAACGGAATCTCCTCGAGTTCCATTTTACCCGCTTCGATCTTGGACAGGTCCAGAATATCGTTCAACAGGGCAAGCAGCGCATCGCCGGAACGTCGCACGATGTTCAGCGAGTTTCGTTGCTGTTCGGAGAGTCGCGAGCGCAATGTGAGTTCAGTCATGCCCAGGATGCCGTTCATCGGCGTTCGGATCTCGTGACTCATCGTGGCCAGGAAGCGGCTCTTGGCTTCGTTGGCCTCTTCGGCCGCTCTCGTCCGTTCGGCGACGCGCTGCTCGAGCGTGGCGTTCAGGATTTCCAGTTTACGGAACCCTTCCGCATTCTCGAGGGCGGCGCCGGCGATAACGGCGACGAAATCGGCCAGCCGTTCCTCGTCGGGGCCGAAGAGTCCGCGGACATGGCTGTTGGTAACATACATGCATGCCTGAGTCGCTCCTCGCACCTGGATCGGAACCAGTATGGTGGAACGAATTTGGCCGTTGCCGGCGTCCGAGACCTCCGGCGTCAAGTCGTCTTCCAGCACGATGGCCCGTCCGCTGTTCATCGCGGCAATCAGTCGACCGTGATCGGGTAAGGCCTGAGGCGATCCAAGCACGGCCTGCAGCGCCTTTTGCCCGTCCTGTTCAACGACCTGTGCGAGCACGCAGCATTCGCCCCGCAACAGCCGCAGGATTGCCGCGTGCGACTCTTCGTAGATTTTCATCGGCGACAATGCCGACGCGATGCGGCGTCCGGTCTCCAGCACGGTGTCGAAACGATCGGCCAGCGACATTGTTGCGAGCTGGCGTTGCCCGGCCGGAGTTCCGCTGGTCGCGGTGCGAGTCGCCAGTAGTTGGTCCTGTAGTTCGGCAGCCCTCGCCAGATCCTCTTTCCAGTCGGTCCAGCCCGTCGCCTGGCCCACCTGACCGCGGGCGCGCAGTGTTTCATACTGCTCCGGAAGTGCCTCCTGGGATCGGGCAATCTCCAGGCTCTGATCCAGATGCGCCCGAGCGCGCCGCGGATCACCGGACATCGCCGCAAGCAGTCCCGATTCGCGAAGGGCTCGCGGCAAATCGTTGCGACAGAGTTTTGCGGATCGCAATGCGCGTCGGACTGCGCTCAGCGCATCCTTTAACAACGCATCGCGTTCAGTCGACGCAAAGATCGAGGATGCTTCGAGCTGTCGCCGGCAGGCAGTAGCGAGCCAGGCGAGGCTGGGGAGGGTATAGGCGTTCTGAATGCCGGCGCGGTCGGCCGTGCCTACGGCTTGACGCAGACGTTCGACGGCCTGTTCGATCTTGCCGCTTTCCAACAGGCAAATGCCATCGGCCAGCAGCACTTGGGTAAGACCCTGCTGGTCCTGACGGTTTCGCTCCAGCTCCGCCTCGAGGATCGCGCCGGGGACATGGCCCATCGTCGCCCGGGCCCAGACATCCAGGATGATTCCCGACGCCTGTTCGTCCCCCGAATCGAGGCCCGACTGGTGGTTCAGTCGGCACTCTTCCAGGGCTTCTTGAAATTCTCCCAGGCGATACAGCGACGCCGCCACCTGGTACCGCGCGATGTGCATCTGCCAGTAGTCGCCCGTTCGCTCCAGCAGCCGCACCGCCTCGCGGCCCCGGTCGATACACTCACGATACCGCGACGCGGCGTAAAGGACGACGCTGTAGAAATTCAACGACTGCCCCTGGCCCCACGCATCCTGGAATTGCTTGCGCAGCTGCAGGGATCGTTCGGCATATTTCAGCGCGCGTTGGAAGAGCGGGACGAGGCACATTACGGGTGCGTGTTCGGAGTAGGCATGCGCCAATTCGGGTGTCGGCGGAAACCGTTCCGCAAAGTTCAGGCCTCGCAAATGTGCCCAGAGGCACTGCGATTTGCTGCGTGTGTACCAGTAGCCGTAAGTCAGCAGGCTGAACAGCCGGATCGTCAGACGCTCGTTCTCGCTCGGCGGTCGCCGGATCCGGTGGACGAGCAAACGAGGCAGGGTGGTGTGCGCGATCTGGACCACGGCTTCCCAGATCAGGAAGCAGAGAACCGTCGCCGCGGACGTCGGTATTTTGCGGCCGAGCATTCTCAGGGCGGTTTCGAATCCCGTGGTTGCGCTCTCCATATCGCCGCGCTTGAAGCACAACTCGGCCAGCTTCGCCTGGATTTCGGCTTTCGCGGCCTGACCCTCTGCCAGTCCCTCGGCTTCGATGAACAGCGGCTGGGCCTCGGCGTATTGGCCGCGGAGCATCAGCGCGTCGCCGAGCCCTTCGGCGATCTGGAACCGAGTCGCAGCATCGGCATGCCTGGCGCCCCGCCGCGCAATGCGATACTGCCGTTCGGCGGTGTCAAGCGCGAAACGATCCCGCGCCTGCTTGGCCGCCAGCATGGCGTACGGCAGTGCGGCCTGGCCATCTCCGCCGGCGTCGAAATGGAAGGCGATGTCCGACCATTGCTCGGGCCCCTGGCGTTGCAGATGGATCGCCGCACGCAGGTGCATCTGCTGCTGCTGGGCCTGCGTCAGCCGGCCAAGCAGCGAAGCTCGGATCTGGTCGTGTACGAAGACGTAGCTGGCGCCGTCGGATCGCAGCCAGATCAAGCGGCGTTCGCGCGCCTGCGCCAGCGCCCAAACCGCCTGGCCGTGCTCCATCTGCGCAAGTTCGCATACGATCTGCAGATCGAATTCCTTGCCGACAACGGCGCCGGCGGCCAGCAGCGTCACGGTCGCTTCCGACAGCAATTCAATACGCTTGGCCAGCACGGCGCCGGCGTGACGCGAGGATGCCACATCGGCAATCGCAATCGGTTCGACGCGCCATCCGGAAGCCTCGGGGATCAGCGCGCGCGATTCGACCAGCCCGCGCAGGATCGCGCCAGCCATAAAAGGGCTGCCGTCGGCCAGCCGCGTGACGACCTCCACCGCCAGTGCCGGCAGGGACCCGGCCATCGACTCCAATAACTGGCCGATTCCCGTGGAATCGAACGGGGCCAGACGCATATGCAGCGTCGGATTCAGCCGTCGCAGCAAATGCCCTTCGCCGACCTCTTCGCTGCGAAACGCGGCCACCACCGTCGTAAATCGGGAACTGTCGGTCCGCGCACTCCGCCAGCGCTGAAATAGCTTGAACGTCAATTCGTCGGCCCACTGGCAGTCGTCCAGCACGATTACCACCGGACTGTCGGCCGCCCCCAAGGCGTCCCAGAACCGGGCCAGAGCCTGGATGGTGCGCGTCTCGCCGAACGCCGCTGGAGAACGATCCCCTTGCTGATCGGAGAAAACCTGCCGCAGACTCGGCAATGCCGCGCACAGCGCTGGTAGATGGTCCTCCATGCGTCGGCGTATGGCCTCGACTGATGTCGGATCCGATTGCACCATCGACATGAATCCGTCAACGACTCCCGAGAGCAGCCGGAACGGGCTGTCGCCAACCTGGGTTGAACCCTGCCCACGCAGCACCCGAATCCCGTTGCGGCGCGCCTGCTTGGCGACCTCCATCAGCAAGCGGCTCTTGCCTCCCCCCGATTCGCACTCGACCAGCATCATGCCGCATTCGCCGCGACGAGTATCGTGGAGCATTTTCTCGATCCGAGCCAGTTCGTCGGCCCGTGCGACGAAGGAAGGTTCCGTCAACGTCCGCCGGCGATCGGTCGAGCCGATCGCGAATGTGGCGTCGCCTTCCAGATGGTCGGGTGAATTGCTGATCGCCCGAATATCGTGGAGTACGGCGGATGCAAGTTGGTATCGGTCGAGCGGATCTTTGCGGAGCAAGCGATGAATCAGTTCTTCAAGCGCCCGAGGAACTGCCGCGTTTCGAACGCGAATGTCGGGAACCTCGGCGGTCAGATGCTCGAACAGCACCGTGCCCGGATTGCATCCGCCAAATGGCGGCGATCCGGCAAGACACTCGAACAGCACGATGCCCAGCGCGTAAAGGTCCGACGCCTCGCCGACGTCAACATCGATCGATCCGGCCTGTTCCGGTGACATATAGGTAACCAGGGCCTGCAGTCGATCACGCCGCATTCGATCGGGTTCAAAGCTGCGTGCCGAAGCGATGTCCACCAGTTTCAGCCAATCGACGGTCTGACCATCGTTGACGATGATATTCTCCGGCCGTAGATCGCGATGCAAAATCCCCAGCCGATGCAGATCGGAGAGTGCCAGGCAGAGATATTCCGCGATTTTCAGGGTATCGATGACGCCGATCGGCCCGCGGCGAATCCGGTCCCGTAAGCAGACCCCGGCCACGAATTCCATGGCCGCGTAACGCTCGCCGTCCTGTTCGCCCGTGGCGATGATCCGTGGCAGATGCTCGCAGGCCGTATTGCGGCGCATCGCAATTTCGTGTTCCAGCGAGGCACGGGCTCCCGCCGCAAGAAACTCCGTGCGAAAACTCTTGACGACGATTGCCTCGCCGAAATGTTCATCCAGCGCGCGCCATGTCCGCACGTGCGGGAAGTCGCTCAGCAATTCACCCAACCTGAATCGATCGGCGATCAGGTCGTCGTCGAGCATCGGCTTTGCCGTGCGCTCAAATCCTTCGACGTTCATTCTCGACTGCTTCGATTCGCCCGCCATTACCCGGTACCCCGCCGGAGAGTCGCAGCGCCTCGCGTCCCGCTCTGACCGACAATCCGGGCGCTGCCATGCCGGATTGTCCCTTCTAACCATACGTTCTGACTTTGACGACGTCGGGAAATGGGCGCAGGTCGGAACTTCTTTCGAGCGCCCAACGGCGATCACACCGCCCCGACGGTCGCAAGGGGGGATTGCGCCGAATCTGCCGCGCCATATTCGCTGCGACGCGCACAAATTACCGATCACAGCGGTAAATCGTTGGAACGATTCCACGATTCCAGAATTTTCCGTTGACGATGGTCGACTTTGTTCCGCAAATTGGGCGTTGCGTGTGCTTGTCATCGCCGCACGGCACCCGATCGCCCGACTCAAAGTGAGCCGGGACTTCCATCGCGGGTCCATTTTTGAACCCGCATGGTTGCAATGGTCAGTTTTTCTACGAGGGCAGTGTATGGCGATTTGTTTTGGGAACGACCGATCCGCGTCGGCAGTCGATCGCGCGAATCGGTTCTTTGCCGAGGATGTGGCGGAATTCTGTCGGAAACTCACGCTTCTGGAACGCGATCTGGGACCGGAGGCGGTTCCCGAACCCGGAAACTGGGTCGATGATCGTGTGCAGGAGGCACTCTGGGAGTCGTATGCGGCCTGCCGGCGGGTCGAATGCGACCTGCAGGACGATCCGGAATTCGTGCGGGAATTGCAGCAGGCGTTCCGGCAGGAAACGGCTCACTGGTTTGAGCGAAGCTGGATTGCGCACCGCTCGCGAACAAAGCCGAGCGGGTTCCCGGGCGATTATGAAATGCTGCTCGGGCTCTACAAGTATCAGACTCCCGCACGCGGGATCGGAGGGTACCTCGACCTGTGCATTCTCGACCTGCCGCTGGCCCGCGCCGTGCGGGCGCGCCTGCAGGCAGCGCGCAGGTTCCTGCTCGACCAGCGCAGCGAGCGGGATGGAACGATGCGGGTACTTGATATCGCCAGCGGGCCGTGCAACGAGTACCGGGACTGGCCGGCCAGTGATCGCGGCAGCACGGAGATCGTCGCCATGGACACCGATCCACTGGCGATCGATTACGTCAACCGAGAAGTGGTGCCAGAGCTTCCGGCGGGCGTCACGCTGAATCCGGTGCGCTACAATGCCATCCGCACCAGAAACGCCCAGGTGAACGTGGAGAAGTTCGGGCGTTTCGATCTGATCTACAGCGTTGGTCTGTGCGACTACCTGACCGACGATTGCCTGATCGACATGTTGAGTGCCTGGAGGCAGACATTGAGCGCCGATGGAGTTCTGTATGTCGCGTTCAAGGATGCCGAGCGCTACGGGAAGGAACCATACCAGTGGCATCTGGATTGGTACTTTTACCAGCGAACGCCGCGGGACTGCGAACGACTCTATCAGCAAGCCGGTTTCGATCTCTCCCAGTTGGAGATGAACCGGGACGCGACCGGCATCATCATGAATTTCATCAGTCGCCAACGCGGTCCCGTACCGGAGCCGCACTTCGGCAGAACGCCCGCCCGGCAACACGCGCGACGGGAACGATCGTCGGAGTAGCGGCGGTACGCCTGCGGCGTGCGGTTGGCATTCGGCAGCAGCACGCCGCGGACGAGGGTCGCTTTGCGTTGAATGATGCGGGTGAATCGGCCATTACGTCGAGTCTACAGATAGACTCGACGGATGGCGATCTGCTCACGCGCCGCCTGGTATCGAAGCGACCGCCGTATCGGCGATCGGCCTTGCAAAGGTCGGATTCATGATCGTCTGCTGCAAGCGGGACAATGAAGGTGCGTTGCACAGCCGCCGATGGACGGCGACAAATTCATGCTCCTTGCGCAGAAACGCGTCGACCACGCCAGGGTCGAAATCGCTGCCGCGTCCGGCCACGATGATATCGCGGGCCTGCTGGTGCGTGAATTCAGGCTTGTAGACCCGTTTGGTCGTGAGCGCATCGTAGACGTCGGCCAGTGAGACGATCCTTCCGCAGAGCGGAATGTCCTCCCCGCTGAGGCATCTCGGGTAGCCTCGGCCGTTGTACTTTTCGTGATGCGACCAGACGATGTCGCTGGCGAAGCGCAGGAATGCCGCCGAGCGGTGAGACTGGATCGCCGCTTCGAGCGTTTCGCCGCCGATCGCGACATGCTGTTTCATGATTTCGAATTCGTCCGGAGTGAGCTTGCCCGGTTTGAGCAGAATGTTGTCCGGTATGCCCACTTTTCCGATGTCGTGCAGCGGGGAAGCGAGGTAGATCATGCGGACATAGTCGGCGTCAATAATCTGGCGATAGCGGGGCGTGGTGGCGAGATCTTCGGCCAGCAGGCGGCAATACTCGCGCATGCGTTCCAGATGCGCGCCGGTCTCCGAATCCCTCGATTCGGCGAGCTTGGCCAGCGCGAAAATCGTCACGTCGCGCGATTCGAGTGAAACCAGACGCTCGGCAGTTCGAAGTCGTACCCGCAACTCGTCCGGATTGAATGGCTTGGAGAGGAAATCATCGGCGCCGGCCTGCAAGCCTTCCACGAGGTATTCGGCCCGATCGAGTGAAGTAAGCAGGATGAAGTAGACGTACGAGCTGAGGGGGCGCTGCCGGATACGCTCGCACAATTGCACGCCCGACATTTCCGGCATCTGCCAGTCGGAGATGACCAACCGCACGTCGCTGCTGCAGGTCAGTTCGTATGCCTCGCGCCCATCGTGTGCCTCCACGACGTCGTAGCCCATTTCACGAAGCACGTCGCCCAGCATCAGCAGCCCGGCGGGATCATCGTCCGCGATCAGAATTTTCACGACGGCGCCCTTTGTTGGGACGGGCTCGAAGGATGCGGCGGTAAAGATGTTTCGCCAGCACCTGTCACTTCCAACCGAGTCCACTCGAATGTGTCGCACAACTGGGCAAGCTGTTCCTCGAGTAACTGCAGCTGGCGGCCCCGCGCCAGTTCTTCCAGTCGTGACGCCTCGGCGGCCAGGGGACCCGCGGCGGTCGCCAGCGCCGCTCCTTTGACCCGATGGGCGATCAGCGCAACCTGCTCTACCAGCTGCTCCACCACCGCCTGTCGAAGCAACTCGATATCGCTTGGCGTCGTTTCCAGAAACTTTGCCAATACGCGCCGCGCGATACTCACGCGCCCCATGCATCGCCGCAACAGGTCGTCGTGATTGACAGCCGTGCGCGCAGTCGAGATTTTCCCCGTGTCATTCATGCGACCGCCCCATTGGTTCGCGTGAAATCGAAGTCGGTATAATTATTTTCCGCCAAGCCATTGCTTTCTGTCGAATCGATTTGGCACTTAGAAGGTACGTCACGTGCGAGTCATTGTCAAAAGCGAACAACCGTTGTGGTCGGACTGTACCGAATTGCGTGGGTGCATTGAGAAAAGCAAAAATCCAATTTGACATTGGCAATCTGCGACCTAGAGTTTTCTTGCGGCGCTGAAACGTCAACCGCATTGCTAATCCAGCGTTGACTACGTGCGCTTCGTTCAGCGAATAGCGCGCCGATTCTGAAGCTGACGCTGCGTGACATGTATTCACTATTGGAGTACGCCGATGCCCTGCCGGAAACGCGCGCAGCGAGATCATACTCTGCTGCGGTCAGGCACAACCGCCGTAGAAGCGGCACTTGTCCTACCGGTATTTATTACGTTCATAATCGGGATCATCGAATACGGACATGCCCAGATGGTCGCAAACATGATGAAGAGTGCCTGTCGCATGGCCGCCCGTTACGGCAGCACCGAGGGGGCTACAACGTCGGAGGCAATTTCGCGCGTTAACCAGATGTTGAGTTCGGCTGCGCCGTCTTCCGCGTTCACCGTGGTGGTCAAGAACGCAGCAATCTACGACCAGGCCGGTGCCACTTTGCCGGCGACGTCGGCCGACTTTGCCGCGATGCCGAATATCGAGCTTTCAACCAGCGGTTCGAAGCAGTTGTTTCTAGTTCGAGCATCTGTTCCATACAACAGCATTGCGATCATGCCGCTGAAATTCATGTCGAACGTCACATTGACAGGACAAGCCTTCATGCGTCACGAGTAATCCGGACGCTGGCTAGTGAGGTAGAATCGTATGAGCGACCGCTATCACCATCAGCCGAGCCGGCCTGGCTCCGTTACCGTCGAATTTGCAGTCGTCGCGCCCGTATTTTTGTTCACGGCGCTAGGCGTAACGCAGGCAAGCCGACTTTACGAGACCAAGGCGCAACTCTCCACAGCAGCAAGAGAAGGCGCCAGAATCGCCGCAATGAGTCGCGATGGCATACTCAGCGCGGGAGGTCAGACAAACGCGAAGATCGCAACCGACGTGATCAATTTCCTGAAGGCCGCCGGTTTGCCGGAAGACCAGATTACAGTTTCGATCAAGGATCACGAGTCGCCCCAGGTTGATTTCAATCTGGATGATCCAGCCAATGACCTGAAGCTGTTTCGATTGACGGTGTCCATACCGTCCACGGCTGTCAGTTCATTGGCGATCACGGGCGGGGGCAATTCCGATCTGTCCGCGACGCTCGTCTTCAGAAATGCGCAGGCAGCGATTGGCCAATGACGCAGCTGGGAATTGCCGGTGAACGAAAGCGAGCACTGACCGAGAAATGCCCGTAGTCAAGAAGTACCTGTAATTGTGTATTACCAGGAGTGACGTTCATGAGTTTGCCCGTTGCTAATGTTGATCAGAACACGCGTCGAGGTGTTATCTCGGTGCTGGCGGCGTTTGTGATCGTGACTGTTTTCGCGTTTGTGGCGTTCGCGATCGATACCAGCAGAATCACCTCGACACAGAATGCGATGCAAAATGCCGTCGACGCCGCTGCGCTCGCCGCGTCCCAAGAAGTGATGTATGCCGTTCAACAGGCGGCAGAAAACGGAAGTTCAGCGGGCGATGCCAATTCGATCGCAGTTGATGCGGCGCGCGTGATGGCGCAGCAGGTTGCCGCCGCCAATGGAGTGTACATCCATCCGACCAATGACGTCGAGTTCGGCAAACGAAGTTACAATCAAAGTTCGCAAACATGGACCATCCAGTGGAATGTCGCACCGTACAACGTCATCAAGGTTTCGGCGCGGCGCGACCAGGAAGACCTGCAAGCCGCTGACGGCAAATTCCCCATGGCATTTGGATGGGCTGTCGGCAAGCCCAGCGTCTCCATCCAGACATCGGCCACTGCATTCGTCGAAGCGCGGGACCTCGTCCTCTGCATGGACTACTCGGGATCGATGAACGATGACAGCACCATCAGCGCATTTGGTTTGCGAGGCAAAGCCAACGTCGAGGCGAACCTGGACGAGATGTGGAATTCCCTGGTTAACGCGAATCCGCTGTTTGCTGGAACTTCCAAGTCGAAATTTCCTGCGACCGGTTTCGGTGGCATCAACTCCGCGAGTGGCACTTATCATTCCAGTACGAGTGCTACCACTGTCTTCAACGCTTTGAACCTGGGCGCGACTGACTCCAGCGGAAACCTGCTCTACCCGTTTCCTCAGGCAGGCAGGAATTCGGACGGCTCGTTCAAGAGCATGCCTGGCGCAGCAGCAAGTGAGACAGCCTGGAAGGCGTACATTTCCCACGTCATGAATCTCAGCTCTTCGAGCGGATACAAGAGAATGTACGGTTACCGCACCCTCATGGACTACTTGATGACACAGAAACCCAAAAACGTCAACTCCGAAGACCTGTGGCGCACGCCGCACTATCCGTTCAAAGGCGTGAAGGACGCAACGACGTTGTTTCTAGATTTTCTAGGCGACTTGGATTTTGGCGACGAAGTCGGCTACGTGAGTTTTGCGACTACGTCGCGTGCGGAAACGACGTTGAACGAAGATGGCTACTCCATTAGCATCGCCAGCAACCCGATCACAAATGACTATAACAGCATCAATATCATGCAGGTTCATAAGCAGGCCGGGCACTATGATACGACGACGGGAACAGGGTATGGAATCAAGGAAGCCCGACTGATGCTCGCCAACCACATGCGATTTGGAGCGCGCCCCACAATCCTGGTAATGAGCGACGGATTGGCAAACGTGTACCCCAGCGGTTGGAGTCTCCCAAGTGGGTGGAGTTGGGCTGCGGTCACTGACTTCGATGGCAACGGAACCGCTGACTACACGACAAGCGACAAGGCCAAGCAATATGCATTCTATGAAGCCAAAGTGGCGGTCGACGCAGGTTACACGATCCACACGTTGGGCGTGGGATTGAACGCGGACGTTCCCTTCATGGAGGCACTTGCTTTCATGGGCAGTGGAATCTCTATCAATATTCCAGGAGACACCTCCGTGGCCCAGATGCAACAAGATCTTTTGGATGCTTTTTCCAAAATCGCAGCCAAGGTCCCGGCGCCCAAGTTGGTTGATGCCGGAAATTAGGCAACGGAACGCTTTCGACCCTGCATCACGGTACGTGGTGCAATTGAGCTCCCGCCAGGTACCGTCGGATCAACGTAAGCGATCCGACTCGTACCACTGGTGTTCGGGCCGGTCGAGAATGGCCTGGATCGCGGCCCGCACCGATTCGGCCTCCGCCAACCTGCCGTCGTGCTCGGCTTGCTCCGCGATTTCCCGCGCCTCGGGAATCAGCTCCTGATAGAACCGTTCGGCGACTTCGTACATGCCGTGCCAGTGCGCGTAATCGGGCGCCATCATCGACGCGCCGTGACGAGCCCGGCGTCCTTCATGATGCCAGAGATAGAACCAGGTCCATTCGATCTTTTCGTCGAACTCGGCTTTCGTGATCAGTCCATTGTCCCGCAGCGACTTCATGATGGCCGATCCCGGCTTGGCGAACTTTTCGTTGTAATTGTGGACAAAATCGTCGTATTGCTTGTAGAAGCTGCGCACGTAATCGGGCGTATGGCATTGGTGACAGACATTGGCCATCCGTTCGCGTTTGGCCATCCAGGTGTCGCCCCCGTCGTCAATCAGCGCTTGCCGTTTCGACGGGTCGGACTCCGTGATTACCTTGTGGTCCTTGTCCGTGTCCATCACCAGGCTGATCGGCGGCCGGTTGGTCCACGAGATTCGCTTGCCCGCGTCATGGGTCACTTTGCGGTCGTTGCGGTTGGCCGACATGTGGCAGGAAGCGCAGGTCGGAGCCTGGGTATAATCGTCTCCCAGCACCCAGGAGCGGGCGTTCAGGTTCATATGGTCCTTCAGATCGCGGAAGGCTACGCCATGCTTCGACTCTTCGTAAACTTCCTTCTGCGGATGGTCCGGACCAAGGTGGCACTTGCCGCAGTTTTCCGGCTGTCGTGCGCGGCGCGGAGAAAAATCATGCCGGCTGTGGCAGGCGGAGCAGGAGCCGCGGGAGCCGTCCAGGTTCAATCGACCGATTCCGGTGTTCGGCCAACTGGCGGTCGTAAACAGCGGCTTACCTTCCTTGCCGCGGGCGATTTTTGACAACAATTCCCTGTTGGTCGGCTGACCGTCGCTGTCAGGCTTGAGATCGTCCAGGGTGATCGATCCACCATCGGTGGTCTCCAACGCCAGCTTGCTGCCGTGGCACTGCTGGCATCCCGAATTGACGCTGGCCATCCCGTTGACGGTCGACAGGTCCATTCTTCCGATCGTGGGCGAATGCGGATCGAACGGCGTTCGAGATCCCTCGACCGTTTCGGCCAGTCGGTTGTCGAGAGATGCCAGAATGTTGCCCGCTTTGGAATGGTGGCTGGAGGCGAACTCGGCACTCTCTGTCTTGTGGCAGCGCGAGCAGTCGAGCGGTGTGACGACTGTGGCAATCGTCTCGCCGTAATGCGTAAATGCATCGGGTTCGCCGTTCTTGGCCAGGTGGCACTCGACGCAGCCCACGCCTTTGGCCGCGTGCGTGCTGCCCTTCCAGTGATCGATAATCCCCGGCGTCGACTTCTGGTGGCACTCCACGCAATTTCGCGAATTCTGCGGAATGGAAACCTGGCGCAGGTCAAGATGAGCCTCCTGACGACGACGCGCGACTTCCGTCCACTGAACAAAGAGCAGCGACACCAGGAACGCCATTCCTAGAATTCCGATGATGTACTGTTTGGCGGTCAACGACATAATATTCGTCCTGTATTGCTACGATGGCAAGGAAACTGGTAATCGTTGGCAGGCGGCGATCGTCGCTCAATGCGCCACGATCGCCTCCCACACGGTGAGTCCAATGATCAACAACGTGGCAACGATCCCGATGTAAACGCTGGCGTCCTCGACGCGGGTCACGCGCCGGATCAGCTTATCCAGCCACGGCCAGATGAACATGGCTCCAACAATGAACCCCATGCTCACCACGGCAAACGTGCCGGAAAACAGCTTCAGCCAGCGAAAGGTCACATAGAAAAACCATTCGGGCTTGATCACTTCCGGCGTCGACAGCGGATCGGCCTTCTGCCCCATCTCGGCGGGCAGGATCGTGGCCAGGGCACTGAGCAGCAGCATCAGCACCAGTCCGACGATAATCTCCGTGAATAGGTGGTCGGGAAAGAAATTGAAATGCGTCGGTTCCGTTCGCGACAGGCCGGCCGCTGCCTCGCGCGGCTCCAACTCGGTCACGCCCTGCAGACGAATCATCGTGATATGAATCGCGATCAGCACCACCATCGTGAATGGAAGCACGGCTGCGTGCAGGATGTAGAACCGCGAAAGGGTGCGCGGATTGTACTCATCGCCGGCCAGCAACATCCGCTTGAAAAAGCCGCCCACGATTGGCACGGTGTCGCAGATGTTCGAACCGACCGTCGCGCCCCAGAAACTCAACTGCTCGAAAACCAGGCTGTACCCGGTAAATCCGATGACCAGCGTACAACAGAGCAGGCACATCCCGATCACCCAGTTCAATTCCCTTGGCTTGCGGTACGCTCCCGTGAAATAGACGCGAATCTGATGCAGGATCACCGCGGCGACCATGAATGTCGCCGCCCACTTGTGCAGGCTGCGGAAGTACCAGCCGTAGGTCACCTGCTCCGTGATGTAGTTCACCGACTCGTACGCACTGCCGGTCGCCGATTGGTAATAGAATGCCAGAATGATGCCGGTGAAAATCTGCACAACGAATAAATAGGCGGGCGTGCCGCCAAGGCAGAACCACCAGCGTTTGAGGTGGTTGGGCACAGGTTCATTCGTGAGCTCGCGGAGCTGATCCCCGTCGATCGGCAGCCGTTCCTTGATCCAGGCCGAGACAAATCCCATCTTCAAACGCCCTCCGGACGATTGGGGCTGGACGATACCGCTTCGAGCGGCACTTCGATAAACAGCATTCCGTTCTCAATCCGCAGTGGATATTGGGACAAAGACTGGTTGGCCGCGAGCGGCGGACCTCCGGTTGGCCGGCCCTGCGCGTCGAACGTCCCATTATGGCAAGGACAGAAAAAGCGGCTCTGGACACTCTCCCAATGGACCTGGCAACCGAGATGCGGACATACGCTGGAATAAGCGGCGAAATCGGACTCGTCGCCGCGGGTCCCTTGCCGGGCAATCACAATCTTCGCACCAATCGGCGATTGGAATACCAGGGAGGCCCCGGCCGCCATGCCGGCCACGTCGCTGACGAAGACCCAGCCCCGCGACGATCGATCACCGGGGTAGAGCATCTGCCCCGCCATCCAGGCAAACTTGCCGTAGCCGGCCAGGAGTCCGGCTCCCATCGTCACGCCGGCTGCCGACGAAAAAAAACTCCGGCGGTCATCCTCCGGCGATAACGCCGCAGAATCCGGATCGGCGGAATGTCGGGTCGATTCGTTCATTGGCAACAGGCCCACGGTACGGGGACGGGGTAGGGGCAAAGGAACGGGGTTCGCGGAGTTCGTTCGCATGGAAAATGATGTGCGTAAGAAGGTAACGCTTAGCAACGGACGTGCCAAAATCGAAGCGCATGGGGTGCAGCCCGCCCAGCCCCAAAAAAACAGGCTGACGCGCTACCGATTGCAACCCCAAGGCGAACTTGCGTCGAAAATAGAGCGTAGCCGCCCGTCTCAAGGAAAGAGATGTGCGGTACGGCACATTTGGCGGAGATCGTGCTGGACAAGGACCAGCCTCAACGTATATATCTTTGCGGCGTTGTTCGCCGGAAGACGCGAGGAAATATGCTGGGCATTCGATTCGTCAAGGTCGCTCCGACTACCTACGTCATGCTCTACCGCGGCGGACGCGTGGCGCGGCAAGGAGTTGGACTGTCTTTTTTTTGTTTTGGTCCGTTCGCCGAAATCGTGCAGGTTCCTGTCGCCAGTACCGATGTACCGTTCGTGTTCAACGAAGTAACCTCGGATTTCCAGGACGCGACCATTCAGGGACAAATCACCTATCGTGTCCAGGATCCGCAGCGGGTCGCCGCCTTGCTGGACTTCAGCGTCGATGCGCATGGGCGATATCGCACGGATGACCCTGCGAAACTCAACGACCGGCTGATCCACGCTGCCCAGATCCTCGCCCGTTCGTTCACGCAACAGCGCACACTGGCGGAGCTTCTGATCGGTTCCGACCGACTGGTCACGGACGTGCTGAATGGGCTGCGCAGCTCGGAGACCGTGTCGATGCTTGGCGTCGAGGTCTTGGCGCTTTCGATCCTGTCGATCAAGGCCACACCTGAGATGGCCAAAGCCTTGCAGGCAGAAGCGCGGGAACAGTTGCTGCGGAAGGCCGATGAAGCGGTATATGAACGACGGAACATTGCGGTGGAGTTGGAGCGCAAGATCAAAGAGAGCGAGCTGAATACGGAAATCGTCGTTGAGCAGAAGCGGCGTACCGTGCGCGAGACCCAGATGCAGGCGGAGATCGCCGTGGAGCAGCAACGGGCGGCACTGGTCGATCAGAAGGTCGCGAATGAGCGGAAGGAATCGGCGGCGCGTGGTGATTCGCTACGGGCGACGTTAGAACCGCTGAAAGAAGTCGACTGGCGCACGCTGATGGCGGCATCGTCGGGTGCGGCCAATCCGCGCAGCATGATTGCGATGGCGTTCCGCGATCTTGCCGACAGCGCTCACAAGATCGGCAATCTGAACATTTCGCCCGACTTGCTCTCGGACCTTCTCCAGGACAACGATCGCAGAAAGGCGAAAAAGGACTAGCAGGTGCAGGGATGGTGACTCCTCCGATTGCGCTGGTGACCCGGGAAACGCGGCTGCAAGGGCTGCTGGATCGCTGGGGTACCAAGGGCGCCGTCCGCTTTCGCCTGAATTTCGCTCACCAGCACGAACGGGAGCGACGCGCTAGCGCTACGTCCATTCCGATCGGTGCCTCGCATCCCGCTCGCCAAACAGGGCCAGGACCAGGCCCCGTGACCGAGCCGGCGAATGCGCCGGCGCTGGCCGCGGCGGAATTCAGCGCCTACGAACAGGAACACCTGAACTACCACCAGTCGCTGGCACGGCTTCGCGCCGAAATCGACCTCGGCTACCCGATCGTGCATGTGCCGCGGCTGTACCTCAGCAACTACGATTTTCGATCCTGTCTGGCCGTCGTCGTCGTGGGCCAGGATGGACTGGTCGCCAATACCGCCAAGTACGCCGGCGACGTGCCGATCGTCGCCGTCAACCCCGACCCGCGGCGGATCGACGGCGTGTTGCTGCCGTTCCAGGCCGACCAGGTGCGCCGCGCACTGCAGCAATTGATCGCCGGCTCCGCCAAGATCCGCCAGGTGACGCTCGCCGAAGTCACGCTCAACGACGGCCAGAGAATGCTCGCCTTCAACGACCTGTTCGTCGGCTGCAACAGTCATGCCTCCGCACGCTATACATTGATGATCGGCAACAAAAGCGAACCACAATCTTCCAGCGGGATGATCATCTCAACCGGAGCGGGTTCCACGGGCTGGCTGTCGTCGATGTTCAATATGTTGCATGGATTCAACCAGTGGCGCGGTGGTAGTTTCGCCGAACCGCTGCGGCTGGACTGGAGTGATCACCGTTTGGCATGGGTTGTGCGCGAACCATTTCTAAGTAAACAGTCCCGGGCCTCCCTGGTCGCCGGGCTGCTCGAGGACGGCGACGAATTGGTGATCGAATCGCTGATGCCGGCGAAAGGAGTCGTGTTCTCGGACGGGATCGAATCGGATTTTCTCGAGTTCAACAGTGGTTCGATTGCGCGTGTCCGACGGGCAGCGCAAAGCGCTCGACTGGTCTTCCCCAACCGCTGATCAACCACCGGGAGCCGGGGGACGATCGATCGGCAAACAAAAAAGGCGTCCCGTAAGGAACGCCTTGCTTTGACTATCTCGTCGACGATTTGATCGCGGATTGGGCCCCGGGTCACTCGCGAGGACGAATGGCTCCCGTCAGCCCGCTGAAATCACTGCGGTCCTTGCTGTGCCACAGCGGCTGGCCCATTTCGATTCGACGGCGCAGAATCTCAATCTTCTCCGGCGAACCAGCCGGCGCGTCGGTGGGCTCAAATGTATCCGTGTCCTGCGGATAAAAATCCTCGTCGTGGCCATACTTCAAAATGGCATCGAAAACACTCTTGATGCTGTTCCCCATGTTTGCATGCTCCTTTTACAACTGCATTTACCCGTTCGTTTACTGTGTTGTTGGCGACTGCCGCTGAGAACGCGAAATCAGCGACAATCACTGCAACCGCCCCCAACGGGCGGCAAATTGTGTTTATGACTTGGCTCGTTCCGCGGAGTCAGTGCGCGCCCTGCGGACGACCGGAAACAGGCTCCTGTCCGCAGTAGGTGGGATTAATTGGCGACGCTTTCTCCGCCAGGAAACACACCATTATTCGTGTCAGGCCAGGAATGTCAAGATTTTTGAACGAGCAAAATGGCGATAATTTCAGGCATAATAGACGCTGCTGCAGCGACCTTGCCGATGCCGGAGAATTGTCCAACAGCGCAGATGGTGCGGTGGCGCGCACTACGGTTCGGCCCGACGACTGTGCCGGCGAAGAGCTTTTGTGCAGGGATCTACCATTAGCATGGCCATAAGGTGCGAATTGTTACCCAAGGAGACGTTCATGGAATGGTATCAGCGTACGCTTTCGTTAACACGGCGTTCACGTGGATTCCACTTGATTACGCGCGAGGTCCTGGCTGCAATCCCTGAAATTTCGACAATTTCCATTGGAGTCTTGCATGTTTTCATCCAGCATACGTCTGCGTCACTCAGCATTAACGAGAACGCTGATTCGGATGTCCGAGCCGACCTGGAATCGTCGCTGAACGCGATCGTCCCGGAACGATTCCCCTATCGACATACTTTGGAGGGCCCGGACGATATGCCGGCGCATGTCAAATCGTCCCTGTTAGGCTGCTCACTGCTGATCCCGATTGCGCAAGGTGCGATGGCTCTCGGCACCTGGCAGGGGATCTACTTGTGCGAACATCGCGATCGGGCGTCGTCCCGCCAATTGGTCGTCACCTTGTGGGGCACTCCGCGGCAGCCTACGTGCGCGCGGCCAGACTGATCTCATCGAACCAGACGTCGATGACCGTATTGACGTGCGCATTGGCGTCGATCTGTGCCAGGGCTTCGAGGCAGTTTTCGATGCAGGAGACGATCCCGGCGTGCCCCGATTTCCAAGATCGGAGGGCTACTCGGACGCTCTCCGCCAGGCAATCGTCGGCTTCCATGGCGTGGCCGCAGGATGCATGCAGCAGATGTCGATAAAACTGGAGTGCGAAGCTGATAATTACCCGCAGCCGATTGCGGCGCGCCGGGGCGTCGGTTCCCGCGGATTCCACGAATCCGGCGATCTGCTTGAGCAGTTCGGCGGACCAGAAGTCCCCCGTCGACAACTCCCCCAGCCACCCGGTTCGAAACTCGCGAAGTGCCCCGTCCGACAGTTCTTTGGCCCGCTGCAAGCTACCTTCCGCCAACCGGGCCAGTTGCTCCGCCTCCGGCGGCGCGGCGAAGCCCTGATCGATGATCAATCGGGTCAACGCGGTCCGATCGAGCGGGCGGAAGCGAATCAGCTGGCATCGCGAGCGAATCGTCGGTAACTGACGTTGGGCACTGGTGCCGATCAAGATCAGCAACGAATGCGGCGGGGGTTCTTCCAGCGTTTTGAGCAGACAATTTGCCCCTTCGGTGTTCAGGTAGTCGGCGTCGTCGATGATGGCAACTTTTCGGCCGCCGTGGAATGGCTTGAGGCTCAAGTTGTAACAGAGCCCTTCGCGGAGTCGATTTTCGGGGGGGCCAATTAACGACTTGACCGGGATTGCCGACTGGTCCGGTGGCTTGTTGACGATCTCCAGATCGGCGTGGCTCAGCTTTTCCACCTGGATACAGGCAGGGCAGACGCCGCATGCCCGCAGTTGCCCTTCCTGGCGGGAGTTGCAGAGCAGAGCGCGGCCGATCGCCATCGCCGTCGATCGTTTTCCGACCCCAGGCGGGCCCACGAACAGGTAGCTGCTGGCGAGGCGTCCCTTGGCCAACGTCTGTTCGAACTGTTTAAAAACGGTGTCCTGACCAAGAATCCCATGCCAACTCATGCTTCAACTCCAGCAGGACGCGGCATGTTGACGAATATCGGCCTGCACCGATTCGATGTCTCGACTCGCATCGATCACTTTGATCTGCTCGGGGTGCAAGGCCGCCTCACGAAGGAATCCGTCGCGCACTCGTCGCATGAAATCGCGTCCCCGCGCTTCCATCCGATCGGGAGGCCGCTGGATTCGCGACAGCGCCAGGTCGACGTCCATATCCAGCAGGAATACCCGCCGGGGCTGGACACCATCCACGGCGATTTGTCCCACGGCGCGCACCGCGTCGACCGCCACCCCCCCGGCATAACCCTGGTAAACGATATTGGCCAGTAGAAATCGATCCGAGACGACGACCTGGCCTTGCTCGATCGCCGGGCGAATGAACTCGTCGACGAGCTGTGCTCGCGCCGCCATATACAGGAGCATCTCCGCCCGGGGCTGCATCGCCAGATCGATGCGGTCCAGCAGCAACCCGCGGATGGCCTCGCCCAACGGCGTACCGCCCGGGTCGCGGCAGACCGTAACGGCATTACCGCGCTGCTCGAGCCATTCGCGAAACAGCCGCATTTGCGTCGATTTGCCGACGCCGTCAATTCCGTCGAAACTGAAGAACATGCCGGCCATTATAGGCGCTTCCCGGTCAGGGCGGGCAGGGTGCTCGAATGGCCGCAATTTCGTACCGCAGCCTCGCTTCGGGCGGCCGCACCCCGTCCGGAAGTGTGATTGAACGTCACCCAATTAAAGCGAAGCCCGATCACGGGGTGACGCCGGACGGGTCGGGAGACGGGTCGGGAGACCCGTCCTACCGGCTTTACTCGTCGACGCGGAAGAGTCCAAGTTTCAAGTGCGGCCCGCTTCTATTCTCGGTTCGATTCGGCGGGCTTACGCCCCTGGAATGGCATCGCGACGGCGACTGCGGCGTCGACAAAAACCGCCAGGCGCTCCAGCACCAGGTCACAATTTCGCCGCGCGGATTGTAAAGCGTCGGCGGGGGAATTAGGCGCATCGCGTGGCTGCTTGCGGGTGACTGCTCGCGTCTGGACCATCGGTGCTTTTCCCACGAAGTAGACCGCCTCGTCCCCAGGCTCGCCGGCCTGAGATTCGAGTCCATGCAGGAACGAACGCAGGTCGATCCGGCTCGGCAGCGGTGTGTCGGCGGCCAACAACAGGATCGTCGCTACGCCCCGCGGTCCGTCATCCAGGATCCAGGTCTGATCGGCGGGCAATGAAAGGGCGATCGCCTTGGACTGGACCGTGGAACGCACGCGCATCGACGAGGCTGCCCAGGGATGGACAATCGACGACTTGCCCTCGGCGTCGATGACCAGCACGTACAGAAATGCGGGCCGATTGACGCGTATTGCGACTCGGATTTCGTCGTCGGGTCGCAGGGGCGCGAATCGAGGATCGCGCACGCCGATATTCGACAGGCCGGGCTCCCCGGTTTTCCAGGTCCGCACGTCGATCGTGGCATCCAGCGGCGGACGTTCGCTGCGCGCCGAGGAGAATAGCCATTCGCGCAGACCGATGGTGACAAGGCTGGCAGCCGCCATCGAGCTCCACAACCATTTGCGGCGATCGGCGGCAGTGCGTGGCAAAAGCCGGATCAGTCGCGGGCGGCCCAACGCGCCGCGCAACTGCCGAGCCAGATCGCCTGCGGTCGTAAAGCGCTCGGCTGCCGACTTGGCCAGGCATTTCAGGCAGATCTGTTCAATCCGAGCCGGGATCGCCGGCACAATCTGGCGAGGCGGTTTCGGATCGCGTTGTCGGATCTCCAACGCCAGCTCGTCCAGGGTGTCACCACGAAAGGGGCGGCGCCCTGTTAATAACTCGTAGAGGATCACGCCCAGCGCCCAGATGTCGGCGCGCCCATCCATCCAGTCCGCCTCGCCGCGCACCTGTTCGGGCGACATGTAGGCCATCGAACCGGCCGTTTCGCCGCGCCGACCCGATTGATGACTTTCGTGCAGCGCCAGGCCGAAATCGGTGACATGCGGTCGCTCATCAGCATCGAGAATAATGTTTCGCGGTTCCAGGTCGCGGTGGATGAATCCTTCGCGGTGCGCGTAGTCCATCGCGTCGGCGATTCGTGCCACAATTTCCGCCGACTGTCGCACGGTTGGCGTATGGTTCTCCTGCCATTCCCGTAACGAACAACCCTCGATGTACTGCATGACCAGTATCGGGTCGCCCGCGTCGTCCTGAATTACCTCGTGAAATGCCACAATACCAGGGTGGCTGAGCCGTGCAAGCGTGCGGATTTCCTCGCGAAAACGCTGCGCGCTCTCGACGCGCCGCAGAACGCGCGGATGCGGGACCTTCAGCGCCACGCGCATGCCCCGCTCGTCGTCGCAGGCCCGATAAACAACTCCGAACGATCCCTCACCCAGCTTGCACTCGATGCGATAGCTGTCCAGCAATTCGCCCGCCGAGTACGCGCGAGCCGGCTCGAGATCCGGCAAGCCGAGCGCCTCGCGCACCACCGGCTGCTCGCCAGGAAATCGAGCCAGCAGCTCCTCCAACAGATGTTGCGCATCGGGCTCGCGCCGATAGTCGAAGTCCAGACGCAGAAGTTCCAGCAGCAGCTGCTCGCGTTCGCGCCCGATTGAATCCCGCAAATAGTCCTCGGCGCGAGGAGCGCGACCGGCCCGCAATTCGTCCTCAAACTCGAGGCACACGCGATCAATGCGACTTTGAATGGCCACAGACAGTCGGCCGTCACCAGCACCGGGCGCCGAGGTCAATCCAGCAACTCCTCTTGCCAGGTATCCCGAATCAGGCGGAGTCTCCGTTCTACCGTCGGAATGGATCGCTGAATGGCTTTAGAGATTTCCTCATTCGAGTAACCTTCCAGCTTTGCGATCGCGATCCGACGCAATTCGTCATCGCCAAGCAAGCCCAGCAGCCGATCCAGCGATTCGGTCATCATCATCCGCAATTCTGGTCCAGGTTGCTTACCGGCAAGCTGGTTCAAAGTGGCGTCCAGGTCACGGACATCCAGAGCGGCGCTCGCGTTGGACAACAGACGGCCTCCGCCGCGTTTTTCGCGTCTTTCGTCCCGAATCTGATTCAGTGCCTTGTGAACGGTCATCGTCGCCAGCAACCGCCACAGTCCGTCGCGGTCCCGGATCTGTTCGTAGCTGCCGATCCGCGTGCGACGGAGGAAACTCTGGAATGCGTCGACGACGATGTCGTCCTCGTCGGCGATGCCGCGCGGGCCGCCCGCCATCTTCACGCGCGCCAGTCGGGTCAGCCGGTTCTGATACCGCGCAAACAACTTGGTGGCAGCTGAATCGCATCCGCCTTTGGCGTCGTGAATCCATCGCGTTACGGAACCGCCTACGCTCATCAGTCACCGGATATTAGGCACCGCTATTCGTCACGGCCGTTCGTCACGGCCATTCGTCACGCGTCAGGAACTGGTCACCCGAATGGAAAGTCCAGCGCCAATGATCATACGAAAACGATCCACGATCACCAGCATTCGGGGCTGACGATATTATGGCCCGCCTGTGCGGAAAGCTCCAGCCTTTCGCCGCCGAATTCGACCGGCCGGGCAGTCGGCGAGCGACTTTGAGCTTGGTCCGTTACGCTTATTGGTCCTGACCGGACCGGTCCCATGTCGCTCGACCTGAAACGGCTGCCGCTGCCGCGTCGGGATATCGCGCCGTCAATTCGGCACGTATCCTGCTGTTCTGCAGGGAGGGTTGCTGCCGGCTCAGTGCTTCCAGCCACTGCCGAGCAATCGCCGGCGGGCCGTACCGGTAAAGTGCCGCCTGAGGCTGCCGATCGCGGCCCGCTTCGAGCAGGGCCAGGGCCTCGCCGTAAGACCCGCTTTCGCAGAGCCACATCGACCATTGGTGGTCGATATGCAACGCGTTGGCCTGGACCAGACGGCTGGTCGGATCAAGAGTCCGGGCAGCCTGCAGTCGCGCGATCGCCTCGGGGAAGTTCCGTTCCGCGCAGCAGGCCAGCGCCCCATTATTCAATGCCGCCAGTTGATTCTCAAATGCCTCGCGAAACGCGGGGTCCCGGCGGCTCGCCAACGCAAAATCGCTCGCCGCGGCCGGAAAATCCCCCGCCGCAAGCCGAGCCACTCCTCGGTTATAGCAGACCCGCGCCAACAGCCCTTGCCAGCCGATGCCGCAAAACGCCGCGGATTCGTTCCGGCTGCGAACTCCAATCGCCTCGCCGAATCCAACGCCAAACCAATCGGCACAGGTCGGCTCAATCCACGTGCCGTCGGACGCTCGACAACTCACATGCTCCGCCGTCGCCACAAATCGAACCGAAATTCCCGACCGCTCGCAGGCAACTTTGAACAGCAGCGCCGCCGTCAGGCAATTGAAGTCTCCCGTCTCGAGCGTGGTTCCCACGTCATAAAGCGACTCGCGATATGTGCCGGTCAGTACGTTGGCATGCAGCCAACGGTGGATTGCCGCGATCTGGGGTCGTTCCAGTTCGTCCAGGGACGCAAGAAACCGCTGCACAGCCGGATTATGCGGCGAAATCGGGCTACCCGCCGCCTCCGCGGCGTCGCGCAGTCGGAGCCAAACCCGCTGGTCAGTCGATCCACGACCTCGGTATCCACTCACCGTATCGCCGAGACCCACCGAGATCGTCCGACCGTATTCACCGCAACTCGCAAGAGAGGTGAAGAGTGTGGCCGTGACCGCAGCCGGCAGGCCCAGCCACACACCGGCAACCCGAAGAAAATGGCAACTGTTCACTGGCAACGCTGCGCGCGGGGGTAAGGAGTGACCCGGAACTCGTCATGCGCCCCGATCGACGCGCGACGAATCGGCGCGCAAGTATAGGTTACGCAACAGTCGCGCGCGGAAAACACCTTGACGATTCGACCAGAAACTGCCGACACTCGCTGCTCGTTGTTCCGAAACTGCCGGTTGTAACGCGCCGGCGAAACCACCGCGGCAACCGTAATTCATGTGTCTCAGCCGTTCCGACGGGATGGTCCCGCTCGCTGGGCGCAAAGTTTGACCGCGAATTGCCGGCCCTACCCAACGACTCCCGCCGAGCAAACTGACCGAGGGCGGAATGGACTCTGGACGGCAAGCGCTGCTAGCACTTTCGCGAGGCGACCACCCACAACCGTGCGACCTGGGAAATGCAAATCAGTTCCCTTTCCTGTATCCCGTAATCCCATATTGGCGCCGAGTTTCAGATTGACGCTCGGACACCGCCTCAAGTAAATTGACGGCATCGGCCGCCGAGCGCAAGGCGTTTCGGCGACCGATCCCCCCTACTCCGTGCAATGGCACCTTGTCCCTTACTCGCTGCAATTTAGTTGAAAAAGCGTGTACTAACTGTCCGGTCGCCGCGGTGCACGTCAGCGGCCGGCGCGCGGTACCAATTCATGCCGGGAATTCGGCGAGCAGCCGAAGAACTGCGCGGCGTGCCTTGTTTTCCGCAGCAAGCAGCTAGCATTCGCCGCAATTCCAATCGCATTCACTAACGAAAAAGAAACTTGAGGAAATTCCCAGCCAGTTTCAGCGAACAGCGTAGAATACTGGCGACAAGGAACATCGAAACGGTCGAATGGTGTCCAAAGATTTTACAACACGGAGGTGACCCATGCTGGTACTGACTCGTCGGGAAAACGAAACCGTCCATATCGGCAAAGAGATTACCGTGACGGTGGTCTCGGTTCGCGGCAACAAGGTACGTCTGGCGTTTGAAGCACCGATCGATGTGCCGATCCATCGCGCGGAGGTCCAGCGTCGGCTGGACGATCAGCAGCCGCATGCCGTGTCGGGCCCGCGTGCGGTTCAACCTGTCATGCAGGATTGAGGCGCGGGCAGCGGGCCAGGGCGGGTCGTGACTCAGCGCTCCGTAACGCGCACCAGGCCGACGTCGATATATTGGCCGCCGCCGGTTTGACGGCAATGGACGGCGATCAGGTTGCGGCCGGGTTGAAATGCCGCGGCGGCCTCCGCGGACAACAACTCCAATCCGTAGTCGACCGTGTATCCACGGAGCTGGCTGATCAGTTTTCCATTGACGTAGACCTCGGTGTCTTCGTCATGGTGGATCCATAGAGCCAGATCCTGGTTGACAAAATCGGTCGGCAACTCGACGACTCGCCGCAACCAGATATCGCTGCTCGACCACTCACTGCGAACGACCGCGCCGGGCGTGCCTTTCGTACCGAATCCGCCGCTGCCGGTCTTCCAGGCCGCGTCATCGAACGCGGAAGTCATCCAGTCGTCCGCCGGCCTGGACAACGTGAATTTCCAGACGACGCCGTTCTCCTGCGAGGAGGGAATCACGGTGTCGATCGTCGGGGGAGGCAGGAACAGCTTCCGATGCGCTTCGCGCGTCGGCTCGACATCCAGCTTCAGCACTTCGCGATCGTAAGTCATCAGCCCATTTACCTCGATCTCGACATCGGTTGTCTGCGTGTAGACCGCCGCCGACAGGCCCGGGGACCCGATCAGCGGCCGCAGGCGGAAGATCAATTGGCGGTAAGCGGTGTTCAGGGCGTCGCGCGTCGTGAACGACTGGTAGCCCCAGTTTTTCTCGCTCTGCCAGGTATGGTTCGGCAGCGGCAATCCCAGGCCACCGAATTCGCCCAGCACAGCCGCTCGGCGCGGCTCCGGTTTTGGCGAGCCGGGGCCGGGATAGACGTGGATATCGTGCATATCCCCCACACCTCGATCGGTCCAGCCGCTGGCGCTGTTCACCAGCCGCGAAGGATCGTGTTTGCGCGTCCATTCCGCGATACGGCCCGTATCGTACTGTCCCCAGCCCTCGTTGAACGGCACCCAGATCACGATACACGGGTGGCTGCCGCGCGCGTCAATCAGACGCCGATACTCGTCCTCGAACTGTTCCGCCGATTCGCGCGACCGCTGGCTGTCCGGGTCCGACGGCCCGATATACTTGTCGCCGCTCGGCATGTCCTGCCATACCAGCAGCCCCATCCGGTCGCACCAGTGATACCAGCGTTCCGGCTCCACTTTCACATGCTTGCGGCACATGTTGAAACCGTAATTACGCGTCACTTCCAAATCGTATCGCAGCGCCTCGTCCGTTGGGGCCGTGTATAAACCGTCAGGCCAGAAGCCCTGATCCAACGGTCCAAACTGAAATAGCGGCTGGCCATTCAACAGAATCCGCGTGACGCCCTGCGGATCTTTACCGAGCGCAATCTGGCGAATCGCGAAATAACTTTCCACTTGATCGATTGTTTTCTCGTCGTCGAGCATCGTGACGCGCAGGCGATACAGGAACGGGTTGTCCGGCGACCAGAGTTTCGGAGCTGGCGGCGCAAGCGTCGCGGCGCGGTCGCTCGTCACGCGTTGCGAGACGACCCGACGATCGCCGTCAAAGGCCTCCAGCAGTACAGGATGCTGCTGGCCATCGGAGCTGATCACTTTGACCTGGGCCGACACCGTGTCGACGTTGCGGATTTCCAGTTGCCGGATCGCGGTTCGGGGAACGGGCTCCAGCCAGACCGTCTGCCAGATTCCGGTTGTTGGCGTGTACCAGATTCCCTCCGGTCTCGCGACCTGCTTGCCCCGCGGCTGCGACCCGGCGTCGATCGGATCCCAGACGCGCACCAGGATCTGGAATTCCGATCGGCCGCGGATGGCATCGGATATGTCGATTGTAAACGGATCATAACCGCCGCGATGCCGATGAAGTTGCTGATCGTTGACATAGACGGTTGTCTCCCAGTCACTGGCGCCGAAATGCAGCAGCACGCGGTCGCCCGTCCATTCGCCGGGAAGTTGCACCTGCCTGCGGTACCATAATGTCTGCTCCGCACCGACCATTCGCATCACTCCGGAAAGCGCCGATTCCACGGGAAACGGCACGAGGATCTGGCCTTGCCAGCTTTCCGGGCGCTGGACGTCGCGGGCGACAATGGCATAGTCCCACAGCCCATTCAGATTCAACCAGCGGGGGCGTTGCATCAGCGGGCGAGGATATTCAGGCAGGGTCTGATCGGGGTCGACCTGTCGGGCCCATCGCGTCATCAGCGGACCCGCTTTGGGACGCCATTCCTCGGCCTCGAGCGATGAGGCCATGCCAAATATTGACGCAAGCAGCAAGGACAGTGTCCGTCGAGATGGTTCCAGCATCGATCAGCGCTCCCAGAAACAGTGCAAGATCAGGTATGCGACTTGGCTGGTCGGGCTCTGCAAGTGGCCCACCAATCCGGTTCGTGTCGCCGCTGAACGTGGTCGAGTTGCTTTGCAACTGGACGGCGAGTCGCGGAGCGACTCGGCCACCAGGCCGGCGGGACTTCGATCAGGCGGCTTGGGGGATATGGAGTTTTTCCTGGAGGTATTCGATCGCTCGCCGCAATTGCGGATCGTCAACTCTCTCGACGGTGCCGCTCAGTTCGGTGTCGTCGAGTTCCTCCTCGTAGGATGTTGGTTTGGGTGTTGGCTTGGGTGTTGGTTTGTCCTGGAGTGGTTCGACGCCCTGTGCAGGCTGGTTTTCCGGGGGGGCGGGCTGCGCGGGTGGCTTGAGATCAGGTTGCGCGGGATCGCGGGCGGCAGGCGTGCGCTGAAACAGGTCGCGATACCGCCGATAGCGCAGAACTTTCGTCGCGATTTCGGCCGGCATGGGAACTTCGAACTGTTCCGAGGGGGAGACGCCCCATTCGCCGTTTTCGGTTGCCGTCTTGGTTTTGTGGATATTCTTGCCGCTGGGTCGCCAGTACGAGGCGGTGGTTAACCGCATCCGGCTGCGGCCGCCTTCCATCGGGATAACGTTCTGCACCGTACCTTTTCCCCAGGTTCGTTGTCCGATCACGACGGCGCGTCCATGGTCCTGCAGGCATGCGGCGAGAATTTCGCTGGCACTTGCCGAGTACTCATTCACCAGCACCGCCATGGGGATCTCCCGTCCCACCACGGTGCCTTGTCGGGCGAGGTATTCTTCGCCGTCGATGCCGTCGCGTCCGCGCGTGCTGACGATAACTCCGGAGTCCAGGAACATATCGCAGCACTCGATCGCCGATTTCAGCAAGCCGCCGGCATTGTTGCGGATGTCGATAATGATTCCGTCCGCGCGGCTTCCCGCGGCATTGACGGAACGCAGCGCGGCTCGCAATTCATCGGCGGTGTGTTCGCCGAACGTATTGATCCTCAGGTACTGCAATCGCGGATTCTCCTCCAGGAAAAAATCCCAGGACCCGTCTTCGCGGCGCACGTCACCCAATACCGAATCGATGCGAATAATGGCGCGGGTCAATACCAGCTCGCGGGTGTCCGTTTCGCCGTGATGCATGACCTTCAACACGACTTGAGTGCCGACTTTACCGCGCATCAGTTGCACTGCGTCGTTGATCGCCATGCCTGCGGTTGACCGGCCGTTGATTTCCAGAATCGAATCCCCGGCACGCATTCCCGCTTTATGCGCCGGCGCTCCGTACATCGGACTCAGCACGGTCAGGCACTTCAATTTCGTATTGGGGTCGACGACGATTCCCACGCCGGCGAATTCCCCTTCCAACACTTCGTCGAATCGCTGCGTGCGGTCGGGCGGGATGTATTCGGAGTAGGGGTCGCCCAGGCTGTTTACGATTCCGGTCATTGCCGCTTCGAAAAGCTGCCGGGTTTCGACCCGTTCGATATAGTACCGCTCGACTTTGCGGATCGCCTCGCCGAGCGGCGTCGCAAAGCGATTGGTCTCCGATTTTTCGTAGCAGATCAGCGAAGTCACGATCGTTACGGCCAGGATCGTCAGATTGCGAGGTGTCATCGAGGAGAACCTGGTTTAGCGGAGCGGGTGCCGGACCGGTGCGGTGCGACCAACCGGATTATCATAGAGGAAACGGACGGGGCGCGGCAATGCTCGCGCGCACCGCGCCGCCGCCTCTCTGTGCAGCATGCCCGCTCAATTCCGTTGTCGCTGCGGTACGGCCTGCAGATTAGCCGGCCCCCTTCGCTGGCTGCGATTCTCCGTCAGTTCGTGAACTGTTTTGACATAATTCACCCATTCGACCACCGATTCTCGACTCCAATGCTCAGGCTCGTAGCGCGGCGGCGTCAGCCGCGGGAACGGCTTGGCGTAAATCTGATCCAGACAATAAATCGCCGTCTGACGCACGACAAGCCGGCGATCGGTGAGTCCTTCCAGCATGCTCTGTGCGACTGTCGGCTTGGGGAGCGTTCTGCCGCGGGCCAGCAAGATCCACTCCAGAAACATGCCGGCGCCTGGACCGCCAAGTTCCCGATGCAGCGATTGACGCAAAGCGGCGAGCCTGTCGTCGCGGCGAGGAATCGTACGCAACACCTCCAGCGCGGTGAGTCGCACCGCGCGGCTATCGTGTGTCAGTGCCCGCCACAGCGAATCCTCCGGAACCAGCGCCAAACTCCATACCGTCGCCCATTGTCGCGTGTCATGCTTGTCGAACAGTTTCACCAGGTCGGCTCCCAGGTCGGACGACTTGCGCAGCCGGGCCAGCGCCGCCTTGCGCTTCGTCCAGTCCGTCGCGGGAGGTTCGAGCCATTCCAGCGAATCGCGCAGCTCGGATGCGGAACTGACGACTCGCGGCAATTCTCGACCCAGGACCAGCTGCTGATGCCGCGCCAGACGCTCGTCCCCCGCGCTGAGTTCGCCGGTCGGAACACTGACTACCGTGTCGTCCGCGATCAACGAAACGGCGATGGTGGCGTATTCCGTGATCGACTCCGCATCCAGCGCGTGTTCAGCGGAATGGATTCGCAAACGTTGACCACGAGGAAATCCTCGCAATGCGACTTTGCCGCGGCGCAACATCAGCGACAACCTGTTGGCCGGCCCGTCTTCACGAGCCAGCGAAATTTCCGTGTCCGGCGCCATCGTCAGTTCGCCCCCGGAGGACAACTCCGCCAACGACCAGCTGCCGGGCAACGTCACTAACGTGGTCGAGGTACCGACCGACTGCTTTCCTTCGACGCCGACCCATCGGTCGGGCTCGCCGCCGCGCGTCGCCAGCAATCCGCGGATGTCCGTCCAATTCAATTCGAACGGCACCGAGTGCTCCGGCGCGGAAAATTCCCGCGGCGGACGTTGCTCGACAACCAACGGCTCGCTGTCCAGTTCCGAATCGGCGGGCTCCGGGATCGGCTCGATGTCGGCGTCATCGTTCATCGCCAGCTGGGTATCATCGCTGGATCGAGGATTGCCGGGGAGCGGTCCGCCGGGGTTTTCCAGCGGCGTATCCGGCAGCGGCGACTTCCGCGGCCAATCGGTGTCCGGCGATCGGACCGGGGGCGGCGGTTCTCCGACGATATTGCGGTCGCCCGGCACCGGGGCGGGAACGCGCAGCAGCTGCCGAGCGGCAAACAGCAGCAGAACCAACAGCGCCGCGGAGGCCACCACCGGCCAGAGCCATGCGGGGACCGTCCGCGAACTGCGCCTTGTCGAGCGGACCCGTTGCGAAACGACAATCTCATGATCGAGACGATGCCCGTTGGCAGGCTCGGAAATCGGCACGGAATCGCCCGCCATCGATCGCGGGAGCCGGTTGGCGGGAGCAGCAACCGGGGGTGGCGGTGGTAACGGCTGCGCAAGCGGCAGCGGGGGAACGAGGCGATGGATGCGGCGCGACAACTCGGCGGACGGCTCGCTCATGATCGGCGCGCGATTCAGGAACCGGTAATTGCTGATCACCTCGGCCAGCTGTGCCGGAGATTGCCAGCAGGCGGCCTCGACTTCGGCGGCCCGCTCCTCGGTCAACGCTCCTTCCAGCAAGGCCACCAGCAGATCGGTCGGCACCGTCAGCGCTTCATGCGGCACCTCGCCGCGATCCAAAAGCTCGCGGACTTGCTGCAGTTGCCGCCACTGGCGCGCCACTTCAGGTTCCGCGTCAATTCGATCCCACAAAGCGCGGTCGCTCTGCTCGGGCGAATTCTCGGCAAGTCGAATCAACTGCAATAACATCGGTAACCTCAGGATTCGTCCACCTTCATCACTTCGCGAAGTTTCTGGTGCACGCGCTGCATCGTGGGTCCGATCGAATTCATAGGGATACCCAACTGCTCGCTGATTTCCCGGTAGCTGCAACCGTCCATATAAAAAAGCCGAACCATTGCTTGTTGCTTGTCGTTCAAGTGACGCAGGCCGGCCTGCAGTCGTTCACGCGTTTCTGCCTGGATCAAGTCACGCAGCGGATCGGATGCGGTTCCACCCAGGCAGTGCAACTGACCATCGTCCTGACCCGCTTGTCGGACCGGATCGCGCTGATCGTTGCAGAGCCGTCGCACGCAGATTCTCCGCACCACGACACACAGCCAGGTCGAAAACCGGCTGCGACCCTCGAATCGTCTCAGCACGGAGAAGTCGCGGGCCACCAGCTGGGAAAATACCTCGGCGCACAGATCGTCAATCACCGCCGAATCGGGCATCCGGCCGAATTCGCGCACCACGACCAGGACTCGTGTGAACACCAGCCGCTGGTACCGCTCCACAAACGTCGTCCAGGCTGCCGGTTCGCGCAACACGAGCCGTTGGATCAACTGCAAATCGTCCCCTGCCGATTCCAACGCCACTTCCTCTCGCCAGGCCCTTCGGGAATCCCGTCGCCGTACCATACACTCTACTTCGGATACGTACGGAAGACGGCTCCCAAGGCGGATCGACCTTCTGATCAGTGACCTCGGGGCGGGATTTCGTACGCCGATCGCTGCCCGAAAAAGCCCTACTCTTTCCAGACTTCGATTTCCGTCAGGCCGCTGCGGGCCTTGCCCCGATTGGTGAACAGCACGCGGAGTTTTGATGCCGTCAGCGTGGCAAAGCGAACGGTGTTCCGAACGCCCCCGGCGGGTGTTTTCGGGGAACGATCCAGATTCGGAACCTCGACCCAATCCGAACCATCCCACGTTTCGATACTGTACTGCTGGGGGGCCTGCACACCGCCGCGATCGTCGTAAATATGCAGTTCCACACGGCCAATCGCCCGCGGCTCGCCGAAATCGAGTTCCAGCCAGTCCACATCGTTCGGTGATTCGTAGCTGGTCCAGCGATTCATGGGTGTCGGCGCATAGACGATCTTGCCGTCGATCGCCCGTTCCGGCTGGCCTCCAAATCGATCGGAATACGACGCACGGACTTGTGGAAATCCGCTTCCCGTTCGGTTGAAAGCCAGATTGCCTGCGGGCGGCGGCGGAGCCTCGTACGGCAGCGTGCCGTCCCCCCAGACTTCCAGTTCCGTCAAGCCGGTCTTTCCGCTGGCCGCATGTCGAAAATGCAACCGCAATTTTTCGGCGTCGATCGGATCGAACGTCATCGTGTTTGGCCGATGCCCCTCCGCCGACACAAAATCCCGCTGACGGACCCGCAGCGGCACCCAGCTGCCCGCCCGCATCACTTCCGCTTCGACCCCGTCCGGCGGAGTCACGCCCGACTCGTCCGCCAGAAAATAAAGTCGCAGTGTGTCGATCCGCCGCGGCACGCCGAATTCGATTTCCATCGAATCGACCTCGTGCGGGCTGCCCTGGCAGGTCCATCGATTGGGAGGATGAAGGTGGTACCAGTAGTTTCCATCCTGGACCTTCGCCAGCGACGTGCCGTCCGCTGTGAAGCTGGCGGAGATACGCGGAAACATGTCGCCATCGTTATTCACGGCGAAGTTCATCCGCGCCGTGGCGCCGTGCTCGTACGGCGCCGCAGTCGGAGCCGCCGGATCGGAATCCGTTGCAGCGCGGCGAGGCAGCCGGCATTCCAGAACCCCTAACTGATCGGCTCGCGCGAGTGGTTCCCCGTCAACAATCAGCTGCAGGCCTTTGCCAAGTCCGTACCGATCCCCCGAACGGTCCCAGACAACCGCGACGCGATGACCTCGGTACGGCAGGTCGTCCAGAGCGAAAAAGTCCCACTCCCCGGGGGCCAGCGGCACGACGCGCAAAAAATCGTCCTCGCGCGGCTTCATCCCGACCAGCCCCGTGATCACCAGATCACAATAGCCCGAATGAAAATAGTGTTCGGAGTGGTTGTAACCATCGTGGCCTTCGAACGACCCGGTGTCAGGATGCAAAGCCTCCGCAAGGTAGGGACGACCGTCCTTGCGATGCGATCGAGCATAGATGGCCAGTAACTGCAGGTAGTCCGCCGCGGAAACCGGCGCTGGGGGGTAGTCCTGGAGCAGATTGGCCAGGGCCTTCAATGTCTGTGTCGTCGCATACGGCCAGGACTGACCGCTCCACCAACAGCAGCTCTTCTGCAACAGGAACATCGGATCGTGACGCTCGACCGTGGTCGGTCCGAAAGAAGCATGGAAATAATCGGGATCGGCCAGGAACTTCCAGGCCCGTTCATAGCCGCGTCCAGGTTCGGGCATTCCGAACTGCCATGGCACATAGCCGATCAGTTCGCGGCCGTGCGGGCTGCCCGCGAATTGTCCGGTCTCATAGGTCTTGGTCAAAGCCTGGATCCGGTGCCCGTCGCGTTCCTCGTCGCGACGATATGCCTGCAGGAAAAATTCGCGGCGTTCGTCCCAGAGCAACTCCTGCATCCGTTTGCGGATTGCGTCCGCCTTTGCCTGAAACTGCTCGGCCACCGGCTCGTCTCCGAGCAGTCGAGCCATGCGAGCGATCGCGACCGCGTCTGCCCACAGGTACGCGTTCAACGTCGGCCGATATCCCTCGGCGCCACGCAGGATATCGCGAGTCTGCCGGCTGTTGATGTTGAATTCCATCCCGTCATCGTGGCCCGTCTGCCAGAACAAGCCGACCTCCGGAACAAAGTGACGCTGTTCCCAACCCTGGTAGTTCTTGATCAGCCCGGGCAGCAGGCGACGCAACAGCGCCGGATCAGGATGCACCAGATGCACCGCCCAGGCGGAATCGGCAAGCCAGGTACTGTAATTGCGTGGCTGCGCTCCGGGCGTTTCCATCCAATAGCGGGTGTAGTCGTTGGCGATGCGAGGCGATCGCAGCCAGCGTGCTTCGTAAATCTGAGGCCCCGCCGGGCAACTGATGGCGCCGTAAGCCCCCGACCAGAACGGCCGATCAATGAATTCGGTAAAGACGTAGCCGGTGTTCGGCGAACCATACGTCAAATGCTTGGTGAGCAGTTCCCAGCGATAGTACCAGGTCGTGGTGATCTCCGCGTCGGGACATTCAAAGAACGGGATCTGCTCGCGATACCATCGCCAGTCGCGGTTGTCCCAGAAAGTCTGGCGCTGAAGCTGCTCCTGTTTGTTCAGGATCTGGCCGAACAAGGACGGCGCGACGACGCCGAACAGGCCGAGCATGATGACGAGACAGACGCCGGTGAGCCAACGCGAACGGGTCAGAGTGGAGCACTTGGTCATCACGAGTTCCACAGCAAGAGTGATTGGCCGAATCAAAAACGCAATCGACTGCACTGATTGTTGCATGCCGGCCCAAAGTTGCCAGTCCCTGGTCCAACGGCCTTTGGCCCCGAAGAGCCTTCCGGGCAATCGCCTGAATATCACTGAGCTCGAAGTCGGACACGCCTTCGTGATTTAGGAGAGGGGGTAGGACGGGGGCTCCTGCCGGGCTCCTGCCCCGTCCTGCGTCGCCCCGTGAATTTGCTTCGCTTCTCTTGAGCTACGCTTAATCACAGTTCCGGACGGGTCGGGAGACCCGTCCTACTTCTCCTACTTCTACTGTTACCAATGACGCCGTCCCAAGGCGACGTTGCCTTTCACCTGCGCAGCCGTTCTCGAAAGGCTTTCAACAGGCGGCTTTGAAATCGATACGGGTTCCAGGCAACGGCAACGGTGCGCGTCGGTTTCCGCCCGTTGAACGAACGATAAACGCGGCGACTGCTTTGATCGAGCTGCCGCGCCATGGCGGGGATCATCGAAACACCATGCGATAACGAAACCAGTTCCTGCACCATCACCAATTGACTCGTACGCTCCACCGCAACCGGCTGAAACGCGCGCTGCCGACAATAAGAAACAATCCGGTCCGAAAGGCAGTGGGCTTCGTCCAGCAACACAAACGGATACGGCTCCAGGTCGCCAAGTCGGAGATTTTGCTTTTCCAACAGGGGATGGTCGAGCGGCAACACGAGCAAAAGCTCCTCCTCGAAGAGCTCTTCCACCTCCAAGTGCCTTGTCGAGACCGGCAAGGCCAGGATGGCGATGTCGATCTCTCCTTGCGTGCAACTTTTGAGCAAGGCATCCGTGGTATTTTCCTGTACCAGCAGCGTGGCGTTGGGGAATTCGGTGGAAAACTGCCGCAGTACCTCCGGGAGGAAATAGGGAGCGATCGTCGGGATCGCCCCCACACGCAAGCGGCCGCTCTGCCCGTCGTCCGTGATCTCGGCTCGTGTATCGTCGAGGATGGTCAGCACCTGCTGGGCGCGGGCCTGCAGCAGTATGCCGGCGTCGGTCAAGGAAACCGATCGCGTCTTCCGCTCGAACACCGGCTGACCGAGTTCCTCCTCCAGCTTCTGGATCGACCGGCTCAGCGCCGGTTGCGAAATCTGCAGATCTTCCGCCGCCCGCGTGAAATTCTGCCGCTCGGCAACCCGCAGGAAATACCGCAACTGATCCAGTTCCATCGTTGGCCTCGGGAAACAGGGAACGAGCCGCCTTGTAGCCGAGTCGCTCCGCGAGTCGACGTAACCTGTAGCCGAGTCGCTCCGCGGCGCGACGTAACCTGTGGCCGAGTCGCTCCGCGACTCGGCGTCGAGTTGCGGAGCAACTCGACCACATCGCGACTCGGCGTCGAGTTGCGGAGCAACTCGACCACACCGCAACTCGACCACAGCCCCACCAAACCGTCGAATTCGATGCCGACAGCGATGCACGCAGTGCATCATGACAAGGCATAGAATTCATTGGAATTATAGATCGGTTTCCGCTAGAACTTCAACAACAGCGAAATTGTGAAACCATCAGGAGAACAATCATGGAATCGACAGGCAGGTGTCCGGTCATGGCAGCGGATCGACCGGCTTCGGTGCGGCATACGGCGGCGGGCGCGTTGACGAACAGCGATTGGTGGCCCAATCAATTGAACCTGGCGATCCTGCACCAGAATTCGCCCGGCGCCGATCCGATGGACAGCGACTACGATTATGCCGAGGCGTTTCAGCAGCTCGATCTGGGCGCTTTGCGGCAGGATATTTATCAACTGATGAAGACCTCGCAGGACTGGTGGCCGGCCGACTATGGCCATTATGGTCCGCTGTTCATCCGCATGGCCTGGCACAGTGCGGGGACGTATCGCATCAGCGATGGCCGGGGTGGCGCCGGTTACGGCACGCAGCGCTTCGCGCCGTTGAGCAGCTGGCCCGACAACGCCAACCTCGACAAGGCGCGGCGGCTGCTCTGGCCGATCAAGCAGAAATACGGCAATCGAATTTCCTGGGCCGACCTGATGATCTTCGCCGGAAATTGCGCGTTGGAATCGATGGGTTTCAAAACGTTTGGATTTGCCGGCGGCCGCGAGGATGTCTGGGAGCCGCAACAAGACATTTACTGGGGACCGGAAAGCACCTGGCTGGGCGACCAGCGCTACCGGGGCGACCGGGAGCTGCAGAATCCGCTGGCCGCGGTGCAGATGGGATTGATCTATGTCAACCCGGAAGGTCCCAACGGCAAGCCCGATCCGTTGGCCGCCGCGCGGGATATCCGGGAGACATTTGGCCGGATGGCGATGAATGATGAAGAGACCGTTGCCTTGATTGCCGGCGGCCATACATTTGGCAAGGCGCACGGTGCGGCCAGTGCGGAAAACGTCGGTCCGGAGCCGGAGGGGGCCAGCATCGAAGAGCAGGGACTGGGCTGGAAAAACCGTTTCGGCAAGGGAAACGCCGGTGACGCGATCACCAGCGGCCTGGAGGGAGCGTGGACTTCCACGCCGACGCAATGGTCCAATGGCTACTTCGACAATCTGTTCGGCAATGAATGGGAATTGACCAAGAGCCCAGCGGGAGCATGGCAATGGACGCCCAAGGATGCGGCGTCAAAGCGGAATGTGCCGGATGCCCACGATCCATCGAAGAAGCACGCTCCGATCGCGTTCACGACCGACATGGCGCTGCGGATTGACCCGGCCTATTATGCGATTTCGAAGCGATTCCACGCGAATCCGAATCAGTTCGCCGAGGCGTTTGCCAAGGCCTGGTACAAGCTGACGCATCGTGACATGGGCCCGGTCGCCCGATTGCTCGGCCCCGAAGTTCCGCCACCCCAACTGTGGCAGGATCCGGTGCCTGCTGTGGATCACGAGCTGATCGGCGACAGCGACATTGCGGCGCTGAAAACCAAACTGCTCGCCGCGGGGCTTTCCGTGTCCGAACTGGTGTCGACAGCCTGGGCGTCGGCGTCGACGTTCCGTGGCAGCGACAAGCGCGGCGGCGCCAACGGCGCACGCATTCGACTTGCTCCGCAAAAGGACTGGGAAGTGAATCAGCCGGCCGCGTTAGCGAAAGTGCTGCGGACGCTGGAGAAAATTCAGGCGGAATTCAACGCCACGCAAAGCGGCGGCAAGCGCGTTTCGCTGGCCGACCTGATCGTTCTGGGAGGGTCCGCCGCGGTCGAGGAGGCGGCACGTCGAGCCGGGCATCCGATGGTCGTGCCGTTCGCGCCGGGACGAACCGACGCCACGCAGGAGCTGACCGATGTCGAATCGTTCGCCGTTCTGGAACCGCGGTCGGACGGCTTCCGCAACTACGTGGCGAAGCAGATCGATCGACCGGCCGAGGAACTGCTGGTCGATCGGGCCCAATTGCTCACTTTGACCGCGCCCGAAACGACCGTGCTGGTCGGCGGCCTGCGCGTACTGAACGCCAACGCGGGAGACGGCCCACAGCGGCAACTCGGCGTTCTGACGCCGCGGCCTGAAACGCTGTCCAACGACTTCTTCGTCAACCTGCTCGACATGAGCACCGTCTGGCGCAAGTCGCCGATCTGTGACCATTTCTTTGAAGGGTCGGACCGCGCGACCGGGCAGCTCAAATGGACCGCAACGCGGGTCGACCTGATCTTTGGCTCGAATTCGCAACTTCGCGCCATCGCCGAGGTCTATGCCTGCCAGGACGCGCAGCGCAAATTCGTGCACGATTTCGTCGCGGCCTGGACGAAAGTCATGAACCTGGACCGCTTCGACCTGTAGCTTAGGAACGGCACTCCCCTGTAGGGTGGGTCGAGGTACTCCGAGGCCCACCAGAACTCCCAGGTATTTCCTGCGAGAGGGGATCGGACGCGACGTAGCGCAACGCTACCGGCCATTTCGCGACCTTGCCTTGCTTGGTTATGCCGAGGGCATCGGTAGATCGACACCCAAGGGTTCGCCGAGACCGCAACCCAAGGACCGTGGAATCGCTTGGGCATTATCGCTGCGCGTCGGTTCATCACGCGTTAGGGCGATACCACGATCGCCACGATTCCGCACAGTTACGGTTTCGGTCTGGGCAATGCGGGTTGGTAGCGCTGGGCCGCGCTAAGTTACGGGGCCAATCGTCGACGGCACGCGTTGTTATGGGACGACAACTCGCGCCGAAGCTGCGCCTCGTCATTCCCGGTTGCTTGACGCTATGATATCCGCATTCCGGCGCTACTTCAGAAAGGACTGACATGACGGGATTCGACGAAATTCGATTGACGCGGTTGGCAAAGCGGGCCGGCTGCGCTGCCAAACATCCTCCGGGGTTCCTCTTGCCGTTGTTGGGACTGCTGCCGCCGATCAATGACCCGAACGTACTGGTTGGCAGCGCCACCGCCGACGACGCGGCGGTCTATCG